>JGI2924J29684_1077602_pt1 | contig 19498 bp, 12 predicted proteins | sample BenlonsequencITS_FD_29684 | JGI IMG/M metagenome (IMG submission 29684)
GTTCTTACGAAGTTGGCTTCGCCGGAGTGGTTGAAGCAGCTGAGGAAACGCTAGGTACACCGGGTAAAATGACATGGAACCCGCAAGAGCGTGTTATTGCGACGCCATATGATACGCCAATTGTTGGTTGGCGCGGCAATCAGGTGAATACACTTCGCTTGTGGAGTGCACAGCCTATTGATCCGATTTTGCTCGATCAATTTAATGCCGGAGAGCATCAGGGAGCCCTGCGCGACAGCAATAGGGCGAGTTCTTTGACGCGTGTTTTATACCCTGCAGATTCATCCGTTGCTGGGCAGTCTTTGCGTTTGCGTCAGGAATACTTCTTCACCTCAGCATCTTTGCAAGACATTGTGCGCCGTCATATTCAGGATTTTGGAGACATTCGTACTCTGCATGAGCGTGCGTCAATTCAGCTAAATGATACTCATCCAGCTGTTGGAGTCGCGGAGTTGGTGCGTCTTCTCGTTGATGTGCATGATATTGAGTTTGAAGAAGCTTGGGATATCGCGCGAGAAACATTCTCTTACACAAACCACACATTGCTGCCTGAAGCTTTGGAAAGCTGGTCTGTGCCATTGTTTGAACGTTTATTGCCGCGTCACATGCAGCTTGTATATGCTATCAATGCCCACATTCTTAAAGTTGCGCGTAAAACCAAAGGGTTTGACGATGCGGCTGTATCTGCCATTTCACTTATTGATGAAGCTGGCGAACGCCGCGTTAGAATGGGAAATCTGGCTTTTGTTGGCTCTCATAAGGTCAATGGGGTCTCGGCGCTACATACGGAATTGATGAAACAAACCGTATTTAAAGATCTTCATAAACTCTATCCGGACCGCATCAACAACAAAACAAATGGTGTGACTTTCCGGCGCTGGTTGATGCAGTGTAACCCTGAACTTACTAATTTGATTGAAGAGGCGATCGGACCTGCATTTAAAGATGATGCGGAACGTCTTATCGACTTGAATAAGTTTGCGGATGATACAGCGTTTCAAGAAAAGTTTATGGCTGTGAAGTTGGAGAAAAAAATTCAACTTTCTAATCACCTTGCTTCATATTGTGGTGCGAAAATTGATCCTGCGTCGATGTTTGATATTCAGATCAAACGGATCCATGAATATAAACGTCAATTGCTCAACATTATTCACGCCGTTGCATTATACGATCAAATTCGTACCCACCCTGAAAAGGACTGGGCACCGCGGGTGAAAATCTTTGGTGGTAAGGCGGCGTCTAGCTACCACAACGCCAAGCTGATCATCAAACTTGCCAATGACGTTGCGCGGGTTATCAATCAAGATCCAGCAGTTCAGGGACTGTTGAAAGTTGTATTCGTGCCAAACTATAATGTTTCGCAAGCAGAGAGATTATTTCCTGCTGCAGACCTTTCTGAGCAAATTTCGACAGCGGGTATGGAAGCTTCAGGTACTGGAAACATGAAATTCCAAGTCAATGGCGCTATCACTATCGGTACGCTAGATGGTGCGAATGTTGAGATTAAAGAAAATGTCGGTGACGACAATATAGTTATATTCGGAATGACTGCAGATGAAGTTGCGGCCAAACGTGAAGGTAATTATGACCCCAAAGAAATCATCGCTAATTCACCAGAGCTGAAGCAGGCGCTTACGGCAATCCAGACTGGTACATTCTCACCAGATGATACTTTCAGATATTCTGGACTTATTGATGGAATTGTCGAGCACGATTGGTTTATGGTCGCAGCGGACTTTGATAGTTATTCGTTGGCGCAGCGACGTGTTGACGAAATCTGGAAAGATAAGAAACTCTGGGCTAAAATGGCGATTAAAAATACCGCTAATGCTGGTTGGTTTTCGTCGGATAGAACAATAAGGCAATATGCTGAAGAAATCTGGAAAGTAGGCCTCTAATGACACTAGGATCAGACCGCATTCATGCACTGATCTCTGCGCAGGAAAATGATCCCTTTTCTGTTTTGGGGGTTCATCCTGAAAATAATGGCAATAAAACGAAGCGGTTTATTGCGCGTGCGCTATTTCCCGATGCTATTCATGTGGAAGCATACACTTTGGCAGGAAAAAGCGTTGGTGAGTTGACTAGAATTGATGATGCAGGCCTCTTTGAAGGCTCAGTTGCATTGAAGAAACGTCAACCCATTCGGTATGTGGCGAAATATGAAAATGGCGGCACATATGAAATAGCTGATGCCTACAGTTTTGGTCCAGTTCTTGGCCCGATGGATGATTATTATCTTTCAGAGGGCTCGCATTTGCGATTGTTTGATAAACTCGGCGCACATGTGATTGAACACGAAGGAGCTAAAGGTGTTCATTTTGCTGTGTGGGCCCCAAATGCTCAACGCGTATCTGTCGTTGGGGATTTTAATAAATGGGACAATCGCCGCAATCAAATGCGCAAACGAGTGGACACGGGTATATGGGAAATCTTCTTACCCGACATTGGTGATGGTGCAGCGTATAAATATGAGATCGTAGGGCCAGACGGAAATACGCTTCCGTTGAAAGCCGACCCTTTTGCCTATAAATCAGAATTAAGGCCCAATACTGCTTCTATTGTTAAAGGTCCGTCAGAACGCACATGGAATGATGATGAGCATCGTAAATATTGGGCAGATGCGGATGCGCGTAGATTGCCGATATCCATCTATGAAGTGCATCCAGGTTCATGGCGCAAAAATGGCTATGGCGGCTTTTTAAGCTGGGATGAAATGGCGGAGCAACTAATTCCATATGTTTTAGATATGGGATTTACGCACATCGAATTTTTGCCAATCAGTGAATTTCCATACGATCCAAGTTGGGGATATCAAACGACTGGCTTATATGCACCCACAGCACGCTTTGGAGACCCTGACGGGTTTGCGCGTTTTGTGGAAGGCGCACACAAAGCTGGTTTAAGTGTCTTGATTGATTGGGTGCCAGCGCATTTTCCAACGGATGCTCATGGTCTCTCTCGGTTTGATGGGACTGCCCTTTATGAGCATGAAGATCCACGCAAAGGATTTCACCCTGACTGGAATACCGCGATATTTAATTTTGGTCGCAAAGAGGTTGTGTCCTATCTGGTCAACAATGCTTTGTTTTGGGCTGAACATTTTCATGTTGATGGTCTTCGCGTTGATGCAGTGGCGTCGATGTTATATTTGGATTATTCGCGGGAACAGGGTGAGTGGATACCAAATGAATTTGGTGGTCGTGAAAACCTAGAGGCTGTCGATTTTCTAAAATTGATGAATAAGGAAGTTTACGGCCGTCATCCAGGTATTTTGACAATGGCTGAAGAATCTACCTCTTGGCCTAAAGTTTCTCATCCAGTGCATGAAGGCGGGCTTGGTTTTGGGTTCAAATGGAATATGGGGTTCATGAATGACACGTTGCGTTATCTCGCACGTGATCCAGTTCATCGCCAACATCACCACAATGAAATTACATTTGGATTGATGTATGCCTTTACTGAAAATTTTGTATTGCCTTTAAGCCATGACGAAGTTGTGCACGGCAAAGGATCCTTGCTGAATAAAATGGCGGGGGATGATTGGCAAAAATTTGCAACTCTTCGCGCTTATTTTGCCTTTATGTGGGGGTATCCAGGTAAGAAACTTTTATTCATGGGGCAAGAGTTTGCTCAACGAGATGAGTGGAGTGAAAAACGCTCTCTTGATTGGCATTTACTCGAATATGGGCCGCACCAAGGTGTACAAAGCTTGGTACGTGATCTGAACAATATCTATAAGTCTGAGCCTGCGCTGCATGCACGTGATTGTGAAGGAGAAGGCTTTGATTGGGTGCTTGTGGATGCTGCGGCAGATTCAGTTTTTGCGTGGCAAAGAAAAGCACCGGATGCGCCAACAATCCTAATAATTAGTCATTTTACACCCATAGTGCGCAATAGTTACAAAATTAAATTGCCTCATGCAGGTATTTGGAAAGAAATTTTGAATACAGATGCGCATACTTATGGAGGATCGGGGGTGGGGAATTTGGGTAAAATACAAACTGATCAAAATGGAATTGCCGATTTGAATATTCCGCCGCTAGGAACGCTGATCTTAAAACTGGAGTCGTAATGATTGTGGCCGCACCAGCTTTGAAGACAAAAGAAAGTTTCGATTTTTTAGAGTCGCAGATTAATACGCAGAAATCTGATAGTGGGATGAGTGGTCCCATTCGTGTGTTATCTGTGACTTCGGAACTGTATCCTTTGATCAAAACCGGCGGTTTGGCTGATGTCACTGGTGCGCTGCCGTTAGCACTAAAAGATCAGGGCGTGGAAGTGCGTTCATTCATTCCCGGATATCGTTCGGTGATGAGTAAATTGGAAAATCCACGTGTAGTGAAAACCTACAACAACTTATTTGGAAGCAAAGCTGCTATTTTGGCAGATGAAGTAGCTGGCCATAAAATTTATGTATTGGATTGTCCTGATTTCTTTGATCGATCAGGTGGGCCCTATCTTGATGAAAATGGTGCGGACTGGGAAGATAATTGGCAACGGTTTGGGGCATTGTCTAAAGCTGCTGCGGACGTTGCACTTGGAAAGTTGAAAGAGTGGGAGCCGCAAGTCATTCATGCGCATGACTGGCAGTCTGCGTTGTCGCTTGCATATGTGCGATACGCCAACTTTGGTAATATTCCTCGGATCATGACGATTCATAACCTTGCTTTTCAAGGCAGGTATGATGCTAAAATATTCAAAAAGCTTGGTCTCCCTAAAAAAGCTTGGGCTATGAATGGCGTCGAATATTATGGCGGCATTGGCTATATGAAAGCAGGGCTAAGTTCGGCTGATGTAATTACGACTGTTAGTCCGACTTATGCGCGTGAAATTCGGCGCCCTGAAAATGGCATGGGTCTGGATGGACTAATTAATCATCGTGAGAATGATCTATATGGTATTTTGAATGGGATCGATGATGATGTCTGGAACCCGCCTGAAGACCCTTATATTACGAAACAATATTCGGCACGTAATTATCAGATGAGGCGTCAGAACAGGTTTGATCTGGAAACAGAGTTTGGCCTGTTTCATGATGAAGACCCTCTGTTTGTTATTTGCTCCCGCATGACATGGCAAAAGGGCGTAGATATGCTCCTCGAGCTGTTGGATGAGCTGGTTCCGATGGGTGCAAAATTTGCGGTGCTCGGTCAGGGAGATAATGCAATTGAACGTGGTTTTCTTGCTGCATCGCAACGTCACCCAGGCAGGATTGGAGTCAAAGTTGGCTATGAAGAGCCAATTGCCCATCGCATGCAGGCTGGTGGTGATGCAATCTTAATTCCATCGCGTTTTGAGCCGTGTGGGCTGACGCAATTGTATGGGCTTCGTTATGGGTGTGTTCCAGTGGTTACGCGTGTTGGCGGGCTTGCAGACACGATTATTGACGCCAATGAAGCATCGGTATCTCTTGGGTGTGCGACTGGTGTGCAATTTTACCCGCCTGACCCATTTCATTTGAAACAAGCTGTCGTTCGGACGATAAAATTGTACAATGACAAAACTGCTTGGAAATCTATGCAGCGCGCCGGTATGAGGTCAGACTTTTCTTGGGGACGAAGTGCAGCGCGCTATGTAGATCTATATCGTCAAGTTATTGCAAATTACGATGCCAAGAAAACGTTTCGGCCACTTTCTCGAGCAATTCGAGCTGCTCTATAGAGATTTAGAGAAAATCAATGATCAACCCTGATCTAAAATTACACCTTGGATCGCGTTTACTTCCCAATGGGGTGCGTTTCTGCGTATGGTCTCCTGAAGCATCAAGTATGCATGTTTGCTTATTTGATGGTGATCATGAAACTGATCGCATTCTGATGACAAAGGATGAAGAGGGGTATTGGTCAGCATTCATCGAAAATGCTGACGAAGGAAGTTTATACGGCTATCGAGCTGATGGTGTCTGGGACCCAGAAAATGGTTTGTGGTTTGATCCAAACAAATTGCTTTTGGATCCTTATGCAACCCAAATCAATCAAGCTTTCGTATATCATGCGGATCTGGCGGCGCATCGTGATGCAAAAATTGATACAGCTGCATTGATGCCCAAAGCGGTTGTTTGCGTGCCTCCGCTTGAAGTTGAAAACGCTCATAAAAAGTTTCCTGATGGCGGTTTGATTTATGAGCTTCAGGTCAATAGTTTTTCAAAACTAAACCCCAAAATACCAAAGACTAAAAAAGGCACTCTTGCTGCCCTTACGCATCCATCTGTGATTAAGCATTTAAAACGGGTTGGTGTCGATGCTGTGGAGCTTATGCCAATCAATGCATGGATAGATGAACGTCATCTTGCACCTTTGAACCTGCACAATGGATGGGGGTATAATCCTGTTAGCTATTTTGCACTTGATCCCAAATTAGCGCCGGGTGGCTTAGAGGAATTAAAAGCTGCGGTGAAAGCGTTGCACGACGCGGATATTAGTGTGTTTCTAGATGTTGTTTTTAATCATAATGGAGAAAGCGACGTCTACGGACCAACACTGAGTTTTAGAGGCTTAGATGCCAAATCATATTTTAGAACACATGATGGTCAGCCTGGACATTTGATAAATGATACTGGATGCGGCAATTCCATTGATTGTAGCCATCCTGTTGTACGCCGTTTGATACTTGATTCCATGCGGTACTTCGTGAAATTCGCAGGTATAGACGGGTATCGGTTTGATTTAGGGCCAGCACTGGGCCGTGAAGATGCGAATGGGGGCCATTTCAACGCCAAAGCCAGTCTCATTCAGGAGATGTTGGCAGATGATGTGCTCAATGATTGCGTTCTAATTGCAGAGCCTTGGGATATCGGACCTGGTGGTTATCAGCTTGGTAATTTTCCGTCACGTTTCCTCGAATGGAATGATGCTTATCGTGACGATGTAAGACGTTTTTGGCGAGGTGACGCCGATGCACTTGGGAAATTTGCAACGCGGCTTTGTGGATCGTCTGATGTTTATCAAAATCTGGATGAGGATAAACCTTCAAAGACGCGTTCTGTGAATTTTGTCGCCGCTCATGATGGATTTACACTCGCTGACTTGGTGGCATTTGAAGACAAGCATAATTATGCAAATGGAGAGAATAATCGCGACGGCCACAATGATAATATTTCATGGAATAATGGCGTAGAAGGCGATACTGCCGATCAGTCTGTTTTGAATAAAAGGCGTGTTGATTTAAAAGCGATATTATCGACACTTTTCCTTTCCAAAGGTTGTATTATGCTGACAGCCGGTGACGAATTCGGACGCAGTCAATCAGGTAATAATAATGCTTACGCTCAGGATAATGAGATTACTTGGTTAGACTGGTCAAAGCGGGACAAGAAGCTTGAGCGTCATGTTTCAGAATTGTCTGAAGTTCGAAAAAAACTAGGTCTACATGATGATGTTCACTTTTGGGCGGAGCAAGATGTTGTCTGGCGGCGCTTTGATGGTGAAGAAATGACTGTTCTTGATTGGGAAAAGCCTGATATGGGGGCGTTTGTTATGGAATTGACCTCTAAAAATGCATTAATACTTTTCAACAGGACTGATCGTCATCAGACATTTATTCGTTGTGGAAGTACCCAAACCATAAGTCCGCGGACTGTGAACGTCGTTTTTTATTAAACGGCCCTTATTTTAACAGGCTGCACAGATGATATTATCAATACTAAATTCAATTTGAAACCAATTAGACTTCAATTACCGATAGAAATGTAAGTTATGAATATTGTGACCCCTTCAGAAATTGAACTTGGACATAAGAGCTCAGACAAAGCTCCTTGGTGGAAAGGGGCTGTTATTTATCACATTTATCCGCGCAGCTTCTACGACTCCAACGGTGATGGTATTGGAGATTTGAGAGGGTGTATTGAAAAATTGGACCATATTGCATCATTGGGTGTCGATGCCATCTGGTTATCACCGTTTTTTAAGTCTCCACAGGCTGACTATGGGTACGATATTTCTGACTATAAAGAGATTGATCCCACATTTGGAACCTTAGATGATTTTGATGACTTGGTTGAACAGGCTCATAGTCGTGGGCTGAAGATTATTATTGACCAAGTTTATGCTCATACTTCGGATCAACACGCTTGGTTTGAAGAGAGCCGCCAAAGCAGAAAGAATGTAAAATCTGACTGGTATGTATGGGCTGATCCAAAAATTGATGGAATGCCGCCCAATAATTGGCAATCTGTTTTTGGTGGACCAGCATGGGAATGGGATGCACGCCGCCAACAGTATTTCATGCACAATTTTCTAAAAGAACAACCGCAATTGAATGTGCATAATTTGGATGTGCAGAATGCCATTTTGGAAATTATGCGTTTCTGGATAGATCGCGGTGTTGATGGTTTTCGTATGGATGCCATAAACTTTGCTATGCATAACCGTGCGATGACAGATAACCCTCCTTCAAATTTGGAAAGGTCTCGTGTTACGCGTCCTTTTGATATGCAAAAGCGTATCCACAATCAGTCACAACCAGAAATCCCGCTTTTTATGGAACGTATTCGTAAAGAGCTTGATAAGCACGGCGAGATTTTTACTGTTGCCGAAATTGGAGGAGATGAAGCTTTATCGGAAATGCGCGATTACACGTATGGTGATAAACGTTTGAACTCTGCATATAGTTTTGATTTTCTTGATGGGCCTCCCGTTTCTGCGGACAAGGTTCGAGGAACTCTTGGAAATTGGATAGGTGAAGACGGCGAAGGTTGGCCGTCTTGGGCTTTTGAAAACCATGATGCACCACGTGCGGTTAGTCGGTGGGCAAAGCCAGAAAACCGTTGGTTCGCAGCGCGTAATTATATGATGTTGCTGCTTTCACTGCGTGGGAACGCGTTTATCTATCAAGGTGAGGAATTGGGATTACCTCAGGGTGAGGTTGCTTTTGAACATCTGAAAGATCCAGAAGCTATTGCGAATTGGCCAAGGACGTTGGGGAGAGATGGTGCGCGGGTGCCGATGCCGTGGAATAAAAATGCAGATCATGCGGGCTTCACAACAGGGACACCTTGGATACCAGTCGATCCAAAACAAGCTGAATTAGCTGTTGATACTCAAACTGATGATATTCCCTGCATGCTGCGCTTCACCAAATATGCGATGGGTGTAAGAAAGAGAACTTTGGCGCTTCGACTCGGCTCGATGACATTTATGGATACGCATAATTCCTCTGTATTGGCGTTTATGCGACGACATGACGAAGAGCACATTATGTGTGTCTACAATTTCAGCGATAAACATTCAAAATGGAATCACCATCTTGGAAAGGGTTGGAAGGTCATGTTTAGTCATGACGGTATGAGTGATGGCTGGGAAGTGCCTCATGATTTACCAGCTTACTCTGCGTATTGGGCAAAACTTACTAAATAACCCGATAAATAAGAAAGGCAGGTGATATTGATTGTCTGCCTTCTTTATGTACGTAATTTCAATATAAACTCAAACCATCGTTCAATCTTCTGGCAGTCGTCTATTAAATTATTGACTGTTATTGCCATCTATTGATGTCAGTAGGACGAGGGCGCAATTTTTCAATTAAGACGCGCGTGCATAAGGCGGAGCATTCTATGCTGGATATTTCTGTAGCATTTAAGACTAAGCTGACTGAATTAGTGAGCTTCATTTATCCTGAGCATGACTGCGATTCCCTTATCGAGCAGATTATCGAAGCGTATTGGGAAGACAGTGATTTAATACGCACTGATCAACGTCAGCCAAGCAATATCGGACTGTGGTCCGAAGATGATGCTGTGATTATCACCTATGGAAATTCGATAAAAGACGGGAAGCATAAGCCGTTAGATTTATTACAGGATTTTTTAAGGCGCTATTTAGGGGACACTATAACTAGCGTACACATTTTACCTTTTTTCCCATTTACATCAGACGATGGTTTTGCGGTAACTGACTATCGTTCAGTCAATAGTGAGCTTGGAGAGTGGGAAGATATAAAACGTATTGGAAAGCGTTTTAAACTGATGTCAGACTTAGTGTTGAACCACGTATCTAGCCAAAGCAAGTGGTTTAACGACTATCGGCAAGGTCATGAGCCTTATGACAAATTTTTCTTTGAGGCGCGTCCTGATGATGATTTGAGTGAGGTTGTCCGTCCGCGTACCAATGAATTGTTGCGGGAAGTGCAAACTCCTTCAGGTAGTAAGCACGTTTGGTGCACATTTAGCCACGATCAAGTTGATGTTGATTTTACCAATCCTGAAGTTCTGCTGGAATTTTTGCGGATAATGCGCCTGCATGTCGATAATGGTGTTAGAATAATCAGGCTGGATGCTGTTGCATTTATCTGGAAAGAAATTGGCACGAATTGCATTCATCTTCCTCAAACTCATGCAATCGTTCAGCTCATGCGTTTGTTGTTGGATTTTGCCAAAGAAGACGTGATCCTTCTGACAGAAACGAATGTGCCAAACACAGAAAACCTATCCTATTTTGGAAATAGGAATGAAGCGCATGCAGTTTACAATTTTTCTCTACCGCCATTGATTTTGCAGGCTTTGCTGAGTGGGTCTTCACGTCATTTAAACCAATGGCAAATGGCGATGCCACCTGCGCAAATGGGGTGTGCTTATCTAAATTTCTCAGCATCTCATGATGGTATAGGAATGAGACCGGCTGAAGGCTTGCTAAATGAAGAAGAAATCAATGATGTTATTGAAACAGTAAAATCATTTGGTGGCTTGGTTTCCATGCGCTCGACGCCAGATGGTGGTCAGAAACCTTATGAGTTGAACGTCACGTTTTTCGATGCATTGAAGGGGACGCTCAAAGGTGAGGATGATCTTCAGCTTCAACGTTTCTTGTGCAGTCAGTCTATTGTTATGGCACTGGAAGGAATTCCAGCTTTCTACATCCATTCATTGATTGGAACGCACAATCACATGGCTGGTGTTGAAAAGACGGGTATAAATCGCGCAATTAATAGACGGCGCTGGAATTATCCTGATTTGCGAGCTTATCTTGACGATGAAAATAGCTCTCATGCACGTGTATTATCAGAAATGACAGCCCGTATTCAGATCCGCCGTAAACAAGAGGCATTTCATCCAAACGCTACTCAATTTACCATGCAGCTTGGGGATGATATTTTTGGTTTCTGGCGTCAAAGCTATGACCGTTCGCAATCAATATTCGCATTGCATAATGTAACAGATAGAGAGCTGACCATTCCAGCTGTATCGATCAATCTGATTGGTGGACATGACTGGTTTGATTTACTATCTGGAGAAAAAGTGAACGAGCACACATCTGAAATCACTTTTGCGCCATATCAGTGTCGGTGGATAACCAATCGTTCAAAATAGGAAAAAGCCCCGCATATTATAGCGGGGCGGACTCTGCGTGGCTTAGCTTAGGGTTGGTAGTCTTCATTATCTTGCATAATTGATTCTGACATCACACGCATGAGGTCTTGGTCTGCTGCGTGCACCCTGCTCCAATTGGGAATGAAAGGTGTTTCCATTGGGTTTTCAAGGAATATTTCACCAGCTTCCATGATGTTAGAAGCAAATAACTCAACTGATTTTTCAGCAGCGTGACGGTCTACGTGAAGACCATTCATAATCGCATCATTGTAATAATTCTCGATCAGGTCCAGAGCGAGACGGTAGTAGGTTGCTTTCAGGCTGCGGAATGTTTCCATAGTGAAAACTGTGCCATCGGCCGCTAGCTTGCGATACAGAGCTTTGCATATATCAATCGACATTCGAGAAAGGCCGGTTGACGCATCTTCTTCAGACAGCGGTTGATGCTTGTGATCATAAGCATCAGATATTTCCACCTGACAAGTGGTTTTGGGAGCTAGATTTCGCCAAGCCTCAGATAAAACACCAATCTCCAGTCCCCAATCGGACGGGATACGCATGTCGGAAAGAATTGACGTGCGCATGGCAAACTCACCAGCGAGAGGATATCTAAACGCAGATAAGTAGTCCAGATAATCACGTTCCCCAATAACTTTTGAGAGAGCGATAAGTATGGGAGTTACGAGAAGACGGCTGACGCGCCCGTTGAACTTACCATCGGCAATTCTTGGGTAGAAACCTTTTGAAAGCAGGTAAGGGAAGCTAGGGTTTGCAACTGGGTATAGCAGCTTAACCAGCATCTCCTTAGTGTATGTGACGATATCACAATCATGAAGGGCAACAATGTCGCTATCTCCACGTGAAAGAGTGTGTCCAATACAAAACCAGACATTACGTCCTTTTCCTGGTTCAATTGGTGAAAGTCCCATTTCAGCTAATCGTAAATCAACGTCCTTTAAACGAGGACCGTCATTCCATAAAACGACATGCTCTTGAGGTAATCGCGAGAAGAATTCTTTTGCATGGCGATATTCGGCTTCATTTGCCCGATCAAGACCAATTACGATCCTGTTGATAAATTTTGCAGAACTCAACTCATCAATGATTTTGCCGAGTGCTTCACCTTGTAATTCTGAATATAAAGATGGCAGAATAAGTGTGATTTTACGCGTTTCAGCAAACTGTTCTAATTCGCGTTCCATTGTCTCAGGATTCACGCGGCGTAGATCATGGAGCGTTGCGACGTGTCCGTTTTGATGAAAATCAGCCAATGTCTTTCTCGCTTTCGGTCTTTGGGGTGTTTTTTATTTGGGGGTTAGAGCCTGAATGTTTGGAGATGAAGTCAAGCACGGCATCATTCCAACCAGCTGGCCCAGTTTTAGTCGTACGTATAATTTTGCCATTAGATTCTTCAGGTAGCTCGGGAATGCCAACTGAATGCTCATTAGAGATAATAACACCATAGTCTGTAGCTAGCAGCATTTCGACGTCGTTTGGAGCATCTCCTAAAGACAGAGAAATAATCTGTTTGTCAGGTTTTGTGTATCGAAGGCAGATTTCTTCTATGCGCTGGCCTTTTGTTGCACCAAAGGACAAAGTCATGAAGCGGCCACCATGGCGGTAACTTACACCGTTTTGAGATAAATATTCGGAGAATGCTTCTTTCATTTCGTCTGTCCCAGTCCATAGGCCAGGTTCAGAAAATTGGCGTTTAGCAGCGTTGAAGGCACTCTCACGGGGCAGGCCTGTAATTTCCACTAGTTCTTCAATGGACCAGTCATTAAAGCCTTTATAGAATTGGCGAAGTTTTTCCGGGGCATTGGCTATGATTTGTGTAAGCCGTGTATAATCGGATGCATCTTGCGTTTCAAAACTGGTTTGCCCTGGGGCAAGTAGACCGGCACCATTTTCAACAATGGCAGGACAATCACTGAAACCAATTTCTTCACGTAGTGAATTGATCTCAACGGATGTTTTTGAACTGGCAAGAATTAGAGGTATTTGAAGCTCTTTAAGTGCAATCAAAGCAGGCTTAGCTGAAACATAGCTATAGTTTGAATGATCGAGTAAAGTACCGTCCAAATCAGTAAAAACGATAAGGTTGGGCATTCTACCTTTCCTCGAATTTGATGACGGTTCTGTTTTTGTCTACAAACAATTGAGCACCTGACATTTTTTTTCCGTCTAGCATACGGCGAGTGATCCTTTCATAATAAAGGATAAAGCTTCTAACCCAGTCGCGTATTTCCTCCGGAAGCTCTCCTTTATGAAGTCCTCGTGTGGTTTCTTCTTGTTCTATTCGCCAATTTAAAACAGTTTCGAAACTTGGGGCGTTCAAATGAAAAAAATGTGGTGAACGATTCCATAATTTTGCGTACGGGCCACTTAATTGGTCTTCTTGGTATTTGCGCCAATTTAATGCTGATTCGGTGTTTTCAATTTCATTCATAGGAGATTCAGTGACGCTGTCTGGTTCAGCATTTGCACCAACTAGCCAGCCTTCAACAATTATGGCTTTGGCTTTTCCATTGAAAATATGGTCATTCTTCTCTGATTTGCGATCATCTGTAATTTTGTCAAATGATGGAATTTTCGTTATAGATGCAGAATCTGTTGACTGTAATTCGTCAATTTTTTTGTTCAATAATACAAGATCATGCGTACCCGGAGGGCCGCGAGTCTCAAAAAGGGGGGATGTGTCCTTTGCTAAGGCTTGGCGTTCAGCTTTTGTGAGATAGAAGTCGTCAATTCCCAGAATGGCTATTTGGTTATCAAAAGCATTTGCGATTGCATTCATCGCTGTTGATTTACCAATTCCCTGTGCGCCGGATACAAATATGAGCGGAGCGTCATCCGAGGATAAAATTACTTTGCTAGCCCAGTCTTTGAAGTATTGATCAATGCTGGACATTATTGGCTCCTATTCCCTTGAATGTTTTTTGATTACATTAGGGTGTTTTACAAAAAAAAATACAAGTAGATTTGGTGAACATCACTTTTAATGCCTAATTATAGAGCTAGAACTTCCCTTGATTTTTAATCCTTGTTTGGTTTTTGAGCTTGAAAAATAAATCCACCACAAATTCCAAAAATAAGTGCCAAAGATAAAAATACTGGCCAGATTTTCTGAAAAACAAACGGCGTAGAAGGGGTTTGGCGTCCGATAAGTAATTTGTATGGTTTTGTTGTCTCATCAATATTAATGGAAGAAACTCGCGCATACGATGGACCAATTGTAATACCTGTCTCAGATCCATTAAATTGATGCCAACCATTGTAAGGTTGGGCGTGTTCAGGCCAAGCCTTTAAATTACCAGTGATTCGGTTGCGTTCGGAATCGGCTAAAAAATACAATTTTTCAGCAGGGTAGCGTTGCATTTGCACTTGCGAATCTATCCATTCGATAAGGTCTTGTAAGTCAGCGTCAGTTTTTTCTAATGCAGCATTCAAAAGCACTGCATCCGTTTCAATCTCCTGTTTAGCAGAGATTTGACTACTTTGCAGGGCAACAAAATGGGCAGATGCATAACTGAGCAGGAATGCAAAACAGATAAGAAAACTTGTCGTTAAATGAGGCTTTAGGTGCTCAAGTGTGAACCTAATCTTAGACATAGCTTTCCCATCCTCTATGTGGCGAAGTGCTTGTACGCCTGCAATGAGGATTCTCAAAGCGTTCAATGCATGAGGCGGGATTTCAGCATTAACTTTTTCGCCATTGGTGAATATCCGCTAATTTGGTTCTGACATATTCGCCGGGTGCTGGAGGTGCACCTGGAATAGTTTGGGGAGGAGCTGTTTTCTCGCCTGAGTGTTGGGATAACCATTCGGCCAAAGCGGGCCACCAGCTGCGTTTTTGGTACTTTGCTGATGCCTTCCATTCCGCACCCGTTTTTAAAGTAGGCGTTCCGCCGCTCCAGTGGCCATATTTATTATTGATAGGAGGGTTCACGACGCCTGCAATATGCCCTGATTCTGCGAGGATGAATTTTGTCGGTCCTCCAAATAGGTGCCTGCCTTTGTAGACTGATTCATAAGGCGCAATGTGATCGCCTGCGGCAGCGTGAATAAAGACTGGGCAGGTAACATCTGAAAGTGAAACTTTCTCGTCAAAAATCGTAAATTCACCTTTAGGGAGTTGATTCTCTAGATAAAAATTTTGCAAGTAAGTAAGGTGAAGAGGACCGGGAATATTGGTTTGGTCACCATTCCAAAATAATAAATCGAATGGCTTTACGTCATTTCCCAGAAGATAGTTGTTTTCAACGCACTGCCAGATAAGCCTTTGAGGCCGTAATGTGTTGAACCCATCCGACATAAGTTCACCGGGCATTAGGCCTTTATTTTTGACTATTGCGGCGGCAGTGTCGGAAAATGTTTTTTCGCTAACCACGACATTCATCATGCCAGCTTGAGAAAAGTCAGTTTGAGCTGACATAAATGTTAAGCTGTTGATACGCTGGTCTTTTTTCTTAAATAGATATGCAGATAGCGTTGAAAGCATTGTGCCACCAATGCAATATCCGGCGATATTAATGGCAGTTTTGTGCGCTTCATAAACATATTCGATTGCAGCTAATCCGCCTAGTCCTGCATAATCGTCCCAATTGAGGTCGCGGGTGACGTTATCGCCATTGCGCCAAGAAATGACATACACCGTAAATCCTTGGTCGCGTAACCATGCAATAAGTGAATTTTTTGCTTGTAAATCAAGAACATAATATTTGTTGATCCAAGGTGGAAAAATCAAAAGGGGCCGTTCATAAACCTCACCTTGAGATGCATCGAAACGAATGAGTTCGATCAGCTCGTTTTTAAAGACTATCTGGCCTTTGGTGGTGGCGACATGCTTGCCAATTTCAAATGCATTCATATCACTTTGGCTGATGTTTAAGTGTTTGTAATCACTGTCATAATCTTGAATTAAATTCTCAAGCCCTTTTTCGAGTGAACGGCCTTTTGTTTCAACAAATTTTTGAATGGCGACCGGGTTTGTGAAAAAATTATTTGCCGGTGAAAGAGAGGTCATCAATTGATGCAAATAGTATTGAATTTCTTGTCTTTCGGAATCAGATAGATTTTCAGCCTGAGTAATTAGATCTCTCAACCATTCTGTACAGACAAGATAGGACTGACTGAGAAAGTCAAACAAGGGATATTTTTGCCAAAGATCATCTGAAAACATAGAGTTTTCAATACGTTGTACTTCAGAATGATTGTTTTCCTGAAGGGCATTTGTGTCTTGGTCTAGAGTGATTTTTGCTGCATTTGCAAGGCGTTGTGCTAAATCTTGTTGGGCTTGAATGAGTTTTTTAGAATTTGTGCCAAAACTGCGCTGTAATGTGTCCAGAGCCATAAACATGTGCACAGTTTGTGTGGATGTAGTGTCGTCATAATGTATAATTTCAGCTAAGAGTCTGTGAAACTCTGTCGAAAGACTGACTAAGCGTTCTTTTAAATCTTCATTTTCATCAGATTGATGAAATTCTGGATTTTGAGGTTTATCATATTCCATCGTCACGCTAATCAGACTTTCGGTAAGTGTTTCTTTTCACTCATTCAGCTTCGCAGGAATGACTCGAGGGTTTGTTAAACATATGTTGAAATTTTGTCGAATTGCGATCGCATTGGCAATCCCTGTTTTTGTCGCGGGGTGTGCTTCAGGTGTTAAAGAGCGTCTGGAAGCAGCTGAGGAAAATGCACCAACTTGGTATGAGCAACAAAAACAAGAAACCATAGACCGAGGTTATCCTGAGTTTTCCAGTATTCCAACTGAATCTCAGCGCGGGCCTATTCCACAGCATATACTTGATGGTGAAGCGCAACTTGACGCTGAGTTAGAAGCCCTAGAATCTGACCCAAAAGCGAAGACTGCTTTGGAAGATGGATTAGAAGATCCTAGCGTTTGGGCACAACGAATGCGGGACGAAGTTGAAAAAGGTATCTTAGAAAACTAATTTCGCGCAAAAAAAAGATATTTTACGTGCAAAGCGCAGGATGACCGTTTAAGACCTTTTATCCTAAGCCTCTGTAATTGTGCGAGGCTCTTTGAAAGTATAATACTGGTGTCCTAATGAAGTTGGAATTTCACAAGATCAGACGTCTTCCTCCCTACGTGTTCGAGCAGGTAAACCGCAAAGCGGCCGAGCTACGAGCGGCGGGCGCGGACATTATTGATCTTGGTATGGGAAATCCAGATTTACCGACACCCAAGCACATTATCGATAAATTATGTGAAACTGCATACAAGCCAAAAGCGAATCGGTATTCCGCCTCTAGAGGGATTCCCGGATTACGGCGCGCTGCTGCAGCCTATTATGATCGCCGTTTCGGCGTGGAATTGGACCCGAATAAGCATATTGTTGCGACATTAGGATCTAAAGAGGGCTTTGCGAATCTAGCGCAGGCTATTTCTGCGCCGGGTGATGTGATTATTGCGCCAAACCCATCATACCCTCTGCATACATTTGGGTTTTTGATAGCTGGTGCTTCCATGCGTCATATCAAAGCTAATTCACCGGAAGAATATTTAGCTGGAATGGATAAGGCGATTCGCCATTCCGTGCCTAAACCGACCGCTATGGTATTGTGTTACCCTGCAAACCCGACAGCGCAGGTTGCGGATTTGGATTTCTATAAAGAAGCGGTGCGGATTGCGAAGCAGCATGAAATCTGGATTTTGTCGGATCTGGCATACACAGAGATATATTTTGACGATCCACCACCATCAGTCCTTCAAGTAGAAGGTGCTATGGACATAGCAATTGAGACAACATCATTGTCTAAAACCTATGCAATGGCTGGTTGGAGAATGGGGTTTGCTGCAGGTAATGAGCGTCTTGTTGCAGCTCTCGCGCGCGTAAAATCTTATCTTGATTATGGTGCTTTTACGCCCGTTCAAGTTGCCGCTGCTGCTGCTTTGAATGGGCCGCAAGAATGTGTTGTGGAAATGCGTGAGATATATCGTTCCCGCCGTGATGTGCTGATCGAGAGTTTCACAAGAGCTGGTTGGGAGGTTCCATCACCACGCGCATCTATGTTCGCTTGGGCTCCTATTCCAGAAGAATTTCGTCATCTAGGTTCATTGGAGTTTTCACTTCGCTTAATTGAGCAAGCGCATGTTGCTGTCGCACCGGGCGCAGGGTTTGGCGAGTATGGTGATGGTCATGTTCGTATTGCACTTGTTGAAAACGAACAACGGATAAGACAGGCTGCTAGAAATATACGTCGCTTCATTGAAGCTGGCCCAAATAATTCAGAACCAGTCATAAGTGCTGGAGAGTAGAAAATGACAGAACAAAATAAACTTCGCATAGGAATAGCTGGGCTGGGTAATGTCGGTGTTGGGCTTGTAAAACTCGTCAATGATCAGGAATCACTTCGTCTGCCGGGTGAAATGGTAATTTCTGCTGTATCAGCGAGAAGTAAGACACGCGATCGCGGTATCGACCTTTCAGGTATCCGCTGGGAAGATGATCCAGTGAAACTGGCAATATCAGATGATATAGATGTTTATGTTGAATTGATTGGTGGATCTGATGGGCCGGCGCGGCTTTCTATTGAGGCTGCTCTAAAGGCAGGAAAGCATGTTGTTACGGCGAACAAAGCAGTCGTTGCAGAGCATGGTGAAGAGTTGGCTAGGTTAGCTGAAGAAAACAATGTGCATCTTCTTTTTGATGCAGCTGTTGCTGGCGGTGTTCCTATTGTTCGCGTTATTCGCGATAGCTTATCCAGCGTAAATATCTCGCGCGTGTCGGGTATTTTGAATGGAACATGTAATTACATTTTATCTGAAATGTTGACGACCGGGCAGGAATACTCACCTGTTCTAGCAGAAGCCCAGAAGCTTGGTTATGCCGAATCAGATCCATATCTGGATGTCTCTGGTATGGATGCAGCTCATAAAGCACTTATCCTGTCGGTATTGGCATTTGGTGCGAAACCAGATTTCTCAAAAGTGTTGGTTTCTGGTGTGGACCAGATTGACGGGGTTGATATCCTTTTATCGCAAAAAATGGGATATCGTATCAGGCTGGTCGCTGAGGCTGTCAAAAACGATTCAGGTGTGCGCTGTAATGTTGCTCCAGTTCTGTACAAAGCTGAGCACCCTCTTGCGCAAATCACAGGCCCAACGAATGCCGTTATGGTAGAAGGTGAGCCTTTGGGAAGCGTGACTATGGCTGGTCCGGGTGCGGG
>JGI2924J29684_1077601_pt1 | contig 19480 bp, 9 predicted proteins | sample BenlonsequencITS_FD_29684 | JGI IMG/M metagenome (IMG submission 29684)
CCGCCAGTGAGAATATAGTTAGATGGCAAGCCGATAAGCTGGCGGTCTTTAAAAATATCCTGCAAAATGGATATGGCCTCTTCCGCCGCAGCTTCACTTTTTTCACCATAAATGGGCATAATCACTGAGGCGTTGCCTATTAGAAAATTCATATGGCTTGCAGGCGAAATCGCCCCTTCAGCATCTCGATATAAACCCGGAGATGGAATACGCGTCACCTTTAGTTTGTTCCCATCGGCGTCAGTCTCATGCGACAAGACATCATATATGGCGTTGAGCACATCTGCATTTGGATCATCATCACCTGTTGGAGCCATGCAAACAACATGAGCCGGGCCAACAAATCGGGCAACATTATCCACATGCCCGTCTGTGTGATCGTTCAACAATCCACCTTCCAGCCAGATAACTTTTCGTGCGCCCAAAGCACTTTGCAAAGCTTCCTCGGCATCAGCTTGTGTTTTCCAATCGGGGTTTCTGTTCGCATTTAGCAGACATTCGCGCGTGGTCAGGAAAGTTCCTTTTCCGTCTCCGTCAATGGCACCACCCTCAAGGACAAACTCATATTGCTCACTACGCGCATCTGCTATCCACGCCACCGCACGCGATACTTTATCGTCATGCTCATAGATATATTTTCCGCCCCACCCATTCACCCGAAAAGATGCGGCCAGATCATGAGTTAGAAATATTGGGCCTGTATCGCGTAGCCAAATATCGCCATAAGGCTGCAAGATAATCTCAGCGAGATCTCCCACAGCAGCCTGCGCGCTTTCACGCGCCTCTTCATTCTTGACTAGCAGTTTGACCTTATCACCTTTGCGATCATTGCAATCTTCACTCAAACTACGGATCAAACCTTCGACCTCAAGACGCGCAAATTTTGCTTCCGGTGCCCACAAATCATCACCCGTAGGCCAAGCCGTCCATACAGCGGCATGCTCTTCCCATTCAGCGGGCGGTACGACTGCTTTATTGTCTATCACACTCATGGGATCGAAATTCTTTCAGCTAATTTAGTGCATAAAGTCAAAATGGAAGGCGATATATCAAGCTTCTTCTTCACAGGGTCAATAAGTATTCAAATTCCTTAAACATAAAAAGGGCGGCTCCAATCGGAACCGCCCTCTTCGTTATTTATTTGATTGAATGTCTAAGCGTTGCTTAGAATTCGTATTTCACACCAAGACGTAGTTCCCAAAGTGAAACGGCTGTTTCACGACGTTCAGCTGTTGCAGCAAAGAACTCGTTGTAAACATACTGGTTTGTTGCTTCATCAATTGACGCATCTACAATACCAACTGTTTGTGGGAAGCCAGCTTGGTAAACTGCACCCCACTCATCGTTAAGCAAGTTTCCGATGTTTTCGATAGTGAAGTAAGCTTTTGATTTGTGTCCGCGCAATGCACCAGGGAATTCCTGTTCGATGCGAAGATCAAATTTGTTTACCCACTGACCGTCTTGAGCGTTACGTCCAGCGATTCCGCCACGTCCAAGTCCAGCGCCATCAACATAGGCGAAGAAAGCTTCTTGGTCGAAACCGTCTGCGAAGCGAACCAATGGGTCACCCGCACCAGTTGGTACGTAAAGCAAGTGGTTTGCAACAGAGTCATCACCGAACATGTCGTCTGATGAGCTGTTGAATGTGTAAGAGAATGGACGCGCTTGGTAAGCTGACCCAAACAAGTTTGCACGTGTGAAATACTCGCCAAAGAATGCTTTTTCCCATGAAAGGTTCAAAGTGAAGCGGTGAGGAATTTCATAGTTTGATGTTGCAACGCCAAGGTTGTTCGCATCAGTACGAGCAACGTTAAAGAAGTTAGAGTTCGCAACTGATGAAGTCATTGGGTTTGAATCTTCAGCATCTGTAAATGCGTAAGCCAATGTCCATTTAATTCCGAAATCTTCGTATGCTTTAGACAATGCACCAGAAAGTGTGTTTGATTTTCCGCCATCATTGTTAGTCAGCAGATAATCACCACCAAAACCAGCAGATCCACCATAAATTGGGCGACCATCTGGAGCGTTACCTTCTTGCTCAGCTGAAATCAGTTGAACAGTTGATGCATCTTTAGTTGCAGACAACAACCAGTCAGCCATCAATGAGTAATCTTGACCCCAGAAACCTGGAAGGTCGAAGTTGTATGTGAAACCAGCTGCAAATTTCCACTCAGAAGGAATTTCAAAGTCTGGGTCCAGCGCGTTAACAGGACCATTTGTTGATGCTGCTGCAACTTCGTTGAAGAGACCCTCAGGGATACCGTAGAATGGACGTCCAAGGCCGTCTTCGTCATTTACGAATGTCAGGCTTGAAAGTGGAGCACCAGAACGATCCTGAGCTTCGTACAATGTTACACCATTGTTGGAGTAGTTGTTCGAAATCCAAACATTCGGGTTACCACCAGAATAAAGTCCGGCACCAGCACGAACTTGGATGTCACCGGCGTCATAGTTGAAGCCAAGACGTGGCATAAGAAGATCTTTGCCATCCATGTTTGAAGTGTTAGCGAAACCGTATTTGTCAACAAAGTTTTGGTTGTAGTTAGGCTCATCATCGCTTGTGTAATAGTCATAACGAAGACCAGCAGTCAGGTTCATGCCTGGCTGAATTTCCCACTCATCCTGCAAATAGAATGTGTTTACTGCGTAACCAAATTCCGCACCACCATCATTGGCGTTGTTTGTACCAGTGGCGTTTTCGTACGTAATACGGCTAGGTGTACCAGCGACAAAATCATCAATTGAAGAGAAGCGGTACTCACCTTCAGCTTCTTGTACGAACAAGTTGAAAACATCTGTTTCAATGCGCTCAACACCAGCTGTCAATGAGTGGTTGTTCAATTGGTAGTTTGCAAGACCTTTGTAAGTCCATGTTGCGTAGTTAAGTGCGTTTGCGTGACGTGAGTCATCAGAACCTAGGTAAATTGTGTTACCGTTGTGACTGATTTGAACTTCACCAAAACGAGCACCATCAAGTGACGCTTGAGTGAATTCAACTTCGTTTTTAGAAACGCGCAATTCTGTCGAGAAATTATCTGTCCAGTTAGAGAACAACTGACCAGAGTATGTTTTTGTCTCAGCACCACGTTGGTAAAGGTGTTTTGAGTATTCAAACTCATTGTTGTCGCCATCTGATTCAGATAGGCTCAAACCTTCATCATAGTTGTATGTGAAAGACGCACGGTGGTTATCAGTAATGTTTGCATCAACGCGCATCAAATATTTTTCATTGAATGTCGCTTCGGTCGCAGGAACACCACCTGGATCATAGTCGTACAAATTGATGGCAGCATCACGGATACGGTCATAATCTGCTTGAGTGAAACCAGCGATTTCTGTACCAGCACCAGAACCTTCAACACCGCGGTCGATTGTTGCACCTGGGCCTTCGAATTTTTCATAAGCACCGAAGAAGAACAAACGGTCTTTAATGATTGGACCACCTAGAGAGAAACCGTGACGTTTTGTTTCAAATGGGTCTGAATTGATTGTGTCGCCTTCAGATTTGTCACCTTTAAGGCTATCATCTGTGTAGTCGAAGAATGCAGAACCGTGGAATTCGTTTGTTCCTGATTTCGTTACAGCGTTGATGTTACAAGCTGTGAAACCGTTATACTGAACATCAAATGGTGCAAGCTCAACTGAAACGTTTGAGATAGCATCAAATGGGAAAGGCATTTGCTGACCAGGGTAACCGTTTGAGTTCAAACCGAAACCATCGTTCAAGCTCACACCATCAACTGTCAATGAGTTAAAGCGTGGGTGAGCACCCGCACATTGAACACCATCACCAAAGCTCTCATCAATGTATACGCGCGGGTCTTGGCGGATAATGTCGCGAAGGTCACGGTTTACAGATGGAGAATTTTGAAGTGTTGCAAGGTCGAATGTAGAGTTAGGACCAATTGCTGTTTGGATCACGTTTGCTGCAGAAGCTGTCAGTACAATTGTATCCATTGTACGAGCTGCATCTGTCGCTGCAAACTGAAGGTTCAAGTTTGCAGTCTCACCAAGAGCAATGAATACATCGTTCAATTGAAGAGATTGGAAACCATCTGCTTGAGCAGTAATGGAGTAAGGTCCACCAACATTCAGACCACGTGCTGAAAAGGCACCCTGTTCGTTTGTAGTCAAGTTAGTTGCAGAACCTGTACGTGTGTCAACAACAACAACAGATGCACCTGAAACAACTTGCCCTTCAGGAGAAGTTAGCTGACCGCGCAATGCAGACGAAGTTACCTGAGCTTCTGCTTGAAGCACGATACCTGAAGAGATGGCGGCAACAGCCACACCACCGATGAGATTTTTCCAATTGGTCATAGATATACCCCGTAAGACCTACTGACAGTGGCGCATGCTATATTGGGAAGGGCACACACCGCGAATACGGGTCGCATACATTGAAGACATGACACTAAAAAGACAGTTTTCAGATATGATATTTTTTTGATTTGTCGTGACACATTTTTGCAACAATGCCAGTTTTCATAAAAATCCTCAAAATTTGCTCAAATACACCGCAACTTTCATTAACCTTAAAAAGTCAAGTCAGAAATTTTTCAAAAATAATCCGTACAGAAATCAAATTTAATAATCCAAATCTAAAACCTACCCTCCCTTAGGGAAGGTGGAATTTGTCATATACATTTGCTAAACTCATCAGAAACAGGTTTAAGTTCCCTAACTCCTGAAATCCAACCCAGAGACAAAGCCTTACATGTTCCCAATACCAAGTATTGTACACCGCAACCCTATTCGAACAGTGGCAGTGGTCCTGACTGCTTTAGTCTTCTTAAGGCTTGTCTCCGTCATTCTTTCTCCACTTAACATCGGTCCAGATGAAGCCCAATACTGGAGATGGTCCACCGAGCTGGATTGGGGATATTATTCAAAGCCGCCACTGATTGCATGGATGATATCTTTGACCACATCTATCTTCGGTCACAGCGAATGGGCGATACGATTTTATGCACCATTTGGGCATGGTTTTGCTGCCTTCTTCCTATTTTTGCTCGGGAAAAAAGCATTTGACGTCCGAACAGGTGCTTGGGCTGCTGCCATTTATATGATGATGCCGGGCGTTTGGCTGTCTTCCAATATCATTTCCACGGATGGACTTTTACTGCCCTGCTGGTCGGCAGCAATCACGTTATTGTGGTATCAAAGAGAAAACACTTCTTGGCTAAAAGCTATATTGATGGGGTTAGCAATCGGATTTGCATTCCTCGCAAAATACGCTGCCATCTATATCCTTGTCGGGTTTGTTCTAGCTGCAATTGTCGATAAAAAAACTCGCCAAGCTCTGCTCTCTTGGAAAACCCTCGCAACACTCGCCACCGGATTTGCTGTCATTCTTCCAAATATATTATGGAATGCTGCGCATGATTTTGCGACACTTGGCCATACCGCAGACAATGCAAACTGGGAAAATTCCACATTCAACCCTGAAAACATGATCAAGTTTTTCCAGGACCAAATGGGGGTATTTGGTCCCGTATCTTTCATTATATTGCTTGGTGGTCTGGCAATTATCTTGCCTAAAACAGATAAAGCGAGCGCCGCAAAGGACAGATGGTTTCTGTGCTTTATTCTACCAGCACTTATCATCATTGCAGGCCAAGCCTTCGTTTCACGCGCACATGCAAATTGGGCGGCGAGTGCATACCCAGCTGCATCCGTCCTTGTCGCAGCGTGGAGCTTGCGCGCAAACTGGACAGCATTCTTAAAAATCGGTCTCATTTTTAATGCTGTTGTTGGCTTTGCAATGCTTGCCTTTTCCATCAGTCCGGCTTTTGCGGATCTAACAGGCTTTTCAAATGCTATCAAACGCGTCCGTGGATGGGAGCCTTCCATTGCGCAACTTGATAAAGCTGCCAAATCCATAGACGCAACCGGAATTGTATTTGACGAACGTGAGTTCTGGCATGGCATGGATTATTATGGAGAACGTCTAGACTCCCCGCCTGAGCATTATCTATGGCAACGCCATGATACGCCTCATGCATTTGCAGAATCATTTGCTCCCGTGCCCAAAGGCCAACCAGACACCTATCTTATCGCATCCATTCGTCCCAATTTTTTGGCGCGTATGAAAGCAGACTTTGAAACATTAGAGCCTGTTGGCCGTTTTGATATTCCTATTGGTGGCTCGCACCTGCGAACATTCTGCCTCTACAAAGCAAGCAACTTCAATCCAGTGCCGCGCACATTGGAATATGAGACAGAGTTTAAGGACCTCGTAGAAAAATGCCCCTATGAGGAAAACATCATCTCTTCTACGAAATAAATCTCAGGCCTGACGCGCACAATATTATTTGTGCGCGGTCTCGTTGTTAGCCCACACCTGCTCTATTCGCTTATCCCGTCCGCAAGAACTGCGATAATAGCGATATCTAAGCGGGTTCTTTTTGTAATAATTTTGATGATATATCTCAGCTGGATAAAATGGCGCAGCTGTCAGGATGGGTGTTACAACTGGCGCCTCCAACACACCTGAATTTTCTAAATCACTTTTAGACTTCAACGCTATTTGTTGTTCATTTTCATCATTCACAAAAATAGCCGTTTTATAGCTGTCTCCGCGATCACAAAATTGTCCGCCATCATCTGTTGGATCAACATGACGCCAATAATAAGTTAGCAATTCATCGAAGCTGACCGTTTCAGGATCATACTCGATCTGTAACACTTCATAATGACCGGTATCTTCACGTGAGACTTGTTTATATGTTGGATTGTCTACATGTCCGCCGGAATAGCCTGAAATTGTCGCGACAACACCGTCAACTTTATCAAAATCAGATTCAACGCACCAGAAACACCCGCCCGCCACAACAATCGTTTTTGTAATTTCGGGCTTAGTATCCAGCCGCTCAGACTCAGCGACATTAGGAGCCGCAGTCGATTGCGAGCAACTTGCTAGCAAAGCAACAGACGACGTGAAAAATAGTGTTTTATAATTCATCATGCATGAATTATGGCTTAGTTTAAAACAACTACAACCTCAAAACGCGTTTATCACAGAGTTTTGAAAGTGTGTGAAACGCCTTATTCGGCAGCGTGTGGAGATGCTTTCGCATCACCAACTTGTCCGTCCGAATGCTGTGGATTTCCGCCGATAACATCTTCCATAAAGACATGCTTTTGATCCAAGCCCGCAACTTGTTTCAGGCGCAACCAGTTTCTATCTCTCCAACGTCCCATTTTTTCAGGCGCAGCCAACCAAACCGGTGTCACGATCAAAGTGACAAATGTCGAAAAACCAAGTCCAAATACCACAGCCGTGGATAAGGGAACCCACCATTCAGATGCAGCGCCACCTTTAGATATTGTACCTGCTCCAAAATCGATATTCATTTGCACAACCATGGGCAACAAACCACATATCGTTGTTCCAGTGGTCAGCAAAATAGGCCGCATTCTTTGAGCAGCTGTCATAACGGCTGCTTCATGTGCTGTTCGTCCATCCAAAATAAGACGCTGGAATGTATCAATCAGCACGATATTATTGTTCACCACAATACCAGCCAACGCCACAACACCTGTTCCTGTCATAATCATTGAAATGTAAGATGACGCCAATTGCAGCCCGATCAACACACCAATCGTGGATAAGATCACGGCCGAAAGCGTCAAAACAACATGATAGAAATTGTTAAACTCCCACAACAAGATGACCCCCATTAAGAAGAGAGCACCAAATGCGGCTGCCTCAAAGAATGCCGCAGCTTCGGCTGATTCCTCATCGGCACCTTCAAATTTCACTTTCACACCTGGGTCAAAGTCCTGCGCATCAACCCATTTTTTCAAAATGGCATTCATATGCGCACCCTGCCCCGCAACTTCAGCATTTGCACGCAATGTGAACACTCTTAAACCGTCTCTACGATCAATTCTTGTCAGCTGAGGAGCTGGCACGCGATCAACAAATGTTGAGATTGGGGTTGGCCCATCTGGCGTAGAGACAGTTAGATCATCCAAAGCCTCTACTGTTCTGTATTGCGCTGGGAAACGCACTCTAATATCGACCTCATCAATAGCATCATCTGGTCTAAATCTGCCAGCAAGTGCACCATTTGTGATAAGCTGAACAACACCGCCAACCTGATTGATATCTACGCCAAATTTAGCCGCTCTTTCTCGGTCAATGTCCAATCTCCATTCTGTTCCCGGCAATGGGCGCGTATCTTCAATATCAACCAGACCATCCGTATTATCTAATTTCTCCCGAATGAGCGTCGCTGTTTCAAGCAAGGCATCTTGATTGGATGCAAAGACCGAGATTTGGACGTCTTTCCCAACGGGCGGCCCTTCCTGAAATGGCGTGATCTCAATATGAGCACCGACAAAATTCTTAAACGCCTTGCGTATTTCAGCTTCAACTTTACGGCCATCAACTCCCGGCGCACTTGAATCTAGATCAACCAGCATTCGACCAACTGTATCGACGGGAATAGAGCCTGTCCCAGTCCCAAAGCCGCCTTCTGATGCCGCCGGACCAGTCACAGTCGTCACCGATAAAATTCCATCGATAGGCAAAACCAATTCTTCAGCGCGTTTGGTCACTTCAAACTCTTCAGCGCCCGATAGATTTCCTTGTGCACCGACATAAACGTAGAGCTTTTCGGGTTCAGCATTCAAAAAGAAATAGACGCTGTGCTGAGTCGTTCCAAACCACATGATGATTGCAACACAAATTGCAAATAATCCGCCTGTAACCATTAAAGGGCGATGACATAATTTATCAATCAAGCGCGCATACAACCCAAAAAAGCCTGTCGCTTTTTCAGGCGCACCATCAACACCAGAAAATTCTTTTAATGTAGAATCTGTGTTCTTATTTCGACCACCAATAACCCCGCCAAGAACCGGAAGAAAAATAAGTGCCATAAACAAAGACGAGGTAAGAACAAATATCAAAGTTATCGGCAGATAAGACATAAACTTACCTGGCATGGAATTCCAAAATAGGAATGGAAGGAATGCTGCCAGCGTCGTGGCATTGGATGCAATGATCGGCCAGAACATGCGTTTACCAGCCGTCGCGAACGCTTCTACCTTATCCAACCCTTCGGCCATTTTACGGTCTGCATATTCGACCACCACAATCGCACCATCAACCAGAATACCAACAGCGATAACCAGCGCGAACAGCACCATCATATTTATGGTATATCCGGCCCACCCCAAAAACAGAAACCCCATCAGGAAACTGGCGGGGATAGAAATCCCAACAAGAATGGCGGACCTTAAACCCAGCGCGCCCACAACGATAATCATCACAAGAATGACCGCTGTCATGATCGAAGATTGCAAGGTGGCGATCTGATCTCCGATTTCAGCAGATTCATCTGCCGTCAGTTCAACATTTAAAGTATCGGGCCAATTCAACTGTAACTCAGCAATTGTTGCACGCACACTCGCAACTGTTTCGAGAATGTTGGCACCCGAACGCTTAACAACTTGCACAGAAACTGCTGACTGACCGTTGAAACGTGCATACTCATCTCGGTCTTTAAATGTCCGTCTAACCTCAGCCACATCCTTAATTGTCACCACTCGGTCACCGACACGCTTAATTGCGATATCAAATGCATCTTGCGGCGTTTCAATCAAACCGGGCACTTTAATCGAATAACGCCCCTGTTCCATATCTATGCTGCCGGCAGGAATGAGGTTGTTATTTGCTTGTATCGTTGCAAAAATTGTCGCTGCTGAAAGATTATAAGTTTCCAGTTTTACTGGATCTACTTGAATTTCAAGGACTTCTTCTCGATCACCTTCAATATTTGCTTCTAAAACACCCGGTATTGCTTCAAGGTTTTCTTGAAGCTCTCTAGCAATACTGTACAAACCACGCTCGGGCAGATCACCATACATATTGACGACAACTACTGGAAAGCGCGCTGTATTGATCTCTGATACAATTGGCTCGCGCGTTTCAACGGGAAATTCCCGCTTGGCCATATCTACTTTTTCACGAACATCCAAAAGAGCCTGATCAACATCAGCATCCATTTCAAATTCTATCGCAAGCTGACCAGCTCCTTCCAAAGCAACAGAATTAACCTGTTTTATCCCTTCAATAGACCTGACTTCCGCTTCTGTTGGCCGAATAAGGAGGCGTTCAGCATCTTCTGGAGAAATACCTTCCAACGGAATAGTCACCAGAACAAACGGCACTTGAATCTCTGGTGCAGCTTCTTTTGGAAGATTATTATAAACCACAATTCCGGCGATGATCGCACAGACCAATATCGACAGCACCATACGTGCCCGCGAAACTGCTCCGTCGATGAGCGAATTCATTACGAATTATCCCCTTCAAAAAAAGCTTCGACACGAAGCCCTTGTTGAACATAGTCTTGTCCCTGCACGATAATATCAGCTTCTTTTGGTAAACCGCTGACCCAAACCCCTGACGGATCGCTATCTACGATTTCAACCAACGCCAAATTGACCATTGAATTTGGCCCGACAAACCGAACACCTGGTGCACCATCATCCGAGTAAACAATCAGTGCTGGGGAGATATGATGCGCTAACCCTTCACCAATTTGAATGCGAATTTCAGCTGATTGCCCTGCTGGATATTTCATATCACTATTTTCTAGCGCAATTTCAACACGATATGTGCCTGTTGAAACATCTGCGGAAGACGCCACATAGCGGAGTTTGCCAGCAATACTTTCATCTGAACGATGCCCTAATTGCGCACTAGCTGTAGCACCCGATTGCAAAATCCCTGCGTATTTTTCAGAAACATCTGCAGCGACAATCAAAGGGTCGAGATCCAGCATCACACCGCAGACACTTCCGGGGGAAAGGAAATCCCCAACTTCCGCTTCTCGTTTTTCAAAAATACCAGCAAATGGTGCCCGAATATCTGTTTTTGATAACTCTACCTCAGCACCCTCAACGGCTGCCGCAGCCGCATCTAGTGTAGCTCTCGCTGCTGCTTCCTGGTTTTCAGGTTTCCAGCCTTTTTCAACCAATTCCTTGGTTGCGTTATAATCAAGTTTAGCTGAAGCATATTTTGCTTTAACTTCATCCAGATTTGCTTGACGCGCATCGACATCCAGTCCGCAAAGAACAGCGTTTAATTTTACAAAACTACCCTCAACAGCATTCGCTCGAGATACAACACCAGTTGTTTCTGATCGTACAAGCACCGTCCGCTCAGGTTCAGAGCGACCCTTTAAATTCAGATATATAGGGTGCATTTCAGATTTAGATTTGCGTACCAATACCCGCACAACTTCTTTACTACTCCGTTTTTCAGGAACCGGCTTATCAAGTGTAGGAACTGCATTTGCAGTGCCTTCCGGGATATGTGTTTGTGTATCATCCCCAGAACGAAAAAGCGCACTGCCGACAAAATATAAAATAAATACCGCAAAAATACCTGCGGCGATTTTCATAGACCGCGACATTCACAGGTTTCCTTTCACTCTGACAAACCGGCATTTTGCAGGCTTTTCCCTGATTTAATAAACTCAAATTATAATTTTGGCACGTAATTGCTATGGTTAACGGACATTGTGTCACGACTTATACATGATTACTCTTTCCCAATACCATTTCTCAAGCACTAAATTTACAAAGTGAAAAGAACTTTTTATTATCAATATTGCTGAAATTGCGTATCAATGCTCATTTTTGCATTCCCTAAAGTGTCAGTTTAGTTGCAAGTTGCGCCTTTAGGACTTAGCTCCCCTATATCAGTCGATTTTATTCGCAAAATCTGTTTTTCTAAACTATCTAGTTTTTATAAACGACACGAACAGGCTTAAGGACGAGAACATGGACGCAGCAGCAGCCAAACCCGCTAAATCTGCAACGGGCCCAACCGAAGAAACAGTGCTTTCAGTCAAGCATTATACAGACAGATTATTTTCATTCCGGCTTTCCCGTCCCGCAGCTTTCAGATTTCGCTCAGGCGAATTTGTGATGATTGGGTTGTACAAAGACAATGGAAAACCTTTGTTGCGCGCCTACTCCATAGCATCACCTAGTTGGGATGAAGAATTAGAGTTCTACTCGATTAAGGTCCCAGACGGTCCATTGACGTCACGCCTTCAAAAAATTGTGCCCGGTGATAAAGTGTTACTTGGCCGCAAACCAACCGGCACACTCGTCCATGACGCACTCGTTCCGGGCAAACGCTTATACTGTTTCTCAACAGGTACAGGATTTGCGCCTTTTGCTAGCGTTGTGCGTGATCCTGAAACTTACGAAAAATTCGATGAAGTGATTGTAACACACACATGTCGTGAAGTTGCAGAACTCGACTATAGTAAGCAAATTGTAGATGAGACGCTAAATCATGAATTCCTTGGTGAATTAGCTCAAGGTAAGCTTGTTCACTATGGTTCAGTAACGCGAGAAGACTATCCGCACAAAGGCCGCATTACTGAGCTTATGAGTTCAGGTAAATTATATTCAGATCTTGGTGTACCAGCTCTAAACCCCGAAACTGATCGTGTGATGATTTGTGGATCTATGGAAATGCTGGCAGATACAAAACAATTATGTCTTGATGCCGGCTTTGTTGAAGGTTCAAATGCAACACCCGCACAATTTGTTATTGAAAAAGCATTTGCAGGCTAAACGGTCAAAATATTTTGAGAGCGAACACGACTAATCATCTACGTCGCTCTCAATAAAATTGGCTTACTTATTAGCCAGTTGCGGTTATTTTCTTGGTTGAAACTTCCCATCCGCCGCCAGTAAGATCATTCAGCTGCGTAATTAAATCTTCCTGAGATATGGGTTTAGCAATACAGTCATTTGCGCCCACAGACATTGCTTCTCGAACTTTAGCAAAACTCATATGCGGAATAGCGGCAATGATTTGAAGCGGTTCCCGAGAAGTCTCTCTCTCCCAACCTCGTATCGTGCGGATAGCTGAAATACCGCTCAATATAGGCATTTGAGTATCCATAATGACGACGTCGAAAGCTTGGTTTTTAACCGCATCTATGGCTTCCTCGCCATTTTCAACAAATGTCACATCTAATTGCAATTGAACTGCGAGTAGTTCTAGGACACGTCTATTAAGCGGATTGTCTTCTGCTACAAGAATAGACAATTCGCTCTGACTAGAAATTTTAGGCACAGATCCGCCGGAAGAGCCGCGTTCAAAATCTTTCATAATCGGGAATTCGGTCAAAATTCTGGAGACAGATTCTCCTGCCTTTTCGTAAAAGACAGTCCCTTTTAGTTTTTCAGTAAAATCGTGGATAATCGCCATAGACAGCCCCTCTTCTTCAGGGTTGTCCAATTGAATCAATACCGAATCTGAATAAGGTATTTTAGGGTAAGCATGTTTTACATCAAATGTGAGAATGCAAAGTCCTTCGCCCGAATTATCGACTTCAACTTCGACAACGACATGATCGTCATTTCGAACTGTTTTCTGCAATTCAAGAATGAATAATGACAGAGATTCCTCTATTTTAGCTGGATTACCTTTATAAATATCATCCGACTCATCACAATACACAGCCTCTATTGTGGTAGATACCGCGCCACATTTACTATTTGCGATACAGCTTTCGACAAGCTCTTTAATATTGAATTCTGACGATTTATTTTCAAACTTATGTGAGTAAATACTCATATATTTGTCAATGTTATGAATCGCGTCGCTCACACCTTCCGCCGACGTATCCATAAGTTTCAACATATTCACTTGCTCACGACTGAGTGACGTTCTTTGAAGTGCGTGAGAAAGCTCTAGCATACTCGCAATCTGCTCGGACACTGAGCGCCCAACATCACCAATTAATGATGCTTTTCGGCGATATTTCTGCTGAAGACGCTCTTCGAGGTCTTCAGTCATATAATCAGTTTTTTGAGACACCGTGATATCACGCATTGAACCAATCATACGCACTGGTTTGCCTGTTTCATCAGCGTCCTGACGAGATGCAACAGAAACCCAAATTTCTCTCCCCACGGCATTTTCTTTACGGTAAGACAAATGCACCGGTGCACCTGCACTTAAATGATGCTTCCAAGCTTTAGAAACTCTAGGCTGATCATCTGGGTGAGCGAGTCTAAAAAGACTGTTCGTAAGCTGACTGAGGCTTGGTTTTGATTTGAAAAACGGCGTCCAATCCCCTTCTATTTTTACCGTTTTTTGCAGCAGGTCAATCTCCCAAACCATCATGGAAGACAATGCCAACCCATATTCCATACGTGCCAAAGAGGCTTCTGTTTGACGTTTTTGAATAACGATTTCAGTTACATCTTTGATAATACAGATTGCACCACAAACGGAACCATCTTGCTCCATCCAAGGCGCACAAATCCAATCAATCCATTGTGTTTCAGCCGATCTTTCAATTGTTACGTGCTTGAATTCGGTTGTTTCACCAGTAATCGCCGCATCGACACTTTGCTGTAATTTTTCAGGTGTCTGGGCCCACAATTGAGTAATTTTTCCGCCAAGCAAATGCACATCAGACTTGCCAATCATGTCCACGAGAGACTGATTTACCAGAGAAATTTTTCCATCCAAATCTATAATAGCAACGCCAACAGAGGCATGATCAAGGAAAGCCTTAGCAGATGACTCCGTTTTCATTGAAGACTGAAGCGCTTTAATGTTGGACGTTTTATTCAGTGCCACACCACTGATACCATCAATACTGCCATCTTCAGTATAACAAGGAGATCCAGCAAATTCGATTACTCTTGTCTGACCATCAGGACAGTCAATTGTACATGTCACGGTCTGCGTTATGCTGTGAAACTGACTCTTTGAAAAAGCATTGGACAGCTTTTTAAGGTCAGCTGGCGACATCATTTGAGCATATTCGTCAAATTTTAGCGGCTTGGAATTTTCTTCCATCCCAAACATTCGAAACATGCCTGGAGACCAGAATGCTGGCTTGGACTTGGAAATGGTCCAACGTCCAATACCAACAAGCAATTCCATTTGAATCAACGCATCATCTGTTTCTTTGCGTCGCTGCTCTAAACGGGCTTCGTTCGTAATATCTACAGCGCTGTAATAATACCGATCTGAAGCTGAGCGGCTTATTGAAGCTTGCACCAATCGGATACTCCATCCAATTCGCATAGTCAGCTTAAGCTCAGTAATCGTTTCAAATGGTTCCAAACTCGCTAATTGTTTTTGAAACCTATCTCGACTTTCTTCAGACAGATATGCAGATAACTTTACACTGTCAGCACCAGCAGCGGGCGCGACAAAGCGTCGGAATGCGCCATTTGCTCGGCACACCGCTCCATCTTTATTTAGAATAACAAAATGCTCGTCTACGGAATTAAAGAAAAACTCCAGAGCTTCTTTATCTAAATCGACCTTTTCCTGAGGCCCATCAAACATTACACGCCACCCAAATCGGATTTTCTTTAGGAAAATTCCTTTATCTATATTTGGTGTAGCAAAAACCGGTTAACAAATTTACTTCACTCATTCACCTAATCAGTGATTCCGATTTCATAAATTTATGCCGTGCATTTTGAATAATTTCTTATTCTATCAATGGCTTGATGAAATTCACTCCAATCATCCTCTTCAACCACCTTCATCCATATATTTTCAATGTCTTGAATTAGCACAGTAACGGGATGAACAGATTGAAAATAAGATGATTGCAAACTCTTCTCATCTAAAGGTTCATATGCCATTAGCATTTGTTTGACTTCGGAAAACTCAGTCCCTTCATACAAATTCGCCTGTGGACTTAATTTTGATCTAATCGCACTGGCGGCTCCCCCATACCAATCGAAAAAAGTTTGTTCAAAAGCCGCACCACTTTGTGTCATCCAGTTCAAATAGGTTTGAATAAAATGTCCATCCTCTTCTGGAGACGTTTGGTGGATACCTAACCGCCTAAAAACATGGCTCCGCAAGGAAGCGCGATACACATCTGCATACTCATTTAATACGACCTCAAGAGATGACGAGTCACTATGTGATAACAAACAACCCGCCAACTGAGTCAGGTTCCAAATTCCAACTTCTGGCTGTCGACCAAATCTATATCGCCCAGCATCATCAAAATAAGCCGCCACAAAATTTGGATCTGAGACTGGCAAAAACCGATATGGTCCATAATCAAAGCTTTCACCGGTAATAACCATATTGTCAGTGTTCATAACACCATGCACAAACCCTGCAGCCATCCATGAGGCAATCATGTCCGCTGTTGCAGTCATTACTGCTCGAAAAAATGCAATGACTGTGTCTTTAAACTCCCCTCTTTGTACATCTGGATAGTAATGCCGGACGCAATAGGCAATCAGATCGGCAATGCCTTTCTCATCCTCTAAATATGCAAGCCTTTGAAACGTTCCAAACCTAATATGACTGTGAGACATTCGAACCAATACACCAGAGCGTGCAGGACTAGGCTCATCGCCTCGATAAAGTTGTTCATGCGTTTCAAAAAGAGTGAGGCTTTTTGATGTATTTACACCATGCGCTTGCAGCATTTCTGTCGCCAGAACTTCACGCACGCCACCTTTCAACGTTAGACGCCCATCACCCGTTCTAGAAAATGGTGTTTGCCCAGAACCTTTTGTTCCCAAGTCCAACAATCTTCCCTTATCGTCCTTGAATTGAGCAAACAAGAAACCTCGCCCATCTCCGATTTGAGGATTGTATTGGCCAAACTGGTGTCCATGATATGCAAGAGCCAGCGGTTCGGGCAAATTTTCTGGAAGAGCATCGAAATCAGCGAAATATTTTTGTAACGACGACTCAGAAAAGTCGGTAAATCCAATTTTTTTTAGCAATTCTAAGTTGCTATACCGTAACGTAACTGTTGGAAAATTAGCACACTGAGTTGCAATTGATATCAAATTTTTCACTTCATTGATGGTTTGTGCAGGCTGGTATCTTGTTTCTTCCGCAGAGTTATGTGACATTTTTAACATCCGTACCATTTGACTTAAATTTGGGACCTAGAATTGCAGCGTTAAACTACGTTTTGGTCGAAACGCTTTTCCCTGAATTTAACGACTTGGCTCGGGAATAATATAGCATGCAAAAAAGTATGCACCTATTGGGAGGAAAATTATGTCCAAAGTGAAAACCGTGTTGCGCGGTGCGACTTGCTTGGCGACTCTAGTTACAATGAGTTCACCGATAGCATTTGCACAAGAAGATACAACTCAAGAAGAAAACGGTCGTCAAACTGCAGTCCAACGTATGTTGGAAACAGTAACCGTGACTGCTACAAAACAAAAAGATCCTGAAAATGTTCAAGATATCGCAACGTCAGTAACTGCGTTTAACGCAAGCTCTCTTGAAACGCTCAAAGTGCGCGATTTTGAAGATTTATCCTACAATGCCCCAAACGTATCGCTTTCTGATGTTGGTACAACGAAAGGTTCTGCGAACTTCTCAATGCGGGGGTCAGGTACAAACTCATCTATTGTCTCCATTGACCCAACAATCGGTGTCGTAGTTGACGGTGTCCCTTTAGGTGTACCAGCCGGTGTCGTCTTCGATATGTTTGACCTTGACAGTCTTGAGATCCTGCGCGGTCCTCAAGGTATACTCCAAGGACGTAATACTATTGGTGGTGTTGTTGCAGTAAACACAGGCAACCCAACTGATACACTTCAATACAATTTCAAATTTGCAAGTGAAACACCAATTGACGATGGACGTGGTGGACCTAGCAGCTACGTTCAAGGCGCAGTATCTGGACCTCTAATAGAAGGTAAGCTGAACGGTAAGATTGCGGCCTATTATAATTATGATGAAGGCTATTTCAAAAACCTAGCCAACAATGAAAATCATGGTGAAGGCGACGCGAAAATTATTCGTGGTGCTTTGGAATATATGCCAACGAACACTTTCACAGTATTGGCAAAAGCAGAATATGCAGAATACACAGGCGATGGTCCTGCATCTCAAAACAGATCCCTATACGACCGTAACAGCTTTGATTTTGCAATAGACAACAGAGGCTTTTACGACGCAGCATCAACATTTGGAACGTTGCGTATGGACTGGGATGTTGGCTTTGGTGACGGAACAATCACAAACATAACCGGCTATCGCAAATATGAAGCATCTTCCAGTTCTGATATTGATTCCTTGCCGTTAGCGCTATTTGATGGTCCTGCCGTCCTAGACCAAGAACAGCTCTCAAACGAACTACGTTACAATGGGTCATTCAACGACCTTACAGTTACAACCGGCATATTCTATATGGATCAATCAATTGATCTAGCTGAAACTCGTTGGATTGCCTCTCAACTTGTAACGCCACTTCTACCAGCTAACATTCCATTGCCTTTCCCAGGTGGCGGATTGCAAGACCACCATACATTGGGTGTTTTTGCGCAAGCAGAATACCAATTTACTGATAAATTCTCAGTTCAAGCAGGTCTACGTTACACACAAGAAGAAAAAGATGTTGATGTAACTTACATTATTCCTGCTCTATCTAGAGGAATATCAAACTGTTCAGTTATCGAAAAAACATGTCCTGTAGACTATAGTGACAAAAAAGAATGGAATGTTGTTACACCAAAAGTTGCTATGGAATATAAAGCAACTGACAACTCACTGCTTTACGCGTCATACAATCGCGGTTTCCGTTCTGGTGGGTATAACTTCAGGCTTACTGATCCAGCGGTATTCCTTCAACTTAACCAAACTATCAATAACGGTAACTATTATTTCGACAAAGAAACTCTTGATTCATTTGAAGTTGGTTACAAATATGAATCAAACGATGGACGTGTCCTGTTAAACTCTGCTGTTTTCTTCAACCAAGCAGAAGACATGCAGCGCGAAATCAATGTTTCAAGCCCAACAGGTGTGTCTCAATTCATCTACAATACAGCTGACGCTGAGATGAAAGGATTGGAACTAGAAGGACGTTTTGCTGTTACCGATAACTTCCTGATTACAGGTAATGTTGGTTATATTGATGCGAAATACACTGATATCCGCTTCCCAATCTCAGCAGTTTCTGTGACTGATCTTGCAACAGCCGTTGTACAAGACAGTGATTATGATTTGGAGCTACCACGTACACCTGAACTTACATACGGACTTGGTTTTGTATGGGATCAAAGCTTAGGAAATGCTGGTTCATTGGTCACATCAGCAAACTTCATGCACCGCGATGAAAATGCCTACACCGACAGTAATGCCGGTTATTTCAACGCGGCCGATATGGTCAATTTCGACATCACATGGAACACGCCTAAAGATGGAATTTCCATCTCATTGTATGGAAAGAACATGCTTGATGAAGTTCAAGCAGGTGGAGACACACAAATTCCATTCGTAGCGGGAACTCTTGGCCCAGCAACATTCTCACCTCTGAACAAAGGACGTTTGGTAGGACTGGAACTATCTATTAAAGGATAGATTTCAAAGCGAATTCAAATAATAAAGGGCGGCTTCAAATGGGGCCGCCCTTTTTCAATATACGCCTCAGTTTAATTAAATTAGATCTATGAGTTGATCGCAGATTTCAAC
>JGI2924J29684_1077600_pt1 | contig 19452 bp, 15 predicted proteins | sample BenlonsequencITS_FD_29684 | JGI IMG/M metagenome (IMG submission 29684)
GATGGTGAGATTAGTGGGACAGCGATAGAAGCATCTCTAGATGTGTTTTTCCAAATTATCGTGCGCAAAGACTTTAAATTTCCAACACCGCTATTGGAAACAGATGAGCATTGGATTGTACACGGATTTGATGAAGACCTGAACAAAGCTATGAAAAATACTGCGAAGGACATGCTTGAGCTTTTGACTGACCATCAGGACCTTAGTGCAAATGACGCCTATTCTTTGATGAGTGTAGCAGCTGACTTTGGTATCACTCAGGTTGTTGATGGAACGCAGGGAATTCATGCAAAAATAGACCGGGGTATTTTTCCAAACAAAGGCTCAGTCAAAGATCCGGATAGTTAATGCCTAAAAACTAACCATGCGCACAAATAGGAGCATCTTCAAAAGGTAATTTTGTTGACTTAGTTTGGTGGTTGGAGGCGAGATTAGGCTTGGATTTATAGGGGGGAGAGTTTAGTATAGGCAGGAACTGAAATTGCAATTTACCACCAATGCCTACCCGAAGCAGCAGCGCAAAGATGCTTGGAATTTTGTTCTTCAGAGGTTCTCATTATCTCTGTTGATGAGTGATGAAGAACCCTATGGGGAGTTGGCGAGTTTCAAGACAGGGCAGAATATCCAATTCATAAGAATTGCTTGCACCTCTCAAACAATTGCGATGAATTTGGATGAGGGCCAGCCTTGTTTTTGGATGATTTTAGCACTTGAAGGAGGGGTAACTGTAACTTCTTCCAAGAGTTCTAAGGATATAAAAGAAGGTGACATTATATATGGTGGATCAAACACTCCTATCAAACTGACTCTCTTAAAGGAAAGCCGCTTTCTAATTATATGTGTTCCAGACACATTACCGGTTTTGAAGTCACGTGTGCCACTTCAAAAAGATATATCGAACCTTGTCTCTGAGACGACAATGGGGCGGATGTTCTCGGGATTATTGAGATCTGTTGCAGATGTGATTGCAGATGTGACCGATGATCAGCTGCGCCCCATAGAAACAGCTCTACCAGAATTTATTGCTGCGACTCTTATAAACAATGCGCCAGCGAAAGAGTTGGGAGGTGCTGCGGGTGCGAAAGCTGCTCTGTTGGAGCGCATATTTCAATCAATAGAAATTCGCCTAAGTGATCCTGATTTGAACGTTTATCAGATCGCGAAAGAGCAAGGCGTTTCTACTCGGTATCTTCAGAAATTATTTGAAACAACAGGGGATAGTTTCAGTCATTTTGTGAAAGATCGGAGACTGGAAAGGTGTCGACTGGATTTAAGAAGTCCATTGCATGCGCAGCGCACTATTTCGGAAATTTTGTTTCAGTGGGGGTTCAATGACTCTGCATCCTTTAGTCGTGCTTTTAGAGAAAAGTATGGCATTAGTCCACGAGATTATAGGCGGGCACCACCAGAGGAAATTGAAGTCAACCCTGTCCTCCAGCGTGGTCGCCCTGAAGGTCTAAAGGATCAAAAAATAGATAAGGAATTTTCTTATTCAGATTTGGAAGAAAATAATGATCATGATGAAGAGAGTGTTGAGGTTCAAAACTCAGTACGTCATCATCATCTACCTGCAACCCCCGAGACTATCCATTGGGGGTACTTTTCGAGCGCTTTGAAACCTGCTGTGACCGTCCAATCGGGCGACTATGTAACAATAGAGGCTCTAACACATCACGCTTATGATGATTACGAGCGCATGATTAAGGGGGATCCTGGTGCGGAAGCCGTTTTTGAATGGACTGCCGACCACAAGGCAGTCGATAGGCGTGGGGCAGGTCCGATGGATGCGACTTCAGAGGGGCGAGGGGCTGGAGAAGGGTATGGAGTTCATATTTGCACGGGACCAGTAGAAATTGCTGGAGCTAAACCTGGTGATATAGTTGAGGTACGAATCCTTGATATTAATCCACGACCTAGTGCGAATCATCGTTATGCAGGTCGCAGTTTCGGGAGTAATCTAGCGGCATTTTGGGGTTTTCACTTTAGCGACATTTTGACCGAACCAACTCATCGTGAGGTTGTGACTATATATGAGGTTGAAAAAGAACACGGCCGTGCCTGTGCGCATGCTGTCTATAATTATCGGTGGACGCCTCAGACTGATCCATTCGGTGTTTTACATGAGCGATATGACTATCCAGGCGTTCCTGTTGATCATAGCAAAATTGAAAAAAACTATGACATACTTCGCAATGTTGAAATTCCAATCAGACCGCATTTTGGTGTAATTGGTTTAGCGCCCCCGGTGAACAAGCTGGTCGATTCCGTGCCTCCTTCAAATTTTGGAGGGAATTTGGACAATTGGCGTATTGGTCCGGGAACGAGCCTGTTTTTGCCAGTAGGTGTCGATGGGGCGATGTTGTCTATTGGTGATCCTCATGCTTCGCAAGGAGACTCGGAGCTTTGTGGAACTGCAATTGAGTGTTCAATGACTGCCTTGATACAGCCTATTTTGCATACATCAAACAATATGCGGGGCTATATCAAGGACCTAGATTACCCATTATTAGAAACAACCACAGAATGGGTGATATTCGGGTTTAGTCACCCTGATTACTTAAAAGAATTGGGTGTGAATGCTCAGTCCGACATCTATAAAAAATCTTCTATTGATCTGGCTATGAGGGATTGTTTTAGAAAGGCGCGCAGGTTTTTAATGTCTGCAAAAACTCTCAGTGAAGACGAAGCGATTTCTCTTTTGTCCGTTGGGATCGATTTCGGTATAAGCCAAGTTGCAAATGGAAATTGGGGTGTGCACGCGGTCATTCGCAAAGAGTTATTCAATGGCGGGGATTAGTATCTCCGAATTGGTGATATTGTTGAATTTTAAACCTAAGATAGCAATAAAAGTGCCGATGTAAAACTTCTTGTGCGCGTACGGTCAAGTAATAGTTCTAAGGGTTGGTAGTTTGTATCCATTGATTTTTATTGTGGATGCAGACAAATGCCTAAGTATGATGCTGAGTTTTTTAAAAGTTTAGATAGCTCCATTCTCGATGTTTTAGATGGAGAGACCCTTCCGCCGGAGTGTTATACTGATCCTGATTTCTATGAGTTCGAAAAAGAATCTTTATTTTCGAAGGAGTGGCTTTGTGTTGGGCGCGAGTCTTGGGTTGGTGAAGCGGGAGATTATTTTACAACTCAGATTGCGGATGAGCCAATTGTTGTTGCGAGAGCTAGGGATGGCAACCTCTACGCTATGAGTTCAGTTTGTCAGCATCGTGCTATGTTGGTCGCTGAAGGGCATGGAAATACACGTGGGTTCGTTTGTCCATACCACCATTGGACCTATTCATTGAAGGGGGATTTGGTTGGAGCTCCGGCTATGAATAAGACGTGTAATTTCGATAAGAAAGAGCACAGTCTTCCCAAGTTCAAGGTTGAAGTCTGGCTTGGTTTTATTTTCGTTCACTTTGACATTAATGCTGAACCTTTAGCGCCGCGACTTGAGCAAGTTACTAATGCTATAGCTGGATATGACCTCGAGAATGCTGAGGGGCCGAGACCGGGAGATGCACCGCATTTGCAATGGAATTGGAAGGTGATGTTCGAAAATAATAATGACGGATATCATGCTAGTCGGCTCCATCAGGGCCCGTTACACGATTTCGTGCCTTCAGAACAAGCCAGTTTTCCAAAAGCACCTAAGGGCGCTGCGGGTTATTTGCGTTTCAATGGTACAACCCATGCTGATGCGAGTTTTAATCCCACTCAGAAGGCTGTGTTGCCTGTGTTTGCTGGTCTTAATGAAGAACAACGCAATCGGATGACATTTGCAAACATCCCGCCAACACTTTCTCTTGTTCTAACCGCTGACATGGTCATATATATGATCTTGCGTCCTACAGGTGCAGGTAGCCTTGAGATGGATACAGGTGTTCTTGTGGCACCGGGTGCAATGGAGGATGCTGCCTTTGAGCCTAAAATGGAGATGATTATGAACTCCACGCACCACATCATCGCTCAAGATTGGCATGTTGATGAATTGGTACAAATCGGGCTTCGATCACGTTTTGCCAAGCGCGGAAGATATTCATGGCAGGAAAGTGCTCAACAACAATTCAATGAATGGTTAGTAGATCGTTATAAAAGTCATTTCTTTGAACAAGCACCAAGAATTTTTGAAAGTGAGGTCAATTCAGAGATGGTTGACTAAGGTGGACGCGAATGAAGCTGGAGCCAGAGAAATCTGGCGATTTTCCACTCGAGCTGTAAACTGCAAACAACGAAACGCTGTTTGGTCGGATGCAATGAGGCGATTAAAATTGCCGTTTGCTCCAGATTCTCCTTCAGTACCAGTGGATGGACGAATAAGCGTTGTTGCAACGCCTATGGGTGTGCAATTAGCGAGAATAGAGGCAAGTCCACTCATCATAGAAGGTAAGGAAGCCGACCAAGGGCCAGGGCTTTGGTTGTTGCTTATTTCTGAGGGCGAAGCTGAGTTTAAATCAAAAGACCTTTGTGCTGCGATTAGGCCAGGACGAGTATTGTTTGGTGTGACGCGACATGATTCCAAACTCGAACTCAAAACTTCTTGCCGGATGATATTTATACGGATTCCAACGCTGGTGATTGGTCGTAGAATGCTAGCACCTTTACGAAATAATACAGGCTTATTTAAGGGTGAAAATAGTCTCGAACGAATATTAATTTCTCTGCTGCAAGAGATTTATAATGAGTTGGAAAAATTCACGAAAGATGAGCTTGCGGCCATTGAAACTTCTTTAGTGGATATTATCGTAACGGCTCTTGCGACGTCTGGTGGGGGGAGAAGCAAAGGCGGGGCGATGGGCGCGAGGGCAGCTCATTTTGATAGAATCTGTCAAATGCTTGAATCTTTGCTTGGGGAACCAGAGCTTACACTTGATAGAGTCGCGCGAGAGACTGGGGTCTCGCCTCGATATTTGCAAAAGATATTTTCTCAAGAAAATTATAGCTTTAGCATGTATGTGCGGGAGCGACGGTTAGAGCGTTGTTATGCTGATTTGATTAGCCCTCTCTATTCCCAGCAATCAATTACACAAGTTGCTTTTCGATGGGGCTTTTCCAGTTCTGCTCATTTTAGTCGAACTTTTCGTGAGAGATTCGGTGTTTCTCCCCGTCAACATCGACAAAAATTGGGTGTGAAGTCGGCGTCTAGTATCAAAGAATTGGGCCTAAATTATCAAGATGGTGTTTAGTGATTGGGCTAGTGTTTACGGATAAGTATAGAATTCAGAGAGTCCAAAATGACATACCCAAATACCTTAATTTTCGTTGATCTAATGGCAGAAGACCCAGCCGCTGCTGGTGAGTTTTATGCAGCAGTGATGGGGTGGGAAAATGATCCACGACCTCATGGTGTATTTCATCGAATGGTTCCAGGACAAAACTTTAAGCTAGCCAATGGTGAACAAAGTGAAGTTGGAAACCTGCATTTGGGAATAACTAGCTCTCTAAATGCGCGGCCTCATCCTTCTCCAGATGGCGTGGAACCAAGAGAGGTTTCAGAAGGACGTAAATCACGCATCTATGTGATGGTAAGTGATGATGATTCACATGAGCGCATTCTGGGTGAAGCCGAAAAACGAGGTGCGACCATACTTTGGAAAGATCACTATTGGAAAGAGTTTAACGGCTTTAATCATGCGTTTCGTGACCCTTGGGGCAATGAAATCATCCTTTGGGTAAAAGGTGGCGATAATCCTGTTATCCCGCCAAGTTATACTCAGGAGTAGGATGTATGAGTATCCATAAGCAAGCTTCAAACGGGATATCCTCACTGACTATGAAGCGCGCGAGATCACAAGTTCTGTTTGCATCTACAATCGGAAATATTGTGAGTTTTACGCCGACAGTTAGTGCTGTTTTTAGTTTGTTTTTGGTGCCTATCTCTACCGAATTTGGGTGGCCGCGTGCAACCGTATCAGGTGTCTTGGCGCTTGTTTCGCTAATTGCTGTGTTTGTATATCCTTGTGTGGGGCGGCTATCAGATATTTATGGCTCGCGTAGAGTTATCTTGGTTGGTAATTTATTGTTTGCGCCAGCTGTGGCGATGGTTGCATTGGCCAATGGAAGTGTTTGGCAGTTCTATCTCCTGTTTGCATTTGTTGGGTTGGCTGGTGCAATTCCTAGTACTGCCGCTTTGTCAAAAGTGGTTTCAGAATGGTTTGACGACAAGAGGGGTTTTGCGCTCGGTTTGACTGCTGGTCTTGGTAATGGGCTGGGGTCTACCATTATGCCCATTATTGCTGGTATTTTGATGGTCAATATTGGCTGGCGCGGTGCTTTCGTCGGTATAGGAACAATTATTATCTGCTTAGGGTTTCCGGTTTTGTTTCTTTTCCTACGTGAAGCAAAGAAACATGCAGTGGAAAACATCACTCCCGAGGAAAAAATTGAGGAAGCTGCACCGCTGCCAGGCTATACGCTAAAGGAAGCTGCGAGAATGCGGGTATTCTGGCTAGTCCTTGTGGCTATTGCATTAGGCGCAGGGTGTGTGACTGCTATTTTTACCCACGTGGTGTCCATGGTGATGGATCGCGGGTTTGAGTTGTCTGTTGCAACTGGAGTTATCTCTGTTTTTGCCATGGTTGGCGCAGGCTGGCAGGTAGTAACAGGTTTGCTTTTAGACAAATTTTACACGCCTAAAATTGTGTCTCCAATGTTCATCGTTGCTATCGTCGGGCTGCTACTCATTGAATATGGGACGAGTATTCCTGCGGTGTATTTAGGCGGTGTTTTGATGGGCATCGGGCTGGGGGCAGAATTTGGGTGTCTTCCATTCTTTATATCTCGTTATTTTGGATTGAAAGCATATGGAAGCATCGTTGGAGTCGTGTATTCGGTGGTGATTTTTACCCAAGGTGTCACTCCGTTTTTGATGGACCTCATGTTCGATGTTTTTGGAAACTATAATGCGCCTGTTTCGATCATGTCTGTCTGCCTGCTTCTAGGGGGCGGATTTATATTGATGTTACCAAGTTTTGGTGCACGCGAACAATTTGAAGCGAAGTTTGAAGTGTAAAATGGGAAAATTATCAGTGATTGGCAGCGTCAATCTAGATGTTGTTGCAACAGTTGAAAATCTACCTAGACCCGGTGAAACCGTAATAGCTAGTTCGTTGGAATATTTTTTGGGTGGAAAGGGTGCCAACCAAGCTGTGGCTGCTCAAAAGGTAGGGGTTGAAACGGTTTTTTATGCATGTATCGGAGACGATTCTGAAGCATCATTTCTAGTCGACAATTTGACAAAAGTCGGGGTGGATGTTGCGCAGGTGAAAACCAAGTCGAAAACATTTTCTGGTCGCGCTTATATCAACGTTGATCATGCTGGTGAAAATGAAGTTGTTGTTTTGCCGGGTGCGAATGCGGAACTTGAATTTGATGAAAGCAAATTAGATGACGCCACGGCGGTCGCGTTGGCGCAGCTTGAAACTGCAATCGAGCCGACTGTTCAATTTTTTAAGAGTTGTCAAAAAAAACATGCGATGACTATTTTGAATGCCGCTCCGTTTGTGGCTGAAGCGCGACTAAAATTATTTGAATTGTCAGATATTATTATTGTCAACGAAGTTGAGTTGGCAGGGTATTGTGGCGTCGATGAAATTCCTGAAGACGTGGAAGATATTATACTTCTACTCCGTAGTTTGATCAGTCGAAATGATCAGGCTGTCATCGTTACGTGCGGCGCTGCTGGTGCTCTTTGTGTTCATGGTAAAGATGTCATCGTTGTAGCGGCTCGGTTTACACAAGTCGTCGACTCTACAGGCGCTGGTGATTGTTTTTCAGGTGTGCTGGCGGCAGGTATCGTTCAAGGGCTTTCACTTAAAGAAGCTCTACAGCGTGCAAGTATCGCTTCTTCATTATCAGTTGAGAGCAAAGGTGCGAGTGCGTCTAGTCCATTCTTGGCTGACATTGAGGCCGAAATTCAAAAAAATCAAATAACTGAGGGAGCTGAAACTTGAGTAAGAAATGGATGATTACCGGAGCCAATAAAGGGCTCGGATTGGCTTTGTCCAAAGAAGTTTTGGCATTAGGGGATGCAGTTTTTGGTATCATTCGCGGTGCGGATGATTGTGAGGCGTTTGAGACACTTAGTCCTGGACGGAGTCATGCTATTCAATTGAGTGTTTCTGATTTTGACAAAGTCGCTTTGCAACTTCATCAAACTCTCAGCGAAGTTGGGGCGATAGATATTCTCGTGAATAATTCAGGGTATGGTCTTACGGGAGCGCTTGAAGAAACTGAGATTGAGCAAATTCAAGACCTGTTTAACGTCAATGTATTTGGTGCAATTGCTGTGATCCAAGCAGTTCTACCTTTCATGCGCAAAGCAGGTCATGGGCATATTATTAACATTACCTCCGTGAGTGGTTTGGCACCGTGGGCAGGGACGTCTGTATATGGAGCTTCTAAGTTTGCGTTAGAATGCATTGGTCGTACATTGCGCGATGAAGTTAAACCTCTGGGGATTGACGTGACAAATATTGCGCCGGGGGGCATGAGAACGCACTTTGCAGGCGGATCCTTAAAAGAGGCATCTGGTAATATCGCAGATTATGCGGAAACCGCTCATTTGGCACGTCAAACTTTGAAAGCACATCAAGGCGAAGAGCCGAGCGATATTTTCAAAGTAGCGAAAGCCATTATTGCAACTGCCGAAAAGACAGACCCACCATTTTTACAGGTTTTAGGTGAAGACGCTTTGAACTATGCCACGCAGCATTTGAAGGAATTACATCAAGAAATTGAAAAAGGTCGAGAGTTGGCGATGTCGACTGCAGTTTAGTTGCGACCGATGCAATCAGCCTAAAAGGATATGAAATAGAATTTTTGTATGAGAAAGTTTTCATGCGATTTTAGACAAGAATTTTCTTTCATACCCGGTATATTTTTTTGAAAACATTGTCTCTGAAACAATAAATTTGGACAGAGTCATTTGATCTTATAATATTGGAGTAAATTACATTATGTCGACAGTATCAGAACTTACCCCGGTGCAAGGATCAGCCGCTTGGAGAGGGGATACTCTGGGCAAAGGGAATGAATGGATTTTTCAACTGTCTGATGCGCAGATAGATGAATTAGAGGCACTTGGTTCGAAATTTGTGAATGATGATCCAGACCTAAGGTTTGTGACAGCAGAGGAGTATCCACTCAAGCAGTGTGCCGATGCTATAAATGCATGGGGCCATGACGTGGATTATGGGCGTGGTTTTGTTCTTGTTCGCGGGCTACGCACGCATTTGTATTCTGATGCGTTGTCGGCTGCGATTTACTATATTCTTGGGTTGCACATGGGAGATCCAATTCGTCAGAACGAATTGGGAGACGTGATTGATAACATTTACGCGACTTCAGATAAAACCATGGATGATCCAACAGCTTTGTCATCCAAGGTCAAAGATGAACTTACTTATCATTCTGATAGCTCTGATATTGTTGCATTGATGTGCCTGCGGCCAGCAAAAGATGGAGGTAAATCTTGTCTCGTATCAGGCGCTGAAATTTACAATGAAATCTTGAAACGCAGGCCAGATCTAGCGCCTTTACTGCTTGAGCCATTCCATTGGGATTGGAGGCGACAAGATCCCAAAGCGCCTGCAAATTCCTATAGCTCACCTGTGATTAGCTTGGAAGAGGGCGTATTTAGTATGTATGCAGGATCTTTATACGTGCTCACAGCGCAAGAGTATCCTGAAGTGCCGCGTTTAACGCCAGAACAGATTGAAGTGCTAAACCTGTTTGACGAAATTACATATGAACCGGGTATGGCAATTGAGATGGATTTCCGTCCCGGCGATATACAGTGGTTATCAAATTATGCCGCTTTGCATTCGCGCACAAGATTTGAGGATTACCCGGAGCCTCAGCGTAAAAGGCATTTATTGCGCTTATGGTTGAGCCGTGATGCGGGGCGACCAGTCGTTGATGGCTTTGGAAAAAATGGTGTTGTTCAAGTTCGACAAAAGCCGCGTGAAGGTGTTGTGGAGGACAATCTGGGAAATTTCAAAATTACTGAAGCAGCCGTACCGCGAATTATTTTATAAAACTCAATTCCATTGATTTCTATTGAAACTGTATTTTGCAATAAGGGGCTGAAGTCATATCTTCATGCCCCTTTTAAATTTTTTAGGGCTGACACTATCAAGTCTGAGTGCGGTTGTTCACAAGACTATCTAAAATCATGTGAATTATTTGTCCGTGATAGCATATGAAAAGGAACTTTTAATCGTGGAATATTCATCACTAAAGCAAGCCAGTTTAGATAAGTTGTTTCTTGAGGCGCGCACCTATAATGGCTGGAAGGATAGAGTTCTTTCGAAGGCTGATTTTGAAAAGATATATAATCTAACCAAAATGGGGCCAACAGCAACGAATGCGTCTCCCGCACGGTTTGTTTTTGTTTCCACTGAGGATGGTTTTAAACGTCTCAAACCACACCTATCCAAAGGAAATCTCGATAAAACAATGGCAGCAGGGGCATGTGTTATCGTAGGTTATGATCTGGATTTTGGAGAAAAAATTCCTGAACTATTCCCACACTTTCCTGGCGCTGCTGCGTGGTTTACTGATCCAAAAGTGCAATATGAAACAGCCTTTAGGAATTCAAGTTTGCAGGGTGGATATTTGATAATGGCTGCGCGAAGCCTTGGTTATGATTGTGGACCTATGTCAGGTTTTGATCACGACGGAGTTGATGCTGAATTTTTTGCCGGAACCAACGTAAAGTCGAACTTCCTGATAAATATTGGTGCTGGAGACCCTGCTTCTATTAAAGGGCGATTGCCTCGGTTGTCTTTTGAGGATGCCTGCTCAATAGCGTAATCGTCGTGTGTCCCCATATTTCACCGTCATGATGTATTAGCGGTGCTTTGTTTGTTTCCTAAATTTTGTAAAGGCGTAAATTTCCATAATCCGGCACATAAAATTAATGTGAGGCCAGCAATTGTGGGGAGGTCAATTGGGTCATGGAAAAGGAAACTTCCATAGCCGACCGCCCAGATGATTTGTGAATATTGTGTGGGGGCTATTAAGTTTGCTGGTGCATTCCGGGATGCAAATATAACCATAAGGTTTCCCAACGCGATAAAGGTTGCGTAGGAAGCGATATATGGCCAAAGCGACATGGCTGGCATTTCAAAAGTTGGTATGACAAAAATACTATTGAAAGCAAGTGGCAATAACGTTGCTGCGCCAAAGTGAGATATTGTCCGTTCTTTATCCTTCAAGTGACGCAAAATCACAAATACACTGGCGGATGTAAATGTCAGGGTGAATGCCGCTAAATGTCCTATTGAAAGCTCGCGTAGACCTGGTCGTAAGACGATCATCGTCCCGGCAAGACCAATTGCTATTGTGATCCATGTCGAAAGGTTAACTTTCTCCTTGAGGAAGATCATAGAAAGTATCGAAATCATAATTGGCATTAGGAATATCAGTGAGAATGCTTCAACAATTGGAAGAAGCGTAAAGGCGACAATGCCTGATACAATACCTATGGTTTGTAATACGCCTCGCAATATCCAAAGTTTTGGATTTTTGGGGCGGATGAGATGGATCATCTTGTCGCTTTTGTCTTTCATGATTGGTGTCAACAATAACGAAAAGATACAGGCCAGAAATCCCAACATAAATGGAGAAACGCCTCCAGCCATTAGGCGGACAATTGCATCTTTGGTTGCAAAAAATGCAAAACCCGCCAAGGCGAATACAATGCCTCGAGTAATTGTTGATGGATCTTTATTCACATCGAATCCGATTCAAATTTATGAAAACCCCTAGGTCTAAGTGTCGGGGTAACGGGGCGTCTCTCGGTTAGAGTACTTGATTGTCTTGTGAGACTTATTTCGTCGATATTCTTTACCGCATGCGCATTATAAATTGATCGTCGCTGTTGATGATCAGCATTCCACTGGAGCGATCACACAAATTTTAGAACGTTCAGTATCAAGACTTGAGATGCAATTGCGTCAAAGTGAGCATGACTTAGTCAGTTACTCATCTGGCTTGTGGGGACGTACCGAGCCGTTCGAATGAATTGATTGGTTTGTTTTTAAATAAAATTTTAGAGATCGGTTTTATGACATGATACGAAAATGGGGTGTATTCACTATCCTCGTTGTTGGGTTCTTTTTTTTGAACGCAACAACTTTTTCATCGCTTGGTGTTGCGCTCCATAAAATGTCGGAAGAGCTTGGTTGGTCTTTTTCCGAAGCAGGATTAAGCTTTACGGTGTTGGGTTTGGCTGTGGGGCTGACCAGCTTTTTGCCGAGTATATTACTGAAATTTATCGGTCCAAGAGCGACCTTTTGCATTGGTTTTTTTATAATTTCTGTCGGCTTTTTTCTCGCTGCTTCGGCGATTCAGATTTGGCTGTTTTTCATTGCGCTTACTTTAATTGGAATGGGTTTTTCTTTAGCAGGTAATGTGACGGCCGTCTGGTTGATTGGGGGGTGGTTTCCAGACACAACGCCTAAAATGATCGGATTGTATCTCATGCTGGGAGGTATTGGTGATATTGCTGGGCCTAGTGTTGCTCATTATACGATGGACTTAGTCGGTTGGAGCCAGCACTGGTTGATTATGGGAGGAATAGCTTTTTTCCTTTGTGCCTTAGCATTTTTGGTAATTAGAGAGCTCAATATTACGAAGCCTTCCGAGAATAGGGGGAGGGCGAACGAAGGTGTTTCTGAGATTGCGGCATTGAAGAATGGATTTAAGGTTCCGGCTTTTTGGCTTATCGCCTCTGTAATCACATTAAATCTTGCGTCTGTGACCACAATACACTCTGTTGCGGTGGGGCATTTGGAGAGTTTGGGGATTGGGCCAAGTCTTGCTGCTGCATCTTTAGGGTTTATGGCGTTTGTGTCACTTGTAACTAAAGGTGTTGCAGGTAGCCTTTGTGAGCGCTTCACAACTCGGCATATGATGGCTGCAAGTATAGCGGTGCATGCTTTAGGTCTCTGCCTTTTTTCAATTGCTAGTTCGCCTATGGTTTTAATTATTGCTTCAATTTTGTTTGGGGCTGGTTGGGGTATTGTTGTTGTTGCGACGATGGTTTTGCTTGTTGAGATGTTCGGAAACCAATTAGGTGCTCAACTTTTGGGCGGATGCCATCAGATTTCATCGATAGCTGCATTCGCCCCTTTTGCTGCAGGGGTAACTGCGGACAAGCTTGGGACATTCGCGCCTATTTTGCTGCTTTGTGCATTTGGGTTATTTGTTTTAGCAATTGGAAGTGAATTTTTATTAAAAAACATGTATTCAATAAGTAAATAGCATAATTTTAAATTTGTCTCCTTTGTATGCTGAGGCATTTATTCTTAGTGTGAATTTTGTTAAGTATATATGTATTCGGTGTAAATATAAATCATTTCATATTGTTATGATTAAATATACATATGCATTGAATTGATATTTTTGTTTGCAGATGTCTTTGTAATAAATATACATTTTTTTATGTTCAGTATGTCACAAAAACGCAAAATATATGGCGCGTCCGATCAAGTAATCATCTCGTTGATAGACCTAAGATTAATTTAGTCAGGTGTTTTTTAATTGAGTTTAGGTGAAGAGGGATTGTGACATGACTTCGTTTAAAATGAGAATTCGAAATGGGGCTGCGGTTTTAGCTGTTTTGTTGGCTGCTCAAAATACATTGATAGCTACCGCTGAAGAAACAGAAGGTGCAGCTGTAGCTGCTGAACCTGATGATGTTAAGACAATGAATGCTATCACCATTTATGGTGAAAAAAATGAAACAACTTTGCAAGATGCTCCTATAGCATTGAGTGCCATAACGGATGAAATTTTAGCGCAAGCGGGTATCACAGATGCTAGTCAACTTAATGGCTATGTTCCGGGGTTGATGGTTTCGAAAAGTGGTGGGTCTGAGCGCATTGTGACTATTCGGGGAGTTGGTCAACAAACGCCAGAGAATTTTTCAACTGTTCCGGGTGTGTCTTTTCACGTTGATGGTGCATTCTTACCCAATTCCATCGCTCTAAATATGGGGTTTTTTGATGTCAACCGTATTGAGGTTCTTCGTGGCCCTCAAGGAACAGTGTTTGGTCAAAGTTCAACCGGGGGGTCAATAAATGTTATTACCAATCAACCTGAGCTGGGTGAGTTTGGTGGAGATTTTAAAGCAACTTTAGGTGATTATAACCACACTCAAGGGTTTGCCTCTCTCAACGTACCCATCGGAGAAACTTTCGCTGTACGTGCATCTGTTCAACAGATGTCCCATGATGGTTATGCTGAGGCAACCGGCATTCCCGGCGGTTATGAATTAGATGACGCAGATAATGAACATTATCGTCTTGCGGCTCTATGGTCACCTGTTGACGATCTTTCTGTAACGCTTTCACACACTTATTATAATGATAAACATAACGGTGGTGCTCTCAAAAATATTGATGATCCAGAACCGGATATCCGTGTTTTAACGCAGGATTTTCCTGCTAAATTTAAAATGCACTCAGGTTTAACGACTTTGAATGTCGATTATGATCTTGATTTCGGTACGCTGAAATCTGTTACAAGTTTTCAATCTTTGACACATGATCAATCTTTTGATGGTGACCGTTTAGATTTAGAGACTTTTGGTGGCTATGATCACGTCGCAACATGGTCAACTGAAGCTGATACTCTAATGCAAGAGTTGTCACTAAGTTCATTGCCTGATTCACCTGTCCATTGGATCGGGGGAGTGTTTTTCTCTCAATCTGAATCAAACCAATATGTTGTTGAATATAGAGACACAGACGCAACTTTTATCCCAGGTTTGCCTGTATTACCTAGAGATACTCTAGCAAGTGAGATTCCAGCGAATTTAGCTTATGAGAATATTGCATTTGTTGATCGTGAGGCTTTCTCTCCGTTCTTTCAAGTAAATGTTCCTCTTACGGAGCGTTTGAGCACAACATTCGGTGCGCGCTACAATGTTGATAAATATGAAGGGCGTTCAGCTAGCTATTACAGTGAGTTTTCGGAGAATGAATTTGATTCAAATACGTGGACAGGTAAAGTTGCATTGGACTTCAAAGCAACTGAAGATAATCTGATCTACACAAGCTGGTCACGTGGCTACAAACCGGGCGGACTGAATCCGGGTTCGAATTCTGCACTAAATGTAAAATCGACATATGAAACTGAAATAGTAGAAGCTATTGAAATTGGATCTAAAAATACGTTGCTGGGTGGCAATGCTTCTCTGAATGCGTCTCTGTTTTATAACAAATATGACGACATGCAGTTTATTGAAGAAGACCCAATTCCTTATTCTGGTGGTATTGGTAATATCCCCAGTGCTGAAACATGGGGATTGGAGATTGAGGGTAGTGTCCTTCTTATGGATGACCGTCTTCAGCTTGGAGGTAATTTGGCCTTGCTTGATGGAGAGATCTCTGAAGATTATTTAGCATTGGATCGTCGTTTGGCAGATGAAGCTGGTGATGCAGTAGTTGCCGCAGGTCTGACATATCCATGGTCGTATGATTGGTTTTTAGCACGTCAATCAGCAGCAGTGCAGGTAAATGGAAATACACCTCCAAACCTTGCTGATGTAACATACAATCTAAATGCGTCTTGGTTCCAACCAATTGGTGATCACGGAACATTCACCTCACGGCTAGAGCGTTTATATGTTGGTGAATATCAGGCAAGGGTCTTTAACACGACTGGCGCTGATGATGTCCCGTCATATGGTATGTGGAATGCCTACTTCAAATATGAACCTAATGATCAGCCATGGTACTCATCCGTTTCATTGACGAACATTACAGATGAAGAGGGTGTTGCTGGCCGATTTGTTGACCCTTATTCAAGTGGAACAATCAGTAACGAATACGTTGCGCCACGTATGTTATTGGTCACTTTTGGATACGAATTTTAAGCTTATAGCTTAGATCAGTCACGCACCGCTCTTGTTCCAAGGGCGGTGCGTAATCGTTGTAGTTTTATCATCTTGTCAAATAGGTCGTTTATAAGAAAGGCAAGCTTTGTGTCTAAATCTTCGGAAAAGAAAAAATATCAGAGTTTTTCAGTGAAACGTTTAACTCCCTATATGGGGGCTGAACTGTCTGACATTGATTTGGAGCAAGCTATCGGGGACGAAGCTGCGGAAGAATTGCGTTCAGCATTGACCCAATATCAAGTGCTAGGGTTTCGTAATCAAGAAATTAGTCATGAAGCTCACAAGACTATGGGCAAAATATATGGACCATTAGCAATCCATTTTGCTGTTCCTGGAATTGAGGAGCATCCTGAAATTGTTGCTATTCATGCAGATGCAGATTCGAAATATGTCGCAGGCGAGAATTGGCATGCGGATTTAAGTGCGAGTGATGAACCTCCGCTCGGTTCCATTCTTTATCTTCACACCGTTCCAGAAACTGGTGGAGATACATGTTTTTGCAGCATGACTAAAGCGTATGATGCATTATCGGATAAGATGAAGGATTATCTGGATGGCTTATATGCTATGCATGATAGTAATCCTGTGTATCATCGCTTGTTTAAAGATTATGATAAGCGGTATCCAGCGACTATTCACCCAGTCATCGCGCGCCATCCACGAAGCGGTAAAAAATTCATATTCGTCAACTCCTCGAATACCACTTACATCGAAGGACTACCAAAAGAGGAGAGCGATGCAATTTTGAATTTTCTCTTTGATCATATCAAAAATCCCAATTTTCAAATGCGTTTTACTTGGGAGCCTCATTCAATCGTGATGTGGGATAATTTGGCTGTGCAACACTTAGCCGTTTGGGATTATTTTCCAAATGTTCGGTCTGGATTTCGTGTGACTGTTGCTGGTGAAAAATTGTCTGCTTAGTCGAATAACTCATCATTGATGCAATTTGATCTTTTATGCTCGAAATGTTGTCTAAACACGTCTGTATCCATTTGATTTATTGCGCACAATCGCCTTTCTAGTAATGTTCTTTAACTTTATAAGCTGTTGCTTTTAAATAATTTTAAGAAATATTGTTAGGTCGAGAATGGTATGATTGTGATTATAGGAGCAGGTCAGGCAGGGATACAAACCGCAATATCTCTCAGGAAATATGGCTCAGAAACGGCAATTGTGTTGGTAGGTGAGGAAGCACATCCTCCCTATCAGCGCCCACCTTTATCAAAAGCTTACCTTAAAGGAGAAAGTGATTGCGAACGTTTGCACTTAAAGCCACTTTCTTGGTTTGAAACGAACAATATTTTATTGAAAATGAATAGCCATGTGCATGCCGTTGATTGCAAAATGAGCACGGTCATATTGTCGTCGGGTGAACAGATTGAGTATGATAAACTTGTGTTCGCAACCGGATCAGACCCGCATGTCCTTGCCGTCGAAGGGAAAGATTTGAATGGGGTCATGTCTCTTCGTAAGATTTCAGATGTTGATGCTCTGCGTCCCTATATCAAACCAGGTGTAAAAATTGCCATTGTTGGTGCCGGATATATTGGGCTTGAGGCGGCAGCTGTTTGTTCTGGATATGGCATGGAAGTGAGTGTTTTTGAAGCTGCAGACCGGATACTCACACGCGTATCTGGAGTGGAAGTCGCAGAGTTTTTGACTCAATATCACACTAAGAATGGTGTGACATTTCATTTTGGTGCCAAAGTTGTGGGGTTTGAAGGACGTGACGGGCATGTCTGTGGCATTCAGACCGAACATCATGGTGAGGTCTCTGTTGATATCGTGTTGATGGGGGTAGGAATACGACCTAATTCTGAAATCGCTGAGAGTGCCGGCATTGCTTGTAAAAATGGTATCCTAGTAGATGAAGATGCAAAGACTTCTGTCGATGGTGTCTGGGCGGCAGGAGATTGTGCAGCACGTCCAATTGTTCAATTGGGAGGCCACCATCGACTTGAGAGTGTTCATAATGCAATTGAGCAAGGGAATCTTACAGCAGCTTCTATTATGCAATTGCCTCGCCCTCGGGTCGATGTTCCTTGGTTCTGGTCTGATCAAAATGATTTGAAATTGCAAACTGCTGGCTTGCTTGGGGGCTTTGATCAATCGATTATACGTGGCAATCTTTGTGATGAAAAATTTTCTGTTTGGTACTTCTTAGGAGATAAACTTCTGGCGGTAGACGCAATAAATTCCCCACCCGATTTTATGGTTGGAAAAAAGCTAATTCAATCTCAGAAAGCCATAGATAAGTGGAAGATATCTGACACAGGATTGAGCTTGAAAGAGTTGCTATAAACAATGCTGCTAGGGCAAGGAATATCATTTCGGTAGTAGCTATTAGTAAAGAAATTCACCATCTTTAAGTCTACAATTTTCTATTCAAGGGTGGCTGAGATTTTCACTTCAAGGAATAGGCTGAATTAATAATTTTTAGCTTTTGATTTTATCTCACTTCATTACACAGTCGTTAGAAGTTCACCTCGAAAGTATCCTAGTGGAGAAAGTTCAGGGTTTGAATAGAGGCTCGTTATGTGACCGATGATTATGTCATGGTCCCCTGATTTAAATATATCTGCTATAGAGCATTCGAACCAAGCCAATGAGCCTTCGATAATTGGTGCACCAGATGCCATGATCTGGTGAGGGGTGGCTCCAAATGGGTTGTCGATTTTTGAAGCAAAATGACGCACAATATCCAGCTGATTTTTTGCTAAAATGTTGACACCAAATACCTTACTTTCTTTTATAAAACCCAGTGTTCGACTGTTGTGGTCCAAACTTACCATTAGAGTCGCAGGGGATGACGAAATGGAACTAAAGGCATTTACGGCAGCACCTGTTGGTGATCCGTCAGACTTTTGTGTTGTCACAACTGTTACCCCGCTCAAGAATGAGCCCATGGCAGTGCGAAATTCCATTGAAGTGTATGAAGCCATTTTATCCATTTAACGTTTGTCCAATGGGTTTGTTTCACCCCATAAAGCTGATTTTCTGGTAAGTTTATCTTCACTGGATATTTTCCCACACACAGCAATGGCTGTTAAGGCGTAAATGAGAGCACTCTTGGCCATATCTTCCGGAGTTGGTCTCCAGCGTGGCATGCCTGTCGTTATCGATGGAATGCGATGCATGTTGAATAAATTGTGATCTCTCCACATGCTCGAATATATCGGGTCAGCTCTCTTAACTTGCTCGCCAAGTGTCAGTTTAGTGGCTTCATTTACAGCTCCCACCAATGGTGCAACTTCATCATCTTTTGCTTCTTGTCCAAGCCTTACGACAACGGGTTCTATTTCGAAATCAAGGTCGGATGTTGCGCGCAAGTGTAATTCGAGGCTTTGTAAGATTTCGCTTTGCTTTTGGTTCGGGGGAAGCCCAACCTCTAAATAAAGTGAACATACTTCCGTACCAGCTCCAAATGCGTGAGGAACACCGGCGCGGATTGATGATATTTGTGTTTTGGGTAGGGCAGTTCCACCTTCACATTCGTACTTAGCGTTCTCTTCGTAATTCTTGCTCCAGTCCAAGAGTGGCTGAAGCAC
>JGI2924J29684_1077599_pt1 | contig 19424 bp, 14 predicted proteins | sample BenlonsequencITS_FD_29684 | JGI IMG/M metagenome (IMG submission 29684)
CTTTAATGAATTACTCGTTTCTTGCGTTTGCTATTAGCTTGCGCTTTTAGCTTTGCTTGACGAGGTTTGGTTTGTTGAACTTATCGTCCAACTTCCATCTCTTTGCACTGTTTAGTTTTCAAGGACCGCTTATATCTGTCGCTCAACTTGGCGACGCTATTAATTATATCGCTTTTGACTCATGATGTCAACACTTTTTTCTAATCAACTTCATGGTTTGCCTTGCGGCTCACAGCGACTTTTATATATTAACAGTTACACACCCCACTGTCAATACTTTTTTAACCACCATATAAGGTATTATTATTTTTTTATCGAATCTTATACACTGTTAAATACATTTTTAATGCTATTTTTTCTATAATTCTCACCAGCTACTACTTGCCATCTACCCCTAATATACCTCCCGGTATGTTAATTACAGCTTCAGGGACATCCCCCACAATAATGCTTTCCGCCACGGGCACCTTGGTCGCAACTTTAACCTCACCGCTATGCAGCGGTATTACCACCCGCACCATTGTACTAAAATCCAAGTATATTTTATGCCTGGTCTGATTAATACCGGCCTGTTCAAAACGGTCCAATACATTTACGCTAACTGTACCCATTGGATGAATATTAATTTTAATATGTGGTCCCATGTCAGCAAAAATATAACTGCCTAATAGCTGGCCCATAGGCACAGATATTTGTTTCGCGTTCAAACCCTGCAATTTCTCTTGCACTTCTAATGTAATATCAGCGGAAACCCGGTTTATCCATACTGTATTGGCCTGCATTAAAGCCACTCGCCCGTTATAATCCCGGTGCACGGTAATGAAATCCTGATAATCAATATCGCCGCCGGATACTTCTTGTTGCACAGTCTGATTAATTACGGCCACAGCCATCTGGGTTGCTTCTATCTCGGCAATGGAAAAAAGAGTAGGGCGCACCCGCGTATCCAAGAAAAAATAGATCGTTAACATTAAAAAAAATAATGATACAATAAGGAATAATTTTTTAAAGGGTCTTCTTTTTTTAAACACCATTTCACCCCCAGGATACCAGGAAGCAGAGCAACCGTCCCCTTGCTTCCCCCCGCTTCGAATGGTTATGTTATATCTATATGGATCAGACGCAAAAAAAAAACCGAATATTTTCGGGGTAACCAGTTCAAAGTACCGCACCATATTTAATATGTAAAGGTTCACCCGTTTTTACTGATCTGTTAAGCTTGGTAATCAACTCTTCTTCAGGCACTATTTCAACGACGCCTCTTTTAATTATTTCCATCTGTTTATCAACGCTGAGCATTTTATCAATAACTCCTTTCCATTGCCTCAATTTGTAAATTATATCAAATATACAATATCAGTTACAAGGTGCCAATTTCTGTGCTAATACTTTTGTTAGTATTATGTTATAATTGCGTTGAATAAACTGATGTAGAATTCCCTAAGGGAGGGAATATTATTTGACCACAAAGAAAAAACGTAAAAAAAGAAAACTTAATCCCACCAGGCTTACATTGCTTGTATTGCTAGTATTTTTTTTAATCTCGGCCTGCGCTGCTGCAGGACTGCTAGTGATAAGTTTAAAAGATCTGCCTGCATTTAATGAAAAGAACTTAATACCGGCCACCACCACCCAGATATATGACAACAATGATAAACTAATTACCCAAATTGGTGTCGAGAATCGGATCCAAGTTTCATTAAGCCAGATCCCGTTACATGTCCAAGAAGCTTTTTTAGCCGCTGAGGATCATTTATTTTATGAGCACCACGGAATTAGAATTGAAGCTATTGCCCGTGCCGCTATTAACGACGCGATGCATATTTTTGGCGCGGACCGCAATTTCCAGGGCGGCAGCACTATTACCCAGCAATTAGTTAAATTATCATTTTTAAACCCGGAAAAAACCATTAAAAGAAAGATTCAGGAAGCTATCCTGGCTCTTAAAATGGAGAACAGGTACTCCAAAGAAGAAATTTTAGCCATGTATCTTAACCGGATATATTTTGGTGAAGGGGCTTACGGCATACAGGCCGCGGCCCAAACTTACTTCGGCAAGGATGCCGGTGATTTGACGATAGCCCAGGCCGCCTTGCTAGCAGGACTGATCAAATCACCCAACAATTATTCACCCTATCAAAATTTTGATGTGGCCATGTCACATCGCAACCAGGTCCTGGATAACATGTACCAATATGACTTTATTAACGAAGAAGATTACCAACAGGCCAAGGCCGAGGAATTTGAATTAAAAAATAGTGATCCCAATGTTAATAAGTACCCCTATCCATTTTTCGTGGATTATGTAACCGAGCAACTGGTAGAGCAGTTTGGCGAAGAAAAAGTATTTAAAGGTGGATTGAAAGTATACACTACCCTTGATCCGCAAATTCAAACCTACGCGGAAAAAGCAATGGCCAACCAATCCAATTTTCCGGCCTCCCAGAGGGATAGCAATGATGTGCTACAACCCCAGGGGGCTATGGTGATTATGGAGCCCAAAACAGGTCAAATTAAAGCGTTGATAGGAGGCCGTGAACACACCCATCAAAGATCGCTGAACAGGGCCACTATGTCTCCGAGACAGCCCGGTTCGGCCATTAAGCCAATTTTGGCTTACGGCCCGGCCATTGACCAAAAGGGTATGGGACCAGCCACTGTCATTAACGATGCACCGGTGACTTATAGTAGTTACGGCAATTATGCACCGCGTAACTCAGGGGGCGGCTACCGGGGCTTAATAACCCTGCGCACTGCACTGACCCATTCAGTAAATATTGTGGCTGTCAAACTCTTAATGGATCACGTAAAAATTTCCAATGCTGTTGAGTTTGCTGCCCGTATGAACATTAACATTGAGCCAACGGGACCTGCCATAGCGCTGGGCGGTCTAACGTATGGGGTAACCCCGCTGGAATTAACGGCAGCCTACGCTGCCTTTGCCAACCTTGGAGTTTATAACAGCCCTGTTTCTATATTACGGGTGGAGGATTATAACGGCACTACCTTATTTGAAGCAGAACCTGCCCCCCGCAGGGTCATGAAGGAAACCACTGCCTATTTAATGACCGATATGATGAAATCGGTTGTCCAATACGGTACCGGCACCGGCGCGCAAATTGGGCGCCCGGCAGCCGGTAAAACAGGTACCACCGATGAGGGCAAGGATATATGGTTTGCCGGCTATACGCAGGATCTAGTAGGGGTGGTCTGGATCGGGTACGACATTCCTGTAAAGATGCCCCAAGATTATGGGGGCACCTATCCCGCTAAAATATGGCGAGAAGTTATGAGTCAGGCGCACCAAAGGATTCCGTCTCATGATTTTATCAGGCCGCAGGGCATAATATCAGCCACCGTGGATAGTAAATCAGGGCTTAGACCCGGTTCCAATACACCGCCGGAACATATGGTAACTGATCTTTTTGCATCCGGTACCGAACCGACCAAATACGACGATACGCATGTATTAGTTGAAGTGTGTGCCACCTCGGGCTTATTACCCAACGAGTATTGCCCGGAGAGAATCACCCGGGTAATGCTGAAGTCGTCGTATGCATCGCCTTCAACAGCGGATTACAATATGCGGGTACCAACTAAAATATGTGATGTACACGGAGTCGATGGTTTAATTAATCCGGAAGAAGATGATGGGGATGATTCAAAGGATAATAGTGACGAAAATGATAGGAATAACGATAGGAATAATGGCAGGGATAACGGTAGGAATGATGATGATCGACCGGTAAATACGAATGATTGATTACCGCGGTCGTTTTAAACCAATAACGAGACTGTAGATAATTTTTTAAGTAAAAAGTTTATGGATAAACCCTTAACCCAACCCGGGTTAAGGGTTTATTATGCTATACTATGCTTTATTTTAATTCAACAACTGTTACCCCGCTGCCTCCCTCACCCTGTTCACCAAGGCGAAATGTTTTGACCCGGTGGTGCTCCTTTAATAACTTTTGCACTGCGGAACGCAGCGCTCCAGTGCCTTTGCCGTGCACCAGCTGCACCAGCGGCAGCCCGGCCACACAGGCATCGTCCAGGTATTTTTCCACCTCGGCCAGCCCTTCATCCACACGCATACCACGCATGTCCAGACGGGGAGATATATCCCTGGCCTTTTGCTGTACCAGCTGGCCAACGCCTGTGCGCCGTGGCCGGGCAGTCTCTTTTGTCGCAGCCCGGCGCAGCTCCTGGCGGGCAATGGTCATTCTAATCATGCCCACTTGCACCTGCACCTGGTCATCCTGACCCGGTGCCTCCAGCACCACCCCCCGCTGCCCGTATTTAGGTATAAAAACTTCATCCCCCGGTTTTACATTGGTCACGGCTTCAGTGGGATGTTCGTAAGCATTCTGAGGTGCTTTAGCATCAATTTTCAACTGCAATTGCTTGAGACACTGCCTGGCGTTACTTATCGATTGTTCCCGGTTGTGGGTCGTTTGCTCTTTCAACGCAGCCCGCAGCTCTTCAACCAATTGTTCAGCTTCTAGCCTGGCCTTTTTAACCATTTCCCTGGAATCGGCCACTGCACGGGTAATTATCTCATCTTTGCGCTGACGTATTTTTTCTGCCAGTTCCATATATTGTTCCCTGTATTGCTCAGCTTCACGACGGATTTTTTCCGCCTCAGCCTGCTCCTGCTCAGCCTGAACGCGAGCATTTTCCAATTCCCGCATCAAGTCGGCAACCTGCACCTGCTCCTCGGTAAGAAACCCCCTGGCCCTCTGAATTACAGATTCATTCAGTCCCAGGCGCAGTGCTATTTCAAAGGCATTACTGCGGCCGGGGCGTCCAATTAACAGACGGTAGGTAGGCCGTAATGTTTGAGAATTGAACTCCACACTGGCGTTTTCCACCCGCTCGTTAGCAAAGGCATAACTTTTTAACTCCCCATAGTGAGTAGTAGCCACTACTTTGGCCCCCTGCTGCCGCAGCTGATCCAAAATAGCACGGGCCAAGGCAGATCCTTCGGTGGGGTCGGTACCCGCACCCAGCTCATCCAGCAGCACCAGGCTTTTATTGCCGGCCTTTTTCAATATATTAACAATATTGATGGTGTGTGATGAAAAAGTGCTCAGGGATTGTTCAATGCTTTGTTCATCACCAATATCAGCAAATACCTGGTCAAACATACCAATTAGCGTACCATCTTCCGCAGGCACATGCAATCCCGAGTGGGCCATAAGCACCAACAAACCCACAGTTTTAAGGGAAACCGTTTTGCCGCCGGTATTAGGTCCCGTAATCACCAGCATGTCGAATGCTTCGCCCAACTGAATACTGATGGGCACAGCCTTCACCGGCAGAAGGGGATGCCTGCCCTGCCGGATGTCCAGTTTGGCCTCTGTTGCAATACATGGTGCCCAGGCATCCAGGCTCTCGCTATAGCGGGCTTTGGCCATAATAAAATCAAGTCTGGCCAGATTCTCCAGGGCATAAAGCAACTCTTCAGCCTGTCGGCCCACTGCAGCAGAAAGCTCCGTTAAAATACGGGTTACCTCCTGCTTTTCTTCTGCCATGAGTCCACGTACTTCATTGTTGGCCTCAACTACCGGCATTGGCTCAATGAATAGGGTAGCCCCGCTGGCTGACTGGTCATGCACGATACCAGGTAACTGGGATCGATATTCTTGCTTGACAGGTACCACGTAACGACCTTCACGCATGGTCACAATAGGATCCTGCAAATATTTTTGATAGCTGGTTGACCGAATGATTTCATTTAACCGGTCTTTGATCCTCTGCTGTGCCGACGCCAGCCGGCGCCTGATATTAAACAACCGCTCCGAAGCCCGGTCCAACACTTCACCGCCGGGAGCTATGGCAGAGGCAATCATCTTTTCCAGATCTTTAAAACTTCCTAATCCCATTGCTATTTCATTTAAACGGGTGTAACTGTCTTGCCTCTCGCTAAAAAAGTTTTTAATCTGCCTGCAGGCCGTGAGGGTTTGCAGTACATGCCACAACTCCTGGGGATCCAAAAGGGCTCCCCGCTCACAACGGCGTGCCTGCTGACGAACATCATTCCACCCTCCCAGCCGCGCGGTGGGGTCCAGGCGCAAGAGCTCCCTCCCCTCAGTGACTTCCTCAAGGGCGTTAACTATCTCATCCCGGTTACTGAATGGGACCAGATCACCAATCAGCTCCCGGCCAGGTGTTGATACCGCAAATTCAGCTAATTTCTCCTTTACCCGGTCAAATTCCAGCCTTTTTAAATTGCGTTCGTCCATAATCTCTCCCTGCTTAAATATGACTGTAATATAAACCAGACACTTTTTAATCCATTACTCCCCTATAATAATGCCCCCGGGTAAAACCCGGCCCCCCTTCCACCAGTTTTTGCATCATAGCCTGCAAATCCGGCAGGCGATCAGGGTAGCTGCGCAGGCTGTCCAAAACTTGCCTGTATGCCTTAACCGTACGCGCTACGTAATTTTCATTATCCCGGCGGGCCTCAATTCTCAGCACAGCAGGTCTCGCTTGCACTAAATAAGGAAGGGTGTCCAAAAGGCACAGCTCCCTGGAATTAAATATGTGCATCAGGCAATGCTGGTCTGTTTCCACAGGAAATATCACTCCTTTACGATCCAGCAGTGCAAATGATGCATCGCGGCACCGTACTGAGCAGGTAGTGTCTTCACCCTTGCCGCCAAGGACGCTGCCCACCGCGCAATATCGAGACACCATCAGCGGTAATGCGCCATGCACGATAACCTCGGTTTCCACCGGGGAGTGGTCAACCAGGTGTTTGATTTGTTCCCCGGTAAGCTCGGTGGATAAGGTAACCCGCTCAATCTCATGTTCCTTTAAAAACGTCACACTCTGTCGGTTAAACACATTCAGCGAAAAGTCAGTGACCAGGGGCAAACCGGTCAATTGGCGCAGTATGGGCAGCCAACCATAGGAGGCAATCATTATACCATCCGGCTCTGTTGCCAGTAAAGATTTTAGAAACGGTAAATATTGTTTTATCTCCCGGTCGTGGGCAATACGGGGGGTGGTTAGATAAAATTCAACCCCGGCATCACTACATAATCGCCTGGCCTGTTGAATTTCAGCTGCAGTAACATTGCTCCTGCTCCTAAAGCGGTCGCCGCTGAAGTAAACCAGCCCAGCACCGCTATTAACCGCAGCCCGCACCTCCGGCGCACCACCCACCGCAACAGCCAGCACCGGGAATTGGGCGGACCACTCACTTTCCTTCTCACCCAATACAACAGATAGCTTATTTTCAATTGAAGCAGCAGACAGAGGCGCCGGTTTGCGTAACGCTGCCCTGGTCGCTGCTAACTGTTCTACCACCCGCCGGCGCACATCGTTTATCTCCCTAACCGGGATCATTATATTATCACCCAAGTCACATACCAGTTTATTTAGCCCGAAAGGTGTGTTACCCAGCCGGTCCAATTGTTCGGTTAAAAATTCCTCTGTCAGCGGCCTTTTTTGAGCAATCTCGGTCACAGTATTGGTGGCGGCACGGGCAGTAACCCCTTGCGGGTCAGCCGCTTCCAATATCATTGGCTCGCCCAAGCGGGCCCGCACCTTGAAATCAAGCGGTATGCGCCGCGTTTCCCGGCTGGAGGAATACGTCTGTACAGCACTTTCCATCAACTGCACATCATGAGTCTTAAATACCCTGTCCCCGGGCCGAATATGTCCATCCAAACTAAGCACCGCCACTTCACCAGCACCAGCGAATGAAGTCTTTTTTCCGCCCACGAATATTTGGTTTATCTCAGTGCCTACGCGGCCTCCCCGGGTCACCCACACTTCTACACCGTCACCCACCCTGAGCGGGGCCTCCAGTTCTATTTCCGCCCGCATAGTCTCGCGATTATAAGAACGCACCCGGCCAAGCCTCACACCCCGGTTGTTGGGTCGTTTATAGCTCATTAGATCCCGGCCCGGCACACCTAAAAAATAACCCGTGGTAAAGTCACGGTTAAAAATCTGGGCCAGCTGCCCAACTTCTTCACCGCTTACGTCGTACTCTCCACCTCCGGCTGCCCGGTCAATTAAAGAGCGGTATATCCTGGTCACTGTGGCCACATATTCGGGGCGCCTCATTCTTCCCTCTATTTTAAAAGAATCGATACCAGCTTTAATTAATTCCGGAATATGAGGGCTGATATTTAAATCCCGCGGGCTTAGCAGGTAATCCCCCACCTTTTCGTAATCAGCCACCGGCTTTCCCCTGTCGTCCACCAGGCGGTATTCAAGACGGCAGGGCTGGGCACACCGTCCCCGGTTGCCACTGCGCCCTCCGATCATGCTGGACATCAGGCACTGCCCGGAATAGCATACGCAAAGGGCACCGTGGACGAATGTTTCCACTTGCACACCCGCCCTTTTGCGTATTTCCCGCACCGAGTCCAGATCCAGCTCCCTGGCCAGTACAACGCGACTAATACCCGCTTCCCGTAAAAACGCAGCACCAGGCACATTATGTGCCGTCATCTGGGTGCTGGCGTGCAGTTCCAGCTCAGGTATCACCCGCCGGGCAAGCCGAATCAGCCCCAGATCCTGCACAATAACAGCATCGGCACCTGCATTGTAAACAGTATGCAAAAAGCGAACGGCCTCCCTTAGCTCTGTGTCGGCCAGTAATATATTCACTGTTACATAGATTTTTACGCCACGCACATGGGCATATTCTACAGCCCTGGCCAGTGCATCATCGTCAAAATTGTCCGCGCTGTGGCGGGCGTTAAAACGCCTGCCACCCAGGTATACAGCGTCCGCACCGTTTTGCACCGCCGCCACCAGCGCATCCCAACTACCCGCCGGCGCCAGTAATTCCGGTTTTCTCATGATAAATTCTGCTCCTTGCTATTAGTGAATACATTTTCACCACACCGCCGGCACTTACTCAGGTCAAGGTTTAACTGTCATAAAGGGCACAAGGCTAACTAATGCGTTTATGCCTGGTTAACCCCGAACAAGGTACAATTTCCACGCCCTTTTCCTCCAGGCCATCCAACAGCAGATTCATGCCCAGCGAATCGCTGGCCATATGCCCGGCAATGATTACATTAACGTGGTTCTTTTCGGCTTCCTTGCGGTGTTTTTCACCTATGTGCATAACCAAAAGCGTACCCACCCCTGCCTGAGACAGTTTGCCATAGGCGTCTTCCGAACCGCCGGTCCCGCCTGTCATATCCACCAGTATTTTACCGGCACGTCGGCTTTTGCTCCCCACAACAATGGTTGGACCAGTGTTATATTTGGCGGCCTCTGCGTATTCAGGTATTTTTTTAAGAATTTTGAGTATATCGCCCAGGGTATCGGGTTTTTCTTTATCCATTAGTTCCTGCAAGTAACTGGTCACCTGGTTGTCCGCCACTGTATGGGCGGACATCAGCGGTATACCAAGAATCCTGGCCACATCCACCGCTCGGTTGTGGTTAATGGGCAGTAAACCGCGCTTAACCTCATTAATGCGGGATACCATAATACCCTCGGCTACATTTATGGGCACGCCGAACTGGGCCAATATATCCTCCTGCAAATGCATAACATCGTACAGCGCCGCCAGCGCTTTACCTTCCGGGTGATGAGACATGATTAAATCTATTTTGGACCCTTTATCCCCCAGGCGATCCGCCAGCAGCACTTCACCCACTTCTATATCAATCCCTACCAGCATACGCCGCACTTCCGTTTCCGGGTCACCGTAAAGCACCCGGGTATCACTATAGGGATTTGACAGGCGATCAGTATCAAAGTCCTTTTTTTCATCTTCCTTTAAATCATCATATTGCTTTTTGGCCTGGGACAACTGCCGGGTAACCGCTTCGGATCCACGGGGATCCCTCTCCATACCCCTGGTCACTACATACTGGTATATTTCGCTTATCTTCATTATTACCACTTCCTCTTTAAATATTTTACGCCCGTTCTCCCAGGCTCATAAACAAATAACCTTCTACAGCGAATATATAATATGCAAAACAAATCGTCTATGCAAGTATATGACTACTTCCTGGACACATACCCATTATTTTGCAAATAGAAGCGCAGCGGTAGTTCCGCCCCCTCCTTGATACCAATGCGAGTGGTGGTCACAATGGGCGCATCTGCATCACCAGGGCAGATATATAAATCACCCATCGTCAGATCCCGTCGGTTATGCTCCCGGGCAATGCCCATGGCCTGTGTCAATTTAGCCGGACCGGAACATAGCTCCCTGGTGTTTTGCCGGCCCCGCCGCCCCTGCATCAATGGTATCCCCACCAGGGGTTCCAATGCCCGCACCAACACCGCCTCGCCAACTCCTTCGGAAGCGGAAACAACATTAAAACAATAATGCATTCCGTATGTAAAGTATACATAAGCGTAACCTGGAGGCCCAAACATTACGCTATTGCGAGGCGTCATCCGCCGGGCCGCGTGGCAGGCCGGGTCGCCCTGTAAATACGCTTCGGTTTCCACGATTTTCCCGGCCGTAGTGCCTTCCGGGGTGCGGTGCACCAGTATACAGCCCAGCAGCTCACGGGCTACGGTAACCGTATCCCGATCGTAAAAATCCCGGGGTATTGTACTGTTTAAATTCAAGACACCCGTCACCGGCAATGGTTTGCCCGCCCGAACATTGTTTTTCCAAGCGGACGATTTTGCAGACCTGGCCTTGGGTCTTATCTCATTATTTGAACGATTTGTTTTAACCATTAATGCAACACCTGCAACAATTCAGGCAGCGGCAGAGTATTCAGCACATGCCGCGGTTCCAGCCAGGCCCGCCGGGCCACAGATACGCCGTAAACCATTTCATCCATGCGTTTTAAATCATGAGCGTCAGTATTGATAGCCACCCGCACACCGCTTTCCCGCGCCAACTGGACATAATATTCATTTAAGTCCAGCCGGTCCGGAGATGCATTAATCTCCAACACCTTGTTATGGCGGGCAGCAGCCTCGATAATTTCCTCCACGTCCACAGCGTAAGGTTCCCGGTAACCCAGCAGCCGTCCCGTGGGATGGCCGATGATGTCCACGTACTTATTCTCAACAGCTGCCATAATGCGCCCGGTTATAGTATTCCGGTCCTGTTTGAAGCCGCTGTGCACCGAAGCCACCACTACATCTGCCTGGGCCAGTACATCGTCAAGCTGGTCAAGTTTTCCTTCTGACAAAATGTCCACTTCCACCCCGGTTAGTATATAAAAATCCTCCCATTGCTTGTTCAGCGCGCGAATAGTTTCAAATTGATCCATTAATCTTTCCGCAGACAACCCCCTGGCTATTTTCAAACTTGGAGAGTGATCGGTGACAGCCATGTACAAGTATCCTTTTTCCCTGGCTCTCAGGGCCATTTCTTCAATACTGCCCAACCCATCGCTCCAGCTGGTATGTATGTGTAAATCACCACGTATATCAGCTAATTCCACCAGGCGTGGCAGCCTGCCACCTGCGGCGGTGTTAATCTCACCATTATTTTCTCGTAGTTCGGGTACCACATATTGCAGGCCCATCAGCCGGTAGAAGTCCTCTTCATTGCTAATCCTGGCCGACCGGCCATCCCGGCGGGAAACAAGGCGGTTGCGCCCCAACCGCCAGCCCCGCTGCCAGGCCAGCAGCTGCAACCGTCGCAGATGGGACTGGCTGCCGGTGGTCCAGAGCAGAGCCGGCCAATATTGTTCCTCGGTCAATGCCACCAGCTCCACCGGCACCCCCCAGCGACTGGCTGCCCGCACCCGACCGGGCTCACGCCACATTACTTCCCCCAGTGCCGGGTGCCTGATAAATGACTCCACGATATCCTCTGCATCTTCGATATTGCGGACCACCGCCAAAATATCTACACTGTGGACCAGCTCCGCCCAGCGTCTAATATCCCCACTCACTGTAACCTTCTGCACATTAGCCAGCTGCTCCAGATACTCAGATAATTCCGCCGCCAGTTCCCGGGCCGCTCCCAGTGGCAGTTGATGGGACTTCTTCTTCAAACGTCCGATATTCCGGACAATACTACTCTCTGTTTTAGTGCCCATACCGGGCAAATTCCGCACCTTCTTGCTCCGGGCCGCCTGCTCAAGCTCGGCAATGGAGGTTATCCCCAGCCGTTCATAAAGTAGTTTGGCCCGTTTGGGCCCCAAACCGGGCAAGGCCATTAAATCAAGTACCGTGGCCGGTATCTCCTGTTTTAGCTCCTTGTGTAGTCTGCATTCGCCGTTCTTCAACATTTCACCGATTTTGGCTATGGTATTCTTCCCTAAACCAGGGACATTTTTTAATTCACCGCTGGCATAAAGGTCTGCCACAGGCTTATCAAGGCCAATGATGGCCCGGGCTGCCCGCCGGTAGGCTCTGGTTTTAAAAAAGTCTTCGCCCTTAAAATCCAACAAATCAGCAATTTGATAAAAGGCCCAGGCAATTTCCACGTTTCTCATTCATAAGCCTTTCCTTTCTTATCCTGACCTGTACATAAAGATAAACCACAAACACACTTAATCTCTCTTAGGTAAGATGCATTAATTAATATATCCGTACTTTCAACACCTGGTGCCGGCAAGCGTAAATTAACCTTCCCGGCCAAAATTAATTTGCCCCGAAAAATATAAAAAAACTCATGAAGCCCGCTCCATGAGTACATGGGTCCTATTTTTTTTGTTTGCTTTCGGGTTCCAAAATATGCACCAGGTTTTCATATTCTTCGCGTAAAGTAAACAGTTCTTCAGTAATATTAAGCGCTACTAAAACCGCGGCCTTATACAAAGAGAGTCTGGGATTACGCCGGATGACTTGTTTTATCTTCTCATCCACATGCCGGGACATTTTAAACATATTCTCCGGTGCGGCATCTCCCTTTAAAGTATATCGTACTCCGTTAATTTCCACATCCACCCGGTTCTGCTCATCTGACATGGTAGGCCTCCCCAGTAATGATCAGGCACATTTTGTAATTATTTCGTCATATATTCGCTTATTCCTGCTGTCAAATATTATATTTTTAACTTTTTTATCCGCACCGCGCAAACAAGCTGCAGAAGTTAACCCACATGAACAAAACGAGAAAACGGGCAGCGGCCTGCAACTGCAACATTTCTAAGCCACTGCCCGTTAAGCTATATATCAAACCATAGCGACCTGCTGTCAAATAAAATTAGTTACTGATTTCCAAGCTATGAAATATTACCGGCTCACTACCGTTTATTTTAAGGTATGCTCCAATTATCCTTGCACTCTATTTCCTTAAAACTGCCCCGAAATCCCTTTGCAGGGCATCCATAATGGTATCCGTTCTTTTTGCAACTTCCTCATCGGTAAGGGTGCGGTCCCCAGCCTGAAACTTTAACGCAAAGGCCATGCTGTGCTGACCCGAAGCAAACTGCTCACCGCGGTAAATATCAAATACCTGCACATCACGTAAAATAGCGCCGCCCGCCCGGTAAATTTTTTCAATTATCTTTTGGGCCGGTATATCCTGCCGCACCACCACGGCCAGATCCCGCTCCACACCGGGAAACTTGGGCAATGGCTGATATTTTTTAGGCGTACCCGCAACCTGAGTAAGCCGGTGGAAGTTAAGCTCCATCACCATCACTCTTTGATCCAGGTCATAGTTTTCCTGCACATCGGGATGCAGTTCACCAATTACGCCCAGTTCAACATCACCAGCTTGCACGGTAGCAACCCGCCCGGGGTGAAAACCCTTGATATCAGCAGCGGGAACGTAAGTTACATCCTTTACCCCAACATAGGCCAGCAGTGTTTCCAGAACACCTTTCAGGAAATAAAAGTCCATCGGCACGGGCTGAGCATTCCAACCGCCCCGAGTAACCCCGATGACTGCCGCGGCCAGTACCGGCACTTCTTCAGGCAGGGGTTCCCCTTCCCGTGGATAAAACACCCGGCCCAGCTCAAAAACAGCGCTATTCTTGACCCGGCGATTACTATTACGCTGCAGCACATCAAGTAAACCGGGGAACAGCAGCGTACGCATGACGGCCTGCTCTTCACTCAGCGGGTTTTGCAAAGGCACTACATTACGGTATGGGCTATCCTCCGGTAGTCCCAGACGGTCAAATACTCGAGTATTGATAAAACTATAGGTAATTATTTCATTAAACCCGCTTCGAGCCAAAAAGTCTTTTACACCAATGGCCAACTTCTGGGCATATGTCCGGGCCCCCTGGGTAATTACGCCGGTGGGCAAGGTATTTTTTACTCTGTTATATCCATACAGACGGGCCACTTCCTCTATCAGATCGGCCTCGATACCAACATCAGGCCGGTGACCGGGCACATTCACCAGTAGTCCATGATCATCCTCCCGCACTTTAAAATGCAAGCGGGTCAGTAACTGGCTGATTTCGGCAGCTGATAATTCAGTATCCAAAAGCCGGTTCACCCGGTCCGGGCGCACCAGCACGTTTTTTTCCGCCAAAGGCGCGGGGTAATTATCTACCACCATAGCCGCTACCTGGGCCGCCCCCATCTGCGCGAGCAGTGCGGCGGCCCTGTCGGCAGCCCGCGGGCAGCCCGTAAGGTCAATACCCTTTTCAAAACGGGAAGATGATTCAGAGCGTAAACCTAAATCCCGGGAGGTACGTCTTATACTGGCGGGCTTAAAATACGCCGATTCCAGCAAAACTGCTGTGGTATCCTTCGTTACCTCAGATTCCAAACCACCCATTACGCCGGCCACCGCCACCGGGCCGTTGGGGTCGGTAATGACCAGCATATCCGGGGCCAGTTTTCTTTCCGCCTTGTCAAGGGATATAATAATTTCGCCCGGAGCCGCCCGGCGCACAATGATATGACCGTCTTTCAGCTTATGGTAATCAAAGGCGTGCAATGGCTGGCCCATTTCCATCATTACATAGTTGGTCACGTCCACAACATTGCTAATGGGCCGCACACCGGCCGCCCGCAAGCGCTGCTGCATCCAGGTGGGCGAGGGCCCCACCTGAACATTTTTCAGCAGCCGTGCTACATAACGAGGACATAAATCGGGATCATCAATATCCACCCGCACGCTGTCCTCAGGTCCGGGCGGGGTTTCAGAAAATTGCATAGCAGGCATTTTCAATGGCTTTTGTAATATGGCCGCCACTTCCCGGGCCACACCCAGCATGCTCATACAGTCCCCCCGGTTAGGAGTGAGTTCCAGTTCGAGTATGACATCATCCAGACCGATTAAAGGCTTAACATCCACACCAATGGGCGTGTCGGCAGGCAAAATCATAACACCGTGCTGCTGCTCTTCCGGCAGCATATCCGGGTCCAGACCCAACTCCCCGCCGGAACAAAGCATGCCCCGGGATTCCACCCCGCGCAGCTTGGCCTTTTTGATGGTCAAGCCGCCGGCTAGTTTGGCACCCACTACGGCCACGGGTACTACATGCCCTTCCCGGACGTTGGGGGCTCCGGTAACAATCTGGGTTTGCTCCTCCCCACCCAACGTCAACTGGCAAATCACCAGCTTGTCCGCGTTAGGGTGCGCATCTATTTTAATTATTTTACCTGTGTAAACCTTTTCAATGCCCTTGCCGGGCTCTTCCATAGCCTCCACCGCCAGGCCCGCCAAAGTAAGCGACTCGGCCAGCTCAGCGGGTGAAACATCTATATCCACATATTCCTGCAGCCATTTAAAGGAAACGCGCAAAGTTTATACCTCCTCATATCTGAATAGAGAATTTGTTTATGAAAGTTAAAGCCTGACCCCTCTTTAAAACTGTGCAAGAAATCTCAAATCATTTTCAAATAACAGTCGCAAGTCGTCAATGCCGTATTTGAGCATGGTGATGCGCTCTACTCCCATACCAAAGGCAAATCCAGATACTTCCTCGGGGTTATAGCCGGATACTTCCAGTACCCGGGGGTGCACCATACCACAGCCAAGTATTTCCAGCCAGCCTGAATGGGAGCAAACCCGGCAGCCCTGCCCGCCGCACATAACGCAGGAAATATCCACTTCGGCGCTAGGCTCGGTAAAGGGAAAGAAGCTGGACCGGAACCTGGTTTTAGTGGTGAGACCAAACATTTTTTCCACAAACGCCTGCAGTGTGCCCTTTAAATCAGCAAAGGTAACCCGCCGGTCGACCACCAGGCCTTCCACCTGGTTGAACATAGGCGAGTGAGTTGCATCGTCATCCCGGCGGTATACCCGCCCCGGAGCGATAATGCGTACCGGCAGCCCCGGGGCGGTCCGCTCCATTGTGCGCACCTGTACTGGGGAGGTATGGGTGCGCAGCAGCACCTCGGGGCTGATGAAAAATGAATCCTGCATATCCCGGGCCGGGTGATCCTTGGGTAAATTCAGCGCCTCAAAATTATAAAAATCCGATTCAATTTCCGGGCCTTCTTCGATGGTGTAACCCATGCCCAGGAAAATATCTTCTATTTCCTCCTGGATAACTGTTAGCGGATGCCTGCGCCCCGCCATAAAGGTGGTGCCGGGCAGCGTAACGTCAATTCTTTCGCTCTCTAGCTGTACTAATTTATTTTTTTCCTTGATTTCAGTTATGCGACGTTCAAGTATCTCATCTATTTGGGAGCGCACTTCATTGGCCAGCTGGCCTATTTTAGGCCGTTCCTCGGCGGAAAGGGCGCCCATACCCCGCAGCACGCCCGTTAACAGCCCCTTTTTACCTAAATAGCGCACACGAATGTTGTTTAATTCTTCCAGGTCGTTTGCCTGAGCCAACACCTGTTGCGCCTCGGATAAAATATTTTTTAATTTTTCCTGCATAAATTAATCCCCCTCTAAAGATATAACAATTGCTCCTATTATTCCCATCTTATGTAGACAAAATAAAAAACCGCCCCAAGGGACGGATTAATCCGCGGTACCACCCTAATTTCGTGCATTAAAGCTCAACCACTTGGCCCGGGCACTGATAAAATCTGCCCGGCTCCCGGTAACGGCGGGAATCCGGCTACACCTACTGGAGAAAGCGTTCAGCTGCAGTTCCGGGGTGAATTTAGGCGGATTGCGCTTAATGAGGCTCTCAGTCCATGGCCCCGTCTCCCTGGAAGGCAAATAGCCGCTTACTTATCCCCTTCATTACCGTTTATATATCTAACTGCACTAGTGGACAATAAGTCTTCTGTACAGCATGTATGCCCGGATGGAACCCGTTGATTCAAACAGCCTCCAAAAAAAATCGGCGGTTAAAAACATTTAACCACAACCTTTCCCTCATTTTTTGGGGACCTTTATTAGACACGATTATATCATATGGCCGTTTTTAAAACAAGTAAGGTTTTAACGGGTTCTCTGGCGCACCGCCTCATAAAGCATAATTCCGGCAGCCACGCCGGCATTCAGGGACTCGGCTCGGCCCGGCATGGGAATGCTTACCCTTTCCCCGGCGGCACGGTGCACTGCATCGGACACACCATCGGCCTCACTGCCCACAGCCAGCACCACCCGGCCGGTCAAATCACACTGGTGGATAAGCTTAACGGCAGCGGGCTCGCCCACCACCAGCCGCCAGCCGGCCGCAGGCAATTGGGACAGTAACACTTCCGGCTTCAAAACAGGTAATATAGGCACATGAAATATCGATCCCATAGTGGAGCGCAGGGTTTTTGCGTTATACGGGTCTACAGAACCATGCATTACCAGCACACCACCCGCCCCGGCAGCATCAGCACTGCGAATGATAGTACCTAAATTACCCGGGTCCCGAATACCGTCCACCAATAATAGCAAATCCCAGCCCCGGTCGGTCCAAACCTGCGGGTCCATATCCATCCCCACCGGTACCCTGGCCACTGCCATTACACCCTGGGGAGACTCGGTATCCGCCAGTTCATGGAATAGCGCATCTTCCACAGCCAGCATAGGGACGCCCCGCTGAGCCAGCAAATCCAACAAATGACCAGCCCTGGGCTGTTGGGCAGCACTACCGCTATGCAGGATTAACTCCAGGGGCCAGTCCACCTGCACTGCTTCCTCCAGGAAACGTACCCCTTCAATGATAAATTTTCCTTCCTGCTCCCTGAATTTACGGTGGGCCAGGCGGCGCACATATTTTATGCGCAGGTTGTGCTTACTCTGCAACATTTGGCGTTTCTCCCGGTTAATTAATTTACAATATCAATGGCTGGACTATAAAACTGCTATTAATAATACCAATAATAAACACTAAATAAAATAAGCATGGTGTATATTAATCGCCATGCTTATCATCCCGCTGATCTATTAGCAATGACCCGAGTGACCATGCTTGCGCCGCATAACCAACGGATAGCACTGCGTAAAATCATGCAATATATCAGGACTGCGCCTGGTTCTTGGCCATCTCCACCAACTGGCCAAAGGCCTTACTGTCGTTCACCGCCAAATCAGCCAGCACTTTGCGGTTGATATCCACCCCGGCGTTCTTCAGCCCGTTGATGAAACGGTTGTAGGACATACCGTTATCGCGTGCGGCCGCGTTAATGCGGGTGATCCAAAGTCTTCTGAAATCACGCTTTCTTGCTTTGCGGTCCCGGTAGGCGTACATCAGGGATTTCATTACCTGCTGGTTGGCTACCCGGAATAATTTGCTTTTGGATCCTCTATAGCCCTTGGCCAGTTTTAAAATTTTCTTGTGTCTTTTGCGTGAAACCACACTACTCTTCGCCCGTGGCATGGTAATTCCTCCTTTTTTACGGACTAAAAACTTTTACTAAGATTAAGGGAGAAGGCGCTGTAGTTTAGCAGCATCAGATTTATGGACAATCGTTGCCTTGCGCAGGTTGCGCTTGCGCTTGGCCGACTTCTTCCCTAAAATGTGACTGTGAAACGCGTGCGAGCCCTTGAATTTGCCTGTTCCCGTCTTCTTAAAACGTTTGGCGGCACCACGATGGGTTTTGATTTTGGGCATCGATACCTTCACTCCTTCCTGTATATGGCACTACTCTTGCTGTTGTTTGGGCGCCAAAATCATAATCATATTTTTGCCCTCAAGCTTGGGCTGCCTTTCTACGTTAGCCAGATCAGTAACTTGTTCCGCCATCCGCACCAAAAGTTTCTTCCCTAAATCGGGGTGCACAATCTGGCGGCCGCGAAACATGATAGTTACCTTAACCTTATCACCATCTTTTAAAAACCGAATAGCGTTTTTAGCCTTGACTTCAAAATCATGATCTTCAATGTTCGGTCTCAGCTTAACTTCTTTGACATTGATGATGCGCTGATTTTTCCTGGCTTCCTTCTCCCGCTTGCTCTGCTCATATCTAAATTTGCCGTAATCCATAATACGGCAAACCGGCGGCTTGGCCTGGGGTGCTATTTCAACCAAATCCAACTGTTTTTCCTCAGCCAGCTTCAACGCCTCACGGGTAGGCAGCACACCCAGCTGCTTGCCATCAACATCCACCACTCTAACTTCTCTGACCCGGATACTTTCATTTATCCGATGATCCCTGGAAATAAATGTCACCTCCCTATTAAATTAAAAAGGCGGGTCTTAAGC
>JGI2924J29684_1077598_pt1 | contig 19364 bp, 17 predicted proteins | sample BenlonsequencITS_FD_29684 | JGI IMG/M metagenome (IMG submission 29684)
TGCTGTCTGACACAGAGCTGAAACCGTCCGGGCTGGTCGGTAATACCGATGCAGAGCGCACTATCGGAGTAAGGGCGATGGAAAGTGCGAAAAAGGAATTTCTGAATGGCCTGCGCCCTCTTGTGGAGGAGATGCTGGGTAGCTATCTGAAAGTGAAAGCCCGGCGGCGTCTTAACTGAGCACGATATTCACCGCGCCAGGCGAATGGGGTGCGGTGCGACAAAGAGATTTCCGGATAAACAATATCAGACAGCACAGATGATGCACAGGTGAAATAGCGGGAAAGCCCCTGATTTTCTGTTCCCCATAAATGCTGATATATCACAACAGTGTGATGACCAGTCTGGGAGAGATGACGCCCCGTGCGCCGACAGTGAAAAACTTATGGAAGTGCTGGACCAGCTTAACGTGAAAGACGGTAAACGGGCTTTACGCATAGCGATCTCCTTCGTTGGCCGCTCCTTCATGAATTGGTATACGCTTTTAGGTATACATCCTACCGTATACCTAAACGTATACCAATAATCACCGGATTTAGCTGGATGCTCTCGGACAATGACAGACACAAAAAAGCCCGCAGGGCTTGTGCCGTGCGGGCTTTCTGTACTTCACCGGACGTATCCGGATAATTATTTGGTGGGCTGGCGTCCCTGTAATTAGTTATTCAATTCATTGATTTTTAGATTTATTTTGACTTTTAATTTTATGGGTGGTTCTAAAAAGGAACCATAAATATTAATGGTATGAGTTCTCTCGATTAGCTGATTGGCAAATTGTATCAAAAGATAACAAATCCTCATTTCAACTCCCAGTTGGTAGCCGAACTGCGTAAGCAGGATCTGCTTTCCACCGATTAGTGTATACGGTAGTTTTTCAACATAACTGAATTGTACCCGTAGGGCAGTACCAGCATAGGTGGAGAATGAATTTTGAACAATTGGTCACCAGAGCATACAAAAGACATCAAGAGTTGGTTTAAGATTGATACATATCGCAAATTTGAAGACCTCTCATTGATCCAGTTCTACCATGAGATATGGGCCCGAAACTTGTTCTTTAAGGAGTATCGAGAAGAGTTTGAGAGCAGAACTCTTATGGGTTACTTCTCAAAGATTTTCAGCGGCAACCCTTTTTTAATCGAAGAAGGGCAACTGGGATACATGACTCCTGCTAACAAACTTTTCCAGCCTCCCCATTTTTTTCTAACAACCCTGGATCGTCTCGCTGAAACGAGCATTATTGCAATGCAACGTGGAGGTTTTCTTTGGCATGAAGGTGACAATTATTCTATAAACGCAGAGCTTCGAGAGGAATCACTTTCAGACATTATGCCAGATCAGTTTACACGAACAGTCATGTTCGAGATAGATTTGGCCAGTGGCACAGACGAAGAGATTGCAGAGTCGCTTAAAGCGGCATTACCGCAATGGCGTAAAGTTAAGGGTATTGATGAAAACCCATTGGAATCTGTTCGTTTTGGATACGGAACTATCAAGAAACTCATCAGTTATCGTGTAATACCTATGCTGGATATCCTGGTGTGGGCAGCCGTTAAAAAAATCCGTGTCTCTGACGACAGGTTATCCAGACTACTATATACAGACGATGACGAAGAAAGCGAAATGAGGCAGTCCAGCCAAATCAAAGATACCGACAGGCCTTTGGCTCTTAAATCCTGCACAACTGACTTTATCCGACAATTCCATTACTTCATGAACAAAAATAGCCATTTGAAGCAAATGAAAGTCTCTGATGTAATGAAACTATCGGATTAGATTATATCCATATCTGTTTGTTTTTCTTTATAAAAAATAAACTAAAAGCATCATTTAAAATGATGCTTTTTTTGCGATTTTTACTTTAAACCGGCCATTTTGGCACTTGCTATAAAAAAGGGGAATTTCAGCTACTCTCAAGTTCCCCTGTTCTGTATGGCACCAACTTCGAGAGAACCATCCTGCATAGCAGCAAAGAACCTCCTCTTCAGGAGTCTCACTCCTTTCTTTTCCCAAGTGTTCGTATAGTGACTTCACCGCAACGACAAGGGAAAAAAAATGAACAATCAAGCAACCCGCCTCATACGCCTACCAGAAGTTCTCGAACGAACTGGCTACGGAAAAGCCTGGATCTATCGTCTGATCAGTGAAGGTCGATTTCCGGCACCAGTGAAGATCGGAGTTCGTGCTGTTGCTTTTGTCGAGAGTGAAGTTGACGAGTGGATTCAATCAGTTATCGAAACAAGCAGAATAAAAGTTGCTTAATTAAACCTGGGAGAGATTGTTATGAATATCGAAGAATTTATGAGTGAAGAAAACCATATGTGCAATTTAGGCGAAGATCTTTTTGGTAAGATTTTCGAACCCGGAGCGATTTATGACTTACCTGATAATGAATTTAACAGAAAGATTGTTTACTGGTTAAGCCAGTATTTAGTTGGGAATCTGAGAGACCCGCTAGATGCGATTTTTGAGCTTAATATTTTCGATCAGTTTTATGTCTATGAAACATGGTTCTCGCTTATTAAATGCCCTGTAGAAATGAAAAGTCTTTCAAAGCGAATAATCCAATACCATATTGGGCTGAAAACTCTTTTGTAAAAATGTAAAGTTTGGTCCCATATTTTGGCTTAAAACCTTACAAAATAACTTACATTATTTTGGTTGCCGTTTATTAGCAAGGCAGTGAGATAGTTTTCGAAGTATTAGGTGTACATAATCTTTACTAGATCTACCAGATGATAATTTGACAGGGAAAATCGTCTATCTCACTGTTTTAATTTAAATAAATGATTCTAACGATTCAAATAAATTTGTAAATCTACAAAATTCTTATTATTAATATATTGGAGTTATACTTTTTGTAATGTTTAGGAGGAAAATATGTGCAGTATTTGTGTAGATTCGTTTATGTTCGAAAATGGTGAGAGATATTGTCATGTTGTAAATAAAGAAAATGGTGAGCCATTGTACTATCCAAACTTGTATATAACAACACAAGTCAGGAATCGATCAGAGTCCATATCAACAATGAAGGTTATTGCCGGTAGCATTTCATTGTTATATCGATTCTTTATGAGGAAAGAGATCAATATTGATGAAAGAATTCAGAAAAGGATATTTCTGGCTAATCATGAAATTGATGATTTGATTGAGTTTACTTCATTTAATTTTAAAAATGGCGGAGAAAATGATTTTGGTGTTTCAAATGTCAAAAAACCAACTAAGTATTTTCGGATTACAACAATAGCTAACTATCTGGAATGGCTATGTAAAATACTTCTTTCTCATACAGGTCAGAAAGATACAATCAAAGAGATACTTGTTTTCATTAACAACATAAAAAGAAAGAAACCAAGAAACAATGACAAATATATTATGGATATAGAAAAGAGCTTAAACAAAGCTCAACTGGATTCTTTGTTTAGCATTCTTTCGCCAGGAAGTAACTTGAATCCGTTTACGGAAACAGTACAAAAAAGAAATAACCTAATATTCCTATTATTACATTGCTTTGGCATGAGAGCTGGTGAACTTTTGAATCTGCGAATTGGTGACATAGATTTTGCAGAATCAACAATAGCAATAAGGAGGAGAGCAAATGATAAAACAGATCCACGAGTTTATCAGCCATTAGTGAAGACTTGTGAGAGGAAATTAATTGCTGATGCGAACCTTATATATGAAATTTCAGATTATATCTTGAATGATCGTAGGAAAGTTAAAAATGCTAATAAGCATGACTTTCTGTTTATTACCTATAAGGAAGGGAAGACTCAAGGGCAACCGCTGTCATTTTCTTCATACCATAAGATAGTGAGTGTTGTTCGTCAATCATCCTCGCTTCTAAGTGGATTAACAGGCCATAAACTACGACACACATGGAATTATGAGTTCTCGAAAGCAATAGACAATTCCAAGAATATATCCGACGAAAAAGAGCAACAAATCCGTTCTTATCTCATGGGATGGGTACCAGGTTCAGATACTTCAATAATTTATAATCGCAGGCATATTTTTGAACTATCGAAAAAAACAGCACTTGAACAGCAAGAGCAACTTTTCAAAGGAGGATTTGATGAATAATTTAATTAAACATAGCTCTGATAAAATGTCAATTCATGAGCATAAAATCGTCACTTCGATTGAGAGTCATGGAATCAATATTAGAGACTTGATATGTGTTATGAACAAAAGTTTGGTTTGTGGATTTGTGAATACATTACAGTATTATTTTTGTAGTAAAAGCCATTTGTATGTAAAAACTATAGTTAAAAATATGAAGAATTTTATTAACAATGTTTCTCCTAATTACATTGATGATAAAGTAATAATCCAATATCAAAATATGCAATCAGCAAATAAACCATCATATTTTCGAGGTTTACGGCCATTTTTTACTAAATGGTTTGAATCAGGATACCCCGGAATAGATGCAAGTGCTATTGAAATAGCAAAGCATTTTGACCTAAAAATAAAAAAAGCTGGTCAACCTATATTACAAGATGATCCAACTGTGGGTCCATTGACTAAAGAGGAACACACTTCCTTGATCAAGGCTATGAGTCACGCATATAGCATAGGTGAACTGTCACTGTCAGATTATGCGATATCACTATTAATAAGTCTTACCGGTAGAAGACCTCAGCAGTTAGTTATGTTGGAATATAAAGACCTTCTTCAAAAGAATTTAGATACTGGTAAAGTAGAATATTTAATTTCAGTACCACGAGTTAAACAAAGAGGTAAACAACTACAATATCGAGAACTGCCAATAATCTCAGAGGTTGCATCAATTGTTCAACTTCAAGCTAATCATTCCGTGAGGCTTGTTGAGCAAACCCTTGGCAAAACCCTTGATGATCATGACAAAGGCAAGGTTCCAGTTTTCTTGAACGAGGACAAACTGCTTGATTTAGCCATAATAGATTTTAACTTCCTGGAGTCTAATAAAATATATGCAAAACCAACAATTGCTAATAGAGCATTAAAGAATATTGTTAATACTGTGAACTTAATTTCAAATCGTACAGGTTCTCTACTCAATGCTACTCCTCGCAGGCTTCGCTATACGATAGCAACTATGCTGGCTAGGGAGGGACATAATGCCAATACTATAGCTGAATTGTTGGATCATTCTTCTACTTCAAGTACGGGCATTTATATTAAAAATCTTGCTGAGAGTGTTGAAAGAATTGATTCCGCTGTTTCAGAGCAATTGTCATTTGTCGCTGATGCCTTTATGAATGGAATAAAGTCTAAAGAGAAAATACATTTAAAATTTTGTTCTTCGAGAAAATGCCAAAGTCAGAATTTAAATGTAAGTTTTCCTTGTAATGAATGTGCTTTCTTTATGCCAGTTGATATTGGTGAGGTAAATCCCCGATGAACAATATTATTTTATTTAAATCTAAAAAAAAACTTACGGTAGAAAATAATTATAATGAATTCATAAGTTTTTGTCGGTATAAACTATCAGGGCTCACCCAAACTCAGGATTGGGAACAATATGTCTGGAAAGGGTATGTAACCTTTAGAAAGATAGGGGTTAGATATAAAGCATTTAACTCCAAAGATGCAATGCATGAAGATTTCCTCGATTTTGCAAAAGCATATATTAGATATCAACACTCATTGAAACCCTTGAAAAATTATGGGGCTACAATGATGGCTTTGAGATGTCTCGAACAGGCTCTTTTGCAAGTTCTGAACAGTGGTCTCATTTATAATGTTACAGCCGTTGTTTTTGATGAGGCAATACAAATCGGAAGTAAATATTTTGAAGGTAATGTTCTCGCTAAATGTGGGATACAGCTTGAAAAATTATCAAAATTTCTATGTGAACATAACCTTGTGAAATCAGGATACATATCCTGGAAAAACCATGTTAAGCAGAAGGTCAAAAAAAACTATCTTCCAGAGATTGAGGACTATGACAGAAACGATAAGTTACCAGATGAAGTAGCATTACTTGCTATTGCTGATATTTTTTCTAAAAATGATGAGCTACTGAGTCCAAGGGATAAATTCACCAGTTCAGTATTTGCACTTCTGCTTTGTTGTCCGAGCAGAATTTCTGAGATTTTAGCCTTACCTGCTGATTGTGAGATTACACAAAAAGATGAAAAGGGTATCGAAAGATATGGTCTGAGATTCTATTCGGTTAAGGGGTATGGCCCTAATATCAAGTGGATTCCACAGGTTATGATACCAGTTGCGAAGAAAGCGATTAAAAGATTGCTTTCCTTATCACAAAATGCAAGGGCGTTTGCTCAATGGTGCGAAAAATATCCTGATAAATTTTACCAACATGAACTTTGCCCAAAAGTTGATGAAAAATCAAAGTTGACAGTTATAGAGGTTTGTCATGCACTTGGCTACCCTTTACATGATCACAAATCATGCGTTCTAAAAATTAAAAAGACAAGTTTGGATGGTGGGAAAAGTTTCTTAAACCCCAATGATTATAACTATTCATTGAGTGAGTTATGGGAAATGATTATCTCTGGTTTTAGTAGAGACTTTCCTTGGTATGATGAAGAAAAATCCATAAGATTTAGCAATGCATTATGTTTATTAAATCCTCGCCAATTTACCTTATCCCAAATTATTGATATCTACTCATTTCATAAGCCAACTAAAGGATTCTTTTTTAATGATATACAAAATAAAAAACGTCATGAGCATGGATTTAAAAATATTTTCGCCCGACACGGGTATTATGATATTGAAGGTCAGCCACTACTTATTCGCTCACACCAACCAAGACATCTTTTAAACACAATAGCCCATTATGGTGAAATGTCTGAACTGGATATAGCTAAATGGTCTGGTCGTGTCAATGTGAATCAGAACAGAGTTTATAACCATGTTTCGGAAGAAGATATGTTAGATAAAATCAAAGCTATAAAATTGAATAGGAGCAATTATTGTCAAAGGGAGTCAATACCCACAAATGAATTGGCAATTGATTTTGATAGCCTTAATCAAGGTGCAATACACTTAACTGAATTTGGTTACTGTGTGCATAACTATTTAGTTCGTCCTTGTACTAAAATCAATCAGTTTGTGGAATGTAATAATGAAACACTGAACATGAAATCAGTAGATAGAATTAGACTGCAATCTGTCCGAGAGAAAGTAATACAATTGATAAATATAACTCAGATCGCTTTTGAAAATGGTGACTATGGGGCTGATAAATGGTTGCAGCACCACGAAAAAAACTTGGAAAGAATAAATAAACTTTTGAATAATTGAAACAGGAGATGCATATGGCAAAACATTTAAACAGGAGTGAAATAAAGGCAATTACACACATGATACTGACTTGGGACGGCAAAATCACATGGAGTGATTTATGTGAATCAGTTTATAAGAATTTAAACAGAACTATCACAAGGCAATCTTTAAGTGCTCATGATGAAGTTGTTGAAGCATATAGAACAAAGAAAAATTTATCCAATTTGAAAAAATCAGGCTTAAAGAAACCAGCTAATTTAACAATTGCGGCACAACAAATATTAAATCTTAAAGCCGAAAATGAAATGTTGAAAAAACAGAACAATAGATACAAAGAGCAATTTAGCTATTGGCAGTACAATGCTTACAGACACGGTCTTACTATGGAACAGTTGAATAGGCCATTTAATAAAAAATAATATTTGATAGGTTACGCCTATTGACAAGCTAAATAAATACGATAAATATAAATATATGGTCAGGAAGACTATTTCAATTATGCAAGGATGCATTTTATGGACAAAAACATCATCAATTCAGAGTTTACTCTGGAAGAGCAACTTATCATTATAATTGATAAATATATCTCAAAACGGTACCAGCCCGGAGATAAAAGTTTTTCATACCAGCTATACTTAATTTTTGTAGGATACCATTTAAAATATTTCTACCCTAAAAGGATTTATTCCAAATCTAATCGTAATATTGATAACATAATGGCTATGTTTAGCTCGGTATACAAAAGTCTGACAAGCAATCTACTACAACGATTAAATAACAAAGAAGGGGTTCTTAGAGAGCTAAACTCGCTTGTTAATTACATAGATAACAACCAGGAAAAAGCAGAAGAAATCTATGCTACTGTCAGAGCACAATATGAAATGAAAGTAATTGAGGGAGAGTTAACCCATGAAGTTCGCGTGAGAACCGTCAGGTTATAGGCAATAAAAAAGCCCCTATGCAGGGGCTAAAAGAGACTTCTTGATATAGAATACTACTGAACTTCTTTCCAGACACCATCAGCTTTCACAAGCTTAACAGGCTTTGTCTGTTTCATATTGCTAATTGAGGCATCGACAATGCAGTTATAAACATTGTTTGCTTCTTCTGTGCAACTTACTTTCTTTACATAATCGATTCTCAAAAGATCCTTTTCTGGAATACTTGAGTTCAGAGCTTTCATACTTGCATTTGATCTATCTACAACAATTTTGAAAGCATTGTATATATCGTCTTGCGATGGTTCACTGTTACATGCAGTTAGAAGACATGTAGTAAGGATAACTGTAAGGATTGAGTATATTTTCATTTTCTTATCCAAAAATTATTAATTAAGAATACCAGTTTTGGTGTTGTTGTTATCAGAGGAGAAAGTCCATTTACTTACGGTCTCTCCCTTGAAGTCGATCTCAAGAGTTTTAGACTGAGTCTGAGAACCGCCAGTAAACAGCCCCACAACTGGAATGAAAGTCGTTGCACTGAACTGATTGTTAGACATGAAATATTTCCACTGCTCATTTCCGTCATCGAGTGTTGTTCTTGTATCAGGCTCACCTAACTTAGTGAGTAATTCCGACTTAGTTGTTTTGTTTTTAATGATCTTTGACTGGAGGCTTTGCGGTGTTTCGTTTTTAAGGTTTTGGTTCCCTGATGTTGAACAGCCAGAAAGCAGGAAGACAATAATAAAAAAAGAGGACGTTATGAATCGGTTCATTTACTTTCTCATTTTATGTTTGCGGTTGTGTGAAATTAATTTCACCGTATAAAAACAACTCTGTCTGCATACGTTCTTTTGATTTTATAGATAAGAATAATGATGCTTATGAAAAACGTAAGGACTGATACAAGAGTGCTGCCGGTCCACAAAAATGCTAACCACGCGAGACCAAATGCCACGAATTGAAACAGGAATGCCACACTGAGCGGGCTTTCACCGTAAGCGACCTTTGCATGACAGCCTATGCAAATCCGCACACCATGAGGACTTTGTGTAAAGCAGAACGGGCACTTTATTGTTTCGTTTTTCATAGCAACCCTAGGGTGGAAGATTTACTGCGTGTTTGTAGGGATTCTCGATGACTGACTCGCTTTAGTAAAATTGCTTGTACCGATCGATGATTGGCTCTTAATAGGTATTAGCTATCATAAATGAATTATCGATCTGTAATAACGATCAATATTTTCTTGACTAAACACAAATCTATTACTCTAGACAAGAGTGCATTAACGAAAAGTGCTTACAACTCGCTGTCTATAAACGAATTTTTCTCGCCTTCTTTGAAGGTTTCATTGCGTAGATATTTGAAAAGGTCGTGTGTGTTTTGTGAAGAATGGTCTTACCAAAGCTTCTCAAGAGCTCAATGTAATGCTTTATGGAAGCAAGCCACTCTACGAATCTGAGATGCTTTTGCCGTTGTACTGCATTTTTTTGAAGAATCTTTCCTACGATTTCGTTTCGTTTGTCTTCTCTGAGTCGCATTTCGATTTCAGCAATTTTTTCGCCTATGCTTTCGCTTCGCACAGTATCTCTGGCAACCTGTTCTACAGGGACAGGGACAGGGACAGGGACAGGCATTGGTATATGAGCAGGTAGAGCTTCCTTGGTCTGTATGCCCGTTTGAAGAGCTTCTAAGTGGTCGGGGTTGTAGTTAAGTTGCTTTTGAAGATTTGCCCAGGAGTAACCCTTGCCTAACTGTGAAGCTTTGAAAGCTATTCCTGTGTATTCGAAAGAGAAGCCGTTCATTTTACCGGTAGAGGCAATATTGGCCTTCCAGGATACTTCAGCTTCTTGCAGCCTCTTGATAAAAGTTAAAAGGTCAGGTGTATCTGCCAAACTTTTATCAAGTATCTGTTGGAGAGCTTCTTTAGGGGAGGGAATGCCTGTTCTTCTGGATAGCATCTCTTCATTACGGGAGATTTTTCTCCGCTTTACTTGCCTTGGCTTTTTATGCTGGGCTGTCTCAATGAGACCATACCTGGTTTCGAGTTCACTAATGATTCGAGTGCTGATAAGGTTCTCATTCTTGCCTAAGTAGAGCTTCCCGCCATTGAGATCTATGCGACTTGCAATAATGTGTACGTGCTGACCAGCCTGATCATCATGAAGAACATAGCAACGGAGGTGTGTATCACTGAACCCCATCCTCTTCATATAGTCATCTGCGATGCTGGACCATTGTTCAGCCGTTAGGGATTCTCCACTAGGCAACCGAAGCGAGTTGTGCCAAACGGCCTTCTGAACATCTGGGCGAAGCTGTTTAGTGCCATCAAATTCAGCGATCACTTCAGAGGCTGAATCACCTAACATGTTCCCGCCAATGACGATTGGATTACTTTTATGATGTGAACCTGGCTTCAATGCATATTGAACGACACCAGCGAAGCTCTTACCCCTTTTGATCTTCTGCATACCCTTCATAGGATTTGCTCCATATGTCAGCATTTAGAAGTTGCTGGCGAAGCTCTTCCAGTTGTCGCTTCACAACGAAAAGCTCTGTATGAGTAAGCTGGCTGTCTTTACTCTTACTATCGATATGAAGAGCAATACGGTTTAGCTTCTGATTGATCTCACCCAGAGTCTTCCATGTATCGATATTTACAGGAGGTACAATCGTGGGGAGCTTATGCAAGGAAGCCATACGTAACCATTCGCCTTTAGATGTAGAACCTCGTTTTGTGTTGAGTAATTGAAGTTCCGAGTTATTAAGACGGACACTGACACAATGAGAACGAACTAAATCATTTATGTGCTTTTTTTTGGGTGCTTTTTTATGATGAGAAAGTATTGTGGGGCTGAGATTGTTTTTGAACATATGAACTCCTTTTCAAATGATAGTTTTTATTAACATGTTTAATTTTAAAGTCAAGGTCATGATTGTATTTAATGGCGGTTGTGATGCTTTAAAAAAAACAAAATAATTAAATTGAAATTTAATGAGGATGCGAATAAGACTGTTCTTATTGATGTTTGAATTTTTTATGAGTTGTGTCATTATGTAACAATGATTTCATAGTAATTCCAATAAGTCGTCCTAAGCTATTGTTAATTAATGATTAAGTGAGGGAGTATGAAATACGGTCTACCTGTCAATTGTGGTATAGATGAAGATGTGTCCAGCCCATTGTTTTACAAGGAAAATGATGAGTTTTGTCTAACTGATGTTCAATATGAAAGCTTGGACAGAGGAGTAGGTAAAGGTAAAAGTGTTCTCGTTGTATCCCCCACTTCTACTGGAAAAACTTTGGTAGGCACCGTAGCCCTAACACAAGGGATTCAAGAGGGTAAAAACGCAGTTTTCTTAGTAACTCACAGAGCATTGGCACGACAAAAGTTTGAAGACTTTAAAAAACAATTACTAAAAGATTTTTTAGATAATGATCCAAGTGCATTGGTTCTTGCAACAGGAGATATTATTGAGGATGCTTTCGGAAACACTGTCCCTTCTCCCTTAAATGCAAAATTAATGGTGGCTACGTATGAGAAATATTTAGGTATACTTTCGGCTTCTGGTGTTCCTAAAAGTATGAAGTCTACAGTTTTTGTATGTGACGAAATACAATTAATTGGTGATGAAAATAGAGGGCAGCAAGTTGAAATACTTCTAACTTTAATAAAGCGAGCTGGCTGGGCCCAATTGGTTGGTTTGTCAGCAGTATTAGAACATCGTGATGCACTCAAGTTGTCACAATGGTTAGAAATTGAGTTGATATATACAAGTACCAGAGAGAAACATTTGACATATCAATGCCATGCTCATAATGGTGAAGTTTATAGTTGCAGCACGAAATCACCTGAGGAAATAACCTCAATTAAATCAAAGCAACCAACCAGCAGTATAGCAAGAACAATAAAAAATTATCTTGAAAAAAATAAAGAACTAACGCCAATAATAGTTTTTTGTATGACTAAAAAAGAGACATATACATTGGCTCAGTCTCTTGTTAGTGAATATAAATCACCATTTAATACTCAAATGGATTTCGATTTCGATGGTGTTCCTGAGACACTGGCAAATAATATGCTGAAAGAATTTGTTCAGTATAGAGTTGCTTGCCATAGTGCAGATTTGATTGATGAAGAAAGAGAGATAATTGAAAGGAAAATATTAGATAAGGAGATTGATGTTGTCTTTGCAACCTCGACTCTCGCTGCCGGAGTGAATTTTCCTTTAGGTACTGCATTTTTTGCTTCATGGCAAAGGTGGAACTCAGATCTTAGGAAGAATATTCCTATTGGTAGCTCAGAGTTTCATAATATGGCAGGAAGAGTTGGGAGGATGGGGAGTGACCATTCAGAAGGTAATATTATATATTTTTCTAATAATAATGCAGATCTAACTTCAGCCCTTAAATACCTTAAATTCAGTGATATGCCACCACTTAAAAGCAGAATAGAACCTAAGGGTTTTAATCGTTTAATATTACAGTTAGTCGCCTCTGGTCTTTCTAATAATATAATAGATTTAAAAGATATTGTTTTTAATACTCTTAGCGGGATTGTTGAACAAGACACAAATCTTAAAAGCTTTAACACGTGGGATGGTTGTCTTGACACTTCCCTCGATATGTTGACTGCTGAAGGGCTTTTGATCAAAACAGCAGCAGGAGATTTGCATGCAACCTCTTTTGGAAAGGCCGTTTCTTTGGCTGGGTTTAACCCAGAATCAGGCGTCAATCTTCTCAAATATTTTGCCAAATATTCTAATTGGTTCTCACAGTGTATTTTTGATATTGAATCAAATGGAAACTATAAGAAATTAATAATTTCTATATTTTATGCATGTTTTTCTTGTCCTGAATTCATTAGCTATCAGGGGAAAAGACCAACGCGATATTTACCATATATGTTTACAAGAGCGGTTCTGTTAGATCCTTCTAAATTAGATATTCCTCTTTATGAAAACATTTGGCAAGCTAACTTGCCATCGATAAATGCGGCTAAATTAGCATTTGAGTGGATAGAAGGGGAGCAACTACGCAAACTTGAAGATACTTTCGAGGCTTTAACTGCTGGTATGCTCAATGATCTATATAGGAATTTAGCATGGTTACTTAAAGGTGTTTCTACAATAGTTATGGCTTGTGCTGATACTCGTATAGCATCTGATTTGCGGCCAAGTTTTCTCAATGACGAAGTAGTTAATGACCTAAGACTGCTTCCTAGATTCATTAATCGCTTGGCATTTAGAGTCAACACTGGGCTAACTGACAAAGCACTATGGTTGACTACACTCAATAAAATTTATCCGGAAAGAGGGTTTAAACTTACTCGTATAGAAATGCTAAATATTTCTTCGAGCGAATATTATAAACCTGAATATCTTTCACAAGGTGAACAAGAAGCTGAAGAATTCCGATTAGAGCTATTCAAAAATATTAAGCCAACACCACATAAAAAGTCTAATTGGTTAAGAGATGCGGCCAAAGTTTGGAAAATAAATCAACGGAGTCTTGCAGCAGAACGACATGTGCTTAAATCTAAGAAAATAGGTTTTGAAAAGCAGTTCAAAACCTATTATGACGCACGTGGCATTGAGTATGAACAAGCATTTGAAGTATTGTTAAGTCTTGCAGAGATTAATTATATAAAACTTGATGATGGGAAAAGAACAGGTGCCCCTGACTACTTGTTAAGTTTTACCAATTCACCAGATATAGTCGTTGAACTCAAAACTAAGCTCGGAGAAAATCTTGTTGATTTCAATGGAGCTACTGACGTTCTTAGAGCCTCTGAGCTATATGGTTACGGTGATAATTTTTGTGTCACGTTGTGTCATCCTGGAGTTGATCCCAGTGTCTTACCTATAATTGAGAAATGCGGAAGACTTTCGATAGTTGAAGGTCACGACCTGGGGGAAGCATTATTAAGATTATTATCAGGTAATCTTACACAAGAGCAATTATGGCAATGGTTAAGTATTCCAGGTGCTGCTTCGGCTGAAGATTTACCTATGAAAGAATATAGTTTTAACTGACAGATTTGGGCTTCGCTGTAATCTTTCGAAGCGAAGCTTGGAAAGCAAGGGAGACTCTGCGAAGAAAGCAAAGCGCTTCGCAGAGTTAGCCCTTGCTGCTTTTTTGTGGTAATTAATTTAGGAGAAATCGAATGTTAAATATTACTGACAGGCGGATAATATATTGCCTTCCCTCTATTTTTTGTCAGGAAACAATAAAACTTGGAAACTTATTGATCAGGCCTTTAAGTGAGGCTGTAAAAGATAATGATAATTGCGCCAAGCTTCTAATGGATTTTCCGTTTAACAGAGCAAGCTCCGTTATTGAAACTCTAACTTTCAAATCAGGAGATTTTTTCACACAATTGAATGATCTTGAAATTAGGGATTCTTTAGAAATATTAAAATTTTCCTATTTTTTTGAATTTCCTTCATCTTTATTGGATATCAATGGGTTTGTTGGCAATGAAACATTCGAGTGCTATCCTGTAATAGAACTCAACTCTGAACTAACCTGCTTTGGTGTTGAACATAAAATGCCCTTTACAAATGGTATGTCAAACTATTTGTTGAGTTTGAAAAGTTATTTTCAATATCGCACGGTATTTTTAGAAAATTTTTCTTTAAGACTTACGCAAAAAGATTTTTCTTATTACTCTGTTTTCTATGGGCTCAATAAAAAAATTGATACACTAGATTTGTTTAAAATGTATAATAAATGCTGGGGGGTATATTCGGCTTATGATTTCTCAGATAAGGCCCTATATTCTAAAATAACATTGGAACTTTTATCAAGCAGACATGTGGCAAACGGTAACAAGGTGGGCAAAACATTCACTTTGTTTTTTGAGAAGTTAAGAAGGATTATAGGTAGTATTGCTGATGACGAACTTTTTCATGTCTACAAAGAAAAAATTGACTCTAAAATTGATATTGTAACAAAGCGTATCGAAGATTATTTTTTTTAGCTTGAATATAGAAAGGAAAAATATTGCTCACGAGGGTAAAAGTTCCCACCAATTTATCAATGTTGCACCGTATCTTGTTTTTTTTCCTGTGTTTTTGATGGTCTTAGAATGCAGTGATGATATACAGCGTAAAGATATATATAGATTCATTTTTTTACTTTCCCTTTTTATGTATGAAGTTGATTCGTGGCAGATGATTGATTTTGAAACTTTTCCGAGTAAAAGAACTCATCTCCAGTCCTACATTAATTTCTCCCGCTGTTATCATAAGTATGTAAAGGATAATAAAGAGTCAGCAAAATATATGTTGATTGGCTTTGAAAATTGGTTGAAAGAAATTGATGGTTAATATCTATTTTGTAATGGTAATACTTATGTATATGAGGTTCGTATGAAAAATGAAAAGCCAACAATTGAATGTCTTGCTGTTTTTGAAGGTGGTGGAGCAAAAGGTATTGCTTTTGCGGGGGCACTAGAAGCAGCAGAAGAACAAGGTATAAAGTTTTCAGGATATGGTGGTGCTTCATCTGGTGCTATAATTGCTTTGCTTTCATGTTTTGGATATAAAGGGTCTGAAATTAAATCAAAACTGAAACGTGATAAAATCATAAATCTGTTAGATAAGAAGTTTTTAATATTATTTTATTGGGTTCGTTTTATGAGTAGAATAAACTACTTTTTGAGCCTCACATTTTTAAGGAAAAAAATCCCATATGCTAATTGCTGTATTGGTTTGTTATTTTTCATTCCAAGGGTTTTCAGTTTTGTAATCTGTTATTTAAATCCTATTTCTATTTTTACTTGTTTTTTTACATTGATTACTATAGGTGTGCAAAAAGGTATATTTAAGACGGATAAGCTTGTGGAAACCCTCAGGGAATATGCTTTTGATAAAGTATATCTAGAAGTTTCTAATTCAGAAGACAGAAAGGAAAAAATACGGAGCCTAACTTTTTTAGAGCTTGAAAAAATCACAGGGGTTAAGTTGAAAGTAATCGCAACTGATATTCTAACGGGGACTGCAGTAGAGCTTAGTTCCATAACAACCCCAGATGAGTTGGTTTTTGAGTCAGTTGCAGCCTCAAGTTCATATCCAATATTTTTTCGACCATCTATTATAAAGAATCAAATTCTGACCGATGGAGGGATATCATGTAATTTACCAAGTTTCCTTTTCAATCCTCATGAATTTAATCGACTACCTGTTTATGCTTTTGATCTTCGCACTCGTTTCTTTATGCGAGAAGACGCTGGGAAAATAAAGATATCGATTTTTTTAAAGAAGTTGACAATGTCAATGATAGATGCAAGTAATAATATAATATCGGATGTTACAGGAGGTATAATTGTCCCCGTTATTGTATCTCCACGATTTGGAACATTCAGTTTTAATTTAAGTGATGAGCAGCTTGATAAGATTTTTAATCAGGGTAAAGTTAGCGCCAAGAGATTTATGAAACGTGATTTTTTCACAAGTTCTATGCTGCCAGCGAAGGAGTATCACATGTATGCCTCGCTGATCTATGGCAATGTTGATTATTTATTGAAGCTTATTCAAAATGAAATTGAAATACTTATTGAAGGTGTAAAGTTACAAATAAATTTATATACAGACATTACAACCAATCAATCTAGAATAGTCGCATTTTCTCATTCTAATAACTTCAATTGTAAAGCGGAATATAATTCTTACGATCTGGTTGATTCGGATGCTGTTTGTGTTAATGCTTGGAATAATAAACAAATATTCTATAGTTATGATGAGTCAAATAATAGAACAAAAATATTTTATCCGATTGAAAGAAGCAACCGATTTGACGCAAATTATAATGGATTAAATAATAAAATGTTAGCTTTGTTAGAATTGGAATTTCAAGCGCATTATCTTGATATTTCTTTTTTTGAGGATAATACTATAGGGGGAGCAAAATCTATCAAAGAAGTTGACTTTAGTGAAGACTCGGCTACAATTATTGATGGGTACTGTTTCGTCATTAGAAACTCGATGCTTGGACACCAAGCAATATTTCATGAATCGAAAAATACCCATCATTAAATATGAGGTATCCACATGAAAAATAATGATAAAATAGTTTCTGGTTCTCAAGCTAGAGATCCTTCAAAAATGCAGTTCAAATCCAATTATCAAAACATGTATACTGATGAAGGTATTATTGTTCTAGATGCAGCAAAAGAAAGGATCAAGCGTAGACAGAAAGAGATCAACAGATCCCGCCAACTAGCTGATCTTGATTGATTTTGCCTCTAAGAATGTGTTTATACATTCTTAGAGCTTTTCTGTCTAATTTATCAAATCTAGTTTCATAACAGTAAACTATAATAGTAGATGGTTCATGTCCCTTGAATGAGTTTCTCTCTTCAATTCAGCTTTACATACCACCTCATTTCTCACCTGAACTGAAAAGTTTCCGTTAATTATGTTACGGTCATGGTACACTAATTAGCCAATGCTCATCTAAAAAATTAATGTTGTAGATGAGTTGTGCTCTGTACCAGTCAGGCAGCAATAGCTTTAACTTTCTGAGTTTGAACGTAATCACTCCACCACTGCATAAGAGCAACTCGTTCTGTTAAGTATTCTGCTCGATTGTAAGCTGCTATTATTTCATCCTTTTTTGAGTGTGCAAGAGCCGCTTCAAGCACTTCTGTCCTGAATTTACCGCTCTCTTCAGCAGCCGTTCTAGCAATAGATCGCATACCGTGAGCGACAAGTTCACCCCCAAAGCCCATACGGATTATGGCTGCATTTGCTGTTTGTTCATGCATGTGATTGAGTGGAGCTTTGATGCTGGGGAAAACCCACTCTCTGTGCCCACTGATGGCTTTCATTGAATTCAATACTCGCAAAGCTTCTTTGCTCAGTGGGACTTTATGGGGCTTCTTCATTTTCATAAATTCAGCAGGAATGTTCCACATTGAGTTATCGGTATCTATATCAGTCCATCTTGTGCAAACAGCTTCACCAGGGCGAACCCATGTGAGAAGTTGCCACTCAATCAGTAGCCTTGTTTCTAAACGGATAGAAGCATTGTTTAGAGCAACCAGGAAGCGGGGGAGTTCGGAAGGGGGTAATGCTGGCATATTCTGTTTTTTAGGCTTACTGAACCGTTGCCCCAGGTTGTCAGCCGGATTAAATTCGATAAGTTCCTCAGTTGCTGCATAACGGAAAATTTCATTTAATCGGGAAATTATTCGCCGTAAAGTTTCGAGGACTCCTCGTTGCTCAATAGGGTCAAGATGTTGCTTTAAGAGTTTGGGTCGGATCTCATTGACAGGAACATTACCCAATCCGGGAAAGATATTTCTCTCCAGGCTTCGCCAGATGTCTTCTGCATGGTCTTGTGAGATACCTGAGGTCTTTACCTTCTCATCCAACCATTTCCTTGCCACGGTTTGGAGAGTGTGTTCAGTAGCATTCTTTAAGGCATTAGCCTTATCGTTGTTATGGACTTGAGGATCAATGCCATTGGCAAGCAAGGAGAGGTACTCATCTCGCAAGGCCCTTGCTCTTGCCAGTGTGAGGTGAGGGTAGGTCCCAAGGCTCATTTTGGTTCTTTTCTTACTCACTGGCACTGCATACCTGAAATACCAATTTTTCTTGCCTCCTTTCGACAAAGGAGCGATTCGTAAGATCAAGCCATCACCGTCAAACAAGTTGATTTCTTTGTCGGCTGGCTTGGTGCTTTTGATTTCAGTGTCAGTGAGCTTCTTAGCGATTTTTGCCATTTTGGGACCCTCGGTTTTTGGACCCTTCTTAGTGGGTCCCATTCAGGGTGCCATAAGTGATAGTTCTCAGCAATTCTCACTGGACGACAATAGACGTAAAAAAGCCCGCAGAGCTTGTGCTGTGCGGGCTTAGTAGACTTCATTGTACTTCAAACAACTAAAAAGTGGTGGAGCTGGCGGGAGTTGAACCCGCGTCCGAAATTCCTACATCCTCGGTACTACATGCTTAGTCTGTCTTTACATTCGCCTGGCACCTGCGGACGGACACGCCACTACCAGACTAGCCTGATTCGTTTTAACGCTTCAACCCCAGGCAGGGCATCCACGCGATCTCTTTTGGGTTTGACCTCTCTTTGATCCCCGTCTTAAGAGCGGAAGCTAGGGAGAGAGGGCTCTAAGCAGGTTATTAAGCTGCTAAAGCGTAGTTTTCGTCGTTTGCGACTATTTTTTTGCGGCTT
>JGI2924J29684_1077596_pt1 | contig 19330 bp, 14 predicted proteins | sample BenlonsequencITS_FD_29684 | JGI IMG/M metagenome (IMG submission 29684)
TTTTTTACACCTGATGTAAACGCTTCGGCGGACAGGTTTGCGAAATGTAATATTGGACATAGCGGAGTCAACGCTGTCCAGCGCCTTGTTGAAACTACTGACGGCGTACAGATAATGCCTGTCAAAGTCTTGGAGATTGATGGAGAAGATGTACCTGAAGGTCGACTCGCCATTGCGGATCTTCCGCCATTAGAAATTTTACAGAAACAAGTCCAAATGGATCATCCGAACGGGGCGATTGAACTTGTTGAAGTTATCCTTTGTGTTACTGATCAAGAAATTGATAATTTTATCAATCGATATCAGCAATATCTAGGCCGCGCTGTGCAGGGAGATGGAGTTACACGTTTTATCGATTTAGAAAGTGCGCGAATAACAATTGTTTCCGAATCTCAGTTGTCCAATTTATTTCCAGGTGAAGTGGCACCGGCTTTGCCGGGATTTGTAGGATATGTTGTTAAAGTACGCGACATATCGGCTACCAGGAAATATATTGAAGGAAACGGATTCCCGGTGATGGAAACAACTAAGGATATTTTTGTACCATCTTCCTCTGCGCTTGGTACTGTCATAGTCTTTAGACAGATAGAGTAAACACAAAATTTTTACTTTAGTCAAAAATTAGTGGATGAATCGCCACTAGTAGAAAATTCACATTATGCCTATGAGCATGCCTCAAAAAATCAACTTTTAACGAATAAAAACGCACCGAGGTGCGTTTTTATATTTGTGGATTAAAAAAATGTCTTCCAATCTATTTATATTGATTTTTTATATGTCTCCGCAAAAACTTTCGCAAAATCACCGAGTTTGACTTTGCCGAGATGGTAATCCGTGGCGCGGAGGCTTGCGTAGAATTCGTCAGCGTTTTCTCCGGCACGATTCATTTGCACGAAGCGGTTGGCTGTGTCTTCATGGAAGCCGATTTTTCTCATATTTGTAGCAATGGCTTCGGCAGGGATTTTTTGGTATTTGGCTTCAATACCATTTTCAGCAAGAGCCTTGAGCCAATCGTTGCCAGTGCCCCAGTCGCTCACGACGAATTTCACGCTTTTTCCCGCTGGGGTGTTGGAAATCAGTGCGTAAACTACATCCGCAATATCAACGGGGCTAACCCAGCCGCGCATGATGTCAGCTGAAACTTGACTGAAGATGGTTTGCTGAGTTTTAAGGCTTTGCATGTCGGCAAAAAGGTTGTTAAAAAAGCCGACTGGGCGGATGTGAACAACGTTCACACCATCAAGTGAGTTGAGCGCGTCTTCTCCAAAATGGTAGCAATAAAGAATGCCGGCGTTGGGGTTGTCAGCGCCGATCGAGCTGAGGTTTACGACATTTTTAACGCCTGAGCTTTGCACGGCGGTCTTATAATTTTCAGAAAGCTCTATGGCGGCCTGCCACATGTCAGCGCCTGACATCGGGTTGATGCCTGAAATCATGAGGTAAACAACGTCGCTGCCTTGGAATGTTGTGGTGAGGAAGTCGACGTCGCGGTTTGAACCGACAGCAGCTTCGGCTCCGAGGGCATGGATAGCGGCGATTCGGTCTTGCGAGCTAGTAATGACGGTGACATCATGTCCGTCAGCGATCAGGCGTGGAAGATAGTTGCGATTGATATTGCCGAGTGAGCCCAGAACTGTAATTTTCATTGTGTTTTAACCTTCTTTTTGATAAAATAATGTCACAAACTGACATTGAAATCATTATACCTTTGCAGAATTTTGTTGTCAATAAAAAATGTCAGACACTGACAAATATGTGGTGCTATCAAATTTAAAAAATAGGAATGAGCAAAATGAAAAGTAAAGAGAAATTGCAGTTAGCAGCCGCACAATTATTTATGAAAAATGGCTATGAAAACACGACAGTGCAGGAGATTGCGAGTCTAGCAGGTGTGACGGAGCGAACATTTTTTCGGCAGTTTAAGGACAAATCGGACGTGCTTTTTGACTCGAGCAATACGTTGGGGCAACGGGTCGCGGCTTTTATCACTGACAATTTTGAGGTCGAGCGAAAGCCCCTGAAGCTTGCAGTTGGCGGTTTTGCGACGATTTCTGAGTTTTTTGATGGTTCGCGGGAGCGTGTATTGGCACGGAATCAAATTATTCAAAGCAACCCTGATTTGCAGGAACGTGAGCTGTTGAAAAGGCAGGTGCTAATTGAGTCTGTCATAAACGCTTTGTCTGTCAAATATGATATTGAACTGTCAGAGCTTGCCGCACGATTTTCGGTTGAAATATTTCACATCGCATTTAAAAAATGGATCAAAAGTGACGAGAAAAGCTTTGCCGAGCAAGTACTCGATGTTTATGCGCTGTATGAAAAACTAATCACCTCACCTGTTTCGCTTGGCTAACCTTCAAGAGGAAATAGCCGCTTTTGGAGATGGAGTTCGAGTGAGTAGATTACGAGGAAGGGATGAAAGCAACATTTTGAGCTTGTTGCTTGACATATTCTATATTCTCAAGTAATATTAGCTTAATTTAACAAGATTTTACAGGTGCCCAATGTGGGAGAATAGGGAACCGGGTGAAAGTCCCGGACGGACCCGCCACTGTAAAGGGGAGCTATTGTCATTACCACTCTGTAAGGAGGAAGGAGGCAAGGAGGCTATGAACCTAAGTCAGGAGACCTGCCTGTAAAATACTTAGTATCGACTTCGTGTCTAAGTCGATTTAGGTGAGGATGATGGAAAAATCCGCACTCATAATGAGTTGCGGGTTTTTTGTTTTTATTTTAAGTTACTAGTTTCGTGGGAGGAGGGGGCAGATGTTCCCATGGGAATTTCCTGAGGGAGATGTAGCTATAGGTCAGTCGCAGAAGTTCATAATGGGAGCATAACCAATGTATGTCAATTGAAAAAGCGTTTGCACAAAATGGACTTTAGTAAACCCGGATGGCCATGAAGTCTATTTATAACAAGATACACAAGGAGCTAGCAATTCTATAAAAACAAGAGGAAAACCAAGAGAAATTAAATTCATATAGGGAGGATAATGATGAGTTTGTTAACGAAAGCATTGGAAGGAATAATTACACCTGAAATGGATCAGGTGGCAGCCCAGGAGAACGTCTCACCGGAATTTATTAGGCAGGGAGTTGCCGCTGGCAGAATAGTAATCCCTTGTAATTTTCATCATAAGACTATTGTTCCTATAGGGATAGGAAATGGGCTGCGTACAAAGGTCAGTGCCAGTATCGGTCTTTACGGTAATAATGCTGTAATCGACGAAGAAGTTAAAAAGATCAAAACAGCGTTAACAGCAGGCACGGATGCTCTAATGGATTTAAGCGTTAGCGGTGATATCGACACGATGCGTAAAGAGACACTAAATTCTGCTTCCGTTCCAGTTGGTACACTGCCGGTTTATCAGGCAATCGCTGAAGCAGGAGAAAAGTACGGTTCGAGTGTGAAAATGGATGCCGAGGAAATGTTTGAGGTCATTGAACGTCATGCTGCCGATGGTGTTGACTTCTTAGCTTTACACTGTGCAACAACCATGGATGTTGTGGAACGAGCAAAGAAAGAAGGGCGTATTGACCCACTAGTAAGTTATGGAGGTGTTCACCTAATTGGTTGGATGATCGCCAATCAATGTGAAAATCCCCTTTACGAACAATATGATCGGGTATTGGAAATTGCCAGAAAATATAACGTTACCCTAAGCCTGGCAGACGGGATGAGGCCGGGTTGTCTGGCTGATTCTTTGGACGGAGCGCAGGTTCAGGAACTGGTAATCCTGGGAGAACTGGTCAGACGGGCTCGGGAAGGGGGGGTTCAAATCATGATTAAAGGACCTGGACATATGCCCCTTGATCATGTAAAGGCGACGGTTACTTTGCAAAAGAGCCTTTGTAAGGGGGCCCCATATTTTGTTTTCGGGCCTTTGCTTACGGATATTGCTGCCGGTTATGACCATATTAATGCTGCAATCGGGGGTGCCATCAGTGCCTGGGCCGGTGCGGAATTTCTCTGCTATGTAACTCCTGCTGAACATATTGGCGTTCCCAGTATTGATCAGGTACGGGAGGGAGTCATAGCTGCCCGTATCGCTGCACATGCCGGAGACCTGGCCAAAGGGATGAAAGAAGCCCATCAATGGGATTTAGAAATGTCTATGGCTCGGAAAAACCTGAACTGGAAAAGACAACTGGAATTGGCCCTTGATCCGCAGAGAGCAAAAGAGATCAGGAAAACACGAAATAGCGGCGAATCTTCAGCTTGTGCCATGTGTGGAAAGTATTGTGCTATGGAAATTGTCGCAAAGTATCTGAACACAACAAAACATAGCTGTTAAGAAGGGAAAGGTAGATAAGATGACCCAGGTTTTAAAAGCACGTTCAGGAATCATTACTGAGGAAATGGAGGCCGTGGCAGCTGATGAGAATCTTGATGTAGAGTTTATCCGGCAGGGAATCGCAGAAGGGAGAATAGTTATTCCCAGAAACAAAAAACGGAAGGAATTTAAATACTGTGGGATTGGGGAAGGTTTAAGGATTAAGGTTAATGCCTTGATCGGTACCTCGAGCGACCGTGATGACATGGAAATAGAAGCACGCAAGGTTGCGATTGCGGAAGAAGCCGGCTGCGACAGTTTTATGGACTTAAGTACGGGAAAAGATATAGATGGGATGAGGAAGCAGTCCTTGTCCCTAGCTCATGTAGCGGTAGGCAGCACGATGATTTACCAAGCAGGTATCGAAGCGATTGAAAAATACGGCAGTGTTGTCAACATGAGAGAAGAGGATATTTTTGAGGTCGTTGAACGACAAGCGGCTGAAGGTCTGGATTTTATGGCGATTCATTGTGCTCTGAATATGGACGTTATCAAAAGAATGCAGACAGTCGGGCGCGTAACCGACGTGGTCAGCCGGGGCGGAGCTTTTCTTACCGGATGGATGCTGCACAATCAGAAAGAAAATCCGCTGTATGAAAAATTCGATCGTGTGCTGGAGATATTAAAGGCCTATGACGTAACCTTAAGCCTGGGGGATGCCATCCGACCCGGCAGTATCGCCGATTCGTTGGATGGTGCGCAACTTCAAGGAATGATCATTCAGGGAGAACTAACCAGGAGAGCACAGGAGGCCGGTGTACAGGTCATGGTGGAAGGACCGGGACATGTTCCCCTTAATCATGTCGAAGCTACTATGCGCGTGCAGAAAAGACTATGCAACAATGCCCCATATTATATTCTTGGAACTTTGGCTACGGATGTAACTCCAGGTTATGATCATATCAGCGGAGCGATCGGAGGCGCATTGATCGGAGCATGCGGTGCGGATTTTCTATGTTATCTGACTCCTGCCGAACACCTGGGGCTACCAACTGAGGAAGACGTCAGAACCGGAGTAATCACCACCAGAATGGCAGCCCATATTGCTGATATCACCAAAGGCAATAAACAAGCCTGGGCTAGAGATTTGGAAATGGCCAAGGCCCGTGTTGCCCTGAACATTGACGGGCAGATTACGGCGGCCCTTTATCCCGAACAACTGAAAGCTTCCGCAGCAACTACCACAAACGATCACGTTTGTGTGGTATGCGGAACCGGATGTGCCGCCCAGGTCGCTGCCGAATATTTTGGCCAGCCGGACGACAGTATGTCGAATTCATGAGGAACCGACTTTGAAATTGGTATAGTGATTGTTTATATAAAAGTAGACGACCGACGCATGCCGGTCGTTTTTCATTAACTTTATCAGCGGTATATTTTTATTTTTTGGTTTTAGAATAACTCATAATTATGAAGTCCAGGCAATGGGCTTTGCCGGCATTCTATTACTTACTTACTACTCTAGACGAATCTAAATAATCACTCTTGAGCGATTATTTTGGTATTGGCCATAATATTAAATGAGCTTTTTCCTAGAATGTTAGGGTTTAGCTTGTATTAACGGTCAAACGGAAAACAACTTAAAAATTATAGTTGCTAACCTACCTGTCATGCGGCTCTTAGAACAAACATAAGCCTAAAACAACTGCTAAATTTCCTTATTTAATGGAAGGAAAAGGTAATAAATAATATTTATTACCTTAAATAATAGAAAAGTGTCAGTACAAATGTGTCAATGTATAATTAAGTTCATATTGCTATGTCATCTCTAACGTTTATAATAAATGTTAGATAATTTAACTACTAAATATTAAAGAATTAAATTATAAATCAAATTCTAAATTGATTTTTAGAAGTAAATAAATATATTTCTTAATAAGTACTTTAAATATTTGGGTAAGGGGGGGAAACATTATGATTAAGCTTAGTTCGCGACAACTCGATTTGTTCCGAAAGCTTATTAACCGAGAAAATATAAAGGTTAAGGATTTTGCCCAAAAATATAATATAAGTGTCCGAACAGTTTACCGAGAAATTGACAATATCAATAAAGAAATTCAGACTTTTGGAGTTAAAGTCGCAAACGCGGATGGAGGGCTTGTCTTAAATGGAGATTCTGAACAACTTATTCATCTTAAATTGAATATTCCTGGTATTGATTCAGTTATGAAGGTTCAGAACAAGAAAAATCTAATCCTCTTAGATCTCCTACAAGGTAAAGGACCTATTAAAATACAATATTTCGCCAAAAAATTTAATGTATCTAGTGCTACCATCAGTTACTACCTTAAAGATATTAAAGAATGGCTGGAGAGTAAAAATATTATTCTAGTTTCTAAGCCGGGGGTCGGAATATATATAGAATCTGATGAAGGGAATATTCGACATGCTATCATAGATTTGTTATATCAAACTTACAGTGCTGATGAATTAGTTAGCTTTTTACAAGAAGGTTATGAACATCAAGCAAATCCTACAAGCAACAAGCTTAATAATGAGTTAAATGATAGATTATTAAACATGATGGATCATAATACCTTAAAAGTAATTGAAAAGGCTCTAACAAACTTGGCCACTGAAATGAATTACCAGATTGAAGATAGACTCTATATTGAGTTAGCGATTCATTTAGCTTTAGCAATTAAAAGGCTTCTTAACGGAGAAACTATTGATATTCAAAATTCAACTTTAGAAAAATTAAAAGAATCGGGAGATTATATTTACGCTGAAAAAATAGCCCGTTCTATTACGAGTGACCTTCCTATTGAAATCCCAGAAGCCGAAATCGGGTATATTACAATTCACCTTCAAGGGGTAAGAATTGGCACACAGGCCCTTCAGGTCGATGATCAGTTCTTGACTACCATGACTAACAAAATTATTCAAAAGGCTTCAGTGGTATTCGGAATAAATTTTAGAGAAGATCAAACCTTGTACAAGGACTTAAAATCTCATCTACTATATTCAGTCTATCGCTTGAAAAACGGTTTTAAGATCCGTAACCCTCTCATACAGCAAATAAAAAATCAGTATAAAACCGTTTTTAAACAGTGCAAATTAACCCTGGATAAAACTCTCAGAGAAGATTTGAATCTCGAGATTAATGACGATGAAATTGGCTATATTACAATGCACTTTCTCGCATCGCTAGAACGTTTAAAAAATAAGACTAGAAAGATAAATGCTCTTTTGGTCTGTGCGAGCGGAATAGGAACTTCTAGAATGTTAATGGCCAAACTGAAGAAGATCCCCCAATTAAATGTTGTGACAACGGCGTCTGTGCTAAAGATCAACGAAATGAAAGAGACGTTTGATTTAGATGTTATTATATCGACTGTTCCTATTCAAAGAGATGACATTAAGGTCGTTATTGTTAATCCACTTTTTACGGAAAGTGATTTAGAAAAGTTGGAAGGTGAATTAAATGTAAGGATAAGTGTTCAACCCCAGGAGCGAAAAATCGAGTTTGAGAAAGACCAGTTGAGCCAATTAAAATATATCAAAGATTACAGTTCACAAATTAGTGTTCTAACCAAGAATGTCTGTTTTACAACGATGAGTTCTACCCAAGTCAATTGTATTATTAAGGGACTTTTAAACGAGCTTGTTGAGAAGAAATTATTGAATCGACAGCAAGCCTTAAGTTTAAGACAGACACTGTTGGATAGGGAAAAACTTGGGGCTATTATAATCCCGAAAAAAAACTTCGCCATTTATCATTGTGCCAGCTCTGAAATAACGGAGCCGATGATAGCCGTCGCTCGATTGGACAAGCCTGCCAATCTAATAAATTTACTTGGTAAAAATGAAAAGGTGACAACGGCTTTTCTAATGCTTGCACCACTATATGTTAAAGAAAGCTTGGAGATCATCGGGGATATTTCTAGTTCCATTATCGAGAGTTCGGACTTTGTCACCGAAATTAATCGAAGTTCAAACGTAGAGGACTGTCGCGCTCTATTAGAAGAAACTCTTCTTAAAAAGCTTTATGTTCAAATAGAAAGAATCTTTTCTTAGAAGGAGGTGAGTAAATTGACATCAGAAGGAAATTTAATTTCAGTTTCTAAAAAACAATTAGGGTTATTCTATATTCTCTTAGCAACAGTTTGGTTCGGGGAATCTATCAATGAAATTATTCACTACCATTTCTCTGCGGGTTTAAGCTTGTTTGTCTTTGGGAGTCTATTCCTTATTGCTCTCTATCTGATTCAGAGTTATTTCACGAGAATGCTTCTGCTTTACCAGAAGAATTTAAATAGTTCTAGACAGGCATTAAAAAATAGGAGGTAGTTAATTATGAAAGCGATTATTTTATGCAGTTGGGGTGCCACATCAAGTTCACTGGCTAAGAGTGTAACCGACGAGGCCAAGAAGAGGAATCTGGACATTACTGTTGATGCCGGGGGTACAGGTGAATTCAAGAAAAAAGCGGCAGATTACACCGTTGCTTTACTTGAGCCTCAGGTTAGGCATCTCAAGAAGGAGATCGAAGAGGCGGCAAGTAAATACGGGATTCCGGTAGATCTCGTCGATATGCAGGCCTTTGCCATGATGAACGGAAGCAAAGTCCTCGACCAGATCCTTGAGTTAGCAAAAAAAGCAAAGTCAAACAGTTAAAGTAAGGACTTTTGAAGACCTTACTAGGTTACGGAATTTTCCAACCAAGATGAATAAGACTGAAGGAGAGCGAGGTGGTAAACGAATTAGTCTTCACCCCTTGGGGGTAATGAGTCTTTGCCAAATTGTAAGGACATTATAATCCCGATTTTAACAATAAATATTTGGGGGGCTAAATTATGAAAAACAGCCGATTTATGCAGTGGATGGATGAGCATTTTATGCCTGTCCTAGCAAGAATTGCTCAAAACATCTATTTGCAATCCATTCGTGATGCATTTTGCATCTTTGCATTACCACTTATTATTACGGGTTCTGTTTTCTTGATTATCTCTAATCCACCTGTAGCCCTTCACTGGGGAATTATCACAGCTTGGAATAATGCTATTACACCGATCCAAGGCCAAATCATGACCGCGTTTAATTTAAGCTTTGGCATCATGGCTTTGATGGTTGCCTTTGGGACAGCTTATAGCCTCGCTACAAGGTGGGACTTAGATGATGCTTTGGCCGGTATCCTCTCGATGGTCAGTTTCCTCATTCTCTGCTTTCCCGCAACAGATGTAAGCAAAGTCTCCTTTGGAGATGTTCTAAACTATCTCGGAGGTCAAGGATTATTTGTTGCGATTATGATTGGAATTATGACTGCTAAAATAATGAAGTTTTTCACTCAGAAAGGTCTCGTTATTAAGATGCCCGCCGGGGTCCCTCCTTATGTCGTGAGAACTTTTACAGCTCTTGTTCCGTTCTTTTTCATGATCACATTTTCTTGGGCTCTTGAATGGATTGTGTGGTCCCATATGCACATCACTGTTCCGCAATTAGTACTTGAGGTCTTTAAACCATTAGTTGCTGTGTCTGACAGCTATCCGGCTGCACTGGCCGAAATCATTCTCATGATGCTGTTATGGTCACTGGGCATCCATGGTATGAACGTTGTGTCTTCAGTAGCCTATCCGTTCTGGATGACCCAATTGGCAGCCAATGATGCTGCTCTGAAAGCCGGTCAGCCGCTTCCTGGAATTGTTACTGAACCTTTCTTCCATATGTTTACGCACATAGGTGGTTCAGGTTTGACATGGCCATTAACGATTATGTTCTTAATGTCCGCTTCCAAACAGCTTAAGGGTATTGGCAGAACAGAAATTATTCCAGCTATCTTTAATATTAACGAGCCTCTTCTTTTCGGTGCCCCGCTTGTTTTAAATCCAATTATGTTTATTCCCTTAATCCTAGCCCCAGTTGCGGCTGTTACTATTAACTATGCAGCCTTTGCTTTTCATCTTGTACCAAGAATTGTTACCCAGCCCTCATTTACGACTCCGGTATTTCTAGGTGGTATCATTGCTACAGGTGGGTATTGGCAGGGTGCTGCTCTTCAGTTAGTTAACTTGATTGTCGCTGCAATTATCTACTATCCTTTCTTCAAAATGTTCGAAAAAGAATTGGTAGAAAACGAAAAAGCAGCTGAACAAGAAACTGCTTAGTAGATGAATTTTTCAGAATCCGTTTTAAGTATCTACAATCTAGAATTAACAATAGGGGAGGCTTAAAAGTGAACGTCGAAAATAAACTTGACCTCGAACAAATCATTTTGAATCTAGTCCTGCACGGCGGCAATGCCCGCGGCAAAGCTTACGAAGCTCTGGATGCCGCTGAAGAAGGCAATTTTGAGCAAGCGGAAAAAAACCTTGAAGAAGCTGATCAGGAATTTTATGAGGGTCATAAATACCAGAATCAACTTATACAAGGTCAATTAGAAAAGGACACTGTACCAAATTTCCTAGTCATTCACGCCCAAGATCAGCTCATGACTGCTCTTGCTGAAAAGAACCTTATAAAAAGACAAATCGCTCTTTATAAACGTGTCCATGAATTAGAAAAGAAAATTCGATAAGTGTTCGGCAAATTAAGTATAAATTAGATTAGATAAAAAGGCAATTAAGCAAATTCACGGGAAACGCAGTATTCTATTTTATGGGGTGATTCTTTGTACGCTTATTACTAAGTAATGAACAGAGAATACCCCTTTCAACAATCCAAAGCTGCACAAGTATTTGCGGTTACTTTCAAAAGCGTTTTGGTTGAGAGGTGACAATATTGGGTGAGATAAAAAAGATTGGCGTTTTTGTATGATCTAGCTAACGAATTAGCAATCTAAGAAATATCGTTACAACTTGATTAATAATTACTTTAAAGGAGACAGTCCAATGATTGAAAAAGGATATACTTTAACGAATCCGCAAGGCCTTCATGCCAGACCAGCTAGTCTATTGGTACAAGCGGCTACCCAAAGTAAGTCGGCCGTTACGCTTATTAAAAATGGCAACGAATATAATCTTAAAAGTATTCTGGGAGTTCTGAGTGTGGGAGCCCAGAAAGGAGATATTCTTGTAATTAGAATCGATGGTCCGGACGAATTGGAGACGGAAAACAAGATCCAAGCTTTATTTGCTGGGAATTTTGGTGAATAAATCAATAGGGTATTAGAATCCAAGAAACTATTCGGTGGAAAAAATAATGCTGCCAAGTTCAAAAATGGAGGATCAAAAATGATGGGAATAGGGGTATCACCCGGAATTGCCATTGGGAAAGCCTTTGTGCTCAAAGAGATTCCCACAAATTCACCAAAACAAAGCTACTTTAACTATCAGGAAGAAAACCAACGTCTGGAAAAATGCCTGAGTACGGTGCGTCTTCAACTGGAAAATATCCGGGCGAAAGCTGAAGCTAAATTGGGAGATAAGGCCCAAATTCTCGATGCGCAAATCTTGATCACTCAGGATGAAGAACTCCTGACGTTCGTGAGGGGTAAATTAAAAGAAGGTTTGTCTGCTGAAGCGGCTGTTCATGATGGTGTGGAATTTTACGCCGAACTTTTGGCTAGTATGGATAATGACTATATGCGTGAACGGGCTGCCGATATTAGGGACGTGGGCCAGAGGATGATACGTCATCTCTTAGGAGTTGAACAATCTGATTTAGCTCATTTACCTGAAAGTTATATTATCGTTGCCCATGACCTTACTCCGTCCGATACGGCGACGATGGACCAGGAACGTGTCCTGGGTTTCGTCACTGAGATTGGAGGCCGAACATCCCATACTGCGATTATGGCAAGAACGCTGGAGATACCAGCGGTAGTCGGTATGGTTGACGGGACGAGCATTATCAAAACCGGAGATCTGGTGGTTTTTGATGGTGAAAGCGGGGAATTAGTCCTGAACCCCAGCGAAGAAACCTTAATGGTTTATTCTGCTAAACAGAAAAAGGAGCGGGAAAGCAGGGCAAGGCTGCAGGCGCTCAAGGAACAGCCCTCAATGACTCAGGATGGGCGGCAAGTGCTTATTGCTGCTAACATCGGAACACCTAAAGACTGTGAAGGAGCACTGAAGCATGGAGCCGAAGGAGTGGGATTGTTTCGGACAGAATTTTTGTATTTAAATCGGGATACACTGCCAAGTGAAGATGAACAGTTTCAAGCGTACAAGGCAGCCCTGGAAGAAATGGCCCCAAACTCAGTAATAATAAGAACCTTAGACGTGGGCGGTGATAAGGAGATTCCGTATTTGGGCTTGGGCAAAGAGAGTAATCCGTTTTTGGGATATCGGGCGATCCGTGTCTGTTTGCGCCAGACCGAAATCTTTAAAACCCAGCTGCGTGCCCTTTTGCGGGCAAGTGTCTACGGCAAGCTCGGGATAATGTATCCGATGATCTCCAGCTTGGATGAAGTGCGTCAGGCCAATGCGATTCTTGCCGATACCAAAGCAGAATTGGCTACTGAAGGAATTGCTGTTAGTCCGGATGTCGAGGTAGGCATTATGATAGAGATTCCTTCAGCCGCTTTGATCTCGGACATTTTGGCTAAAGAAGTGGATTTTTTTAGTATTGGAACAAATGATTTGATCCAGTATACGACAGCTGTGGACCGTTTAAACGAAAATATCGCTTCTCTCTATACACCTTATCATCCCGGGGTGTTGCGTCTAGTGCAAAAGGTTATCGAAAACGGACACAACTCCGGAATCTGGGTCGGGATGTGCGGCGAAGCTGCCGGAGAAACTGCTTTAATCCCCTTGCTGCTGGGCATGGGACTGGATGAATTCAGTATGAGTGCTATATCTGTCCTGGAAGCAAGGGAACTCATCGGAAAGCTGAATTATGCTGAAATTCAGGCGTGGGTGCCTGAAGTATTGGCCATTGGGACGGCAGAGGGGATCAAAGAAGCTTTGAGATTAAAGTCGATCAGAGGATAGTAGAATTTCGAGTTTTTTTGTCTTTTGTCAAACTTCTCTATCCGTTAAAATCAGTAGGGAAGAGAGTTTATATTAGGAAGAACTACTTTGGAAAACTAGTAAACTGTTATAGGAAGAATGTTTACCACATCGAACGTAGGTTGAAAAAACTTTCTGACGGAAAAGTTAACCCCATTTATAGCACAGGCCAAGTTATTCGGCCTGTGCTTTTAGGTTTTTTAAGGTTTTTCAAGGCGGAACAATTGACGGATATACTGTGGCTGCAATTGACGGAACAAATTTCTTCGGGAGCAATAAAAAAAGTTATCCATAATGCTTGAAAACACTAAAATCAATATACCCGTCCCCTTCTAAGAGGCGCTGTAATGTCAACAGTAGGGAATGGAGTCCTAAGAACTGCCAGTAGACTCTACAATCAAGATAACGCCTAAGTATTGGGTCCAACAGGAGAGTTGGATTTTTTTTTCGGGCAATGTGCCTATTTGACATTTAAATAGGCACATTTCATGGTACTTATTCAGAATATTCAAAATATACTATACTAATTAAAAATATATAAGGGGGAAGCTACTTTGGATATTGATATGAATGGATTAGGATCTCAGTATATTAAAAGAAGCTTCGAGTCTCTTACTGATGATTTAGAATTCTTATTTGAACGATTAAACGAGCCGGTCTGTTTAGCTGCGGTGTTGATTGACGGACCTAATACTGCGATTTCCAGAGATCTCCTGCGGAAAACCTGTGACTCATTGCCCATTCGATACTCAGAGTATTTGCTACCTCAAAATATTGGGTTAGAAAAGGTAGTGACATTAATCGAATCGCTAAATCGTGAAAAATCTATTCATGGGCTGATCGTCGTAGTGCCATCCACTCTTAAGTCCGTGTTAAATCTATTATATGACCATATAAGTCCACAAAAAAATATTCAATTGAACGATGAAGATTACCACAAAATAGAAAAGTTTGGCCTTGATCCGCATGAAAAGGATATTTTAAGCATTCTCATGATGCTCGAAAAAACCTTTTATACTGCCGTCGATCAGATCGCCAAGCAAAAGGGGCATATAAAATAAATTCGCCGGTATCGTTACAACAGTTTTGAAAGATTATGGTCATCCAGTTATTGCGCAAGCCAAACTATCTTTGTCTTAATTGGCAGATTTACGGCCTTTTTAGTGTTGGCACGAACCTTACTTGGTCAAGATGTCAAGAAGAATTAATAATTGTTTGGGGGTAAAGGATGTGAACGATTTCCTAGAGCTGCTGGAAACGGAGAGCGGTCAGCCTATCAGACGCTGTTATCAATGCAAGAAGTGCAGCGGCGGCTGTCCGGTAAGCTCCTACACAGACATCAGACCCCACCAGATGGTGAGGCTGGCCCAGCTGGGGAAGCAGGAGGAGTTGCTTGCTTCGCCGGGAATCTGGTACTGTACGGGCTGCATGACTTGCCACGCGCGCTGCCCTAATGGCATCAACATATCGGCAATCCTTGACGTAGTCAAGGCCCGTGCCTTAAGGGCCGGGGATTTGACCGCTGAAAGCTTACCCTTTTTCCACGACTGCTTCCTGGCTTCAGTTAGACACCACGGCAGAGTATTTGAGCTGGGCATGGTGGCCGGTTACAAATGGCGCTCCAAGAGATGGACGGACGATAAAGGATTGGGAGCCAGGATGTTCCTTAAAGGGAAGTTGGCGCTTCTCCCCAACCGCTGCAGCAACAGCCGGCAAATCCGTGAGATTTTCCAGATAGAAGTAGCACTCCGAAAGAAGGAAGGGGGTAAAGACAATGGGTGAGCGACTCGGTTACTATCCCGGATGTTCTCTACATACCAGCGCCAGGGAATACGACCTTTCCTGCCGTGCGGTACTTAGAGCCCTTGGCGTGGACTATGCAGAAATTCCGGACTGGAACTGCTGCGGCGCGAGTTCAGCCCACGGTGCCGGGCATGCCCTCAGCCGGGCCCTACCCCTGCGCAACCTAATGATCGCCGAGGATGTGGGAGAAGACCTGATTGTACCCTGTGCGGCTTGCTACAGCATCTTGCGCTCCACCTCCGGCTATCTGCAGAAAAAGTCAGCAGAGGCCAGGGAGCTGCAGGCTAAAGTGGAGCAGGTTCTGGGCAAACCCTACCGGGAAAAGGTCCGGGTAAGCCATCCTTTAGACTTGCTAACCAAGCCGGAAATGCTCAACAAGATCAAAGGACAGCTGAGTACTTCGCTGAACGGCATTAAACTCGCCCCCTATTACGGCTGTTTCCTGGTCCGGCCGGAAATTGCCGCTTTCGATGACCAGGAACAGCCTCAGAAGATGGATATTCTACTGCGGGAATTGGGTGCCGAAGTGGTCCGCTGGTCCTATAAAACCGAATGCTGCGGCGGCGGAGTGGGGATTACCGAGGGATCAGTGGCGTCTTCCCTGGTGGAGAAGCTGGTCCGCGAGGCCAAGAAGGCGGGCGCGGAAGCTGTGGTTACAGCCTGCCCCCTGTGCCAGGCTAATCTGGAAGGCAGGCAGACCCAGGGTTTACCTGCTTTCTATTTCACAGAACTGGTGGGCCTGGCTCTGGGGATTTCCGCCAGCAAGCGGTGGTTCAAGTCCCATCTGGTAGATACAACCCCGGTGTTAAGCAAAGTGCAAGGGGGGATATCCGGTGGCAGATAACGTGGTTGGCGCGGTAATGGTGGTTGGAGGAGGAATTGCCGGCATGCAGTCCGCGCTGGATCTGGCCAATGGGGGATTCTTGGTGCATTTGGTGACTGACGAATCCTCAATCGGCGGCAAAATGGCCCAGTTGGACAAAACCTTTCCCACCAATGAATGCGCCATGTGTCTCTTAGGACCGAAAATGTCCGACACCTTAAGCCACCCTAATATTCAAATCCATACCTGTTCAACTTTGACCAAAGTCGATGGTGACGCAGGTAACTTTAAGGCCACGGTAGCAGAGGCCCCGCGCTACGTCAATATGGCCGAATGTACGGCCTGCGGGGATTGTGAGCAGGTCTGCCCGGTTGAGGTAGGGGATCGCTTCAACGAGGACTCCATGCAGCGCAAAGCAATTTATAAGCTGTTTCCCCAGGCGGTGCCCAACAAGTACCTAGTGGAAAAACGCGGCACACCTCCCTGTCGGGGCGCTTGCCCGGCAGGCTGCAACGCCCAGGGTTATGTAGCATTGCTTTCCAAAGGAAAGTTCGGCGAGGCCTTGGAGGTTATCAGGAGGCGCATGCCCTTTGCCGGGGTTTGCGGACGAATCTGTCACCATCCCTGTGAAGGAGAATGCAACCGCAAGCAGTTCGATCAGCCCATAGCCATTGCCCAGTTGAAACGCTCTGCGGCGGATTACGGTTGGGCTGAAGCGGCGGAACAGAACCTGTTGGTCAAACCGCCCGCAGAATTCTTGGTGGATGAACGAGGAAATCCCTTAAAAACAGCGGTCATCGGGGCAGGTCCCGGCGGCCTGGCAGCAGCCAAGGACCTGGCTGAGCTGGGTTACCAGGTGACTGTCATTGATGCCCTGCCGGAAGCCGGCGGAATGCTGCGGGCCGGAATTCCCCGCTACCGTCTGCCCGGGGAGATTGTCAGCCGTGAAACCCAGGCAATCCTAGACCTGGGAGTGACCTTTAGGCCCAATACCAGGGTCGGGGTAGACGTACGCTTTAAGGACTTGCAATCAGAATTTAACGCAGTGCTTGTTGCAACAGGTTTTCAAAAGGGCCGTTCGCTGCCCATCCCGGGGTGCGAACTCAAGGGAGTAGAACTGGGGGTCGAGTTCCTCCGGGCGGCTGCCTTGGGTGAAACTCCGGCAGTAGGCAGGAAAACAGTGATTATCGGCGGGGGCAATGTAGCTATAGATACGGCCCGCACCGCACTACGGCTGGGGGCAGAGGAAGTTCACCTCTACTGCCTGGAAGATTATGAGCATATGCCGGCTCACCGATGGGAGATCGATGAAGCCGAGGAAGAAGAGGTGCGCGTTCATGCCGGCTGGGGACCCAAAGAAATCCTTGGCAAAAACGGCGGAGTGATGGGGGCCGTTTTCAAACGCTGTACCCGGGTCTTCGATGAAAATGGACAATTCAATCCGACCTATGATGAACTGCAAACGGAAACAATCAGTGCCGACTGCGTTGTCCTTTCCATTGGCCAGGCCAGCGACCTGTCCTTCCTGGACGGAACAGGGGTGGAAACCAACCGGGGCGTGATTAAGGTTGATCAACTGACCTACGCTGCCAATCAAGCAGGGGTGTTCGCCTGCGGGGATATCGTCAGCGGGCCTGCTTCTGTGGTGGCTGCCGTCGGCGCTGCCCATGAAGCGGCTGAATCCATCCACCGTTTCCTCCAAGGTCAGGATCTCAGGCAGGGCAGGAGTCTGGCGAAATCGGAACCGGTGGGAGTACCTGAAGGTTTGAAGGTGACGCATGCTGCCCGGCAAAACCAGGCCCAGGCGGATCCCGCCCGGCGGGTCAGGGATTTCACTGAAGTCTATGAAGGCCTGACCCGGGAGCAGGTCATCAAGGAGGCTAAACGCTGCCTAAACTGCGGGATTTGCTCTGAATGCCTGCAGTGCGTCAAGGCCTGCAAGAAAAGGGCTATTGACCATTCGGCAGAACCCCAAGTTTATGAATTGGCCGTGGGAGCCGTAATCCTCTCTCCCGGTTACCAGCTGGAATCGGGAAACCTGAGAGGTGAGTACGGCTACGGCATCTATGAAAACGTTATGACCTCCCTGGAGTATGAACGATTGCTTAGTTCCACCGGGCCTACCCAAGGCCATGTGCTGCGGCCTTCGGATCGCAAAGCGCCGCAGAAAGTCGCCTTTATCCAATGCGTAGGATCGCGGACCTGTGATAAGGGAACTGAATACTGCTCTTCCATCTGTTGTATGTATTCGACCAAAGAAGCCATCATCTCCCGTGAACACGATGCCAACATCCAGCCGTCGATTTTCTACCTGGACATGAGGTCCTACGGCAAGAACTTTGACAAGTACGTTAAATCAGCCAAGAAAAACGGGGTGCGTTATGTGCGCACCATGATCTCCAGCGTCAAGGAAGATCCGGTGAGCGGTAACCTGATCATCAAATACTACCAGGATAGTAATATCGTGGAGGAAGAGTTCGAATTGGTGGTTCTGGCTATGGGGGTTAAACCGCCGAAGGCTGCCGGGGAACTGGCCCGTGTCACGGGGATAACCTTGAATGAATACGGCTTCGCCCATACCAAACCCCTCGACCCAATTCAGACATCAAGACCTGGGATTTTCGTGGCGGGAGCTTTCCAGGGTCCCAGAGATATTCCCGAGACCGTGATGAACGCCAGCGCTGCTGCCGCTGCTGCCGGTGCTCTTCTGGCTGACGGACGAAACCAGCTGGTTACTCCCAAGGTCTATCCTCCGGAACGCGATGTCAGCGAGGAAGAAGCCAAAGTAGGAGTGTTTGTCTGCCACTGCGGCATCAACATCGGTTCCATCGTCGATGTTCCTGGCACTGTAGCCTATGCCAGGACCCTGCCCGGAGTGGTCCACGCCGAGGAGTTCCTCTACACCTGTTCTCAGGATTCCGTCAAACACATTGAAGACGTAATCAACGAGCAAGGGCTTAACCGGGTCGTGGTGGCTTCCTGCACCATCAGGACGCATCAGCCCCTGTTCCGAGAGGCTTTAAGGGAGGCCGGATTAAACCAGTTCCTTTTCGAAATGGCCAATATTCGGGACCAGTGCTCATGGGTGCACAGGGCCGAACCAAAACGGGCTACGGTTAAAGCCAGGGATTTGGTCCGGGCGGCAGTGGCCAAGGTCAAGGGCCATGTGCCCCTGCACCTGGAACCGGTTCCGGTAGTCCCCAGGGCTTTGGTTATCGGAGGCGGGATAGCCGGAATGACGGCCTGTCTGACCTTTGCCGAGCAGGGATTCGAGTCTTACCTGGTGGAACGGGAGCAGATCCTGGGCGGCAGCCTGCGCAGCCTGCGCTTTGGGGAAGACGGCCGGGACGCACAGGAATATATGCTTGAAATGATCGATAAAGTCCGGTCCAACCCCTTAATTCATGTGTTTACTCAAACGGAACTCCAGGATATTACCGGTCACCAGGGACACTTTGTCAGCTCTATGAAGACTGGTG
>JGI2924J29684_1077595_pt1 | contig 19305 bp, 17 predicted proteins | sample BenlonsequencITS_FD_29684 | JGI IMG/M metagenome (IMG submission 29684)
CCCCGACGTTCCGCCCATCGGCCGTTCCCATCCATAATGATCCCAATATGTTTGGGAATCGGACGCAACTGATCCACTATACCTCCATGATCTCCTGCTCTTTTGCTTCAAGCAGTTTTCCCGCCTCTTCAACATGTTTGTCGGTAAGCTTCTGGATTTCATCGGCACCACGCTTTTCTTCGTCTTCGCTGATATCACCGCTTTTCTGGATCTTTTTTAGCTCTTCATTTGCATCCCTGCGGATGTTTCTGATGGCAACCTTACACTGTTCGGCCTGATTCTTGGCAACCTTGACCAGTTCCTTGCGCCGCTCCTCTGTTAGCGGTGGAATGTTAATTCTGATCACTTTCCCATCGTTATTGGGGTTTACCGAAAGTTCCGATTTCTGGATCGCACGCTCAATCTCTCCGAGAAGTCCCTTGTCCCAAGGTTGAATAACAACCAACCTGGCTTCGGGTACCGATATTGTTGCGGCTTGTGAGAGGGGAGTGCTTTGGCCGTAATAATCAACCTTGATCTTATCGAAGAGGGCGGCCGAAGCGCGGCCTGTTCTCAGACCGTTAAAATCATCGCCAAGGGCCGAAATACTCTTCTTCATTCGTGATTCAGCGTCTTTCAATACTTTATCCATGGCATTATCCTCCTGGAGCATGAAAAGGACCACTGCCTTTTTAAGGCAATGGTCCTGCTTTCGGATTAGTTTTCGTCGCCGACTCGGTAGTAACGAAAATCGACAATCTCAAGCTTGCCGCCAAGCTCTTTTGAGAGTTGGGCAAGAACCTTGCTTACGCTCTGTTTTTCGTCTTTTACAAATCCCTGGTCAAGTAGACAGATCTCGGAATAGTGCTTGTTAAGCTTTCCCTGGACGATACCTGCAAGCACCTTTTCGGGCTTTCCAAGATGCTCCGCCTGTTTGCGGAAGATCTCTTCCTGCTCCTTTCGGTAGTCTTCATCAACCTTCGCCCTATCGAGGTAGAGGGGATTGAATGCTGCAATGTGCAATGCCGTATCAAAGGCAAACGTCTTTACGGAATCCTCACCGAGAAGCTCCGGCTTTTCAGCCCTTAATTTGACCAGCACACCGATACCGCCCTCTCCGTGAATATAGTCGGTCACCATTTCGTTGTCGGCGATCTCAAGGCTTGTGAAACGCTTGATGCTCATGTTTTCCTTGATGGTGCTGATGGTGTCCTTTACCCGTTCTTCAAGCTCGGCGTTGATTTCGGTATAGCCTTTGCTGATGACAAGGCCCAGGAGTTCCTCGCCAAGCTTGATGAAATCTTTATTTCTTGCGACAAAGTCGGTTTCGCAGGCAAGTTCGAGAAGCCCTGCTCGCTTATCCTCAACCTTGGAAAATACCCGACCTTCGTTGGTTGCCCGGCCGCTTCGCTTTGCCGCTGCGGCAAGGCCAAGCTCTTTGAGATGTTTTTCTGCTTTGGCAAAATCGCCACCGCTTTCGGTAAGTGCCTTTTTGCAGTCCATCATGCCGGCACCAGTTTTGTCTCTCAGTTTCTTAACATCGGCTGCTTTGATTTCCACGCTGCTACTCCTTACTCATCTTCATCTTCAATACCATACTCGGAAGAATAGGCGACCTCTTCATCGTCCTCTTTTTCTTCTGCCGATTCTTCGACTTCGACGTTTCCTAGGCCCGCTTCGCTGTCATATTCGGCAGCTACATCGTCTTCTTCCGTTTCTTCCGCTTCTTCACCTTTTTCAGCTGCCCCATTCTCTTCTTCGTCCTGGAGAGAATCAATGATTTCAATACCAATTTCGTTGTCGGCATCGATGACTGCATCGGAGATTACTTTGGTGAAAAGAGTAATGGCCCTGATGGCATCATCGTTTCCGGGAATCGGAAAATCGACTACATCGGGATTACAGTTCGTATCTACCACGGCTATGATGGGGATGCCCATTCTGCGGGCTTCCGCAACGGCGATAGATTCTTTTCTCGTGTCGATGATAAAGATGGCACCGGGAAGATCCTTCATTTCCTTGATTCCACCGAGGTTCTTTTCAAGGCGGGAGCGTTCCTTATTTAACTTTGCGATCTCTTTTTTTGTGAGGCTTTCAAAGGTGCCGTCGACCTCCATCTTTTCAATTTTCTTGAGACGGTGGATCGATTTTTTTATGGTGGTAAAATTGGTGAGCATACCACCGAGCCAACGGTTGTTGACATAGAACATGCCGCAACGCTTGGCCTCGCTTTCGATTGCCTGCTGGGCCTGCTTTTTCGTGCCTACAAAAAGGATGGAACGGCCTTCTTTAACCTGTTCCCTAACCATGTCGTAGGCCTCTTTAATTTTGACAATGGTCTTCTGAAGATCGATGATATGGATCCCGTTTCGTTCGGCAAAGATATACTTCTTCATTCGGGGATCCCAGCGCTTGGTCTGGTGGCCGAAATGCACACCTGATTCAAGCAGACTCTTCATGCTTACTACAGACAATGTGTTCCTCCTGCATTGCCGCTGAGTTTGCGGCGCCTTCTCTTATGTCTCATTCCTTATGAAATAAGGAACGGAAATTACGGATTGGAAAATACATCCGGTACCGTATCACGAAGCATGCCATAAACAAGCCGTAAAGGCAAGCCCATCACATTATAGAAACAGCCTCGGATCTCTTCAATGAGAAGAGCCCCCTGCTCCTGGATGCGATAGGCCCCGGCAACGTCCTGCCATTCTCCGGTCTTTATGTACCAATCGACCTCTGCTTTTGTGAGCTCGGCAAAGCGGACCTCGGTTACAGCGCTTTTGATGATGGGCGACTGTCCCTCAAGGCCGAGAGCAAGGGCTGTGATGACCCTGTGCCATCTTCCCGAGAGCTGGAACAACATCTTTTCCGCCTCTGCTTCGTTCGACGGCTTGCCGAGAATCCGGCCATCTATATCGACACAGGTATCGGCGCAGAGTATCGGGCGTTTCGTTGTCGGGTATGCGCTGCGGAAGGCTTTCAGCTTTGCAAGTGCCAGTCGAACGACCTGCTCCGACGGCGGGGATTGATCAAGCGGTTCCGGGGTATCTAAGGCCTTTACCTCAAAAGGAATGCCCAAACGAGAGAGAAGCTCTTTTCTTCTGGGGGAGGCTGAGGCGAGAATAAGAGAGGAATTGGAGGGGGAAATTGGGGGCATCTATGTTTCTCCTTATATTTTACTGAAAAGAAGCCATCCCATGGCCAAGCCTATGAAAGTTCCCGGGTTGATGCTGAGCCACATCTGGAGAGCTCCCACGTCGAAACCAATGGGGCCTGCCGTCAGATCAAGGGCAATTCCCATGATCTTCAGAAAGCGCATGGATAGTTCCCAGAAAAGTGTTCCGGCCAGAGCAGCGAAAAGCAGGAGTTTTACAAAAACAGGACCATTCTTTTTGTTGAATTTCATCTTTATTCAGGGCTCATATACACTTAGCGTTTCGGCCGTCTCTTCCCATTTTTGTGAGAAGAGCTGCAATTCCCGGTCGTTTTTTTCTATAAGAGCCTGGACATCCCGCACGCTGACCGGGTCGCTATACACTTCGGGGCGTTCCAGCCTGGACTTCAGCTCTCCCGCCTTGGATTCAAGCCTTTCAATTTCGGACAAAAGACGCTCTTCTTCCCTTCTTAGTTCCTTTACCATATTTTTTATGCGTTTTTCCTCTTCCCAGCTCAGCTTTCCTTCCCGGGGAATCTCTTCTTCTTGTTTAGAAAACGGAGGAGAATCGTCATGCTGTGCGGCAGTTTCCCCATCGGCAGTTTCCTGCTCTTTACGCCAGAGGTAGTATTCATAGTCCCCTGGGAAATTCCTTGCACGCTCTCCCGCTGAAAGTTCGATGACCCTTGTTGCAAGGTGTTCGATAAATCCCCGGTCGTGAGAGACGAAGATGACCGTTCCCTCATATTGCCTAAGGGCATCAAGAAGAACATCTTTGGAATGAAGGTCGAGATGGTTGGTAGGTTCGTCGAGAATGAGCAGATTATGGGGTTGCAGTAGGAGTTTCATGAGAGAGAGCCTGCTCTTTTCTCCGCCGCTAAGAACCTCGATTCGTTTGTAGATATCGTCACCCCGGAAAAGGAAGGCTCCCAACAGATTTCGTAGCTGTGGAATGATGGGGCTAGGCGCGCTGGCCTCCATCTCTTCTATTACCGTGGCCGTCGACCCTGCAAATTCCTCGCGATCCTGGGCAAAATAACCGATGCTTACATCGGTCCCGTACTCGACCGATCCCTCGTAATGGTGGTCGATCCCTGCAAGGATACGCAAAAGCGTACTTTTTCCTGCTCCGTTAGGACCTGCGATGACCACCTTTTCTCCCCGTAAAAGCAGTAGATCGAGTTGCTTAACGACAAGATGCTCTCCGTACCCCTTATTGAGCCCTCCGATCCGTAACATTTCCTTACCCGAGTGGGGAGGAGGGGGAAAGGAGAAATGTATCTTTTTAAGGGTTTCCGGGATCGTTATACGGTTAATTTTCTCAAGCTGCTTGACGCGGCTCTGGACCAACTTCGCCTTGCTTGCATTGTAGCGAAACCTGGCGATAAACTCTTCCAGCTTTGCAATCTCTTCTTGCTGCTTTTCCCAGGCAGCCATCAACGATACCAACTCTTCCTTTCTGACCGTTTCGTATTCGCTGTAGTTGCCTCGGTAACGCTTTAAGCTTCCGTCGAACACCTCTACGACCTCCTTGACCGTGGCATCAAGGAAATAGCGGTCGTGACTGACCAAAAGAACTCCACCTGGGTAATCTTTCAGGAATTGCTCCAACCATCCCCGTGCTTCAAGGTCCAGATAGTTTGTCGGCTCGTCAAGAAGTACTATATGGGGACGCCCGAGCAGCACTTTCGCGAGGGCTATACGCATCTGCCATCCGCCGGAAAAGGTTTCGCAGGGCGCATCAAACTGATCCCGTGAAAATCCGAGACCGATCAGGACCCGCTCGATGGCTTCGAAACGACGGTCGTAATCTTCTCTGATAAGTTCTTCGACAATTGCGTGGTGCTCTTCCAAAATCGTTTTCAGGCCGGGATCGCTCTCATCCGATGAGGCAAGGAGTTCTTCCAGCTCTTCTTTTCGATGGATTTGAACAAGATGACGTTCAAAGGCCGTCTCCGCTTCATCGATAAGGTTTCTTCCTTTATAGAGAAGCCCCGATTGCGGCAGATAGCCGATTCGCATGCCCCTTGAAGCAATGACTCGACCGCCGTCTGGGGTGATGTCGCCGCAAATGATCTTCATGAGCGTTGACTTTCCGCTACCGTTCGCTCCCGTAAGAGCGGTACGGCTGTATCCGTCGAGGGTGAGAGTCACATCCCGAAGGATATCCCTATCGCCAAAGGCAAGGGATATCTCCGAGAGTTGAAGAGAAATCATATTACTCCTGTTCCTTGAAAAAAGCCATCACCAGCGGAGAGAAGGAGACTTTTTGGACGATGTTTTTCTCTACACTTCGCTGGTCGATGGTGGTAAGTCTGAGCCCCGATTCATTGAGGGTGTAGAAAAAGAGCAGATTTTGTCCCTGATCAAAGGTGAGGTTGATAACGCCGTCATACTTCGATGCCACCTGAGATCCTAGGAAATAGTCGAAGGAAAAGGTCCCTTTGTCACCGCTGTCTGCCGGTATCACTTCGGGACTCAGGCGCTGCTTTCCCGTCCATTCAAAGGTCGAGTCTTCATGAAACTTGAGGGTTCCATAGGCTGAACTGCGATATTGAATCGGATACTCTGCTTTGGCGAAACGGAGGACCTCATCGGCTCTGCGCTGTCGTTCGTTTTCTATGGCTGTGGTGATATCGTCTTCCGGAATAAAGACAAAACGTTCACTGCTGTTGTTACCGTCAACCGGGAATGTAGCGGCAAAGCTATTCTCTCCAAAGAAGTTGGCCGATAGGCCGCTTCCTGTGAAGACATAGCTACCTCCTTCGGTATATTCGATAGATTCATAGGAGAATGTTCTGTTTCCGCTTGGAAGCCTCATTTCTATACTCTTTTGGGCAAGATCCGGGAAAAAGCCGAAGCGGGGAGAAAATCTTTCGAGAACAATTTTGTTGCTTCTCATCATTTCCCTGAAATACTCGGGACGATAGGCTCTCGAAAGGGCTTCTTTTACAAAGGCAAGTTCCGGCGACACTTTCTGACTCGGCCCCGTTCTTCCGTCGTATGCCTCAAGATAATGGTCGAAGCAGTATCCCATGGTGCCGTCGTCGGTAAGTACCTTGTACCAGTGGCCCTCGTACTGGCCCACGCTATCCTGTTGATTCTCCTGATCGATGATTTTCATCTCCTGGCCCAACCGAAGTACATAAGCCCTCTCCGACTCGATATCCGGCTCCTGTCTGATTGCAAGTCTGTCCCGCTGACTGACGGCAAAGAGATGAATGAATGGTTCGTAACGACCTTCTTCGGCAAGGGCTTCATCTTTTTTCTCAAAAAAGCCGATTCGCCATTCGTCGGTGCTCCATCCTTCCTTGTGTCCATCTACTTCGAGTGTATAACTCTTTTCGATGTTTGATTGTCTCAGAATGGGGAGCATGCTCCCGTTCGGGACCAGACTTTCGTCGGGACTCCAATATACAACGCCATAACCAATATAATTACTTCCGCACCCGCTCAAGAAGAGCAGTGCGAACAGGAACGAAAGGGCCGTACCGATGACGACCCGTTTTCTTAACGTACAGTTTCTCATGCAGGTGATAGTAAACGGAGAGTGGGCTTACGTCAATGTTCGTTGCAAATAACGGCAATTCTTCCCTTTTCGATCAAGCCGATATTATGGTCGTTTGAAAGTATTTGCCCCGAAGCCTCGGAGGTAACGAGCATATCCGTCGTATATCTGCCGTACAACTCTCTTGCAGTGATTCTCAACGGGGTCTGGCCGACCCTGCTTTGGGCCTCTTTCATTCGTTCGGGCGGAAGGTAGAGCACCATTCCCTGGGTGGAAAGAATACCGGGATCGACCATCGAGCGATCGATGACAGGGTTCATCTCTTCGTCGAAGATCCTTGGAAAGAGCCCTCTGCGGAGGCTTGATGCGGTAAATAGCCCGTGGACCGGCAGCCTGTCTTCAACATAGATGAGAATTCCGGTATATTGAGCGCCCGGATCGAGGCTTATTTTTCGATTCGGGGGATAGGCGACAGTGTGGTTGATAAAAAGCCTTGCAATCTCGGGATATACGTGAAGCTCGAAACTGCATCTCCATGAGGAGAGATCGGTGGTATAATGACTTTCCTGCCGTTCGGCTGTTTGTGCCAGTGCGGTCAATTCACTTCTCAAACCGGGATTTTCTTCTATTGCATCCCCTATTGTGGTACTGCTGTCGATGGTTATCGAAAGCAGTGTATCAAGAAAAATAGAGGGGAAGGCCCTGTCTATTTCCCGTTCCATCTGTTTTCTTGTTGAAGGAAGAAGGGGATCCTGTTCACCTATCGGCAGCTCGATTTTCCATTGAAGAATCCCAAGGCCCCAGTCGTTTGTGAAGGTCCAGCTGCCGGGAAAGGAAGCCGAGCTTGTTACGGGGGCCGCAAAAATCGAGACGGGAAGTATGCACAAGAGGGATAGAAATGCCTTGATCAACAGTTCTCTCACCTGTTGCAACTCCTTAATTGATCTCGGGGACAAGAAGTCTGTGTCCGGGATAGATTGTATCGGTCATCACTATACCGTTCTTCTGCGCGATAGCCTCCGGTGTGGTCCCGTATCGTTTTGCGATTGCCCAGAGCGTTTCCCCCTGATCCACGGTATGGACACCGGTAAAGTCGGCCAGTTCCTCTTCGGATACCATTGACCGGCTGCTTTTGTACGGCCCTGTTTCCCGTATTACCGGAACAATAAGGCGGGAACCGATGCGAAGGCGTTCGGGCACAATCCCCGGATTGCTTGCTATGATGGCGGAAATTGGAATCCCGAAATGGGCGGAGATGGCATAGAGTGTGTCTCCATCCCCGATGCTAAGCACTGTATAGTGCATCAGTTCCGCAGCATCCCTTCGGGTCAGCGCCTTTTTTACTATATCGGCCTGATCAGCCGGAACCTTCAGTGCATAATCTCCTCGAGAGGGGGGTGTCACCCCATAAAGGAGTTCGGCATTGCCCCTTTCAAGCAGATCCAGCTCTATCCCTGTACTTTCGGCAAGCAGTGGGAGGGAAATCTGGCCGCTGATAGGTACTTTACTCCATTCTATCGGTTCATCCCATGAAATTCGAAAACCGTAACGACCCGGATGCGAGGCGATCGCCGCCACGGCAAGAAATTTCGGTACATAGCGGATTGTTTGGCGCGGAAGCAGGCCCCGGCGGGATAGTTCCCAAAAATCAGAGGTTCCCGCCGCAGCAATGGTTCGCTGTACCTTTCCTAAACCGCAGTTGTAGGCGGCGAGGGCCAGGAGCCAGTCATTACCGAGTATCCGATAGTTATAGCTAAGCTTATCCAATGCCGCATCGGTACTTTTCCAGAAATCCCGCCGGTCGTCACGCCACTCGTCTACGACGATAGGGTAGGGCTCGATGCTGTTGAGCATGAATTGCCACAGGCCGACGGCCCCGGAACTACTAACGGCCCTTTCCCGGAAGGCCGATTCGACAACCGGCAGATAGAGCAACTCGGGAGGTAGACCCTTTTCCTCTATTCTCTTTGCGATGTGAGCCCGGAAGGGAAGGGCACGATTCAGCACCCGATTGAGAAAATCTCGTCCCTCATCCTTTGTGTAATAGGCGATATACTCTCCTACTAGTTTCCTCTTACCGATATCCAGGGTGAAACATTCCTCTGAACGGTGCCCTTGACGCGGCGGGGGGATGAGAGACCTCGCTTCATCGATGTTTTGAATGACATTGATTTTACCGTTACGCGGGGGAAGAAAGGGCGCTTCCTCTGCAGCCGTAAATGCAAAAGAAGAAAGGAAAAAAGGAGGAAGAAGAAAGAGGAAAAGAGGAATTGGCCCCCTTCTCCGGTAATCGCCGTTTTTATCCCGTTCCATCATCATTCCGCACCGCCGATCCCGTAAAGGGTTTATCGCCGAAATAAATTCCGGCCCATTCCCATCTGCCATGAATTTCGGGATCGGCCGGAAAATGGATCTTGCGAAAGTAAAGATACCAGGTTCGGATTCGATAAGACCATCCGCTGGTCCAGAGATAGGCCTCCTGACTGTTTGAATCGGCGTCAAGCTTTGTTTCGTAGTGTATTCTTTGCGTCATAAAACCGCCGAGTCCCGCCAGAAACTCTGTATCGGCAGGAACCTTTTCCTGCTCCCAGCTGACGGCAAAAAAATCTACCTTTGCCCTGTATTTCGCAAGAAGCCTCGGATTACGGACCCTGATGGCGTAGGTCACCTTTTCAACCAAATCGTCCAGGGTTTCTGCGGTCCAATCCTTATTTTTGTATTCGTAAAATTCGACGATGGGCCGGACCTTTGCAATTGCATTGGGAACACCGGGAACCTGACTCTCCGGGTATTGAAGAAACTGGCGGTAGGCCTGCATGGAGAGGTCCCATTCTCCCAGCTCTTCATATGCCTTTGCCAAATAATAATAGATGGGGCCCTTATCGATCTCTTTTTCAAATCTGCTGAGCAGCTCCTTATAATAGGATACCATGGCATCGGCTGATCCGCCGATTTCGATCAGGTTCGTGAGGCAAAGGTAGTGGACCGATTTTCCGCGTACCAGGAGATCGGAATAGTTTCTGAGGATTCGTTCATAATAGTGGGCGGCAAAGGGTGTGGCCCCGTTTTGTTTATACTGTTGTGCTACAATAAGAAGATAGTAAGCATTGAAGGGATCTTTGGGATGTTTTTCGACGTAGGTCGTTAAAAAAAGGTTGAGCAATTCCCGATGAGGGGTACTGTTCATCACCTTAACAATCTCCTGGATGAGAATGAATCTGTTTTCCGGCGATTCTTCATCTTCCAATGCCGTGAACAACTGTTTCAGTTCATCTTTCTGATCCTCGGAACCTGTCAGATAATGGTACCATGCAGGTTTGTGGAAGAGCGAGGAAACAATATCGCCGTAAACCGTGCCGGTAGGAATGCCGATGATGAGGACAGAAATTAGGAAAACTAGCGGCCTTTTCATTTCGGGACAATGGTACCATGTTCCAGTCGGGGTTTGCAAGTCGCAGGGCTTCTGGTAAACTTGTCGATACAATTCTTGGAGGCGTGAATGGAAGAAAAGATTACTATGTCCGATGGAACATTGCAGGTTCCCGATTTCCCTGTTATTCCCTTTATCGAAGGAGATGGAATCGGTCCTGATATATGGAAGGCTTCGGTCCGTGTGTTCGACGCTGCAGTTGAAAAAAGCTATGGATCAAAACGTTCGGTCATATGGAAAGAGGTTCTTGCGGGAGAAAAGGCTTTTAACAATAACGGCCAGTGGCTTCCTCCTGAGACGGAGGCTGCATTGCGGGAGTATCTTGTAGGCATTAAGGGGCCCCTTACCACCCCTGTTGGGGGCGGTTTCCGTAGTCTTAACGTAGCGATTCGTCAGCGGCTTGATCTTTATGTCTGTCTTCGTCCTGTGAAACATTTCCCGGGGATTCCTTCTCCCGTAAAGCGTCCCGAATTGATCGATATGGTGGTGTTTCGCGAGAACACCGAAGATGTATATGCCGGTTTGGAGTTGAAGGCGGGCGAAGAAAAAACGAGCGAACTGATTTCGTTTTTGAAAGAGCATTACGGTTGGAATATTCGTAGCGATTCTGGAATTGGTATTAAACCGATTAGCAAGACGGGTTCAAGACGGCTCATTCGTGCTGCCATCACCTATGCCCTGGAGCAGGGGTTGCCGACGGTTACCCTTGTACACAAGGGTAACATCATGAAATTTACCGAGGGAGCTTTTCGTGAGTGGGGCTATGAGCTGGCTCGGGAAGAGTTTGCGGATCGTATTGTCACCTGGGATGATATCCCCGACGGCAAGGTCCCTGCAGGAAAGGTACTGGTCAAGGATGTTATTGCAGATGCTTTTCTCCAGCAAATCCTGACGCGACCGGCCGAATACGACGTCATCGCCACAATGAACCTCAACGGTGATTATATGTCGGATGCCCTTGCCGCTCAGGTCGGAGGGATCGGGATTGCGCCGGGAGCAAACATCAATTACGAAACCGGTAATGCCGTCTTTGAGGCAACACACGGCACGGCACCCAAGTATGCCGGCATGGATAAGGTAAATCCCTGTTCACTCATGCTCTCCGGTAAGCTGATGTTTGAGTATATGGGGTGGAAAGAAGCTGCCGAACTCATCGATAAGGGAATCACAGGGGCCATCATGGCCAAAACAGTCACATACGATTTTGCACGATTGATGGAAGGGGCCGTCGAAGTGTCGACCTCTCTTTTCGCCGATAATGTTATTAAGCATATGAACGACTAAGTTCGGGACTACAGGGGTGCGCGTACGGCTTTTGGGAAAAAGCGGTTTTTACTTTTGGGCGGTTCTATCTTTACCGCTGCTTTTTGTTGTCTCCTGCCAGAGTTCTTCTCCGTCGGTGAGAAACACTGCTTCTGTTCCTCCCGATGGCAGGGAAGAGCTTCTTGATCAACTGCGACAGCAGGTTCGAATCGCTTCTCCCGATTCTTTACGCGCGGTCCTCTCTCGCATCAGAACAGAAGGGCTCGATCGAAGCAGTGCAGGCGTTGAGCTGTTTTATATCACCGATCGTCTGTATCGCGCCGCCTATCCCATGGAGGAGCAGCAAGCATCGCTTCCCGCCGAACCGGAAAACAGTGATTTTCCACGGCTTTTTTCAGAGGCCCTATCGGGGGCCTACCCAGTAGTCGATGAAGCGCATGCTTCTTTCATTTCTCTTATGGTCTCGACGCTTTCCCTGTTGAAGGCCCCGGTATCTTATCAGGATAGTTCCATGCCCGAGGGAGGAGAGCGTGCCGCCGTAACCGCCGAACAGCTTATCAAGTTGAATAGTGAGACGGTTTTACCTCGCTATCTGTTGGGGCGTTATGAAGAGGCTAATAAGGAGTTCGACAAGGCGGAGTCGTACTATCGGGCTACCCTGGAAAAGGATGCCGGTTGCTATCCGGCATCCGAGGCGCTCGGTCGAATCGCTTTTTCCCGGGGAGAGTATGAGATAAGTGCGGGATATCGAAGGGATCTTTTGCAACGCTTTCCCGGACAGTTGATCCTTGAATTGCAAACCCTTGAATCTTATCTTGCCGCGGGCATGGTCGAAGATGCCGATATCCTGCTTGCGGATATGATTCGTCGCTATCCCGATAATGCCGTGGTGGTTTGTAAGCGTCCCCTTTTGTTGGAACTCTACGGCAGATACGAACAATCCAGTCGCCTTGCCGATGCCTTGGAACGAAGTTACGGAGAAACCCAGGATCTTCTCCTTGCCAGGGCCCGCCTGCTTCTTCAGCGAAACAAAAACGAGGATGCCATTAAGCTTCTGGCGGAGGGGAAAGATCGCTATGGAACAGACCCCTTTTTCAATGCCATGTATGAGCTGACCCTTTTGGAAAGCGGAAGTGCCGACACCGCTCGCCAGCTGCTTGATGAGAATCGTGGAGGGCAAACCTCTATTGCAGCCCTTGTTGCTCTTCTTAAACAGGCAATGGAGCAGGGACAGTGGCAAGCCGCCGACGGTTATCTTACCGCATTGTTTCGTGCCAACGGGCGGAAGGCCGAATATCTGCGTTTCGGCGTACAGATTGCAAGTGCATTGGGAAAGGGTACGGTCGCAATCACTTATGCTAGGGAACTTTCCGCAAAGGATGATGCCCTAGTTGGCGATCGCCTGTTATTGGCTCAATCCTTGCTCTCTTTCGGGACGGCTGGAGAACAGAGAGAGGCGTCCGGACTTATTGAAACCCTTTTGGCAAAAGAGGGTACTCTTAATTCCGGAGATCGCAGTCGCTTACTGTATTTAAAGAGCGTGGTGACAGATAATCCGTCGCAAAAGCTCGATCTTCTACGTTCTGCTCTTCTCGAGGACCTTCAGAATTTTGACGCCTTGCTTGCCATTGCACGCCTCTATCGGGAAAGGGGGGAGCTGAAAAAGGCCTATCGTTATTTCAGTCAGGCTGCAGCGCTCCGGCCCGAAGACCTGACGGTTGCCGGGGAACTGGAAGAGGTCGAGACCAAGCTCGGGGAAGCGGATGGTCCGGTGGGTTACGGTATGCTACGTTTCGGAGAATAACATGAATCTACTGTGCAAAAAAACTTTGTGTAGGGCCCTTGTGCCTCTTGTCTTGTGCCTGGGGGGAACCTTATTCGCTGAAGTCCCCATTTCCGGAAGGATCGACGAAAACTCGGCGTTCGGGAAAGGGGTATTACAAGCAATGGAACCGGCTCTTACCCTTTTAGGGCGGTTTCCTGCAGAGGCCTTTGAATCGGCCGGTATGCCCGATCTGCTTCAACCCTTTCGTGGGGTATCTGAGGATCAGGATGATGTGGTCAGTTCCTATACAAACGGTGTTTCACTTTTCTTTTTCGAAAATCGCGTGTGGCAGGTCCGCATTCAGCCGCCTTGTTCCCTTCCCTCGGCCATTGCCTTCGGCATGGAGAAAGAGGCGCTCTGTAACCTGCTGGGGATTCCCTTTGCCGAGGACGAGGATTCGACGATCTATATGCTTCCCGACCGAGGTTATCCTGTTCGTATTCGTTTTTTCTTCGACGGGAAGGGATTAAACGACATCTACATCTACCGAGCCGACTATTGAGACTATTGGAAGGAGAAAAAGAGTGCGGGCGCTTGTTATAACCGAAAAAAGCGTTAAGGCAGCTAAAGCGTTGCTTGCAACATATCGATCCATAGTGGAGTGTGCCGAAATCCGTTTCGACCACCTTGTGCCGGAAGAACGGGAAAAGGCCTTGATTCTTCCCTCGTGCAGTGATTTGCCCCTTATTGCCACTGCCCGATTGCCGAAAGACGGAGGCGTTTGGAAGGAAGGAGAAGAAGAGCGTATCGATCTCCTTCGCAAGGCAGCCGAAAGCGGTTTTGCTTTTGTCGACCTGGAGGCGGATCAGCCGCGATCCCTTTTGCGAAGTTTCGTTGAGCTTCTCTCCGGTTATGGTGGGCGCCTTATCGCCTCGTTCCATGATTTTACTTCCTTTACCGATGAACGCACTCTTTTTTCCATGGTGGAGGAGGCGGAAGGCTTGGGCGCCATTCCGAAAGCGGCAGTAATGATCGACGGCAGCGTCTCTTTGCTTGCCTTTACGCGTGCTGCCTTGAAGCTGAAAGAGCGGCCTGCGGAACGCATCCTCGTGGCAATGGGGAGTTTCGGCGTCCCCGTCAGAATAGCGTATCGTCATTTTGGTTCGATGCTCACCTTTTGTGCTCCCGCCGAGAAAATCGCCGCTCCTGGACAGCTTTCGGCCGAGGCGCTCGCTTTCCCCTATGCTCTTTCTCGCATTAGCGATAAAAGCCGCCTCTTTGGAATCATCGGCAATCCTGTACTTCATACGCGATCCCCCGAAATCCATAACAGCGCCTTTCGGTCCATCGGCTTCGACGGACTCTATCTTCCCTTTCCGACCGACGATACGGTCGCTTTCATGGAAATTGCCCGGCTGCTGGAGATTGGCGGATTCAGTGTAACGGTCCCCTTCAAGGAGGAGATTATCGGACGACTTCATGAGGTTGATGAAAATGTTCGTGCAATCGGCTCCTGCAATACCGTATTTCGGCGCGGTCATGAATTCCATGGAACCAATACCGATTACGATGGTTTTCTGGCGCCTCTCAAGATTCGACTCGGAAAGAGGGGCGGTCGTGCCTTAATGATTGGTTCAGGTGGTGCCGCGCGGAGCGTCGCGGTTGCTCTTCGTTCACTTTTCGATTCTGTTGTTGTTGCCAATCGCACCCACTCCCGGGCACAGCGTCTGAGTGAGGCGCTTTTAGGTGAAAAGGGCCATGTTTGTTCGCCGGAGGAAGCAGGCTCCCTTGGGCCTTATCGGGTGATCGTTCAGACGACATCGGTGGGAATGAGCCCGCATATCGATGACGATCCGCTTCCATCCTACTGTTTTACCGGAGATGAGTTGGTCTACGATATCATCTATATACCGGAAAAAACACACTTTTTACAGCGTGCGGAAGCCTCCGGCTGCGATATCATCGGCGGCAAGGAGATGCTGCTTGGGCAGGCAGAAAGGCAGTTTGAGCTATTTACCGGTTTGCGGTATCCGAAAGATCCGGAGCATAGAGAGAACTTTTAAGCTTGCGTACCAGGGAGATTCTGCGAACGGTAACGGTCACCATCTCTTCTTCGGGGAGGGATCGCCCCAGCAAAAGCAAATCGGTACCTGTCTTTCGAAGATCCTCCGGCTTCATAAGGACCCTTCTCGGGGAGCCCCCTCTGGTCCGTTCGACAAGTTCCAGGAGGGCATTCGATTCCGACAGGGCCCGTTCTATTAAGCGTACCTTACCGGTGTAGTCGAGTCCCTTTGCCTCGTTTTTTTCTTTTTCACCGATACCGGGAATCAATTGTTCGGGGAACAGTATCAGCTTTTTATTAATCCTCGCAGAAAGTTCTTCCTGCTCTTCCCCTGAAAAGCTGTTTTTTTTCAACTCCTGTTCAAGCTTTTGCACCAGTCGTGTACCCTGGCTCGAGCCATTATGGGGCCTACCTTTTTTATGAAAATAGTTTTGTTGCCTAGGGATCTCTGTTATCGCTTTCGGCCTGGGAAAACTAAAAGGGGTCTCTTCCTCTTCATGATCCCGGGAGAGTTCCATGATTGGAGGAAGGGGAGTGATTCCTGCTTGCTCAAGAGCTTTTCTCCACTCCTGCTCCTGTGCCGGGTCGAGGAGGTAGATTCCCGGTGCATAACGGCGATGCAGAAAACCCGCCACTTCGGGATTGTGTTCCACCAGATGCCTACGCTCTTCGTCTACCACAAGTATGATCCCTCTTGTCAAGGTGACATTATGAAATTCATTTTCCCAGTTTTCCAGTATTGTCATGATATTGCCGGGTAACATGGGGCAATGCTCCGCCAATAGTGTTGCCAAAGAGACGCCGGGAAGACGGGAACACCCCCGCTGAAAAGAGGCACGGTTCAATTCGTAGTTTGTGTACAGATCAAATCGCTTAAGTTCGAGGAATGCCGTTATTGTTACCATGAGATCGAGAGGCAGACCCGGGTGCATCGTTATGCTAAAGTCGGGCTGGACAATGAGCAGGAGCCCTTCTTCACGGGGTAGCTCCTCTTGAGACGAGGCTGCCCGTCTCCAGCGGGAGTTTTCAGGAAGAAGCAGACCTGTTTCCGTGAGAAGGCCGGGCAGTCTAAGGGGCTCTTCTTCAGAATAGCCGTTTTTCAAGGCAACACTCAGGAAAAGAGCCCGAAGGGCTGCCGAGTCGTAGCTTCTTTCCGGATCAAGAACCGATACATATTGAACGGCACGTTCACCCATTGCCTTGCATTCATGTATGGAGGCATGAAACTCTCCGTCGGCCGCCAAGGCAACCGCACCCTGAAGCAGGATCGCACGCTCCTGTCTTTCCAGCTCGGCAAAGGCATTAATCTTATCTTCCGCAGGAAAGAGAATAAACTGAGAATCGTTTTTCAGGCAACCGAGAATAACCGATGCCCTCAAAAAAAGGAGAAAGTGTTCTCGTGAGATTCCCGGAAATCGGACCGTAATATCTTCGAGAACCTTTTTCCGCAAAGTTCCGTCTTGTTTAAGTATCTGGCCTCGGTGTTCCACTACAAAGGCAATAAGAGCACTCAAAAGCCGGTCGGAAGGCCATGGAGCGGGTACAGGTCTCGACAGAGCAGGGGCCGAGGGAAATATAAGCTCTGTGTCGATGATTTGCTTTTCGATGATCTCGAGGAAAAGGGGGCTGATTTGAATTTGCTCTTCCCTGTCTCGATAGATGAGTAACCTCTCTTCAAGATTCAAAAGCAGATGCTGCAACTCTAAATATGAGAAACGAGACTCCAGCAATTTTTGCAAAGTCCTGGGAGGCGGACCATCCAAGATCTTAATGGCCGTCAAGACAAGGGCGTCATCCTCGTCGATGAGAGAGAGCATTCTTTCAATTGTCTCTTCTCTGGCGAAAAAGCCCGCCAAAGATTCTATGAGGGCCGGTTTATGGAAGGGCGTTTCGAGTTTTCCAAGATAGTTTTTTACTATCGGGAAAAAAACCTTGTCGGGTAGCGAGATCATGATTTTTTTCCACTCATCCAAGGGGCTCATCGTTTAATCGACCTCCCATAGCTCAATCTGATACTTATACCCCTGTTCGGTGAGAAACTTCTGCCTATTGGCCGCAAACTCTTCTTCTGTAGTGTATCTGCTGACAAGTGAATAAAAGGTAGAGCCCCTTTCCTTGGGACGGAGGATACGCCCGAGTCGTTGCGCCTCTTCCTGTCGGCTGCCAAAGGTACCGCTTACTTGGATCGCAACATTCGCATCCGGAAGATCTATAGCAAAGTTGGCCACCTTCGAGACAACAATGACTCGTGTTTTCCCCTCTCTGAAGGACTCATAAATTTCTTCTCGTTCCTTATTCGGCGTTTTCCCTGTTATAAGAGGGGCCGAAATTGCAGCGGCAATCTCCTTGAGTTGGTTCAGATATTGACCAATGATCAATATGTGATCATCGGTATGATTCAAGATCAACTCTTTTGTTATCTCTATCTTAACAGGATTTTCCGATGCAATACGATATTTGCCCCGTTTGTCCGCAACCGCATACCCTATCTTGAGTGAATCGGGAAGGGGAACTCGTATTTCATGACAGTGTGCCTCGGCAATCCACCCTTTCTGTTCGAGCTCCCGCCAGGGGACATCATAACGTTTGGGGCCGACCAGGGAAAACACATCGTCCTCCCGTCCGTCTTCCCTGACCAACGTTGCCGTTAATCCTACTCTTCTCAGCGCCTGAATTTCCGCCGTGACCCTGAATACCGGTGCGGGCAGCAGGTGTACCTCATCATATATGATCAATCCCCATTTATACTTTCTGAGGAGATCAAAATGGGGGAAATCAGCCTCTTTATCCGGACGCCATGTCAAAATCTGGTATGTTCCAACGGTAACCGGGCAGATTAATTTTCGGTCTCCGGTATATTCCCCGATTTGCTCCTCTGTAAGAGATGTTTTATCCAACAACTCATCTATCCATTGATGGACGGCGGCCACGTTGGTCGTAAGAATAAGGGTATTTGTCTGCATCAAACGCATCACTTCCATACCAACGATCGTTTTTCCCGAGCCACAGGGTAAAACAATGGTACCGAAGCCGCTTCCCGCCTTACCATCGCCGTACAAGGCCCTTGCCGCCTCTTTCTGGTAGTCGCGTACGACAAAAGAGTAGCCGGAAAGACTTTTCTCTCTGAAGCTAATCGGTAAGGGATCGCCCTTCGAAAGGGGGGCTTCGTCCTTAACCGGGTAGCCAAGTTTGATAAGTGCCTGTTTGACCGTTCCCCTATCTACCAGTCGGATAATGAAAGCGTCTTCGGTTGGTATCAGGTAGCGCTCGAGAGATTTCTGTCCCGCAAGTTCGGCCCGGATAGTAGAATCCGCAACGGTAAGCAAAAGCGTGTCCGAGCTTTTCGAGGGACGCAAAATCAGTTTTCCAAACCGTTCTATTGTGTCGCCTATCAAAAAGCGTACATTGTCCGGTACGGGAAAACGGGTCCAACGTTCCAACCTATCGAGAACATCGTCTTTTCCGATTCCGGCAGAAGCGGCGTTCCAAAGACTCAATGGTGTAATCCGATATGTGTGAATATGTTCCGGAGATTTTTCTAGCTCGGCAAAGGGAGCTATGGCTTCTCTGCAACCTTCAAAGCCCGGATTGTGTACATCTATCAGTAAGCTACCGTCGCTTTGGACGATAAGTGGGCGGTCTGTTTCTCCTGCTATCATCCTTACAAGGGTATCGATATCACCTTTTATGTGCAAGTAGTGTTCGGAATCGTGGTGGTGCTTTTAAGCCCATGCATAAGAAAGAAGATAGTCAATCGTCCACCGTAAGGCCGGGGAAATGCACCTGATCCACAGCCCCCTTCCACTCCGATTCATGGGCCGATCCCGTAGGAAAAACCTACTGTCCGGTAGATCTCAAGCCGTTCCAGCATGTTCACCACGATTCCGGACAGCAGGTTCGTGTTGCCCCCTATCGTACTTCCGAGTACTATAACCCTATCTTCTTCCTTGGACGGTACCAATGACCTTTCCTTCGGATTCTTTTCAGACAATTCCAGTCTCATGCAATAAAGATTGTGGTGGGGGATGCCCACTCGTAGCGGAAATCTCCAACGGGAGGGTGGTAAGAATCAGGGACAATCCGGATCGGCCTCACTATATGCAGGGGTGTCTGAAGGGGTATCGTATGGCCGACGTCTTATATC
>JGI2924J29684_1077593_pt1 | contig 19262 bp, 19 predicted proteins | sample BenlonsequencITS_FD_29684 | JGI IMG/M metagenome (IMG submission 29684)
GTCCCAACCGTCGACTGACGGGTCGAATCGAGCCACACCGCCAGATTCGACCCATCAGTTCAGGCTTGGCCCGCCACTAGTCGTCGGCGACGATGAGCTGACGCTCACCGCGCTTGAGGAGACGACGGTCGTCCCCTTCGTGATCGATCCCGATGCGCCGGTGCCACGCCAGGGGACGATCGGTCGGTGAGCGACACGGATGCCGACCGAGAGAGTCTGTCGCATCCCGGTCGGCATTCACAAACGCATAAATCCGTCCGTTGATTCCACACGAACAGTGATGGATACCTACGACCTGATCACGCGAAACGCCGAGGAGGTCGTCACCGAGGAGGAGGTGCGCAAACTGGCCGGCGATCCCGACGGAAAGCGGGTCTACGTCGGCTACGAGCCCTCCGGCGTCTTGCACCTCGGGCACCTGCTGACGGCGAACAAGCTCATCGACCTCCAGGAAGCCGGCATGGAAGTCGTCGTCTTGCTTGCCGATGTCCACGCGTACCTCAACGGCAAAGGGACCTTCGAGGAGATCCGTGAGACAGCCGAACAGATGAAAGCACAGTTCATCGCCTACGGCCTCGAGGAGGAAAACACCGAGTTCGTCTACGGCTCGGAGTTCCAACTCGACGAGGAGTACACCCTCGATCTCCACCAACTCGAGCTCGCGACGACGCTCAACCGCGCCCAGCGGGCGATGGCCGATATCGCCGGCAGCGAGACCGCGACAGTGAGCCACGTCGTCTACCCGCTGATGCAGACGCTCGACATCGAGTACCTCGACCTCGACCTGGCCGTCGGCGGACTCGACCAACGGAAGGTCCACATGCTCGCCCGCGAAGAACTCCCCGAACTGGACTACGACGTCCGACCCGCGCTACATACTCCGATCGTCGCCGATCTGACCAGCGGCGAGGGGAAGATGTCCTCGAGCGAGGGCGTCACGATCTCGATGGAAGACGCAACCGAGGACCTCGAGGAGAAGGTCAACTCGGCGTTCTGTCCCCCGACGCGGGACCCCGAGGGAGACCTCGAGAATCCCGTGCTCGAACTGTTCGAGTACCACGTCTTCCCGCGGTTCGACGAAATCGTCGTCGAACGGCCGGAACAGTACGGCGGCGACCTCACCTACGGGGAGTACGAATCGCTGGCTGCGGACCTCGAGTCCGGCGAGCTCCATCCGGCAGACGCCAAGGGGACGCTGGCGACGTACCTCGACGAACTGATCGCGCCGGGCCGGGAGAAACTGCGAGAGATTCGGGACTGATCGCGGCTGGACCGAAAACCGTTTGACACTCCCATCAGTTCGATTCTTCAATAGCTCCGCCGGATGGCGGAGAGCTCCTCCATGACGCTCTTGCCAGCACTCGTCGACGTCGGAACGACACTCGAGAGCGCGACCGGGTTCGGCCGCTACCTGCTTGTCTTCGTGCTCGCGATGCTGCCGGCAGTCGAACCGTTCATCGTGATCCCGGTCGCGATCGGGCTGGGTCTCGATCCGATTCTCACGGGTCTCGCCGCGTTTGCCGGCAGTACGGCGGCAGTCGCGTCGATCGTCGTGGCCCACCAGCGCATCGCCGCGTGGTGGCGACGACGGACCGGCTCCGACCCGACCGCCTCGAGTGATCGCTACGATCGCACACGCCGCGTCTGGGAACGATACGGGCTTACCGGGCTCGCGTTTGCGGGCCCGATTCTCGCGGGAATCCACCTGACAGCCCTGCTGGCCGCAGTCGCCGGCTCGAACGGCCGCGTCACTCTCGCGTGGCTTACCGTCGGACTGGCGGCCTGGACGGTCGCGCTCGTCGGCGCGACCGTCGGCGGGTTGTCGCTGCTTGGCGTTGCATAGCCCCTCGATAGCGCTGTAACCAGGTTGAAGTACGAGCGCACCCCTCGAGCGCGTATGAACGAGACGCGACACGCGATCCTCGAGGAACTCGCCGACGGCCCAGCCTCGGGGCCGGAACTCGCCGACTCACTCGAAATCTCGCGGGCGGCGATCTGGAAACACGTCGAGGCGCTCCGCGAGGCCGGGTTCGAAATCGAGAGCGAGCCGACTGGCTACCGCCTCGAAGAGATTGCGGCCTACAGCGGCCCAGCGGTCGAGTTTAGGCTCGAGGCACCGTTCGAAATCGAGTACCACGATGCCGTCGGAAGTACGAACGATCGTGCGCGAGAGCGCGCGACCGCCGGCGACGAGGACGTCGTCGTCCTCGCCGACGAACAGACCGGCGGCCGAGGCCGACTCGAGCGAGCGTGGGCGGCACCGTCGGGTGGCGTCTGGGCCAGCGTCGTCACCCGGCCGTCGATCGCGCCCGCGCAGGCACCGCTGTACACGCTGGCTGCAGCGGTCGCGACCGCTCGAGCGGTCCGCGAGGCCGGCGTCGACGCCGGGATCAAGTGGCCAAACGACGTGATTCTCCCCGGGGTGGGAAACGAGTATCGAAAGCTCGCGGGAATTCTCACCGAGATGGAGGGTGAGACGGATCGAGTCTCGTGGCTCGTCGTCGGGATCGGCGTCAACGCGAACGTAGACGCTGCCGATCTTCCGGAGGGGGCAACGAGTATCCGTGCCGAGGCCGGCGACATCGACCGTCGGCGGTTCGTCCAGCGGCTCTTGGAAGAGTTCGATCGGTATCGGACCGACCTCGAGGCGGTGGTCCCGGTCTGGCGTGAGCTGGCAGCGACGATCGGCCAGCGCGTCAGCGTCGACCGACCAGGCGGTGAGGTCGTCGGCGAGGCGGTCGACGTGACGGAGAGTGGCGCACTCGTCGTCGAGACAGACGACGGGGAGCGAGCCTCGGTGACGGCGGGTGACTGTGAGCACTTGCGGCCCGTGTGACGTAGTGGCGGGCCGAGCCCGCACAGGTGGGTCGAACCCGGCCGTATGGGGCGGTTCGACGCAGCGGTCGACGGCTGGACCGGGACTGGTCAGTGCCTCGAGTCAGATGTCGTCACTCGTCGTGGCCGATCGACTGGACGTGACCGACGGCACTGTTTTTAATTCGGTCGCCGGGCCGTTGGGACCGTCTGCGGGAAGTACCTTGGGGACAAACTCCGAGGCGTCACCGTTTCGACCGCACGTGCAAAACTGGGCGTGCCATCGCAGGCGGATGTAATTCCCTCGGTGCTCCCCGAAACGGGACGGTTGGACGTAACACCCGACCACCCGTTGTGTCGGTGAGGGTCGGTCGCTCCCCCACGGCTCGACAACACTCGTCTCACCACGCCAACGACGCGCGTTTTGAGCGGTGTGGCATTCCTCGCAACGGCGTGCAGTTGCGTCGGAGGACGGCCTGTAACGCACGTCGCAACTGAACTCGTCGACACGGGAGAACCAGTCATACAACTTACTCGATTCACCCGCGGGGACAAGTGGTTCGAGACGCGAAGCGTCTCGCCATCAAGCGAGAGCCAAGCTCTCGCGGACCGTCAGAAGACTGCGTCTTCCGAGATGCGGCTGGTTCCCCTCGAGTGCGAGTTGGAATCTCGAACGCCACGCTCGGCGGAAATCCGATGGCCGGATTCCACGTCCTTCAGGGCGTAGAGGGGGGCAATGCCCTGAGCGATTTCGACGATGATCCCCTGTCAAAGTTCTTCCCCGGTCGGTCGTTCGACATCGCTGGCGGTGGGTCATACTGTTGGACAGAAGTCAATACGAAGTCGGTCGCGGATTCGCGGCTGTCTCCAGCGGTGACGGCCACAACAGAGCGACCGACCGTCACGTCGTTCTGTCCGACAGATTAGTGGCGTCGAAAAGACTGCTGCCTGCAGGTGCGTCGCGAGCTCGTCGATTACTCCTCGTCGAACTCGAGGGCGACGCTGTTGATACAGTAGCGTTTCCCCGTCGGTTCGGGGCCGTCCTCGAAGACGTGGCCGAGGTGGCCGCCACACTCGGCACACAGGATTTCGGTCCGGCGCATTCCGTGGCTGGTGTCGGGTCGCGTCTCGATGCGGTCGTCGTCGACGTCGTAGAAACTGGGCCAGCCACAGCCGGAGTCGAACTTGGTCTCGGAGTCGAACAGTTCGACACCACAGCCGACACAGGCGTAGCTGCCGTCGTCCTTGTGATCGACGTATTCGCCGCTAAAGGGCGTTTCAGTACCGGCTTCGCGGAGAATACGGTACTCCTCGTCGTCGAGTCGCTCTCGCCACTGCTCGTCGGTTTCGGGGAGGTCCTGATCGGTATCGGCTGGCTCGTGATCCATACCCCTCCTATGGAGGGAGCGGACAAGAGTCTGTCCGACACTGTCTAGCTGAGCGTTTGAAGAACGAACAGCTGGTGGCGAGGACTGTCCAATGCAACTTGCCACCCTGCTCAGAGTGTGCTGTTGAAGAGTGATCTAATTAGCTGATATCACGGGTTTCACCGTCCCGTGATGATGTCTGTACTCTCACACTGAGGACACTGCGTCATCCGACCCAGTTTCGGCACTTCGAGCCGCAGCCACTCGTCGTCGCCACCGGGTGCTTCGAACCCGCAATTTCGACACCGCGAGCGATTCGTCGTGACTGATTCGTTGGCCATATGTGAAGCCATGGTATTGATCGGCATATAGGTTGCCCGTCACCTCGTTTCCAGCAACTCCGACCGCGAGCGTGTGACAAGACCGTCACTCCGGGTTGGGCGACTCCAGGTAGCTGTCGAACGAAGCCGACCGGCGTGACGATTGCTCGGAGATCACTGCGTTTGACTCCGTTTCCGGATCGATCTGTCGGTCGTCGTCGAACCACAACATCGAATTCGAATCGCCTGCCAGCGTCTCGAGTCGATCGAAAACGTCGATCGTTCGATCGCCGTCGACACAGGGAGCGACGTGATGGAGGTCCTCACCGTCGAACTCCGCGAGTGCGACCGTCGGTGGTCGCCAGACTTCGTGTGTCTCGTCCGTGATCGTCGATTCGATCCGACGGCGGCGGAAAAACGGTTCGAGCCGCCGTCCGCGACGCCGTGCCCAGTCTTCGAACGACTCGAGGCGTCGTTCGATCCGCTCGAGTTGTGGAATCCGTACGGGCCGCGTCTCGTCCGAGTCCGTCTGCTCGATCTCTTTTCCCCAGATGCAGACGTTTGTCTCGAGTGCTGTCTGCTCTTCGAGCACGGCGATGTGCTCGAGTGCACGTTCCTGGGTTGGACCGGTCGAAACGGGGGTGAACGAACGAATCCACAGCTCGACGCTCGTTGGACTGGATTGGGTGCGGTTCACGGCTGATCTCCGTCAGGGCTGTCAACGACGACCGACAAAAGCGTTGTCCGGTCTATCAAATCCGCTGAACGATCGTTTCCCGCCGCATGCTTTCGGTTTTTCGTTCTGGTCGTCGGCAGATCCGGTTACGGTTGCCGGTTTCGAGCGATCGGTGGCTGCCCTGCCACATCGGCCGTCCGCTTCGAGCAACGCCTGCCGTTAGCTCGAGCCCCAGTTCGTTAAGATGCTCCATCCCGTAGTGGCTAGCGATGGCTACCCGGGACGCACTCGCCGAAGCGGCCCTCGATACACTGCCGATTACCGTCGCCGTGCTCGACGGTAATGGCAATATCCTCCTGACGAATCGTGCGTGGGACGAACTCGACCGTGACGGCAAAACAGACCACGTGGGGGTCAACTACGTCGCGACTGCCAGGATGGCCGAGCAAGACGAGTACGCACGCCGCGCAGCCGACGGCCTCGAGGCCGTCCTCGCGGGCGACCGCGACTCGGTTTCGATGGAGTATCCCTGCCAGACGCCCGCCCAAAAACAGTGGTTCCTGATGCGAGCAAGCCGGTTTACTGTCGATGGGGAGGATCGGGTGGCGGTCCTCCATCTCGAGATCACCGACCGAAAGCTAGCAGAGATCGAGGCCGACGAGGCAGCCCAGCGCCTCAGAGAAGAACAGCAGTCCCTCGAGCACGTCCTCGAGCGGGTCGACGGACTTGTTCGCGATGTTACCGACGCGGCGGTCGGTGCGACGAGTCGCGACGAAATCGAACGCCGTGTCTGTCAGCGGCTCACGGCCACCGACCCCTACGTTCTCGCCTGGGTCGGCCGCGTCGACGTCACGGCACAGCGAATCTCCCCGCGCGAGTGGGCCGGCCGCGACGACGTGCCACTCGAGACTGACGAACTCGTGCTCTCGTCGGACGAAACCCACCCAGCCGTCAGCGCACTCGACGCGGGCGAATCGCAGGTCATCCAGGACGTCGGGACGTTCGAGGACGCCGACCAGTGGTGGCCGACGGGTGCGGGCGAGTGGTTCCAGTCGGTGGCTGCCGTCCCGCTCGAGTACGGCGACGTTACCTACGGCGTGCTCGTGTTGTTCGCCGAGGAGGCTGAAGTCGTCGACGACAGGGAACTGCTCGTCCTCGAGTCGCTTGCTGGGACGGTGTCGACGGCGATGAACGCGATCGAAGCGCGACGGATGCTAACGACGGAGACTGTCGTCGAACTCGAGGTCGCAATCGAGGACTCCTCACTGTTCGTCGGTGCGCTCGCGACCGATCTCGAGGCGTCCGTGACGTACCGTGGACTGACCTACGACCGGGACGGGACGGCACTCGCGTTCTTCTACGTCGACCAGCGGGACGGCGTCGCCGACGTCGCGGCCAGTCTCGATGGAGTTACGGAGGCCACGGTGCTCTCGGAGTACGGAGACGGGGCGTTACTCGAGTTGGCGCTGTCAGACGACGTCGTCACGGCGATTGGCGATCACGGTGGCGTTATTCAGCGACTCGACGCCGCCCCCAACAATCGCGTCGTCGATCTGGCACTCCAGTTACCGAACGGCCAGTCGACCCGATCCATCTACAACGTCTTAGAGGAGCGGTACGATCGGGTCGAGCTGCTCAGCTATCACGAGTCCGACCAGCCGACGCAGACGCCACGGGACGTGCTTGCGAAACTCGACTCGGAACTGACCGATCGGCAGGCGATGGCTCTTCGGAAGGCGTTCTACTCGGAGTACTTCGAGTGGCCTCGTGGCACCTCGGGTGAGGAGCTCGCCGAATCGATGGGTGTCTCCCGGTCGACGTTTCACCAGCATCTCCGGGCCGCCCAGCAGAAACTGCTCGCAGAACTGTTCGCCGTCGACCCTACTAGTGAGGGGTAGTTATTTTATACGCACGTGTTGTACCGTGGATATCACGGTGCCTCGCGGTGCATCCGAGTTAGAAATGAAACGGGAACACGTAGACGAAGGGAAGGAGATCCAGAAGCGCACCGGAAAGACGTTCTATCTCGCGACCAGATTCTTGCCAAAGCGCGTTCGTCACGCCACGCACGTCCTCTATGCGTTTTTCCGGATCGCCGACGAGGTCGTCGACGACGCAGACGGCGTCTCTCCACCAGACCAGCGAGCCGAACTCGAGTCGTTGCGCGCCCAGGCACTCGGCGAAGCCGAGCCGGAAGACCCGGTTCTCGAGGCGTTCCAGGAGCTCAAAACACAGTACGGCATCGACGACGAGGAAGTCGACGAGTTCGTCGACGCGATGGCGACCGACATCACGAAGAGCCACTACGAAACATACGCCGACCTCGAGTCGTACATGCGCGGGTCGGCCGCGGCCGTCGGTGTGATGATGACCGCGATCATGGAACCCGAGATGGAAGAGGCGGCGCTTCCCCACGCCGTCAAACTCGGCGAGGCGTTTCAATTGACGAACTTCCTTCGTGATGTCCGTGAAGACATCCTCGGCCGCGACCGGATCTACCTTCCACAGGAGACGCTTCGCGAGTACGGCGTCCCGAACGAGGACATCGAGACCCTCGAGTACACCGACTCGTTTGCACGGGCGATGGCTCACGAACTCGAGCGGGCCGAAGAACTCTACCGGGACGGCGTCGCAGGCATCCGATATCTCCCCGAAGATTGCCAGCTTCCCGTCCTCCTGGCGGCGGTGCTGTACGCCGAACACCACGCGCTCATCCGCGAGCAGGAGTACGACGTCCTCTCTTCCGAGCCGTCGCTGTCGACGACCCGGAAACTGTGGTGTGTCGCAAAGACCCGCTGGCACTGGCACTGGAACCGCGACCCCGAGGCAGTGTTCCAGCGCGTCTCGGCGGTCCCGACCGCCGAACCCGGGACCGAGCCGGACCTTCACAGTCACGAGCCGGGCGACAGCGTACCGACGCAGTAGTCGGGACTCGTCGGCTGTTGTGTGCCGTCCGGAAACCCGGCCGCTACTCGAGAGCGACTGGCAGTAATGACGACGGAACGTTCTGCCGGACGCCGTCGACGACCGCCCCGCCATCGTCGACCTCGAGCGGCGGGACGGTCGCGACTCGTGTGGCCGTCATTCGCTCGAGTTCCGCGGGGTTCGTCCGCTCGGCCAGCGTCTCCCCTTCGTACTCGTTGAGAACGATCCCGGCGACGGACAGCCCCCGGTTCTCGAGTGCAGCCACGGTTAGCGCGGTGTGGTTCAGCGTTCCGAGCCCGGAACGGGCGACGACGATGGCGGGAAAGCCGAGGTCGGCAGCGAGGTCGAGCACTTCGTAGCCGTCGGCGAGTGGGACTCGAACGCCGCCGATTCCTTCGACGATCGTGACCGTCTCGTCAGCGGCCAGCGAGCGACAGCCAGCCACGATGTCGTCGTAGGAGAGCGATTCATCTGTGACCGACGCCGCGACGCGGGGTGCAAGCGGTGGTTCCAGTCGCCGGAGACACGTCGACGCAGTTGGCTCGTCACAGACGTCGGCAACCGTCCCTGCGTCGTCGTCTTCGGGTGCACCGGTCTGTGCCGGTTTGATAGCGTGAGCAGCGACCCCTTCGCTTCGGAGCCAGCCGGTCAGGCCGGCGGTGACGACGGTCTTGCCGACGCCGGTTCCGGTTCCAGCGACGAAGACGCCGGTCCCGGGATCGACGGGATCGGTCATCACGGCAACACCCCCACGGCCCGGCCGGCCTCCTCGAACGCCTCGAGGCAGGCGTCGACGTCGTCTCGATCGTGTGTCGCCATCGGCGCGACGCGAATCCTGCTTTCTCCCTCCGGGACGGTCGGCGGACGGATCGGCGGGGCGACGACCCCGTGGTCGCGGACGCGACCGGCGAGTTCGACCGCCAGTTCGCGGTCGCCGACCAGGACCGGAAGCACGTGAGACTCCCCGAGGACCACGTATCCGGCCGTCTCGAGACCCTCGCGGAGCCGCTCGACCGTCTCCCAGAGCCGGTCGGCTCGGTCTTCCTCTCGGGCGATCCGTAGCGCCTCTCGGGCCGCGCCGACGGCCGGCGGTGCGAGCCCGGTCGAGTAGACGAACGAGCGGGCGTCGTTGAGGAGATGCTCTACGAGCGGCTCGCTTCCCGCGACGTAGCCGCCCTGGCTGGCCAGTGCCTTCGAGAGCGTCCCCATCTGGACGTCGACGCGGTCGCTCAGCCCTTCCCGCTGGACGACGCCACCGCCGTCGTCGAACAGCCCCGTGGCGTGGGCCTCGTCGACCATGAGCCACGCACCGTACGTTTCGGCGATCTCACAGAGCGCCTCGAGCGGTGCGACGTCGCCGTCCATGCTGAACACGGAATCGGTCACGATGAGCCACTGTTCGTCGGGGGCTGCCTCGGTAGCAGCCGAGTCGCATTTCGCGGCGAGGTCGTCGGGGTCACAGTGATCGTAGACGACCGTCTCCGCATCCGCGAGCCGGCAGCCGTCGATGATGCTGGCGTGGTTGAGCGCGTCCGAAAAGAGGCGATCGGGCTCGAGTGCTGCGATCGTCCCGACGTTGGCGGCGTAGCCCGAAGAGAAAACGAGCGCCCGTTCCGTCCGCTTGCACGCTGCAAGATCACGTTCCAGCGCACGGTGCAGGCTGGTATCTCCAGTGACGAGTCTGCTCGCTCCAGCGCCGGTACCGACGCCGTGGATCGCTCGCTCCGCGGCACGCTGTACGCGTCGGTCCCGTGCCAGCCCGAGGTAGTTGTTGGACGCGAAGACGAGTGCCGGCTCGTCGAAGTCGACGGCCCCGCCGCGACCGCGAGGGTCCGGCGCGAACCGCGTCCGCGACGCGACCCGTTCGGCCGGCTCGAGGTCGCGTCGCAATCCGTTCCGGTCGCGGGCCTCGAGTCGGCGTCGGAGATCGAATCCGTACTCGGTCATGGTCTCTCGGAGTCAAAACCGCGGCATCAGTTCTGCGGGGCCGTAGACGCCGTCGTCGCCGACGCGGTGGCGCATTACGCCCGCTTTCATGTAGCCCAGCGCGGGACCGTTCACGTTGGCCGCCATGCTCGTGTCGTCGTCGAGTTGGAACGTGTTGGTCGCCGTCTCACCGTCGAACGTCGTCCCGGTCACGCTGACGGTCGTCGTGGTCGGTTTCTCGTCCGAGCGGACGTCGAGAATGCCGCCGACGGAGACATCGTCGGCGTCACAGATTCCCGCCCGTTCCAGCAGAACGTCGTCGGCGTGTTCCATGTCGTGAAACTCCAGGACGCCGTCGTGTTCCTCGACGAGCTCCTCGATTTCGTCTTTGCTGAGCGACCGGGCAGTTTCGACGTCGTAGCCGTCGAGGTGAGCGATGTCCTCGCGGACGGTCCCGCGGTTGTCCTCGTAGCCGGACTTGAGACCGACACCCCACCAGATGTCGACCTCCTGTACCTCGACGAACGACTGAGCGGCAAGCGCCGCTGCGCCCGTCAGCAACCCCGGCGTCGCACCGGCACCACAGACGAACGTGATCCCGGCGTCCTCGAAGGTCTCCGCGCGCTCGTCGAGCATGTCGATGACCCGCGAGCGCTTGAGCACGTCCACGAGCACGCCGGCGTAGCCAGCGTCGACGAACCGATCGGCGATGCGGGGGATGAAATCGTGCTCGAGGTTCGGCAACGCGATAAGGACGGCGTCGATCGGCTCCGACTCCGCGATCACGTCGTCGATCGGCGTATCGGTCGGCTCCCCCTGCTCGGAGGCGACGACGCCCGCTCCGTCACCGGTCTGTTTGACGCCGCCTCCCGTCCCGCTTGCCTCGACGCCGCCGTCGGTCGTCGCGTCCGGTCCCGCAGTGTCGCCGCGGCCGTCGCCCGCGACGTTCCCCTCCGTTGCCGCGAGCAGTTCGTCGACGTCGAGTCCGTTGTGATCGACGGCGATTCCGTTCCGGTCACAGGCCGCGACCGGGACGAGCCCGTCCGCGTGCTGGCTAACCTCGAGCGTTCGTCGGCCGATACCACCGGTTCCCAGTACCGCAAAGGTGATCTCCGTCATGCTGTCTCAGTCGGTTTGGTCGGTTGCTGCGTTCGGTTCCGCGGCTGCGTCGATGTCGGCTCCGTCACGGTCGCGAACGGGTTCGTCGGCCCGCGTACGTACCGCATCGGGATCGAACTCGTTTGCGTCCATGTTCGGGCGCATGCCGGCGCGTTCGATGATCTCGAGGTCCTCGTCCGGCGACTGGCCGCCCGTCGTGAGGTAGTCGCCGGTGAGGAGGCCGTCGGCACCGGCTTCCAGCGGCAGGTGTTGTTCGTCGGGCTCGAGGTTCGCCTCTCGCCCGCCAGTCAGGCGAACTCTCGCGGTCGGGTGAAGCAGTCGATAGACCGCGACCGTCTCGACGATCTCTGCCGTCGATATATCCGCCGAGCCGCCAAGTCGCTCGGCAAGCGGCGTTCCCGGAACGGGGTTGAGCACGTTCACGGGAAGCGACGAAATCCCAATCTCCTGTAACGCGATGGCCGCTTCGACGCGGTCGGTCGGCGTCTCACCCATTCCGAGGATGACGCCCGCACAGAGGTCCATGCCTGCGTTCTTGGCGATTTCGAGCGTCTTCACTCGGTCCTCGAAGCTGTGGGTGTCGACGATCTCCGGGAAAAATCGCGGCGAGGTTTCGACGTTGTGATTGTAGTGATCGATTCCCTCCTCGGCGAGGGTTTCGGCTTCGTCTTCGGTCAGAATGCCAAGCGACGCGTCGATCTCGACGTCGGTTTCGTCCCGTACCAGGCGAATCGCCCGGATGACGTCTCGCCACTCCTCGGGACGGTGCTGCTTGGAGACGCCTTTCTCTGCGACGACGATGCCGAACCGCTGGGCACCGTCCCGTTCGGCGCGTTTTGCGGCCTCGAGAATCTCCTCGGGCTCGAGGAAGTCGTGGGTGTCGATACCCGTATCGAAGTGGACGGACTGGGCACAGAACCCACAGTCCTCGGCGCAGTTGCCGGCTTTCGCGTTGACGATCGAACAGGCATCGACCGTCCCGTCGCCGAACTGTTCCCGGACGTAGTCCGCCGCCGCGGCGAGTTCGTCGACCGGCTGGGCGATCAGCGCCAGTCCGTCGGTTCGATCGAGCGACTCGCCGTCGAGCACGCGCGTCACCGCCTCGTCGATCACTCGGTTCGCTGTCTCGTAAACCACGATATTCACATCAGTTTACGGCGTGTTAATTGTTACGTGCTAGACGGTCGTGTTGCGAAGAAAAGACGACGTCAGCGGACGGCCGGCGGACGATGCCGTCAGTTTCGCGGTCCGCTCGAGGGGTCCGGATCGAACCGGGGAAGCGCCGTCAGCACCATCTCACGGTCGTATCGGTCGGTGCTGAACAGGCCGAGACAGAACAACCCAGCGACACCCGCGGCGAGCCAGTTCCCGTACAGGAGGTTGATCGACCCCCACAGCAACACGAAACTCACCAGGTCGTCCAGCATGAACTCACACACCCGGACCCGCTCTAGCAGTCCAGATCGCTCGAACGCGAGATCGACGAGCGCAACGGCGACGGTCCCCGACAGCACCCAGCCGGCGTAGTTCGAGAGGGGGACCCCGTAGAACCCGCCGGACTCGAAGGCCCAGAAACCGATGGCGACGGCCGCCGGGTCGAGAACGACGTCGATGGCGACGACGGCCGCAATCGCGACTGGGACCCTCACCAGGAGTCGGTCGCTCCAGTCACCAAGCACCAGCAGCGTCAGCAGGTAGGCGTTCAGCACCAGTGGGATGAAAAACAGCGGAAGCGCGATCGGCACCTCCCCCAGCAGCATCGGCCCGAGCTGGATCGTGTACTCGAAGGCACCGTAGGGCCAGTCCGTCCGGACGCCGACCACCTCGATCGCGTAGGTGTATGCCGTCAGAACGCCGAGACAGCCCAGCGCCCACCAGCCGATCCGCGGGAGGACCCCGACGAGTAGCGGCGAACGCATGACCGCCGTTCCAAACAGGATAAACAGGGGGTTGTACGCGAGTGGCTCCGGGAGCCACCCCTCCGCGCTCGCGACCAGTGTCACCGCGCCGACGACCGGGAAGACGACGGCGATCGTGAACCGATTCTGCCGAATGAGCGCCTCGAGACGACGCTGGACGGCTCCGCGTCGTCCGCTCGTCTCTCGTCTGTCGTGATTCGTCGCGTTCGTGTTATCCATGGACGACCCTCCAGAGCCCACCGACCGTCAGCAGCGTACCGACGGCGGTGTTGATGGCCGGGAACCACCAGTAGGCCCGATCGACGGCGACGTTCGAGACGACGATTCCTGCGATCAGTCCGGGGTAGACCAGCATGACGGCCCCGAGCCGATAGTCGATCGCGCCGAACGCGACGGCGCTCGCCAGCCAGCACGCGCCACAGTAGGCGTAGGTTCGGTGCTCGCCGAGTGCCGTCGCTGTCGTTCGGGTCCCGGTCGCACGGTCAGGTTCGATGTCGGGGATGGCCGAAAAGGTGTGCATTCCCATCGCCCACAGCCAGCCGCCCAGAATTGCGAGAACAGGGGGCTGGGTCCCGGCGACGGCCGCGTAGGCCGCCACGCCGGGTGCCACGTAGAGCCCGTTCGAGACCGAATCCAGCAGCGGCGTCGTCTTGAATCGAAACGGGGGCGCGCTGTAGGCCGCCCCCAGAAAGAGGAACGCGACGATCCACGGCCAGGCTGCCGTCGGAACGACGGACACGAACAGCAAGGGGAACACGCCACAGACCACGACGGCAATCGGCACGTATCGTTGGCCACCGTACCGCACCTCACGGTCGTCTTTCTTCGGGTTCTCGGCGTCGATCTCGCGGTCGTAGATGTCGTTGACGCCGTAGAGGAAGACGTTCGCCGGGACCAGAAAGTAGCCAAAGAGGACGACAGCCGCAGGTGCAAACAGGTCGGCAGTGGTCCCGGCCGCGTAGGCGACGCCGACCAGTACCGGTCCCGCCAGGTAGAGCCAGAACCGCGGCCGCGACAGCACCAGCAAGTATCGGAAGTGAGCGACGAGTCGATCGTCGCGTCCCGAGGCAGTCGTTTCCGTCATCGTTCTCACAGTCGAGCAGTCTGAGTCGTCATCGGCCGTAGTCCTCGAGCACCTTCTCGGCCGTCACTTCGCCGCTGATAAGACACATCGGAACGCCGATGCCGGGCGTCGTATCGCCGCCGACGAAGTAGAGTCCGTCGACCTCCTTCGAGCGGTGTGGCGGGCGGAACAGTGCCGTCTGTCGAAGCGTGTGAGCGAGGCCAAGCGCCGTCCCCTGGTTGCTGTTGTACCGGTCGGCGAAGTCCTCGATGCAGAACCGCTCCTCGAGGACGATCCGGTCACGGAGGTCGGTTCCAGTGTTCTCCGCGAGGTCGTCGAGCACGTCGTCGCGATACCGGTCGCGGATCTCGGGCGTGTCCTCGAGTCCCGGCGCGATCGGGACCAGCACGAACAGGTTGCTGTGATCCTCGGGAGCGACGGCGTCGTCGGTCTCCGAGGGGACACAGACGTAGTAGGCAGGGTCGTCGGGCCACTGTGGGTCCTCGAAGATCTGATCGAAGTGGTGGTCCCAGTCGGTCGGGAGGACGAGCGTGTGGTGGGCGAGCTCGTCGACGTCGCCCTCGACGCCGAGATACAGCAAGAATGCGGAGGGGGCGTACGTCCGTGACTCCCAGTAGTCGGCGTCGTAGCCACGTTGATCGGGCGCGAGCAACTCCTGTTCGGCGTGGGCGTAATCGGTGTTCGAGACGACCAGATCTGGCTTGAGCGGCCCCTCGGGCGTCTCGACGAGGAACGCTCCTTCACGTCCCTTGATCGCCGTCGCCGGTCGGTTGGTGTCGTACTCGACGCCCAGCTCCCGGCCGAGGTCGGCGATGCCGTCGACGACGCTTTTCATTCCGCCTTCGGGATACCAGACGCCGAGGTTGAAGTCGACGTGGCTCATCAGATTGTACAGCGCCGGCGTGTTCTTCGGTGAGCCCCCCAGAAACACCAGCGTGTACTGCATTATCTGCTGGAGTTTCGGGTGATCGAAGTAGTTCTCGACGTGGCCCTGCATCGATCCCAGCAGCGAGAGCCCCCGCGCCTGTCGGGCGACGTCCAGGTCCAGATAGTCCCGGAGTCGCTCCCGGTCCTCGTAGACGAAGTGTTTCATCCCAATCTCGTAGTTCTCCCGTGACTTCTCGAGATAGCGCTCGAGCGTCTCGCCCGCGCCCTGCTCGTACTCCTCGAAGACATCTTTCGTGCGTTCGAGATCAGGAGTCACGTCGACCCTGTCTTCGTCTTTGAAGAAGATCCGGTAGTGTGGGTCCAGGTGGGTGAGCCCGTAGTACTCTGACGGCTCTCGATCGAAATCCGCGAAGAACCGCTCGAAGACGTCGGGCATCAGGTACCACGACGGCCCCATGTCGAACTCGAAGCCGTCCGTCTCGAGGCGACTCGCACGACCTCCCAGTTGCTCGTTTTTCTCGATAACTCGCACGTCGGCACCCGCGTCGGCGAGATAACAGGCCGTCGAGAGTCCCCCGATACCACCGCCGACGACGACGATGGAATCACCAGCAAGCGATTGCATACCTCAACTGAACGTTGCAGCCGTGAAAAACGTACTTACTAACGTATTTATCTCGGACTGTGACGACCCGTAGGGTTCCTGTATATTCCGACCGTATCGAATGGTATGGACGGAACAGTCGTCGTCACTGGTGGAACGCGAGGTATCGGACGCGCCGTCGCGGGCGCGTTCGCCACGAACGGAGCAACCGTCGTCGTCGGCGCTCGAGACGGCGACGAGGTCGACGAAGCCGTCGAAGCGCTCGAGTCAGACGACGCGACCGTCACCGGTCTCCGGACCGACGTCCGCGACGAGTTCGACGTCGAACGACTGGTCGAGACCGCCTCGCGAATCGGCGACTCGAGCGGGATCGACGTCGTCGTCGCCGCGGCAGGCGTTTATCACGGCGAGTCGGGTGAGACGCCGACCGACGAGGAGTCGTACACGGCGTTCGACGATCACTGGCGGACCAACGGCCGAGGCGTCTTCGCGACGATTCGGGAGGCACTGCCACACCTCGAGGAGGGCGCACGCGTGCTCGTCCCCACGGGTGCCGTCGCCCGCGACGCACAGCCAGGTTATGGCTCGTACGCAGTCTCGAAGGCGACCGCCGAGGCCGTGGTCCGCGGGTTCGCTGCCGACACCGAGTACGTCGTCGGCTGTCTCGATCCAGGACGGGTCGAAACCGAGTTGTCGGGTGCGGGTGGACGGAAACCCGAGCACGTCGCCGAGATGTTCGTCTGGGCAGCTACCGACGCCGGCACAGACGAACTGGACGGGAACGTCCTCGGACTGAAAGAGTGGAAGCAAGCGACGCGATGAATCGTCACTCCCCCTCTCGGCACTCCTCGTCCTCGAGACCGAGCGCGTCGCCGAGAGCCAGACTCACGTCCGGCCGGGACCGCGCGTAGGCGTAGGAGGCGACGAGCAGGACGGCTCCCAGCACGAGAAACGACAGCGTCCGCGAGACGGTGTCCAGATCGCGGGTGTCGACGAGAAAGACCTTCGCGGTCGCGAGACCGAACACGCCGATCGCCAGCGCTCGGAGCCCGCGTCGGTCGAGCGTGAAACCGAGTGTGAGCAACACGAGTCCGAACAGGACCCAGGCGACAGAGACGCCGAGACCGGACAACTCGAGTGCAAGCACGAGCACGGCCAGTCCGGTCGCCACGGTCGCGTAGCTTCCCTCGAGCGGCGGCAGGTATCGGCTTTCTGCGACAGAAAGCGTCGCTCGGTCGGTAGCGAACCACCACGCCAGCCCGTAGAGGACCGCGGTCGTGAGGGCGAACGCGACCGGTCGGCCGGTCAGCGTCGCCACCGGTTCGGCAGCGTCGAACGCCGGCAACTCGTCCGTGTCGACGGCGAGTAGTTTGAGGACCGTCGCCCCGGCGACGGCGTGACTCCCGTACCGGAAGCCGGGCTCTTCGAGGTGGGTCGCTGCGAGGACGCCGGCACAGACGACCGCGAGCGCACCGACCGTCCCCGCGAACGTGTCGGCGACGACCACGACGCCGAGCGCGAGGAAGACGACGGAGCCTGCCGCGGCAGTGCCGTCGGTCCGGACCGGTCGACGGTCGGTGACAGCGTAGGCTCCCGCGAGGATGGCTGCGACGGCGATTGCCCCGAGCCCGACTGCGTCGGGAGCCACGTCGTCGACGGCGTTCTCGAGCAACAGCGTCCCGAACGCGGCGTTGACCAACGGGAGTGCGATCACCTGAGCGCGGTAGCGTCGGTTCTCGAATCGTGCCGACTCCACGTCACGCAGGACGTATCCCCCGGCGAGATAGACCAGGAGCGTCAGGATCGCCGCGGTCGCGATGGCAGCCGCCGACGGCTCGAGATCGAGCAGCCACAGCAGGAAGACGCCGTAGGTGGCGAACGTACTCGAGAGGACGAGCCGGCTCCATGGCTCGACCGTGGCAACGGCGACCACTCCGCCGGCGAGCAACAGGAGGTACGCGGGCGTCACGACCAGCGTCGCGGCCTCGAGGCTCAGGGCTGCGGTGACGTAGCCAAGCAGGAACGCTTCGCCGACGACCAGTGGTGCGCCATCCCGGATCGAGACCAGTGCCGTCGTGCCGACCAGCAGTGTCAGCGCCGCGAGGACGGCCCACAGCGGCGTCCCGATCGCCTCGCGGTAGCCTTCGAAGCCGTAGGCTGCGTAGACGCTGAGGTAGGCGACGGCCATCCCCGCGCCGGCGGCGATGCGCCCCCAGCGGACGTACTCCTGTCGCGTCGCGGCGTAGCGGCCGGCACCGAACAACGCCAGGCCGCCGAGTGTCCCGACGGCGACACGCCCGAGCGGGCCGAGCAGCCCGATTTCGATCGCCAACTGAACGAAAAACGCGACGCCGATCACGAGCGCGGCCGCGCCCGCGAGGCCGAGCCAGCGAACGCCGACCGCGAACTCCCAGTCACGACTGTCGGCGGGCGTTTTGTCCGGTAGCTCGGCGTCGTCGATGGTGGACGTGCCAGAATCGGTCTCGCACTCGGCGCTCGATACGTCTTCCGCGGGCGAATCAGCCGTCGCTTCGGCTACCGTCGATCGATCCCCGGATCGATCCTCGTTCGCATCGAGTCGATCCTCGAGGGACTCGAGTCGACGATGGAGGGCGTCGACGTCGTCACGGAGACGGTGGACCTCCTGGCGCAGGTCCTCGTCGTCGTTCATATGCAGCTACACGTCACACGGCCGACGTATAAATCAGGGGGAGCGTGTTCCATCGTTGGTGAGGCCACCAGAAAATATTTGCGCTCGTTGTCACGAAACGAGGTATGCCTGGTCCACTCTTTCTGGAAGGTAACGCAGTGACGCTCCGCCCGATCGAACGGGAGGACCTCGAGTTCCTCCATCGCGTAATGAACGATCCGGCAGTGTGGCGTCCCGCACTCGATATCGATCCGATGAACTACGAACAGGGGGAGGAATTCTTCGAGACCGTCCTCTCGAGTTCCGACGGCGTTCACTGCCTGGCCTGTACCGACGAAGAGCCGCTGGGCGTCCTTAGCCTCACGGGATCGCAGTACGGTCCCGACGAAACGTCCCGGTCGCGGGCCGCAGAGATCGCCTACTGGTTCGCACCCGAACACCACGGCCAGGGGTACGGCTCCGACGCGACTGCACGGCTGATACAGTACGCGTTCGAGGACCGGAACCTGCGGCGACTCGAGGCTCGCGTCGGGAGTTTCAACGACGCTTCGATCGGGCTGCTGGAGTCGCTCGGGTTCGAACACGAGGGGACGCTGCGAGAGGCGGCGTGGTATCGCGGCGAGTACCACGACATGTGCTGGTACGGGTTGCTACGAGACGAGTGGCAATCTGGGCAGGAGTAGCGTTCGCTCTCGAAAGCGCCAGTGCTACTGTGGCGAAAAAGAGCTGTACTACCGCGGACACGATCGCAAATGAAGTTCAGTCGATATGGCCTTCGCGGCGGAGCTGGTCGGCGTCCTGACTGGTGTAGCGCCACTCGATGGTAGCCTTCTCGTCCTGCCAGTCCCAGGGTTCGGCGACGACGATGTCGTCTTGCTCGATCCAGGTTCGGTATTTCATCCGGCCGGGAATACGGCCGAGACGTTCCTCGCCGTCCTCGCATCGGAGCTGGACGTGGTTCCCACCGAGG
>JGI2924J29684_1077592_pt1 | contig 19260 bp, 11 predicted proteins | sample BenlonsequencITS_FD_29684 | JGI IMG/M metagenome (IMG submission 29684)
AACTACAAGATAACTTTTCGTATTACGATCCGGTAATTCCTCATTATTCATTTCACATTCCTCACTTCACCTGCTCCATCACCTTCTGCCATTCGTTTAGCACCTTTTCCACTTCGCTTTTGTCCAATTCGGTCAAAGGCGGCTTCATAAAAGGCTGACACCATCCTTTTTGATGCATCAGTACCTTCAAGGCTGCTAGGGAAGCACCAAGGCTTCTTCCTCCTTGGTATACCTTGGCCACTTCATCGGTCAATTCCTGATAATGCACGGCCTTTTCTTCATCGCCTTCCTGCGTAGCCGTATACAACGCTTTGTAAAGCTCAGGGACAATATTACCCGTACTCGGCACAATACCATCTGCCCCTGTCCTGATACTGCTGGCCGATTGGGCTCCCCAGCCGCAGAAAAAGGAAAAATCAGGCCTTTCCCGATACTGGTCAATCGCCGCATGCATCCTGGAGAAATCCCGCTCGGAGTCCTTCAGCCCCCAAATATGTGGATGGTGGCTCATCTCTTCCACCACCGAAAGGGGGATGGACATTTGGGTCGTGGCCTTGATATTGTACATCAGCAGCGGCCCGGCAAGATGATCGGCAAGCCCTTCAAAATGACGTTTCATTTGATCATCAGAAAGGACATAATAGGCAGGCAATGTGGCCACGATCGCATCCACACCCTGTGCCAAATAGTCGCTGCCACGGTGATATTGCTCCTCCACCAAATTGCTTACCACGCCCGCATAAACCTGTTGGTTGGCAGCCTTGGCGGCCACCGTGGCTTTGATCATTTCCAAGCTGTCTTGCTCAGAAAAGGAGGCGGATTCTCCCGTGGTGCCCAGCACTAGCGGGGAAAGATCATTTTGGGCAAACTCGGCCATGATCCTGGCCACTGCCTCTTGGTCGATGGCACCTTTTGCGGTGAGCGGCGTCACCATCGGCACCACCACACCTTGATATTGCTTTTTCATCTTTTATCTTTTTTGATCTTAGCGGAGGGGATTACAAATCCCCTTGATCTGTAGTTCCTGATTGCAAATCAGGAACAGTGTAAGTAAACCCCACCTAGCCTCCCCAAAAAGGGGAAGAAAATCGTCTCACTACTCATGTCTCCCGCGTTGTCCCGCCGTCTCTGACGCGGGACCACAAAAACTGAGTCTCCCGACTCAACCATATATTTTTGCTATTTGCATTCTTATTTTGCTCCTTGCTCCAATCCACCGTCTCATTTCTCCCTACTTGATACTCACTACTCACATCTCACTACTCAATACTAAAACTTAACTTCAATACTATATTTCCCCGAGCCCAGCTCAAAAGATGGATGCCCATCGGCTTGCACCTTGCTCACTCCCTTGGCTTTCTCAGTCCTGCTGCCATTGATCCTTACTTCTGCGGATTGCTCCACGGGCAGCACCAACGTGGCGCTTGTATTGGCTGGTATGTCAAAGTGGAATTGGGCATTTCCCTCTTCCTTTTTCCAAGAGGAAGCAATGGTCCCGTAAATGCTTTCATAGCTGGCCTTGACGAATGTCATATCGCCCACCCACTGCGGCTTTAATAGGAAGTGTTTAAAACCAGGCTGATCAGGATCCGGCTGGATGCCGGCCAAATCACGGTAAAACCACTCTTCGATTTGCCCCATCATAAAATGGTTCCAGCTGTTGCCCTTGCGGGGATCCCACTGTTCGGTCAATGTCGTCAGCCCAAACTTGATCTGGAAACCGTATCCGGGCGTGTCGTAATGGTTGTGCATCTTGAACATCACTTCATTCAGCCCGTTTCTGGCCAATGTCTGGTACAAATACCGGTTGCCCACATCGCCGGTGGTCAATCGGTAACCATGCGCTTCAATGTCCTGCACCAAATGCGCCAACACCGCTTCCCGCTTGGTCGAATCGACCATGTCCAAAAACAGCGGCACGGCATTGGAAAATTGACTTCCGGTACCGTATTGGTTGGTCTCGGGATCAAAAAAGGTTTGGTTAAAGGCTTCTTTCACCTGCTTTTCCAGCCGGCTGTATTCCCGGTAATCCACCCCTTTTTGGAGCATCAAAGCAGCCTTTTTCAATAATTTCACCCCAAAATAATAGTGCGAAGTGGCCGAAAGGGCAATCGGACTGTTCTTGGAATAGCCCGCAGCATGCTCGCCATAGTCATACCAATCCCCCAAACCATGGGAAACGATATGGTTATCGGCTGTCGTCCCCAAATAGTCGATGTATTTTTTCATCATCGGATAATACTCCTGAATCAAGGAACTGTCGCCATAATAATCGTAATACATCCAAGGCAGTACCACAGAAGCCACGCCCCATTCAGGGGAATCCGTAAAGTCACCTCCAAAGACCACATATTCGGGGGCGATGTTTGGCACCAGGCCATTTTCCCGCTGGGCATCTGCCATGTCTTGCATGACTTTAGGCACCAGCTGGGTAAGGTCATAATTATAAAACAACCCGGGACCATTTAGGTGTGTCTCTTCCAGCCAGCCCAACTTCTCCCGATGTGGACAATCGGTAAAAACACTTTGCATATTGCTCTTGATGGCATTATTGATCAGCAAATGGGTCTGGTTGAAAATCTCATTGGAGCTTTCAAAGGTTCCCTCTTCCGTGGCGTCGTTATAGATAAAATTGGATTTTATCTCGGTAATGGTGGGCCTATCTGCTTGCTGCTCTTGGCCGGGCACATTCACGTCTGTCACTTGGATGTATTGGTAACCATAAAAGCTAAACCTCGGCTGCCAGGATTCCTCTTCGTCGCCCTTGAGTGTGTATTCGTAATAATGCGGACCTCCGGTTCTACCTTGGCCTACCAAACCACTCTCCTTGAGGTGCTCTCCCACGACCAGCTTTACTTTCTGACCTTTTTGACCTTTCACCTTGATGGATGGAAAACCGGCTAAGTTCTGCCCCATGTCCAGCACATAGGTGTTTTCTTCAGGCTCGGCAGTTGCTTTGATGTCATATTGCTTCTGGACAAGTACCGGTGATGCATGCTGCGGACAAAGTTTTCCCTTAGGGGCTTCTTGGATGACCACAGGCTTCCAGTTGCGGTCATCAAATCCAGGCTGCGCCCAACCGTCTTGCTCCAAAGTGGCATCGTAATCCTCGCCACCAAAAACACAATTGAAGGTAATCGGACTCTCCGACCACTTCCATGAATCATCCGACGATATCAGCTGTTCCTCACCATCAGCATAGGTGATTTTCAGGTGAAAAAATAGGGTGGGAGGACCAAAACTGATCAGGAACTTTGCATAACGATCACCGGACACGTTGTACATCCCATTGCCCAGTAAGACGCCAATGGCATTTTCCCCGCTTACAAGGCGCTCGGTGACATCGTAAGCATTGTAATAAACCGTTTTGTCATAATCTGACCACAAGGGTGCAAATTCACTGTTGCCCACTTTTTCCCCGTTGAGCTTGAGCTCATAATGGCCAAGTCCACTGATATAAACTGTCGCTTTTTCAATTTCACTTTCCACCTCAAACGGTTTCCGCAATTGGATACTCCGCTTTGCCAATGGCTTCACCTTGGACCATTTTTCCTTATTTTCCTCCCGGCGCATATCCGGCTCATGATAATTTCTGCCAGCCGGCAATCCACTTTCCGCACGGGTGATGGCGCCGATCCACTGAGCTCCTTTTTCCAGCTCATATGGTGCCATTTCGAAAAAAGCCATGTTGCTCCAATCAGAGGAAATACCTGCTTCATTCCACACTTTTACTTTCCAGAAATACCGCTCTCCATTGATCAAGGGGCCACCTTCATAGGGAATCAATTGGCTCTGACCGCTGGTGATTTTACCACTGTCCCAAACTACCGCCGCTTCATCCTCGCTGGCAGAATGGGACACCACCACCTGATAAGCGGTTTGCCGGGCACCGTTCGCATCACTGACCAATTCCCATCCAAATCGTGGCGCCGTCTTTTCAATGTTCATCGGGTTATCGGCCAATTCCGTGGTGATGTTGGTCACCTGAAGAAGGGTACCCCTAGGTCCGGAATCGCAGCCAGAAAACAGTACTACCGCTATCAATAAAAACAGCCATGCCTGCATGAGGGCTAAAGGTTCCGTATAATTCTTTTCTACTTTCAATTTTTTAGTATTTAACTCGAAATTAATACTGTTCAGTTAATGAAATTTAAATGGCTATCTGTGCAAGGTGCCGGAGCGGAGATCCGGCACGACGTTCTATTTGCCATAGGCCTAATTGTACCGCTGTCTCTAACTCGGTACCCAGTTGTCCCGTCATCTCTGATGCGGGACGGTGAAAATTGAGTCTCCCGACTCAGCTCAGCTTTGCTTTACCACCGATTCCAATCTTTTGAGTCAGAGACTCAATGATAAGAAGTACCAAGTCACATACTTGGTACAACCACAAACTATTTTCTTACTCAATCACGTTCTATCCAACCACCTAATACGTCACTAACGACTCCAAGTAAAACACCGCCTCTGGATCTTCATCACCGGCATTGTCCAAGTCATAATCCTGGTCCGTTGGGGTTTCGGCATTCGGGAAGTACCGCTGTGTACCGGTTCGGAACACCACCCTTTCCATGGCATCCAAAGGCGCAAAGAAGAGCTTTGGCCCTTTCTCTTTGCCGTTTACCTTGATCTGGTAAAAGCGGGTTTCGGCATTTAATTCCAATTTCACATGATAGCTTTCTCCTGCTTCATATTCGGTAAGGGTATTCATGCGGTATCCTGCCCGTGTCTTAAACAATCCATCTTCATCAAAGATCAACTGCACGCCTGGACGGCCTTTGCCATCTTGGATTTCGACCTGGAATTTTCCATGATCACTTTGCCCTGGGATCACGGTAAATTCCACATGCAGCTGCTTACTGCTGGGCACTATTCGCTGTGCCTTGCCATAATCAAAGGGATCCTTATCCTTAAAGGTCAAGTATCTCTTGCCATCCTTAGCAGTGATTTCCGTCTTTGCCCACTGCGGGCTATACGTATTCCAAAGGGCCAGTTCCTGTCCTTCCGGTAACGCGTCAAACACTTCATTGGCATGACCCGCTGCTTCCGCCGTGATGGGCGTGGGCACAGAGGCCACCCATATGTCTTCTTTGTTGACACTGTATGTGAGCCACATTTTACCTGCTGTAGGGGTACCATTGCCCTCCAAAATCCCTCGCACGTATTGGGGGCCGTAGGATTTATAATTTCCGCCGTATCGCATGGCCGTGATCTCGCCGTGTACCAGCAGCAAATCCGTATAATTGATTCCGTCCTGACTGGTAGAAACAGCCAACGGCCACCGGTATTCGGAAGGGTTATAGACCGTCGCATAAGCGCCATCCGCTGTTCGCTGCCCCCAAATTTTGGCATTTCCATTGACCACGCCGGGCGCCCTCAGGGGATTGTATTCCCACGATTTTCCCTCATCATGGCTGATGCTCGTAAGGGCATGCTTCCACAATCCTACCACACGGCCATCGGGAAGGTGGTAATAACTAAACGCTTTATATTGTTTTTTCAAGGGAATCAACGGATCATCGCGATCCGCTTCCTCAACCCATTGTTGCATCATCAGCGGTTTGCCGAGCAGCTCATCACAGGCCTCCACAAAGGCGTTGTCTTTGCTGGACTTGTAAAACGGATAATCGGTATTTTGTTCATCCCAGCCGTGGTTATACCGGATAAAATGGATCGGCCCAAAACTGCCATCCGCCTTGATTTCCCGAACCACCCGGCCAATGCCGTTACCATCATTCGGCCCATCGTGGGCATCCAAAGCTATCCCATAATAGGCCAGTGCCAGGAATTTTCCATTATCAGCGACATAAAAGCCCATGCGCTGGTGCATCACGGCATCCAAGTCTTTGGCCACCCCTTCGTGCCCCGCTTTGCTCGTGCCATCAGGAATACGATAGGGAGGGAAAATCACTTGCGGCTTGGTCCAGTCGTACCCATCCTCGGAAACTTGCAAAAGCGTCTGGCTCGGAGCAATGTGCTCCCCAACCGGGTCACTCAAGTATTCCATGTAGAATTTTCCCTTCCAATAGGCCAACATCGGCGCGTGGTTATAGGTCCAGCCAAAGCCATCTCCCTTATCCGGTTGTTCCCTGTTGGCCCGCATGGTCTGCACAGCATGCACACCAATGGCCGGCTTTAACTGCCCGTGGTGATAATCTACCCTGGACAAGGTACTTCCACTGTAGTGTAGCGTATCCTGGGCCAAAAGCGAGGCTGGGGTAGCCACGATCATGCACAAGATCGAAAAAGCACCTAAGATTAGGGGATTACAAATTCCCTTTATGTCAAGCTCCGGATTGCAAATCCGGAACAGCAAGTCTTTTAAGCCTTGGCCCACTGTCCCGCTCTTTATTCTTTCCTCTATGTTCTTTCCTCTAAAATGCATTTTCATTTTGTTTTTGCGTTGGCTTTTAGGTTGTCCAACACTTCTTTGGAAACCGTACTGATCGTGCCGTGTTTATGTCCCTCCGGCAGGCTGATTTGATCATCGATATTGGTAAAGGTCTTGAAATCTGCCGTACTGACTGCTTGATAGGTCTTGGCACCGTAGCTGTCAAAATAGATCAGCCACTTATCCCCATCTTTCAGCACCGTAGGCCCCTCGGTGAGGAAATCCGAAAATGGCTCCGAATAATCCTTCCAAGGGCCTAGCGGAGATTTGCCAAAAGCCACTTGGATATTCCGGTTGGGGCGGGTATTATCTTTCAATACCAGCGCATAATCATCTTTTTTGCGCTTCACGATCACCGCATCAATAACGCTAAAACCCGGCTCCAAAAAGAGCTTTGTCGGCGTAAAATCCTTGAAATCCTTGGTCGTGGTGTAGTACATCCGGTGGTTGTTTCGCTCTTCTTCCTCACCCTTCTCGTACCGGAAAGGGATAGTGGATGCCCAAATGATGATGTAGCGGTCTTCTTCATCATCATAAAAGATCTCTGGTGCCCAAACGTTCACTACATCGGGTTCATGGGCCATAGCAGGAATAAACTGCTGCTCCGACCAATCCACAAAATCCTGTGTGCTGGCATAGCCAAAACCCTTGCCCCCCCTCCAATCAGTGGTCCATACCATGTGGTAGGTTCCGTCGGGCCCTTTTACCACAGAAGGATCACGCATGATGTGGCTTTTGCCGACTTTTGGCGGCAGGAAAGGGCCTCCAAGACTTTCCCAATGGTAGCCATCTTCGCTGTACGCCAAGTAAAGCCCTTCATCTGCTGGTTCTCGAAAGGAAGTAAAAATGTAATATTCCTTTTCTGATTGGCAGCTCAGCATCAGGCTGCCCAAAACGAATAAGGCTATCTTTATAAAGCTCGTTCTCTCAGTAATTTTCATTGATAATCTTTTGTTCAAGAAATCCATATCTCACATCATTGCGAGGAAGTATGACGAAGCAATCTCTTCTTCGGAACACAAGATTGCTTCTTCCCTCCGGTCATCACAATGACGAAATAAAGGACCGTCATTGCGAGCGGAACAATAGTGAGCAAAGCAATCTCGCCTCCTTTACACTACATCACTATTTAATTTATCCCTTTCACCTCTTCTCCTTTGATCACCGGTTCGGTGACATTGTTCCATTGGTTGTTTTGAATAAAGATGTCCAAGCTCTTTTCTCCATTTATCTTCAGGAAATTTGGGGTGCTGACCATAGGGAAATTGTTGGTCACCAAGGCATTGCTGACATTCATGAGCTCCACCACGGGGCGATCTGCATGGGGCCGGCGACTTTTGATATTGTCCAAGATGATCCCTTCGGTATCTTCCACACTTATGGAAGGGCCCATTTCGGTCGTGATCTGCACATCATGCAACTCCACATTGGTGGCCGTATGGATGGAAATGCCCTCTTTAGCATCCATGTTGATATTGGAAAAGCTGATCTGGTCGATCGGCATCTCGGGAATTCCTAAGATCTTGCCGGCCACATTGATTTGGCTTCCGGTCACATTGGAAATATGGATGTTGCGGAATGCAGGTGTTTCTTCGGTTACAGGGCCTTCCTTGGTGTTCTTGTCATAAAAAAGGTTCATCACAATGGCTTCTAGCTGGATATCCTTCATGACGACATTGTCCACCCGGATTTCTTCGACCACACCGCCACGTCCTCTGGCTGCTTTTAGCCGAATACCTCTATCGGTGCCATCGAATACGCAATTGGAGATGGTCACTTTTCGGATGCTGCCGGAGACCTCACTTCCGATGACCACACCGCCATGTCCGCTGAGCATGGTGCAATTGGTAATCGTGACATTCTCGGTAGGAGTGTCCCACTTCCGGCCGTCCATATCCCTACCGGACTTGATCGTGATACAGTCGTCGCCCACGCTGATATGGCTGTCAGAGATGTGCACATTACGACAGGAAGTCGGGTTGATGCCATCGGTATTGGGAGAAGGAGGGTTTTCGATCGTAACACCCGTGATGGTGACATTGTCACAAAAAGCAGGATTTACCGTCCAAAAGGGGGAATTTACAATGGTCACCCCCTCGATACGAACATTTTTGCAGCGAAAAGGCTGAATCAACGGCGGCCTGAAAAACTTCAGTCGCATGGTTTTCTGATAATTTGGAGAAGTCTCCAGCCCTTCATTTGCAGCGGTCCACATCTTCTGGTATTTGCTCTCTTCGAGGGTCTCGGGAGCCGCTTCATGAATCCGGTACATTTCCATCCACCAGTCTTTGCCTTGACCGTCGATCTTTCCCCTACCGGTAATGGTGATATTCTCTGCCTCATAGGCGTAGATCAATGGGGAGAAGTTATTCATCACAGTCCCTTCCCAACGCATCTGCACAAAAGGCAGGTAATGGTCAAAATTCGTGGAAAATCGCAACACCGCTCCCGCATCCAAATGAAGGGTGGTATTGCTTTTCATGTGAATGGCACCCGTGAGGTAATCCCCCGCCGGAAAAAAAAGCGTTCCCCCACCTGCCTCAGCGGCTTTGTCAATGGCACTTTGGATGGCTTCCGTACAAAGCTGGCCTTCGTTGTTGCCACCAACATCCAAAATATTCGTCCAGCCCGGATTCGCCGCAGTCAACGATTGACTGAAGGCAAAAAGGCATACTACAAACAGTAATTTTGTTAGTCTTTTCATAGGTTATTTTGATAGGTAGTTGGGGATTTCAAATCCCCATTATTGTTAGTTCGGGATTACAAATCCCAAACATCGGGATTACAAATCCAGAACAGGTGAGCCTCATGAATTGGCTCGGATATCCAAATTCCGAACAGCTTAAGTGCATACTCCAGTCTCAAGACTCACTACTCACTACTCTCACTTGTAATTTAACACCAATACCCAATCGTTGCCATCCTGCACCTTCCCGTCCGGCTTGAACTCTTGGACACCTTGGGCATCCACCTCACCGATTTCGGTCATTTCTCCATTTCGCGGATTAAACCAGCTGGCGGTGGCTTTATTCCCTTTGATTACCTCCATGTTTACTTGGATAGGCCTTCCGGTATAGGTATAAATCAGGGCGTACTGTTCTCCTCGGGTAGCCGCCAGGTGATCGTGTCGCTCCCCTTGGTTTGCAATCAGGGACTGATCAGGAACACGCTCCAAATAAGGAAATTGCATGATCAAGTCTTTCAAATGGTGCATTTGCTTGGCTCCTGGATCATTGATCGCCGCTGTCCATAATTTGGTATTGCCATAGGCACCTACTTCGCCATCCTCGGGACGGTGCATCTGCATCACTGCACTATGCCCATAAGTATGGCCTGCTGCTCCTGAAAATACGGCCCAATACGCATACCTTCTTACCGCAGCGGCATCCCAAAACCCTTCTTCAGGATCATGGAGCCCTTCAGGAATACCCTCATAGGAAGGCTCTCCATCCACCGTGGGCATTTTGCGCTCCAACTTGTAATCCGCCTGCACATATTTCCAGTTGTCCTCGCCATAAGCCCTTTCGGTATCGTCCTGATCGTAGCGCCGGTGGCCGGACTGAAACATATGAAAGTCCATCCATGGGGCATCTGCAAACCAGTCTGAAGACTGCATACGGCCTCTTGGGTGGAAGGTAATCAGATGGTTACGGTCATTTTTGTCTAAGGTCTCTCCAATGGCATTCCAAACATCCGTGTGCTCATTGCCAAAGGTATCACCCCCATTTAGCCAAATGACGTTTGGCCGGTCTTTGTAGCGAAGGGTAAGGAACTTGGCATATTTCTTTGCTTCCTCCACGGTCACACCACCGTCCTTGACATTGGAACCCCATACGGGTACCATGGCCATGTAAAGGCCTCGCTTCTCCGCCTCTCTCACCAAATAATCAATATGGTCCCAAAAATCATACGCCACGGAATCCGAGAAATCACTTCCCGGATGGGTCAGGGGAGTAGCCACATTTTGATCCACCAAAGCGCTGTCACCATAAGCATTGACAGCACCTAGCGTGTGCAGGACCATCACCTGGATGACATTATAACCCTTTTCTTGGCGGTCATCGAAATATTCCAAGGCTTCCTCCCGCTTCAGCTTGTTAAACAACAGCCATCCGGTATCGCCCAGCCAAAAAAACGGTTCTCCACTGGTCGTTACAAAATAGCGGTCGTTTTCTGACACTTTTAAAAAAGGTAAGCCCTTCGGCCCTTCAGCCGGCTTTGCGGCCGTTTGGGTTTCGGTTTTGTTGCTTTGACAGCTTAGTAGCGTGCCTAGCACAAGGGCTGCTATGCCTAGTGTGATGTTGCGTTTCATTGTATAATTGTTGAAAGGTTTTTAATGTTTCAATGTGTTAAGGTTATTGCAGGAAGCCTCCTCTAATCCGTTTCCACTTTAGAAAGCTGGGCAGCTGAATCAACGCTGCAATTCTCCTATTTTTTCCTTATCCAAAGAATCAGTGGGGCGTCCGCTCCAATGTCAAGACCCGAAGTGGTTTCGCTGAGAGTTTTGACTTCTTTGATGATGGCACCACTTCCAGCGTGGATAAATACCGCTTCTCCGTCTTTTGGGGCCAGTTCGTGATAACCCGCACTTCCCATTGCCTCTTTTTCTGCTATGTACACCAGTAATTCTCCTTGGTCATTCTGCATGATCCAATGGCCATTTTGACTTTCCATTGGATGCATGGTGGCCAGACTTTCCTTCCAAGCGGGGGCATCTACCGCTGGTAAATTGGGCAAAGAACCACCGGCAAACAGCACCGCCCATCCCATGCGGCTTCCTGCGGGGGTGGAATAGATGACTGCTTTGTCAGGAAATTGATCACGATACCTTTTGATCCCCTCATAAATCGCTGCTGGAGTTTCTTTGCCTTGCTTCATCTTTCGGGCATGTTGTCTTGGCGCCATGTGCTTGCCTCCCTGTGGGGCATAATCCCCGCTTTCAGAAGGATGCCAATACCGGATATCGATCACCTCTACCAATTCTTTTCTCACGGGATCTGCCAAAATAGCATCTTGCACGTCTTTGGTGGCACTCAAGGCAACTAAGGCATCATGCCCCGTTTCGGCTTCCCATTCCCCAATTACATCAACCCAAAACTCCGTAAAGTGCAAAGGCCCGGTATATTCCGCACTGGTGAATTGCATAACATTGCTGTTGTCGGCGAAATTACCCAAACACTGCCGGATAAATTTTCGGTGAAGCTCCCTTCGCTGCGGGTGGTCGACATTGTAGAAATATTCATCCATAAAGATCCGCTTGTCCCCCGCATATGGGGGTGGTTCTGGAAATCCGGTGTCGTTGATATTGTTTGCAGATCGCCAAGGAGAATCGGCCCAGTGTGCACCGGCTTCCAGGATATTATGCTGGAAATAATTTTGGTGCATCAGGATAATCCCTTCCTGCTCTGCCAAGTCTGCAAATTGATCCAATCGACTCCAATAGAAATGGCTGTATTTGGTCAGGTCGTATTTGCTCAAGCGATCCCAAGCTTCTCCCTGGCCACTCCTCGCAAATGGCTGTTCATAAAACGGGGGCCATACGTCCGGATCAAGTCTTCTGACCCGCTCATGATCGTCCCTTCTTCGCTCATACCACAGCCCATAATTATGGTCCAGCGCCACGCTGCCTTCCGCTTTCATGGTGGCGACTACCTCAGGAATTACATCCGTGTAGCCTGTTCCGTACCTTCCGGGCACAAAACGGGTAACATGCGGTCGAGACCGCCCAATATCCCTTGGCCGTAAGCTTCCACGCCACCACTGCACCGTTTGTGTGCTGCCAGTGAGGAGCTGTCCGTCCCAGGTCAGTTTACCCTTTATGACTGCCACTTTAGGAGCAGCAGTACTCGTCTGATCCTTCGGTTCAATTCCAAGAGCTTCCAAGGACTTTGCGCTGCCTGCTGCTGGATCAATAGGATTTCGGATCGCTGCTTGCTGGATCCATTTCTCCATCGTCAGCAAGGGCTCTCGGGCCAAAACGGTCATCTCTGTTGCCTGCTCCACCGTGGGGCTGCTGCTCGGCTCTGACCCCACAGGCATCAAGAATGGCTCGAAGGGCAAATCGCCCAGTCGGTCTTCCAGCTGGGCATAATAGAGGCTCCGTGGCTTGACGTGGTTGTTGGTCTCGATCCACTGGCCATTCCCCTCAAACTGCGCCCAGGCACCAAAGGCCCAGTTTTGTGCGGTCGGGGGGCTGTAGTTGCGAATTTCCGCTGCATCGCACTGCCAAAAGACACTGTTGGCTGCGGTCCATCCGGCACCGCGGCCTTCCTGCATCCGGTTCGCAAAAACCAATGCATGACCATCGATCCTCACCATGTCAAACAACACTCCCGATGCCCAGCCTTGCTGTGCCCCGCTAAAACTATGAGGCAAATAGGCCTTGCACTGCACAAAAGCATTCGGACCTGCAGTGGCCAGTCCAGTGCTGAAATCATGGTAACCGTACTCCGAATAGCATCGCTGGAAAAGGGTCTGCTGGCCTTCTGTAAAAAAGGTATTTCGCCGTTCACCTCCCACCTCCGAGACTGGAGCTAGGGAGCGACAATCCTCTACCGTGATCCTCCTGCCCGTCTTATACACCGCCACAGCCGAGCCCGCAAAATGCCTAAAATCCACTTGGCGCACCCAAGCATCTTGGACACTTTCCATCGATACGGCGGACCAGCGATGGTCTTCATCTTTGGGATTGCTTTGGTCATAGGTGGACTGCATGCTGAGGTGTTCGATTCCCACATGTTGGATCCTTCCGGGCCACTCATAGCTCACCAGGAATCCCCCTCCATATTTTTGGTCAATAGCATTGGTCAAGGGCACATCGAAAGCCACTTTTCCTTCATCGGTTTTTGATATCGTCCGGTCCCAATATTGGTCATGTCCTCCGGGCTTCCAGCCAATCCAGCCCGTTTCGCCACCAAATTCATTCATGGAGAGTTCATCGATCCAAGCTTGGGTAGATGGCCTGACCACCATCACTTGAGATCCGGCCGAAAGCGCGGACGCTACCGTCAGCTCACGGGCATTGACGGGGACGTATGCATCCGTGATCTTCAGCGTATCGCCGTATTCGCGATCATCCTGCCCCAGCACACGGACGAGGGTTTCACGGGTTTTTCCCGTTCCGAGCAGCGTGGTTTTACCCTGGCCACTCCCCCTGAGCACCACGCCTGATTTCGAAAATACCAGCTGGCCGCCGATCTCATAAATGCCCGGCTCCAACAGTACGGCTCCTCTAAAACCATTTTCATCCATGGCCAATGTGCCTACATGGTCTATGGCCGACTGAAGCTGGGCCGTTACATCACCCTCCCTGGGTGACATCACCACTTTGGCCGGCACCGAGGGAATCGCTTTCTCACTGGCCTCGTAGCCGCAAAACGAAAAGTCCGGAATCCGGTCCCCATTCTCGGATGTCTGGTAAACCAATGCTCCGTCCTGCTGGCTAATGGGTTTGGGGGCTTGCCTTGCGAGGACGAGTTGGCCCCACGAAAGGAATAGTCCAAGTACCACAAAATTCTGGAAGAACCTTCTCCCAGAATTTTGCATACTTATCAACCTTCTATTTATGCTATTAAACTGTTTCACGTTGGTCGTTACATTACGGATTGTTGGCTGCCTTTTTTCGCTCAAACATTTCTTTTTCGGCTTGCTTAAGGTCATATCCCAAGTCGGAAAGGTAGTTGTTGATTTTACCTTTGTATTTGCCAAACCAAGCGTGCTTGGCATGGGAAGAACCTGCGTCCATCGCACGTTCTCTGGCTTCCACCAGCCAATCCCAAATTTTATCCTGCTGTGCCTGGTTAAGGTCTGGGATCATCTCCTGATAAACCTTAAACGTGTTTGGTGCCACGTTATAGGTCATGCCATCTTTCACCGCTTCCACCTGCTTATCGGTCAGCTCAGCAGAAAGTTGGGCCAGGTATTTTTTATGCAACTTGGCCATGGCTTTATTTGCCCTCTTTTCAGCTTTTTTGATTTTCTTTTCTTCCTTTTTGCCATCATACATCTCCTTGGCCGCGTCGATCTGTGAATCGCGCTCGTCATGAATCAGGCTGAGGTTCCGATATTGCTTTGCAATGATGTCACTGACTTTGTCCGCTTTCTGTGGATCAGCAATATCCATGTTTTCCAAAATCTTGTCGGCCCGCTCGTTGGTTACCTTCACATATTCAGGATCAAAGCCCTGTGCATGGGCTACTGCTGCCAAACCCGTAATCAAAATGACAGCCAAAAGGAATGATTTTATATTCTTGTTCATGGTAATTATATTTTTTGTTTGAAGGGGATTTTAAATCCCGAACAGTGTAAGATAAACCCCCTCCTAACCTCCCCTAAAGGGGAGGAATTCTAGGAATTCTATCTTGGTTCTTTATTCTTTACTCTTTCTTCTAAACTACTTTTGCAAAAGCCCACCGTTCATGGCAACATCCAGTAGGGTATCGTGGCTATTTTCCCACTGGGTCCAATCCACCTTTTTGGTAGGATCGATTCCGTTGATGTACTTTTCAAGGTTGGTGTAGCCGTCACCGTTCAGGTCGCCATTGGCATCGGAAGGATCATTGGGATCCAGCCCATACTTCACTTCCCAAGCATCCGGGATGCCATCACCATCCGTTTCGGCATACGGCTGCCCCTTGTACTCAGGATAGCCCCCCACTTGATCGGGATGAACGATAATGCCCTTTTTATAAGAATCTATTGGCAACCTCCTATTGATAAACTCCGCGCCGATTTCCATTTCTTTCCCTTCCGGAGCATTGATTTCTCCAGTTTTCACCATTTGGATGACCCTTTTGTCCACTGCATCCCTTTTGGGCAAGGTGGCACCGGCATGCTCCATCACAAAGTCATACGCGGCTTTGGCAGATACGATCTTGATGGGAGCCATTTCAAACGGCTTGGATTGGCGCATGTAGGCAAAATGCTGCTGCGCCTCTTCGAGGCTTAGGTCAGACGGCTGTACTCCTCCGGCCCAGTTGTCTGCTGAAACCTTGGGGTTTCCTTCGACGAAATTGCCCTCGACATAAGCCCTTCCAAAGGTTTTCGGATCCAAGTATCCGGATTCTGGTTTGATGATCCGGTAGCTGATGGGCTTACCTTCAGGCGTCATCGGCCCTGGCTTATAGTAATTGTTAATGATATTGAAGAGCGAACGGTAATCGCCCCCATCCACGGACCGGTTCCACCAATTGAACAGCACATTGTTCACAAAGGTAAAATCCCCGTACATGCCCACCGATGGGTTTCGGGAGATGTTGTTGGCCCACAGGTTACGGATGAAAGTGCTGTTCAGGCCGCCAATGGTACTGCCAAAAGCGTGATTATACGTATCAAGCCCTTCAGAGGAAATGGTATTCTGAATGGTAATATTGGCAGCCGGCAGCTTTTCGCGATCGGAATTTTCATTGGCTGTGAACATGTTACGGTACAGGGAGATGTTTTCGTCCAGTCCCCAGCTCACCGAGCAATGGTCGATGATCACATTTCCCATGGGATCACCACTCAGGGCATCGTCCCTCCGTGTCACGTCCGTAGCTCCTCTTCGGAACCTCATGTGCCGGATGATCACATCATGGGTGTCCACGGCAAAGGTCTCTCCCGCTACACAAATCCCATCTCCCGGGGCGGTCTGTCCCGCGATGGTCACATACGGTGCCCGCAGACTGATGGGCTTTTCCAGTTGGATAATGCCGGCCACATTGAAGACGATGGTCCTGGCGCCCCCAGCTTCACAAGCCTCTCGGAGCGTGCCGGGACCACTGTCGGCCAAGCTCGTCACGACAAAGACCTTTCCTCCACGGCCACCGGGCGTAAAAGCCCCTCCGCCTTCTGCTCCCGGGAAAGCAGGAATATCAGCTTTTACAAAATCATTGGGATAGGAAGCCCAGCGCATATAGGGCCTTCCTTCTGTAGCTTCCTGCTGAATGGTGGGATAAATTTCGTTCCAAACCTCGTCCAGCCTTGCTTCTTCCAAGGCCATGATCGAATCAGTTTTGGCCTGTAAGGCCGGGGGAATCTCGGGATATTGGGCAAAAGCCTCCACGCTTATCAGGGCTGCTACCGTCAAAATGAAGAAGCCTTTCGGCCAAAAAGATTGCTTTATCGTTATCATTTTCAGTTAATTTTAGGTTTTTGGTGTTTGCCAAAAGCACCCCACCAGTGTTAATCTAACCAATAGGAAAAAAACCTGATCAACGCCTCCATTTTCTCCATATTGCTGATGTAAAGTTACTTAATAAGGTAGGCAAACCTTCCTGAACTATCCTGCTGAACCCCCTAACAAAAGGCTGAACAAGGATAATTTAAGCCTGAAAAGGGATATGGAGAACCTGAGCCTCATACGAAGCAAGTATTGAGTCGGAGACTCACCCTTTGCCTGTGCCGGGGCAGAGACCCGGCACAACTACGGCAACCGAACCCAGCTATCCCACTGTCTCTGACATGGGATCACGAAAACTGAGTCTCCCGACTCAGGTATTCGGTTTCTTCCACTAATTTCTTCACAGTGGGACAGGGCCCCAACGCAACCCCGGACTTCATCATTCCTAATTTCCCTATTGTCACTTGCTACTTTTTTCGCTTATCTTCGAACCGAAATCCACTAAAGGATTGTTACAGACCAAACGAAAAGAAACTATGGCTTGGAAAGCAATTGATCACCTAGAGCAAATCCAAAAAATCAAAGAAGAAAGCAAAACCCAACCGGTATTGATCTTCAAGCACTCTACCAGCTGCAGCATCAGTGGCATGGCTTGGAACCGGCTGCAACGCAATTGGCAGGAAGGGGATTTCGCAAAAGTCAGCCCTTACGTGCTGGACCTTCTTACCTACCGTGAGATTTCAAACGCCATCGCCCAAGAGTTTGCGGTGGACCATGAATCGCCCCAAGTAATCCTTCTCAAAGACGGCATGGCCTATTATGACACCAGTCACATGGGCATCAATTACCACGACATTATCGAAAAGGTATAGTCAAGAGCATAAGATAGTGACCAAGGCCTTAAAATAGCCAAGGAAAGAAGCTCCTCCTTGCCCTTGGACACACTCTTTACGATGTAGTAGGAGGAAGGGCCTTCAGATGGTGCTTCCTTTGCCTACCCCCCAACATTTTTCTCCTCACCGTAAATTAAAGGGAAGAGCGTTTTTAATAATTGGGATGAGCTTATATATTTGGCTCACTTACCTGAACGAACCTATCCATGAGATTTCCGGCCCATCTGCTTTTATTTGCCCTTATCTTTTATTTTTCATGCAAAGAAGAAACCACCACCCCACCCAATATTCTTTTTATTGCCGTGGATGATCTTCGGCCAGAATTGGCTTGCTATGGAAAATCATATGTCCATTCCCCCAATTTTGATCAGTTAGCGGCTGAAAGTAGCCTTTTTGAAAACCACTTTGTGACGGTACCTACCTGTGGAGCCTCCCGTTACAACCTGATCACCGGAAGACTCCCCAAAAGCCCGGGAGACCTGAGCAACCAGGCTTCTGTGACCAATATTGCAAATAAGCCAGAAGACGAAAGGCCTGTTACCTTTATGCAAGCATTAAGGCAAAATGGCTATTACACCGTAGGGATCGGAAAAATCTCCCATCATCCCGATGGATATGTATATGGCTACCTTGACCCTAAAAGCGATAAAATCGAACTTCCGGGCAGCTGGGACGAAATGCACTTCAATAACGGTAAATGGGGCACGGGACATCATGCCTTTTTTGGGTATGCAGATGGCTCAAACCGCAACGAAATGGACAAAGCGGTCAAGCCTTATGAAGCCGCAGAGGTCGACGACAAAGGGTATCCGGATGGGCTTACCGCTGACCTGGCCATCCAAAAGCTAAAATCCCTAAAGCAGCAACAAAAGCCTTTTTTCTTGGGAGTGGGCTTTTTTAAACCCCACTTGCCCTTCACCGCCCCAAAAAAATACTGGGACCTCTATGATGAAGTAGACATTCCTTTGGCCCCATTTGCGGCTATTCCAGAAAACAGTGCCAAGGCCAGCCTTCATAACAGCGGGGAGCTAAACCAATACCGACTCGGGGAAGAAAAGCCTAACTTGGAACAGGCCGCCTCTGATGCCTATGCCCGAAAATTGCGTCATGGGTATTTGGCGGCGGTAAGTTATATCGATGCCCAGGTGGGCAAACTATTGGACGAACTAGAAGCGCAAGGCCTGGCCGATAATACCATAGTAGTGGTTTGGGGCGACCATGGCTGGCATTTGGGCGACCAAAAAACTTGGGGCAAGCATACGGTCTTTGACAATGCCCTGAAAAGTGTCCTGATGATCAAGCGGCCTGGAAAAGAAGGGCAGCGGATAAAGCAGGTCGTCAGCACTACAGACATCTATCCGACTGTCATGGAGCTTACCAATGTCCCTTCCCAATCGACCTTGGATGGAGAGAGTATGGTGTCCCTTATGGACAATCCTTCTGCTAAAGAATGGAGGAACACTGCTTACAGCTATTTCAGTAGAGGTGTTTCCCTACGAACCCCACAATATAGATTGACCAAATATTTCCGAGATCAGCCTCCAGCCGTGGAGCTATACGATCACCTAAACGACCCACATGAAAGTAAAAACGTGGCAAAGGACCTGCCAAAAGTAGTACAGCAACTTATGCCGATCTGGGAAAAGGGGAATACGGGGATCTTTGAGGAATAGATGGAAGCCCCCTTCGACTACGCTCAGGGATCTTTATTCTTCGGCTAAGCTCTGGAAAGGAATCAGAAGCAGCCTATTTGAGTCAGCGACCGAAAGCTTGACCGTGCTGCGGCAGAGACCCAGCAAAACCTTAGGTATTAACCTTGTCTTACGGAATTCGTATTTTATCGCATTTGTCACCTTACTTTATGGTTTATGAGTTTCCTA
>JGI2924J29684_1077591_pt1 | contig 19213 bp, 21 predicted proteins | sample BenlonsequencITS_FD_29684 | JGI IMG/M metagenome (IMG submission 29684)
ATTGTCATTACCACTCCTTTGGGGGGAAGGGACAAAGTTGCAATGAGCCTGAGTCAGGAGACCTGCCTGTAAACATACGTTATCGGCTTCGCGAATAAGCCGGCAGTTGTGAGGATGATGGTAAAATCCGCACCCATTTGGGATGCGGATTTTTTGCATTTATTTATGAAGATAGAGGAGGGTGTGATATATATGGAATTTCTACTGGCATTACAGTTTTTAACCAGGATTCCCGTTACCATTGCCCGTATAGGGGATGATCGGGTTATGGCGCGTTCCATGTCCTATTTCTCCTTTATTGGTTTATTGATTGGCGGAGCAGCTGCCGGATTGCACTATTTGCTTGGTTTGGGCTTTTCATCTACGGTGGCAAATCTGGGCGCCATTATTTTTGTTATTTTCGTGACGGGCAATCTGCATGGCGATGGCCTGATGGATACGGCCGACGGCATTTTCAGCGGACGTCCCGGGGATCGGATGCTGGAAATCATGAAGGACAGCCGGGTTGGTTCTCATGGGGTAATGGCGGGTGTACTGGTCGTTTTGCTGAGGGTTGTTTTGTTAGGTGAGATGGATCAGACATCACAGATGATGGCGCTGGTACTGGCGCCGACACTGGGTCGCTGGGCACAGGTCTATGGGGCTGCCCGCTACCCCTATGCAAGAAGCAATGGAGGAACCGGCTCCTTTACCGCTTACGTGGGTTGGCGGGAGCTGGGTGCCAACTCATTAGTGGCTCTTGGACTAAGCTTGGCGCTTTTGAAGTTGTCCGGACTCATACTTCTAGGGGTCACGCTTATCGGCACGATTTTGTTTCATGGGTTCATCAAAGGCAAACTTGGCGGTATTACCGGTGATACGCTGGGTGCAGCCAGTGAATGTATAGAAATATTGACTCTGGTGATGCTGGTTCTCTTACCATTGTTAAAACTTTAGAAAGGTGTGAAAAATAATGCATTTATCTTTGGAACAAGTATTATCCGGCATTCGACCGGTGGAACAGGCCTGGCGGGTAAAAGCCAGGAAACGGCTGGATGATCTGGCCATTCCGCATAATAGTCTGGGGGATTTGCTGGACTTGGCAGAGCAACTGGCTGCCATTAATGAAAGCATGACGCCCTCTGTAGCGAAGAAAATGGTGGTGACCATGGCCGGGGATCATGGTGTTGCAGCTGAAGGTGTAAGTGCATTTCCCCAGGAAGTTACCCGGCAGATGGTAAATAATTTTGTTGCCGGTGGTGCGGCCATCAATGTTCTGGCAGAAACAGCAGGTGCCGGTGTGACCGTGGTAGACATGGGGGTTGCAGTGGATCTAAGCGTTCTGGTGGAGCAAAAAAAGATACTTTCTTATAAAGTTGGCTATGGTACGCAGAATATGGCCAAGGGTCCGGCAATGACTCGGGAGCAGGCGGTGCAGGGTCTGGAAGCAGGTATAGAAATTGCCGGCTTACTGGTAAAAAGCGGCATAGAACTGTTGGGCACAGGAGACATGGGGATCGGCAATACGACGCCAAGCAGTGCGATTCTGGCGGTGTTTTCCGGTCGATCCCCCCGGCAGGTAACCGGTCGGGGAACCGGTATCAATGACAGTGCTTTGGACAACAAAGTGCAGGTCATCGAAAAGGCTATTGCTTTAAATAAACCGGATCCCAAAGATGCTTTGGATGTATTGTCCAAGGTGGGCGGCTTTGAAATTGCCGGAATTGCCGGATTGATTCTGGGTGCGGCTTACTATCGCATACCGGTGGTAGTAGACGGACTAATATCATCCGCCGGGGCCTTGGTAGCCAAAAACTTGGCACCCAATGCCATTGACTATATGATTGCAGCCCATCAATCCATGGAACCGGGACATCAATACATGCTGGAAGAATTGGGTCTCAAACCACTTCTGGATCTAAACTTGCGTTTAGGAGAAGGTACCGGTGCAGCTTTGGCTATGCATATCGTGGAAACAGCTTCCCGGGTTATTTACAAAATGCTGACTTTTACGGATGCAGGAGTTACGGAACCGGAAAATACCGGGGGCATGGCAAATGCATAATCCGCAGGATATGAATCCTCAATATCTGGAAGATCTGGCTACAGGCTATTGGTACTCGGAGGTGCTTTTTACTGCTGTGGAGCAGGGATTCTTTAACCGGTTGGAGCCCGGTGGAAAACCCGTGGCGGAGCTGGCCAGGGAATTAAAATATGACTTTGGAAGTTTAAAACGCTATATTCATATCCTGTCTACCTTGGGACTGGTCTTTGAAGCTGACGGGTATTGTACCAATACAAAGCTCTCTCGAAAATACCTGATTCAGGGTACTGAAGCTTATCAGGGCGACTCCATCCTGTGGCGTAAATACCTGGTTGAGCATTGGAAAAGTCTGCATCAATGCTTGGAAAAAGGCACCCGGGTGCTTCTTCCGCCTATGGATGAGCCGGAGGAAGCCGTCAAACAGCGTTTTCGCCGTTATTGCCGGGCGATGGACTGTATAGTTAAGAATAAAATCGGACAGATATTGCCGATTTTTTCCCAGCTTAAGCTGCAAGGAAATATTCTGGATGTAGGTTCAGGCTTGGGCGCCTTTTCTACCGAATTTTTAAGGCAGTTTCCTGACACCAAGGCTACGCTGCTGGATATGGCTCAAGTTCTGGAATACGCGGAAGAAACCCATGCCGGCAGGGCTTATGCGGACCGTATTCAATATCGACCCACCAATATATTGGAGCCCTGGGAATTACAAAAAAAGCAATACAGCTTGGTAATTTTATCCAATATTGTTCATGCCTTCGCTGAGGCAGAAACCGGGCATGTGCTTTCCGAAGCAGCTGCTCACCTGGCAGAGGATGGGCTGCTGATCGTTCATGATTTTTTCATGGAGCATAAACCGGAAAAGGCGGCCTTGTCAGATCTAAATATGCTGGTGAACACTTACAACGGCAAGGTCTATACGGCTGCCTGGGTGCGGCAGCAGCTGAGGGATGCAGGCTTTATAGCGACGGAATGGATCCCTTTGGAATCAGATACCGCTGTTCTGGTGGCGGCAAAGCAATCGAAAAAGCTGGCGGATTTGTGCATTAGTGCATTGCAGCAATTGTCGGTACAGATACAGAACTTGGGCTTTCAAGTAGTAAAGCCAATTGAGGTGGATTCAATCCACGTACCGGAGTGGGTAGGGCTCAAATGCGAATTCGGCTGTGACGGCTACAACCTTCCCCATTGTCCCCCTAATAGCATCAAACCTGAAAAAACACGGGCATTATTAAAGGATTATTCAAAATGCCTGCTGCTGCAAGGCGTGCCGCCAACCCGTGATTTTCAGAGGATGGTGCTGCAAGCAGAGCGCACAGCCTTTAAAACGGGCTATTATAAAGCATTTTCTCTTTGGGCCGGTCCCTGCAGTATTTGCCCGAAATGCGGCGGCAGAGGAAATTGCAAGAACCATAAAGATGCACGGCCTTCCATGGAATCCGCCGGCATCGATGTTTTTGAAACTCTTCGGAGAAATGGAATTTCCTTGAAGACACTACCGGAAAAAGATGATTATGTAAAATATTTCGCTATATTGTTATTGGAGTGACGGGCGTTGATTGATCAACTGTATCGATTCACACACCGAAGAGAGATCTGGGTGCCATCGTATTGAATAATATCAGAATTATACCGGGGACGCCTATTGAAGCCATCGCCAGAAGCCATGGAGAGATCGATGCGGATCGGATCTGCTGTGTTTCATGGGGAGGGACAGACTACGGCCGAAAGCTAATCCCCTTTTATGGTTATCCTGGCGCCTGAAATAATTTTCTCTGGAGTAAGGTCATAGACTTGGTCGAACAAGGCTACCCTGTAGGAACCAGGCCGCAAGGGTGCTCCTAGCGCAGCTGCTTCACCGGCGATACCGAAGGAAATCAGGGCGCCGGCGGCAGCGGTTAGCGGGTCAGGGCAAACAGCAGCAAAGGCGCCCGTAAGGGCTGTGGACATGCAGCCTGTTCCGGTAAGCCCGCCCATCATCCAGTGTCCGTTTTCTATGAGAATACTCCGTCTGCTGTCAGACACAGCATCAATTTTTCCGGTAATAGCTACAGTCAGGCCAAATTTTTCAGCCACCAGCCGGGCAATCTCTCCGCTTCCGGCTGATACCCCGGCAGCGTCCACACCCTTAACGGTGGCATCCAGACCACCTAAAATAGCTATTTCCGCAGCGTTACCACGTAAAATAGTTACATTTACCTCATTGAGAATACGTAATGAACTTTGGGTTCTCAAACTGGTAGCACCTGCCCCTACAGGGTCCAGTACCACGGGAATACCGAGTTGGTTAGCCTTCTTTCCGGCATAAAGCATACTCTCTACCAGCTCTGGTGTTAAGGTGCCGATATTTAGAACCAGGGCGCCGGAGAGGGCAACCATTTCCTCAACTTCTTCCCGGGCATGGGCCATTACCGGGGAAGCGCCAATGTGTAGCAAGATATTGGCGGTATCATTCATTGCCACCATGTTGGTGATGTTGTGTATCAAAGGTATGGTTTCTCTTATTTTAATTAAATAATCAGCAATATCTTTTAGCATTTTTTCAGTCATCAGTAGTCAACCGCCTTCCTAATTCAATCATTGTTTATGGTTCATGCTTAAATTAAAAACCGCATTCCCAAAGAGAATGCGTAAAATAAAAATATTTATATCACATCCCTCCGCTGGTATTATCCAGTACCTGTACTTTGCAGGCAGCGCCAAATAACGCTCAGGTTCCAGGGTCAGCGAGTCTTTCCCGCACTCTCAGCTCCAAACTAGAAGCTCCCCTTGTGCAAATTTTTATTTTTTCCAAATCAAGAATATCACAGTAATATTTTTGTGGCAATATGGTTATTCTTAGCCTGCATAACTGCCAGCGCCCTACCAAACCGCCCATCATCACTCTAGCCGACGTTCCAAAGACTTTTCTGCCTCACTCAATTCTTCAGGGTTTTTACGTTTGCTACTACGGTCAATCAGTGCTTCGTATATATGATGGCTGTCGAATCTATTGACATATCTACCCAATAAGTATAATATAATTTGTAAATTAACTAAACAATATCTTTAGTCAATATAGAGGGAGTTGAAAAAATTGACTCAGAATAAACCTGAAACACGATCATACTCCAGTCCCTTGCGGAATCGCCAGCGGGAATATACCCGCAATCTAATCATGGAGGCGGTCGCCTCATTTGTTGCCCAAGGCCGCATCAATACCTTTAGCGTGCAGGACGTAGCCGACCGAGCCGGGATTTCCTACGCCTCGGTTTACCGCCACTTTCCAACCCGGGAGGCGCTGTTGGAAGAAATGTACGAGTGGGCAAGCGAAGTGGCCGGCTCGCAAATGCCGCCCACCCCCAGTACAATTGATGAAATTCCCGCCTGGATAGCCAAGTCTGTTCCGGTGTTCGAACAGAACACGGCTGCAATTCAGGCCGTTATATCCGTTCTGGCGGCGCTTAATATTAAGCCGGAAAGCAGGCAGCAGCGGGACGATATAATTGACAGCCTTGTGGCTGAAGGCGCCCCTAATTTACCACCTGAGGTAGCCCGGCGGTCAGCGGCCATAGTTCGCTACCTGGCCGGCTCTTTGGGCTGGGCAACCCTCCGCCAGCGGTTCGGGCTTGATGCTGAGGATACTTCGGCCGCACTTACCTGGGCGCTGGAAGTATTAATACGTGACCTTAAACGGCAAGGCGCAAATGCAAATTCTGATGTATAAAAAAGGAGGCACATAAACATGGTTAAGGGCGATGATAAGCGGCAGCAGGAAACCATTCCATACGTTTTACCACTGCGTGCCCCTGAAACTGCCCTTTCCGGCCGGGTCGGAACTAAAGCCACGAACTTGTCACGCCTGCTGGCCGCGGGGTTTCCTGTTCCTGACGGTATTGTCGTAACCACCGCGGCTTTCGCAGCCCATGTTGCTGCAACCTTTAACGACCCCGGTCAGGCTGCTGATGTGATAGTTAAAAAACCGCTGCCGGCCCCCATTGAGGAAGCTCTCCACCGTGCCCTCGCTGCCTTTGGGGATGCTCCGCTAGCCGTGCGATCCTCCGGGGTAGCGGAGGACCTGGCCGGTGCTTCCTTTGCCGGCCAGTACGAGACGGTTTTGAATGTGCGCGGTTATAATGCCACTGCCGATGCCGTGTGCAAATGTTGGGCTTCCGCTTTTAGCGGCCATATCCTGACCTACCAAACGAACCGGGAATTGGGAGCAGACCGGATGGCGGTGCTAATACAGCCCATGATTGAGGCCGATGCTGCCGGGGTAGCTTTTACCGCCAATCCTGTAACCGGCGACCGCTCCGAAACGGTGGTCAGCGCCGTTCGAGGACTGGGTGAGCGCCTGGTCTCCGGGCAGGCTTCCCCGGATGAGTGGGTGGTCCGAGAGGGTCGGGCCGTCTGCCGGAGTTCTCCGGAAAATGCCCTGGGTGAACGTGAAGTGCTGGCGGTGGCAGAGCTGGCCAGGCAGGTGGAAAAATACTTTGGCAACCCCCAGGACATTGAATGGGTTTTGAAAGATGGCAAACTATACTTGTTGCAGGCCCGGCCTATTACCACGCTGTCAGATGCCGGGGAAACGGAACCCGTACCAGTGCCGGTGGAGCCGCCTTCCGGGTACTGGGAGCGCGGAGATTCCCACTACCCGCAGCCGCTATATCCTCTAACCCGTTCGGTTCTGCTGCCTGCGGCCAACCCGGGGTTTCGAAAGATGTGTACTGAATTTGGGCTGCTCACAGAAACGGTGGAAGAACGTGAGATTGGGGGATGGGTATACCTGCGGATGGTCCCCCTGGGTGGAAAGGACCGCCCGCCGCTGCCTGATTGGCTGACCGGTTTATTGATCCGCCTGCTGCCATCGCTGCGGGCACGTATTCGGGATTGCACAGAGGCGGCCCGCGCCGATAAGGCGGGCAAGTGCATTGAGCAGTGGTATGCCGAATTCAAGCCGAACCTGATTAAGCAGCTTACGGCTTTAAGGGACACCAAGCTGCAGACACTGCCCGCTGACGGTCTGGACAGGCACGCCGAGGCAGTTAGCCTTCTGGTTAGGGAGAGCCAGGAGATGCACATGATGCTTAACCAATCACTTAACCTGCTGCTGGCTGAGTTTACCTTTACTTGCCGTGATTTACTGGGTTGGAAAGAGGAGCAGGCATTTGAAATGTTAAGCGGCCTCTCCGAGACATCGAGCGCCCCGGCCCGTGCCCTGGCCCGGATTGCCCAGCAAGTACGGGAGAACCCATCACTGTCGGATCTGTTCCAACAAACCGACCGGCCTACCTTGGAGCGCATGGCCGCGGCAGACGCGGGCTTCGCCAAAGCATTTGCTTCATACCAGCGGGAGTTTGGCTGCCGGACTATCCGCTATGAAGTGGCCGACCCGACCCTGGCGGAGACGCCGGAACTGCTCCTTGCTCTGATCGCCAACCAAATCAGTCGAAATTATAACCCGGAGGCGGACGCACAGGCACTGGCGGAAAAGCGCGCCCACCTGGTGTCCCAGGCCCGGCGGATGTTGTCCGGACGCCCGGCGGCAGAGCGGGACCGCTTCGAGCGGGCAATGACCCGGGCCGAAAGGGCTTACCCGGTACGTGAAGAGCACGGGTTCTACGACACCAGCATGCCGCTGGCGCTTTTGCGGTATATCTCCCTGGAGATGGGACGCCGCTTGGTCGAGCACAAGCAAATTGCCAAACAGGATGATGTTTTCTTCTTGGAATTCAAAGAGGCCCGTATGGCATTAGGTACCGGGGAAAACCTGCATGAGTTGGTTGCCCGCCGCAAGGGGGAGCGCGCCTGGGTACTGGCAAACCCCGGACCCGCAAGCTACGGTACACTGCCGCCAGCGCCGCCTTCCTTTGCCGCCCTGCCTGCGGAAGCACGCTGGGTTCATGAAGCAGTAATGTGGTTCTATGAGCGGGTCTTTGCTGCAGCAGCCAGCGGCAGCCGGCAGGCGGACGCCCGGGCGCTCAAAGGGATCGCTGCGTCGGCGGGGCGCTACACTGGGCCGGTTCGGGTAATTCTTAGCGAGTCGGAATTCCACAGGATTCAGCCCGGGGATGTACTGGTATGCCCCATTACGTCGCCGGTCTGGTCGGTACTTTTCCCAAGTGTAGGCGCCCTGGTGACGGACTCGGGCGGGTTTCTGTCGCATTCGGCAATCATTGCGCGCGAATATCATATCCCGGCAGTGGTTGCAACCGGCAATGCTACCCAAATCCTACGCGATGGCCAGCTGGTAACGGTGGAAGGTGCGACTGGAACGGTATCGGTTGAAGGGTTGCATTAGGAGGGTTGCCGCATTGGTTTGGGAAGTCCATTTTGCATTTTGAATTACTTACTATACAACAAGAATAAGGAAATGAGGCTAAAGTGTTTGCATATACCGGTATACTTTTAGGATTAGTTTCCTCTATTATGATGCAAACAATTCTGGCTACGGTATTACCCAGTATAGTTGAAAATTTAGGGGATGCTCATCTATATAGTTGGATATTTAGCGGCTATTTAAAGGATCCACTTATTTAGATGAACAAGCACAAGTAAAAAATGAGATTGTTTCATAAGATAATCTTTTGTAGCATTCCCCAAAAAAAATGCGCAGCTCAAGTTCGAAACCTTGCCACGCTTAATTTAGCTGTGCCGTTGGTTATTTTTGTGGCCTAACGATTATAGTTAACCATGCCTGAAAGCTATTTTTTCTAACATCCTCACAATCCCTGCGGTAATACCATAGATTGATCGAATGTTAAGATTATCTTCCGCCGTGGTGTCAAAAAAAACATTAAGTTTGGATTCAAGTTCATCTTCCTGCTTAGTGTAACAAATGAGTATAGGGGTTCTTGGCAGGGGGTATAAAATTAACGAAATGTCAGAAGAGAAACTTGTCTTTGCCGGCCTTGCGCCAAATACATGTAAAATGTCCTCAAAAAGATCAGTATGGTTATCAGCAATTTGTTTTAAAACTTTTTCACATTGCGGTTCAAAAAGTGGGACCCAGGTCATCCCGTTTTTTAGTTCCCTGAAGGGAACCCATTCCCCGGTAGCATTTTTCCCCGCACAAGATAAAACATAATCAAGTAATGGCAATGCTAACCATACAATAACATGGCAATCAGATGTAATATTCCCATCAGAATCAATAAAAAAGTCCTTACCAAGACACTTAATTTTCAATTTTTCGCCGGAAAGCGATGCTCCCAGTCTTTCTGCCGATGCATAAAAATCTATGGTGGCAATTTCTCTTTGCAGCTGCTCCAGTAATTGCTCCTGCTGCTGCTCAAGAGGTACCCGCTTATGTATTTTTATTTCAAATCTTTCAGTTATATTACTGTCCAGGTGAGGGCAATCGGCGAGATTTTTTTGACCATTAATTATCGCTGCGGCAAAGGCCAGGCATGATGGTGTCTGACATTGCTTGCAGTTTGATTTTGGGAGTAACTTGTAAATATCCAGTGGATTCTGAAGTAATGACATATAGCATATACCCCTTTCGAAAAATATTTCTTTTTCCTAAAACTCCCAGATAAACTATACGTCTCTTAGTAAACCTGCTTTCTTAAGTTTTTTTATTTTACGCCATAGGGTTGTCTTATCAATTCCCAGTTCGACTGCTGCAGCCTTTTTGTTGCCGTTGTTCCGGACGAGAGCCTGGTAGATCAACCTTTTTTCCATTTCTGACAGCGTGCAAGCGTCGTTACAACTCTTGCCCGGCTCTTTCTCAACCTGAAGGTGCGATGGGAGATGTCTTGTCATAATAAGACCCTTTTTGCATAGAACAAAGGCATGTTCAATGATGTTTTCCAATTCCCGGATGTTACCTGGATAATTATGCCTCATTAAAATAGACAAGGCATCTTCCGAAATACCCTCGACATCCCTTTCCCTTAAATTATTAAAACGATTAATAAAATGGTTAATTAGCAGCGGAATGTCTTCCTTTCGGTCAGCCAGTGGTGGAAGGGTAAGCTTTATTACATTAATCCGGTAGTACAAATCATTTCTAAAAAGACCTTGCTTTATAAGTTGTTCGACATTTTTGTTGGTAGCTGCCAAAACCCTCACATCGGTTTTGACCGTAGTTGTGGACCCCAGTGGCTCGTATTCCTTCTCCTGCAATACCCTTAAAAGCTTAACCTGCAGCGCCGGTGATATATCGCCAATCTCATCAAGAAGGATGGTTCCCCCGTTGGCCCTCGCGAAACGACCTTGCTTGCTTTTTCTGGCGTCTGTAAAAGCGCCTGCCTCGTAACCGAAAAGCTCCGACTCCAGAAGTGAGTCGGGAAGGGCAGCACAGTTTACTGTCACCAGGGGATGGCCCCGGCGCTGGCTTAAATTATGAATAGCCCTGGCTAGAAGTTCCTTCCCGGATCCGGTAGGACCCTCAATTAGAACAGAGCTTTCACTTTCGGCAATGTCAGGCAGTATCTGGAATATTTGCTGCATCTTATGATTTTTGCTGATAATGTCCGCAAAGGTATAGCGTCCACTTAGCTCTTTTCTGAGCTCCTCTACAAGGCTTAGATCCCGGCTGATTTTTACTATTCCAATAACCTGACCGTAGTTATCCTTTAAAACCACATCATATATGCTGAGATGAACCTTTTTGCCAGCGGCGTTTGTTGTTACCACCACTTTGTTATTTACTTGGTTTAATGTTTCTGTAGTTTGTTTAAGAGGGCAATCGGTTTCACATTTATTGGGGCTAGGTTGTAATATTTCCCAGCAGTATCGACCCAGCACATCACCCCGCGATAAGCCGGTAAAATTCTCCGCTGCGCGATTGAATGAAATAATACGATGATCTATGCTTATGGCTATGACGCCCTCGGTTATGCTGTCTAGTATTAAGTTGTTTAATATAGACATATCAATTTTTTCCATGAAAACCGTCCCGTAAGTTTATTCTTAGCAATTAGCACTAAAGTCTAATACATATAATCAGCTAATAAGAAATAACTCTTTTCTGATGAAATGCAAGATCCGTACCATTTAAATAATGTGTAATTTAATGCGGTTTTTTTGCCATTCCTTAAACCCGCGGATTGCAATATGCAATTAATATCTGTAATAAAGTAAGGTTAGCATACTTTAATAAGTGTTATTTTATAAGAATTTATGGGCTAAATAAATAGATTTTCTAATGATTGCATAATGCAACTCTATTAATATTGAAAATTGCATTATGCAATCATGATCTTGATGACTCCGGAAAAAAGAGTAATAAAATAAGGAAGTCCTAGCGTCCGTCAGGCTATAATTGATGCTGCAACAGAGTTGTTCATCCAAAAGGGTTATAATGAGACAAGTGACAGTAAGATTGTAAAGGAGGTAGGGGTTGCCCAGGGGATCTTTTATCTCAACTTTCCAAGCAAATACCCATATGCGCACAGCCATTCTTGAAAGAAGTATGGATGCCATTGTGGAAGCGAGTTTTGAAAGTGAAAACCCTACATGGGATCCAATGGTAAAATCGAGTATGGCATAAAAGGAGCTTTTGGGGTAATAGAAAAATCCCGTGGGGCTTGTTTTTTTAATTTAAAGCGTATAGGTTGCAATGTTTCGTTCATATACATAAAGTGATAATATTGTAAATATATTGGAGGGATGGACTCTGGTAAAGAGACCAAAACGTATAAAACGACGTTTTGGGGGAGCCTTATTCTTAATAGTTTTATTAATTCTGAGTCTTAAAAATTATTCCATAGTAAACATTAGTACAAACTCAAACCCCTTTGACACTTTAGTGAGAATTAATTTTATCCTACCTGTGCACAAGGAATCAATAAAATCTAAAATAACTATTATACCCGAAATAGCCAATACACCAATTTCATATAAGATTAATTGGTTATCCTCTAATACTATGCTTTTGCAATTAACACAAGAAAAAGGGCCTCAAGGACAATTATTAACATTTAAAATTGATAACGTTCCTACCATTATTCCATATATTAAAAAAAGTGTTCAAGGTAGTGTCAGGCCTTATGCTCCACTGGAGTTATCATCGGAAACAATTATTAACAATGTACCATCTTGCGGACCCCTGCTATTAACTTTTAATACTCCGGTTGATCCTAAAAGTCTAAAAAAAAGTATTATCCTGCCTACACCAGGGCATCTTAAGGCTTTTGAGTTTTCCGCCAACGGTAAGAATTACACAGATTATAGCCGCTGGCACTACACCCCGAAAAAACCTTTTAAAAATGAGGCAACTTACCAAATCATCATTAAACCGGGTCTAAAAAATTTGAGTGGAAGTATTTTGGAAAAACAATATAAAATAGCATTTTCTACTGCTCCCAAGCTTGAAGTCATCGATACAAACCCAAGTAACAATACAAAGAGCGTTCAACTTTTTCAAACCATAGAGTTTACTCTTAATCAGGAGATGGCCGCCGCTTCCGTGAAGGTTGTGGAAATCAAGGATGGAGAAAATGTACCCGGTAAAACACAGGTTGATCGAAAAACGGCCCGTTTTCAACCAGCTCGTGTATTTTTACCTGACCATAGCTATAAAGCAGTGTTACAGGCAAAATCCAAAGCCGGGGAAAGTATAAACAGTCAATTATCTTTTACCACTTTGGATATGGGTAAAAGGTTATGGGTAGATGTCTGTCTGGGTGAAAAACATACTGTTACTGTATATCAGGGAAGTAAAAAGATTTGTTCTATGCCGGCATCAGGGGGACGTCCTGATGCCCCTACACCACTAGGCTACTTTTATACTCAAGATCACGGTTATAGTTTTTGGTCGTCAAGGTTTGGTGAGGGGGCGACATACTGGGTGCGACTAGTGGGGCAAATACTTGTACACTCAGTACCTAAAGATAGCCAATGGAAAACTAAGGAAGAAGAGCATGACAAACTTGGTCTTCCGGCAAGTCATGGTTGTATACGATTGGACGAAAGTGATGCCAAATGGTTTTACGAAAACATACCCCGGGGGACATTGGTGATTATCCATACATAGGGCTTGCCTAGGTTGGAGGTGATACTATTAACGTTGTTTTTGGTTTTTTAGTCACAATTATCAAGGGCGGAGTAATTCCGTCCTTGTTGCTATCGATAAATATAAAATATAGGCCTTAACAACAGCAACCTATTATACTCATTTTGTTCGGTTAGTAAATTGTAAACTCAGCAGCCAAATAGTAAGTGTCATATTCCCCTGAACCTCTAAAATCTTGTATATCTTTCATAATGCGGTATTCACCTGTGTCCAGACTGCCATAGAGCCATTCCCAATCGACTGCCCATTCGCCATTGTCTCCAGAGGTCAAATTATAGCCAATATCAACAAATCCGTAGTTGCCATCTATAATGACAGGAACCTGATACCAGTTTCCATTGATTTTCTTTTCCAACAAAAAGAATTCGCCATAGATACACTGACTGCTCGATTTATTCTCAAAATATACGGTCAAACTGGTAGAGGAAGATGTTCCTTCCTTTACAATCATAGTAACGCCGTCAAAGTTGTTGACAGTTTCATATGTTGTAGGTTCCCAGTCAGTTGTCTCAGCAGACTGGCTTGAAGCAGTTTTCGTTACGGTGTTTTCTGTTCCTACGGATGAATTGCTGTTACCATAATTTCCGCATCCTGTCAAGAAAACCAAACTTATAGCCATACAAACGAATAGACATAGATATTTTTTCATATTATCACTCCTTCTACTTATTAGTCGTCAAATATATGACAGAAGTTCCGCAAAGGTCAACTCATCCAGCATAATATCTCCTTGTCTTCTGGAAAGGGCGCGGATGTGGGCCAGCAACTCCTTCACCAGGGTGGCCAGGCTGTTTGTCGCATATCCGGCGATGTCCTCCCTGTCGCTGAATTTATCCAGCACGGCGGAGTCGCCTGCCGCCTTAAAGAATTGATACCAGTGAAGAATTATCATATAATAAAGGCAGAATAATTTATATCAAAGGAGGTAGCCTTGTGATTATCAAATCTTCAACCAGCTTGCGTAATGATTATGGCGCTATTTCAAGACTTGCCCATGAATCACAGGAACCTATCTACATCACTAAAAATGGCGAAGGCGACCTTGTGGTTATAAGCATAGACGCATTTGAAAAGCGAGATGAGTTAATCCGGTTGAGAGCAAAGCTTGAACTGGCAGAAAAGTCTCGTCTTGCCGGAGAGCCGGCCTATACGCTGGAAGAATCCAAGCAACGTTTAGAGAAAATCTATGAGCAATGCGAAGTATAAGCTACACATCCTCACGCCTGCCCAGCGTGAGTTGGAGGAAATTGCCCTTGTTCACCTGGAACTTGTGGGCCCCGGTTCGGCGCGCAAAATTACCAATCGTATTTATGATGCGCTTGCACTTTTACAGATAAGCCCCAACATGGGTGTGAGCTGTGCAGATAAACCGTTAAAAACGCTAGGTTATCGTATGTTTATTTGTGAAAACTATCTTTATATTTACCGTCTAATTGGTGATACTGTATTCGTCTATCACATTGTTGACGGTAGAACGGATTATCCTAAGTTCATGAAAGACTTAGAATGACTTCAACCCGGCAATCAAAAGTGTTAATAAATCACAGATTACACAGATTAACACAGATTAACACAGGGGAGATCTTCTCGATCAGACGTGGACGGGGAACGGTGGTGCCGGGTGGCGCGGGGATGTGGAAGGAGTATTTTTTCGCCTCCGGCCGCGTCATGGAAACTGCTGCCATGGTTTCGATTGCAGTCGTTCGTACCTGTGGATTGATTTTTATGTACCGGCCTGATTTTTATATAATTATATATTTCCTGTTACTAGCCTTTTCCCGAGTATTTGTACCAGAGAAAATCGCCCAATACAGGTAGGTAAAAAGAAAGACACCCAATCAACTAAAAAAGATATTGGGCACAAGTCACGGTATTGCATTTAAGAACGAGCTTTTCAATTGGGTTAAGCTGGGACTGTTGAAACATGGTAACCTTTTGATTATTCAAATCCTCAAGCAGGAAATAGCCGAAGATTCAATAGTGCAATATGAACTGGACCCAAAAGCCTTATACAGGCTGTGTCGCTTAATGAATAGTGAATTATGCGAAGCAAAACGGTCATTGGTCCTAGAACCCACAGAGGTATATTAAACTCGATAAGCAGGTGGTTCCATAACCCATCCTTTAAGCTGGCCATATACTAAAAATTTATCATACATTTTGAGTTCTTTTATTAAAAAAGTTAAAAATCTCTGCCTAAGCTTAGCTGATGTAGTCTGAACCATAGCCAACCCGTGAACCGGTATAAAACTTTGAATTCCTGAAAGTACACGTCTATATATATACTCATCAGTAATAACCTCAACCTTAATCGTACTTTCTGAACTCGCCGGTGGTCTTTTAGGTAGTGGTAGTCCATACTGACTTATGAAATCTTCTAATTCAGTAACTTGTTGTTTTAAGGTTTTTAAGCCTTGATTCAAAACTAATTTAAGATCTGGATCATTAGCAAAATTTCGAAGTACCTGCGTAACTTCAATAACATCATACCGCGATGTTAGTAAATTCCATAGGTGTCCTGCTTCAAACACATTAAGTTCTGTTTGTAAATCTCTTTTAGATTGACCTAGATCACCAATTTGTTCAAGTTTCTCCAATAATTTCAAAATATCACCTTCAGTATGTTTTTTTTATTATTGGCAAAGGGTATGCATAATATGTTGTTGTGTCGTATTTCAAAGATGCTGTGATACAAAATTTGTGTTTATCATTTTTGAGGGTATCGGACATCAAAAACCCTAATACACATTTATTATTTATAGACAAAATACCAATTATTACAATTCAAACTCCGTGGAATATACGGAATTTTTCTTTTTAGGGATGTGATACCAATGGTATTGATATTGTAACTTCATGTATATATCGCATTAAGCAGCCTACAAAGATGGTACGCCACTAGAAAAGCTCGCATTCCCTTAGAGATAAAGGATAAACGGGCTTAAAAACATGATGAGCAGTATATGTATTATGAACTTTAATAAAATCAAAGATTGATAAGTATTATTCTACAGAGAATAAGTTTATACTTGTATTTTATAAACTTATGGAGAAACACTATGAACAGTAAAAAAATACTAGCGGAATCACTTGAGAAACTGCTGATGAAGAAGAACCTTGATGATATTCATGTCAGTGAAATTGTAGCAGGCACATCTCTTTCAAGGAAGACCTTTTACCGCCACTTTAAAGATAAATATGATCTTGCTAGCTGGTACTTTGCTCAATTTTATGAAGCCAGTTTTGGCCGTATAACAGATGGTCTAACTTGGGAGGAGGCATTGTTGTGCTATCTTGACATTTGTCAAGAAAAATATAGTGTGTTGAAAAATGCCTATGCAAGCCGTGACATTAACGGTCTTCGTGGTTATGACATTGCGGTTACGAGAAAAACATATGAGAAATATCTGACGATTAAGGGTGCTGATATTAATTCGGAGACAAAAGTGTCACACATGTGTCATTTTGTGACTTTACTTTTACTGCTTCCTAAATTAAAATTTAATTAAATTAAATTATGCAAAAGCTATGAAAGGAAGAAGTAGGTCAGTTTTACGTCATTCAGAGAGCATCCGGTTGGTGAGAGGCTGCAGACGCGCTGATACGAATACATCCTGGAGCCGCTGCCTGAATTGTTAGTAGGGTTTGACGGGTACGCCCGATACAGCGTGTGAGTGTGTTTGCACTTGTTGAGGGGAATTCTGCGAGGAATTTCCAAGTCAGAGGTGGTACCGCAATTTCTGCCCTCTGTTCCAATTGGAGCAGGGGGCATTTTTATTATTAATTTTTACCAAGGAGTTGTTATAATGCAAATTTATGATGAACTGAAAGCTCGTGGTTTGATTGCCCAGGTTACCAACGAAGAAGAAATTAAAGAACTTATTAATAATGGTAAAGCAACATTTTATATTGGATTTGATCCAACTGCGGATTCTCTGCATATCGGTCATTTTATGGCACTATGCCTTATGAAGCGTTTACAGATGGCGGGAAACAAACCTGTAGTCCTTTTAGGCGGTGGAACTGGCTTTATCGGTGACCCATCCGGCCGTACTGACCTGCGTTCTATGATGACACCTGAAACAATCCAGCATAACTGCGAATGCTTTAAGAAACAGATGGAAAGATTCATCGAATTCGGTGATGATAAGGCAATCATGGTTAACAATGCAGACTGGCTCTTAAAGCTAAATTACATTGAATTACTTCGTGAAGTAGGAACTCACTTCTCTGTAAATAATATGTTACGCGCAGAATGTTATAAGCAGAGAATGGAAAAGGGACTATCCTTCTTAGAATTCAATTATATGATTATGCAGTCCTACGATTTTTATTATCTGTATCAGAATTACGGATGCAATATGCAGTTTGGTGGTGATGACCAGTGGTCTAATATGTTGGGTGGTACGGAACTGATTCGTCGTAAGTTAGGCAAAGATGCCTATGCCATGACAATAACACTACTAATGAATTCCGAAGGTAATAAGATGGGAAAAACTGCAAAGGGTGCTGTTTGGCTTGACCCCGACAAAACCTCACCTTTTGAATTCTACCAGTATTGGCGTAATATTGATGACGCTGATGTTCTCAAGTGCATACGTATGCTTACCTTCTTACCACTTGAACAGATTGACGCAATGGATAAATGGGAAGGCAGTCAGCTAAACGAAGCCAAGGAAATCCTGGCGTATGAACTGACTAAGCTGGTTCACGGTGAAGAAGAAGCCCAAAAGGCAAAGAATACTTCTCACGCCCTCTTCGCAGGTGGCACGGATGATTTAAATATGCCAACTACTGAAATTGCGGCTGAGCAGCTGGTCGATGGTGTTATCAGTATTTTGGATTTGATGGTGGTGTGTGGTATAACCGCTTCTAAGAGCGAAGCAAGACGTCTGGTTCAACAGGGTGGTGTATCTATTAATGATGCTAAAGTTGAATCCATTGATTGTGATATTACTTCAGGACAATTAAAAAACGGTGTCAAAATACGTAAAGGAAAGAAAACTTACCATAAGGCTTTGTTGAAGTAAAGGATAATATAATACGACCGATCAGTCAGGCATACGACGGCCCGGGCAGTGACCCGCGGAGCCCATCTGATAAGCGGCTCGGGGTGTGATGTGCCCGGGAAAAGTAGCCTCGGGTGCGCTGGATACCCGGACAGCAGCCCAGCGTTTTACAGCATTAGGGACGCACCTGCGCCCCCGGTATTATGGAACGGGACACACCGTGACCAAAAAAAAGAGCCGGGCATCAGCCCAGCTCTTGCAGCTGCCGGTGCACACTGCTCGCCACCACGGCGGTGGCGAGCTCGGCCATAGCCGCAAAGGCGATGTGCTTGCACAGCACCCCGCGGGCAACCGCGTCATCGCAGCTGCACCGTGCTGCATAGCGGGTGCCCCGCCGTTCAATGGCCACTCGGTACCGCTTGCTGCCGTACAGCACCAGTCCCTCGAACCGCTCCTCGCGGCGTACCTCACATTCCCACTGCCAGCCGGCCTGCAGCCCGGCCAGCGCCCGGCCGTAACGCCCACTTTCGACCTTACCCAGCAACCTGCGCAGCATACCTTTCGACCTCCCGTTTTATTTCAGCGCACCGCCGCCGGTGCCGGTGTCAAGGGCCTTTAAAAAATCATATGTACAATTCCCCTAAATTATTATTATTTATGCATTCAATTGCTTTTCCAAATCTGAATATACCCCCTAAGATTAGGGAAACTAACAGATATAACAATTATTTGGGAAAGGGTAAAGACCTCCTCTTTAGGGAGCCAAGAAAAGGGGACACACCTCCTCTCTTTAGAGTCTAAGGAATGGTATCTTTGGGGTCGAGGTATGTCCCCGTCAGAGAAATGCTTTGTGGCTAGGAGTGTCCCCAATTGGAGAGTGAACCAACATGGAACAAATTCTGCATAGCATATCCGGCTCTTTACATTTCCTGGCCGTAGTGACCTGGATCGGCAGCATGATGTACAGTATGTTTGCCGTGGCGCCGGCCTTAAAGCACCTGGGTACTCCCCGGGCGCACGCCATTAACATGATCGCCGCCAGACGATTTTCGCCCCTTACCTGGGGTAGCCTGGCGGTGTTAATCGTTACCGGCATCTACGCTGTTTCGGGTAATGTGGATAAGTTGTCCACGTTATTTGGACAACCGGCAGGTATCGTACTGTTTGTAAAATTGCTGCTGG
>JGI2924J29684_1077590_pt1 | contig 19208 bp, 17 predicted proteins | sample BenlonsequencITS_FD_29684 | JGI IMG/M metagenome (IMG submission 29684)
TCCCAACCGTCGACTGACGGGTCGAATCGAGCGACACCGCCAGATTCGACCCATCAGTGCAGGCTTGGCCCGCCACTAGTGTTTTGGCAAGCCTGAACGGATGAGTGAAACCGAATGCAGTCGTCTGGGTTCACGCAGCAGTCGACGCTTGGCGGAGTACTAGTGGGTGAGCTCGTACTGGCCGTCTCGTCGCTCCAGGTGGCCTCGCTTTCTGAGCGTACTTGTAATCGAGAGCACGGTACTTTTCGATAGCTCGAGGTCTGTACAGAGTCTGTCGGCCTGACAGTCCCCGTGTGCTGCGAGGTAGAGGTAGACGAGTTTTGCACGCGGCGACTCGAGGTCGTTGGGAATCGATACGTTCCGCTCCGGAACAGATTCCGCAGTCGGTTGCATACGACACGTTCATCGGTTCGACAATAATAAAGTTAAGTGTCGACGATAGTCGAAATGTGGCGGCAGGATCGGGCACTCTCGAGGCGTTGTCTCGGGAGTACTCGAGTGAGTTCTGGAATCGGAGACTTTTCGTTCGCGCCGCCCCGTTGACCGATATGAATTACGAACTCGTCTTTCTCGGACTCGTTACTGGGGCGATAACTGGTGGTTTCTTCGCGTTGTTCGACGTGCCGATCCCAGCACCCCCGGAACTACCGGGACTGATGGGGATCGTCGGGATCTATCTCGGCTACAAGATCGTCAAGTCGCTAGATCTAACCGTCGATCTTGCCGGGACGTTCGGCTTCTGACTGAAAACGTCGATCGTCGAAGGGTAGTTCGGCAGAGCGCGTTGTCAGGGGGCGACCTCGAGTGCGGCCGCACACTCGCGTGCTCGGTCGCGGATCGCGTCGGCGTCGGCGACGAGAACGTCTCCGTCGGCCATCAGAACCTCGCCGTCGACCATCGTGAACTGCACGTCGTCGCCGTGGGCCGCGAAGACGAGATGCGAGAGCACGTCGTGGATCGGCGTTGCGCGCGTGAGATCCGTCTCGAGGCCGACGATGTCTGCTTTCCAGCCCTCACGGAGTTGCCCGACGGCGTCGAACCCTGCCGCTCGAGCGCCATTTACCGTCGCCATCTCGAAGACAGTACGGGCAGGCAGTGTCTGGGGTTCGAGTTGGTCGACTTTCTGGAGAAGACTCGCCTGTCGCATCTCGGTGAACGGATCGAGCGTGTTGTTACACGGCGGGCCGTCGTTGCCGAGCGCGACGTTGATCCCTCGGTCGAGGTAGTCGTGGATCGGTGCGACGCCGCTTGCCAGTTTCATGTTCGAAGAAGGACAGTAGGTGACGTTAGTTCCGGTCTCCGCGAGCAGCTCTCGTTCGCTCTCGTCGGTCCAGACACAGTGAGCGAGGACGACGTCTTCGCCCGTCAACCCGACCTCGTCGAGCCAGTGGACGTTTCGTCGTCCGGTTTCTTCTTCGACGGTGGCGACCTCGTCACGGTTCTCGCTGGCGTGAGTGTGGATGTAGACGCCGTCGTACTCGTCGGCCAGCCGACGAGTGCCGCGGAGACACGCCTCGGTACAGCTGACGGCGAACCGTGGCGTCAGCGCGTACCGAATTCGGCCATCCTCGACGCCGTGATACCGCTGGATGAGCCGCTCGCTCTCGTCGAGTGTGTCGTCGGTGTCCTCGAGCAGCCCTTCCGGAGCGTCCGTGTCCATCATCACCTTGCCGAGTCGACCGCGGATGCCCATATCGCGGGCTGCCTCGAATGCCTCTCCGGCATGGTGGACCGAGAGGTGGTCGATACAGGTCGTCGTCCCGCTCTCGATCAACTCGAGATAGCCCAACTCGGCTGCGACACGCATCTCCTCGGCCGACAGGGAGGCCTCCATCGGGAGCACGTAGTCGAACAACCACTCGAGCAAGGCGGTATCGTCGGCGATGCCGCGACCAAGACTCTGGACGGAGTGGACGTGTGCGCCGACGGTACCCGGCGCAAGCAGGTCGTACTCGTGGCGCTCGCGGTCCTGATAGCGTTCGATACAGTCCGTCCGCTCACCGACGGCGACGATCCGGTCGTCCTCGACGACGACAGCACCGTCGTCGATGACGGTTTCGGCGTCGACGATCACTGTCCCCGACAACAACATATCGACTTACGGTAGCCGGTCCCGATCCTTATCACTGTGGATCTGTGACTCGACTTCTCGATCGGTCCCGCGGGCCACCGACGGCACGTCTCACCCGAACAGTCGGGCAGCCACAGATCGGACTGCCGTCGCTACGCGAGGCATCACCCAGCCAAAGGCCAAGAGCGCGACGACCGTAAGATAGCCAACCCCCAGCGGGAGCACGAGTACCGGCAGCGACTCCCAGAAGAGATAGCCACCCACGACGAGAAGCGGCGCGAGAACGAGGTTCGCGTACACGAATCGCTCGAGGCTCATTGCTCGAGCGTATCGAGGGCAAACGGATAGCCCTGCTGGTTTCCGCCAGCGAGACGACCGGCCGATCGCGCCAAGCGGTGAGCGAACCCCCGATCGGCGCGTCAGTAACTCCGCACTTTTGGCTCGTACTCTTTCTCTTCGCCTTCGAGGATGACGGGCCGGTAGAAGATCTCTGGCTCGCCGTCGTCCCAGGAAATGAGCGTGTGCTTGAGCCAATTCTCGTCGTCGCGCTTCTGGTTCTCCTGTCGCCAGTGAGCCCCACGGAACTCGTTGCGGACCAGCGCACCGAGCGCAATCGTCTCCGCGACGTCGATCAGGTTCCGCGTCTCGTAGGTTTGCTGGAGGTCCGTGTTGAAGGTGCGCGAGGGGTCGTCGACGTAGACGTTCTGGTACTCCTCACGGCACTCGCGGATGATCTTCAGTGCCTTCTTGACGCCTTCTTCGGTCCGGAAGACGTTGACGTAGTCGGTCATCGCGTTCTGGAGCTTCTGGCGAATCTCGGAGTGTTGGACGCCGTCGTCTCTGTCCATCAGCCGGTCGACGCGCTCGCGTTCGCGCTCGACGGCACGCTCCAGAAGACCGTCCGCGTCTGCCATGACGCCTCCGTCGGCAGCCACACCACTCGCAGTCTCGAGTCCGGCCGCACCTGGCTCGACGGGAAGTTCGGTGCCGTCGTCTTCGACGTCGTCGCCGTAGCCGGTCAGGATCTGGGGGTCGCCGAGATCCTCGCCGGCGGCGTGGCGGCCGGCGCGCTTGCCGAAGACGATCAGCTCTGGCAGTGCGTTCCCGCCGAGTCGGTTACCGCCGTGGACGGAGACGCAGGCACACTCGCCAGCCGCGTAGAGACCGTCGATGTTGGTCTGACCGTTCTCGTCGGTCTCGATGCCGCCCATGGCGTAGTGCTGGCCGGGCTTGACCGGCATCGGCTCGACGAGGCCGTCGACGCCCTCGAAGTCCTCCGCGAGGTGCAGAATGTTCTCGAGGCGGTCGAGAATGCGTTCCTCGCCGAGGTGGCGCATGTCGAGGTGGACGTACTCGTCTTCGACGCCGCGTCCTTCGTCGACCTCGGTCAGTTCGGCCCGGGCGACGACGTCGCGGGAGGCGAGTTCGCCGGAGTTGTTCGCGTAGCCGTACTCGAACATGAACCGTTCGCCCTCGTTGTTGTAGAGGATGCCACCTTCGCCGCGGACGCCTTCGGAGATGAGGACGCCGGTCGAGGGAAGCGACGTGGGGTGAAACTGGATGAACTCCATGTCCTCGAGTGGCGCACCCGCTCGGTACGCCATCGCGTGGCCGTCGCCAGTACAGGAGACGGCGTTGGTGGTGTGATCGAACGCCTGCCCGGGACCGCCGGTCGCGAGAACGATGCCGTCGTTGGCTTTGAACCCTTCGATGGTGCCGGACTGGACGTCGTAGCCGACGACGCCGTGACACTCGCGCTCGTTGGGGTCGTCCTCGTTCGTGGTCGCGAGGTTCATCACGTACCACTCGTCGTAGACCTGGATGCCGCGTTTGACGACCTGCTCGTACATCACGTGCAGCAGGTGGTGACCGGTCTCGGCACCGGCGTAGGTGGTCCGAGGGTACGAGAGGCCGCCGAACGGCCGCTGGGAGACGCGTCCGTCTTCCTCACGGGAGAACGGCATTCCCCAGTGCTCGAGGCGCATGGTCTCCTCGGGAGCGTCCTGTGCGAGAGTCTCGACTGCCGGGGCATCGCCCAGGTAGTCCGACCCCTTCATCGTGTCGTAGGCGTGCAGTTCCCAGTCGTCGCCCTCCTGGAGTGCGGCGTTGATACCACCTTCGGCTGCACCGGTGTGGCTGCGGACCGGGTGGAGTTTCGAGACGAGTGCCGTGTCGGCTCCCGCCTCGTGCGCTGCGATTGCGGCTCGGAGGCCAGCGCCGCCAGCGCCGACCACGATGACGTCGTGTTCGTACATAGTTACCAGAACTTCAGGTTCTTCTTGACTGCCTCCCGCTTGAGCTCCTGAATGTGCTCGGTCAGCGGGATGTCTTTTGGACACACCTCGGTACAGGAAAACTGCGTCTGGCACCGCCAGACGCCGTGTTCCTGCTCGAGAATACGGAGCCTGTGCTCTTTGATCTCCTCGCTCTCGCGGTCGTCCATCGCAAACCGGTAGGCCTTGTTGATCGCCGCTGGGCCGAGGTACTCGTTGTCGCCGGCTGCGATGTTACACGAGGACATACACGCGCCACACCAGATACACCGCGTCGACATCTTGATCTTCTCGCGGTTCTCGCGGCTCTGGCGTTGTTCTTCCAGGTCACTCACCGGCGGCGTGTCCTCGTCTTGGAAGTACGGCTCGACCGCGTGCATCTGATCGTAGAAGTGACTCATGTCGACGACCAGATCCTTGACGACCTCCTGGTGAGGCAGCGGCTCGATGCGAATCGGCTGCTCGAGGTCGGAGATCTGGGTCTTACACGCCAGTCGCTGTCTGCCGTTGATGAAGAACGCGTCGGAGCCACAGACTGCCTGTCGGCAGGAGTGGCGGAACGTAAGCGAGGAGTCGTACTCGTCGCGGGCGTAGATGACCGCGTCGAGGACGGTCATCCCTTTCTCGAAGGGGACGTGGAAATCGTCGAAGCGCGGCTCCTGCTTGCCCTCGACCTCGGGATCGTACCGAAACACCTTGATGTGTACCGTTTCACCCTCCAGTTGGGCTTTCCGTGCGGGCTCTTCCTTGGCTTTCGCGTCTTTCTTCTCGAGTCGCCGTTCCTGTGGCGACTGCACACCCTTCATTTCGGGGTCGTCCGGTGCTTCCTGGGTTTCGGGTTCTTGTTGTTGCGTACTCATGTTAGCTCCATCCCGCCATAGCGAGTGCGACGTAGGTCCCTTGGACGATCAACGCGACACCTGCGATGACAAGGACCCAGAACACGATTTTCTTTGGGGTCCCCTTGAGGCCCTGGTTGACTAGGGCGTTGTAGACGCCGTTCAGGCCGTGGAATGCGCCGGCGATCAGGAACAACACCATCGTCAGGAAGTAGCCAACGTTTTCCATTCGGGCCTGCGTGCCAGCGAACGTCACGTCGGCCGCGTGATTGACGAAGTGAAGCTGGAAGAAGTGGAAGGCGAGCACGACGACGAGAAACGCCGCCGTGATCCGCTGGAGGAGCCATCCAGTTCCACCAGGCGTGAACGTGGAGTAGCGTTCGGACACGCTAGAACACCCCCGCGAGGAACGTTGGGACGCTGGCGACGGTGATAACTCCCGTCAGGATCAGCGACGCGTAGAAGCTCTTGTCCTGTGCCTCGAGGCCGATTCCGAGGTCGATCATGAGCAGCCGAAGGCCGTTCAAGATGTGGAACACGGCTACCGCGAGCAGGCCAATCTCGAGGACACGGACGATGACCAACCCCTCGAGTCCCCCGAGGGTTGCCGTGTATATGTCGACGGAGACTTCTCCCGTTCCGTCGACGTTCGGCAGCGCCTCCGCGCTAACCGTTACTTCTTCGCCCTGTGCCGCCCCGATCGCCGTGCTCAGCACCGCGATGTGGGTAAACAGGTAGCCGATCAGCATCCACCCGGTGAACTTGTGGAAGATCCACGCCCACATCCCGGCCGAGAACTCCTTCCAGCGACCGAAGTCCTCGATGAGGCCGCGATTGTAAGACTGACTCATACGCTCATATGGACGGTTTGACCGCGAGGGTATAGAAGTTACTTTTATCGTGTCCGATTTCCGTTACTCTGTGACCGAGACCGAATCTCGAACCGACGTGCGTGCCCAACTCCCGAACGGATTCGGGACAGCCCGCCGATACGTCAGTCATACAGCTGTCCGCTGGCTTCGGTCTCGCGTCCCAGATCGTTCGTTCGCGGGCGAGCACTGCCATGTGGGGCGAAGAAGACAGAAGAGCGTGACCCTGCTGTGTGGTCTCGGCCGTGAAGTCCCTCGGGGACAAGCCTCGAGGCCTGATATGGATCGCTGTAACGATCACCGACGACCGCCGCCCCGTTCTGGCGATCGACAGTAATCGACTACAGTAAACCGGATGAAGCAGTGACACCAGGAAACTGGTACAGCATCCGTATCAGTGCCCACCGGACTGCAGGACCGCTGGTTGCCGACAGGCACCGTTTCGACTGTCCCTGTTCCAATGCAAGTGTTTTGATCGATCGGCGACTTCCCGACGAAACTTTCGAAAAACTCTCCTCGTGGGTATACGTTTTGTAGGAGGATATCGTAACTCGAGTCATGAAAATTCGCGAAGCAACGCAATCGGACGTCGACGCCATCCGATCGATCGCCGACCGCTCACTGGGTTCTACCTACACCGACTTCCTCTCGGAAGCGACAGTTTCGGACGCGATCGACCAGTGGTACGGCGATGGGTTCGAGGACGATCTCGAGGACGACGACACGCTCGTCCTCGTCGTCGAACGCGACGGCGACGTCGTTGCCTTCTCCCAGACCGAACTCGTCGGCAAGCCACACAGAACCGGCAAGTTGCTGTGGCTCCACGTCGATCCCGACCACCGGGGCGACGGCACCGGCGTTCGATTACTGGTCCGGACGCGCGAGACGTTGCTCGAGGCGGGTGCCGAACAAGTTCAGGGATTCGTCCTCGCGGACAACGAAGGCGGCAACCAGTTCTACCGGGATCACGGCTTCGAGAAGGCCGGCAAGCGCGAGGTCGAGATCGGTTCGGAGACGTTCACCGAGGCCGTCTACGTCGAAAGCGAACTCGAGGACGAAGGGTGGGGTGCGATCGACGAACTCGAGGTGGACGGCGAGACGGTCTTTATCAGTTACGGTGAGGCAGCACGTGGCTCGAAATCGCCGTTCTACACCGCCTACCAGACGGAAGATCGCGAGAAGCGGTACGGCTGGCTCTGTGGGAACTGCGACTCGCTGGACAACGCGATGGACACCATGGGTCGCATCGAGTGTAACGTCTGCGGAAATCGGCGGAAAGCAACGCGATGGGACGCGTCGTACCTGTAAAATTTTTATAAAATCGGTGACTGGTCGGCGTATGGACCACGACCACGCCGACCCGAACAGGCTCGGACAACTCCATCACGTCGAACTCTACGTCTCGGACTTCGAGACATCAGTCGACTTCTGGGGGTGGTGGCTGACGGAACTGGGGTACGAACGGAAAGACGAGTGGGATGGCGGGCGGTCGTGGATCAACGGACCGACCTACGTCGTGATCGTGCAGGCGGACGACGATACCGCGGCGTTCGATCGACGGACACCCGGTCTGAACCACCTCGCCTTCCATGCGGATTCGCGAGAACAGGTCGACTACCTCACCGAGTGCGCCCGCGCTCGAGACGACTCGCGCGTCCTCTACGAAGACCAGCACCCCTACGCAGGTGGCTACTACGCGCTCTACTGCGAGAGTCCCAAGGGGCTCAAACTCGAGGCGATCGCTCCAGATTCGTCCGGTTAGTTCGACTGTACACCTCGAGTAGACCGCAGTTTCGCCCGCGGGCGGGCAGCTGTCCCCCTGTTGTCTCCGCATTACAATTGGTCGATTGGGTCATCCCTCGAGTAGACGGACGGAGTAGCCGTCTGCACGCGATTCTCTATGAGTACACGGGAACACATCGTCCGCGGATTCAAGGCGACGCTCGTCTCTCGCGCGGTCTACATGCTCTCGAGTGCGCTGTTGATGATCGTTCTGGCGCGGGTCCTGAATCCGGACGGCTACGGTGCGCTTTATTGGGCGATCGGGATTCTGATGGTCGTCCAGCTGTTTGCTGACCTGGGCCTGGGCAAGTCGACTGCGCGGTACATCTCCGAGTACAGTGAGAGAGACGAGGGCCAGCTCCCTCACCTGCTTCGGTCGGCGATCGTCTACAAACTGGTCGTACTCACCGTCGTCGCGTACGCGCTGTTGCTCTTTCACGAGCGAATCGCGGTCGCGCTAGGCGACCCTGACGCCGCGCCGTTTCTCGCGGCGGGGGTTCTGTTCATCGTCGCAAACTCCTTTAGCGGCTTTTCGATGATGGCGTTCCAGGGGTTCAACCGACTGGGGTATAGTGCCGCCGTCCAGGCGGTCAGCGGCGCGACGCGGCTCGTCTTCGCTCTCGGCTTCGTCGGACTGGGGTTCGGTGCGCTCGGAGCTCTATTCGGCTACATCGTCGGTTACGCTATCGCGGGGGCGTTTGGCCTCGTGCTCCTCTATTACAAGTGTTACTGCACGTACGACCCTGCCGACGCGTACGAAGACGGACTTTCCCGGCGACTCGTCGAGTACAGCATCCCGCTGACGGCGACCCGGAGCGCGAACGTCATCGACAAGCGTCTCGACGTCGTTCTCGTCGGCTTCTTCCTCACGCCCGCCGCAGTTGGATTCTATCAGCTCGGCAAGCAAATCACCGACTTCCTGCTCGCGCCGGCCGAATCGCTCGGCTTTACGATCTCGCCCAACTTCGGCGAGCAGAAAGCCAGCGGACGACTCGAGCAGGCCCGCCGGCTCTACGAGAAGTCGCTGACTCATACGATGCTGGTCTACATTCCTGCGGCCGTAGGGCTCGTCCTCGTCGCCGACCCGTTCGTCACGATGGTGTTTCCCCAGTACCAGGGAGCGATTCCGGTCTTACAGGTACTCGCGGGGTTCGTCGTCTTGCAGGCGGTCACGAATCTCACCAGCGACAGCCTGGACTATCTCGGTCGTGCTCGCCACCGTGCGATCGCCAAGGGTGTGACGTCAGTCGCCAACTTCGGATTGAATCTCGCGCTCATCCCGACGATCGGCATCGTCGGTGCTGCAATCGCGACTGTCGCCACGCACACGGTGTACGTCGCGGTTAACCTCTATATCCTCCACAGGGAACTCTCGCTTCGGGTCGGTCGACTCGCCCGGTCTATCGGGACAGTGTGTGGGATCTCGCTGGTGATGGCAGTCGCCGTCTCGCTCGTAACGCCGCTGGTCTCGAGTCTCGTGATGCTGTTCGGTGCGATCGTGCTCGGGACGGTGATCTGGGCGGGGTTGGCGATTGCGAGCGGCTTGCTCGATTTACGAGAGGTTCGGTCGGTACTCGGCTCTGCCGGTGGAAAGGGGTGATACTGCGCGAATACGTATCCACGGCTTCGGCGTGGTGAGCGCCACGCGAACAGGGAGACGAAGGCGATACTGCCCGCCGTCGGGACGGGCGGCCGCGACACCGGGTGGCTTCGCGGAGTGTGTGTCGATCGCCGTTTCATACGGTGTGCTGTCAGTCAGTTTCGGCGCGACCGTGAGTCCTCTTGCGGTCGCACCGGTAAACCGTTACAGCATTTCGTCTCAGACGGCAACGGTGTTTTGACGCTCCGTGAACCGCCTCGGCTCGGCCTGCTCCGCCTGTAGACGTGACCGCAAGCCGGTGTTGCTGCCGAACGACCGAACGGGCAGGTTGATGTCCTCACAGTGACTATTTGGGGAGACGCCGTCGGCGCGCAGATGCGAACGGCGAACGCGCTCGAGGAGGCCTGTGTGTAGTTCCTTTCCTGGACCCGTCGTTTTATTTATTCCTTCGTCGAAAGAGGAGATGTGACGACGATTCTCGCCTCCAAACTCGCCGGCACGCCCGTGTTGGGATCGGACGGTACCGAGATCGGCACTGTCAAGAACACGAAGATGAACATCGAGAGCGGCGAACTGACCTCTCTGCTCGTTACTCCGGCCACACAGCGCACCTACGGGTTCGAGACCGAATCCGACGGTTCGTTACTCGTTCCTGTCGGTCGACTCCGTGATATCGACGATTACCTCGTGATCGATCACTCGTAGGCACGGCGTAACTATGATCGGCGGCCGAGCGTACGCCGAAACAAACAGTGATTCGTGCCGCCGCTTTTTCCCGTGACAGCTGTGGCTGCCTTTCAACAGCGAGAGCGTCCCGCCGTTCACGGCGCGGAGGATGTCATACTCGCCTACCTGAGATGGATTGCTGTGACAAGGTCCCGGTGTGCGCGCTTCGGGTCACGGGTGCGCCGGCACTGACCGACGGGAACCCGTCTGAAAGCAATGAACGGCCAGCGCGCGGGGACTGGTGTGTCTGCCACGGTGAAACTGGCACCTGTGGACGATTTGGGGGCTGTCTGTCCGTCCAGCACACACCCACAACTGACAAAAGTTTATAGATCCAAAATCTAGATTCGGACATGGCTAACACTTCCTTATCGAGTTAGAAAATCTTAATAGGGAAAAGTAGCAATTGTCCGATGATGATAGGCTCTGATCAAGACTGGTGGCCGAACCAACTGGATCTCGAGATTCTCGACCAGAACGCCGAACAGGTCGACCCGCGGGGCGAAGACTTCGACTACGCCGAGGAGTTCGAAAAGCTCGACCTCGAGGAGGTAAAAGAAGACATCGAGGACGTACTGACGACGTCCCAGGAGTGGTGGCCAGCGGACTACGGCCACTACGGCCCGCTGATGATCCGGATGGCGTGGCACAGTGCCGGCACGTACCGAACCAACGACGGTCGGGGTGGTGCTGACGGCGGTCGACAGCGTCTCCCGCCGCTGAACAGTTGGCCCGACAACGCGAACCTCGACAAGGCACGTCGCGTGCTCTGGCCCGTCAAGCAAAAGTACGGTCGGAGCCTCTCGTGGGCCGACCTGATGATCTTGGCCGGCAACGTCTCCCTGGAGTCGATGGGCTTCGAGACGTTCGGCTTCGGTGGCGGCCGCGAGGACGACTTCAAGCCGGACAAATCCGCCTACTGGGGCCCCGAGAACGAGATGGAGGAGTCCGATCGCTTCAGCGACGACGGCGAACTCGAGGACCCACTCGGCGCGACCGTGATGGGGCTCATCTACGTCAACCCAGAGGGTCCGGACGGCGAACCTGATCCGGAAGCGGCGGCGGAACGAATCCGAGAGTCGTTCGGCCGCATGGCGATGAACGACGAGGAGACGGCCGCGCTGATCGCCGGCGGACACACGTTCGGGAAAGTCCACGGTGCCGACGACCCCGACGAGCACGTCGGCGCCGAGCCCGAAGCGGCCCCCATCGAGCAGCAGGGACTGGGCTGGGAGAGCGAGTACGGTTCCGGAAAAGGAGCCGACACGATTACCAGCGGCATCGAAGGGCCGTGGACGTCCGCGCCAACTCAGTGGGACACCGGCTTCATCGACAACCTGCTGAACTACAAGTGGTGGCCCGAGAAGGGCCCCGGCGGTGCCTGGCAGTGGACCACCCAGGACGGCGAACTCGACGAGTCCGCACCCGGCGTCGAAGACCCATCGGAGAAAGAGGACGTGATGATGCTGACGACGGACGTCGCGCTGAAGCGTGACCCCGACTATCGGGAAATCCTCGAACGCTTCCAGGAGAACCCCATGGCGTTCGGGATGGCCTTCGCGAAGGCCTGGTACAAGCTGACCCACCGCGACATGGGCCCGCCGGAGCGACTCCTCGGTCCGGAAGTACCGGACGAGGAGATGATCTGGCAGGACCCGCTCCCGGACGCGGACTACGACCTGATCGGGGACGAGGAAGTCGCCGAGCTCAAAGCGAAAATTCTCGACTCGGAGCTCTCGACCTCCCAGCTTGTCAAGACCGCCTGGGCCGCTGCCTCGACCTACCGCGACAGCGACAAGCGCGGCGGCGCGAACGGTGCTCGCATCCGCCTCGAGCCCCAGCGTAGCTGGGAGGTCAACGAGCCCGATCAGCTCGAGACGGTGCTTCAGACCTACGAAGGGATGCAAGAAGAGTTCAACAGCTCGCGTTCCGACGACGTGCGCGTCTCGCTTGCGGACCTGATCGTGCTGGGTGGCAACGCCGCCGTCGAGCAGGCCGCAGCCGAGGCCGGCTACGACGTCGACGTGCCGTTCGAGCCGGGTCGTACCGACGCCACGCAAGAACAGACCGACGTCGACTCCTTCGAGGCGCTCAAGCCCGACGCCGACGGGTTCCGGAACTACCTCCCGGACGCCCACGAGCGTCCGGCCGAAGAACTGCTGATCAACAAGGCCGACCTGCTCGACCTGACGGCCGACGAGATGACGGTGCTGGTCGGTGGCCTGCGAACGCTGGGTGCGACCTACCAGGACACGGACCTGGGCGTCTTCACCGACGAGCCGGAAGCCCTGACCAACGACTTCTTCGAGACTGTCCTCGATATGGGCTACGAGTGGGAGCAAGTCGACGGCGAAGAAGTCTACGAACTGCGCGACCGCGAGACCGGCGAGGTCGAGTACACGGGCAGCCGCGTCGACCTCATCTTCGGCTCGCACTCCCGGCTGCGAGCCATCTCGGAGGTCTACGCCGCCGAAGACGGCGAAGAGCAACTCGTCGAAGAGTTCGTCGACGCCTGGACCAAGGTAATGCAAGCCGACCGGTTCGACCTCGAGTAACCGTCCGACCGGTTGCCATACCTCGACCGCGCTGTCGGTGACCGTTCCGTAAAGAGCCGGCTCGAGCGCTCGGTGTCGTTCGGTAGGCCGGCGGCTTTCCGTCTTCTCCACGGTATCTCTTTCGGATTGCACAACGATAGACCGGTACAACCGCTTCGGGGCGCGGTTGCACCGAAATGACTGACGAGACATCGTCTCACCGGTCGCCCAATTCACTTGTCTCTACTACTGGCCTCCAGGTTTACCTGTATCGTCGCTACTACTCGAGTGGGCTTCAGTTGTGAACCCGGTTTACGGAGCGAGAGAGTTGACCGTTCAGTTGTAACGGTGGCTAGCGATCCCACTCCCGTTAATTGCTGTCTGTGGGGATTTACACCTGCTGCTGGGCTCCGTTCATCCGGTGACACGGAGGGTCACGACGATGCAGTAACCTGGGACCGTCTCCACGTCGAGTAGTGGGTGAAACGATTGCGGTCGGCTGATTGCATCCAGTCTCTCGGTTGGGGACGGTACTGGTCGAATTGCTCGCGGATTGTGGGCAAGACGTGACGAACGAGGACCGGTGGGCGAGCGAACGAACGACCGAAACTGCGTACATTACGAGAGCATGACAGAAGACAAGCAGAACGCGGCAGGCGATTCGAGGCGAGCGTTCATCAAGAACGGGATACTCGCGGCCACCACACTCGCGGTCGGGGCTGGATCGACGAGCACCAGTGCCACCGCTGCTCCGGATGATGATGCCTTCCTCCACGGAAGAGATTACTATCCAGACGTTGATTTCGAAGTGCTGACTCAGTTCGGGACGGGGACGCGAAACGATTTTCTGGAGGAGTACGATCCCGACGGAGACGTGTTCACCGACGTAGACGACTGGGAGGTGTTTGTCGTTCGAATCGAAATCGGCGAGAGCGAAGGTGAACTGGGCCACCTGATGATCGACGTCGACAACGACGAACCGGATGTCGATCCCGGCGACTCGGGTACGATGGGTGAAATCGGCTCGTTTCGCGACCGCGAACGGAACTTGATCGAGACGGAGGTCGACTTCTAATGACAGTTGACGACCACGACCGACCGGACGAATCGTCAGACGGTAAAAAACTGGAAGCGGCTGCAGCTACTGCGCTTGCGTCGGGTGCCGGTGTTTCGATCACTGCAGGCAGCGCTAGCGCCCAAGACACCCAAGACGTCGTCCTCAAGGCACGAGATTACTACCCGAACGAGGAGTTCGTCGTCTTGACGAGCTTCGAGGAGCGAAACCGAAGCGAGTTTCTCGAAGAGTACGACGACGGCGAGGACGCCTTCGACGATCACGACGACTGGGAGGTCTACTCGATACTCGTCGAGGTCGGCGAGCCGGCTGGTGAGCTGGCAGTCGTGATGATCGACAACGACATCGATCCGGACCCGGGTGATCGAGGAACGATGGGTGAATCACCGTCGTTCTGGGACACCGACTGGGATCTGCTCGAGGTCGAAATGACAGTCGACGACGAAGAGAACGACGAGGTCGACGACGAAGAGAACGACGAGGTCGACGACGAAGAGAACGACAGTAACAACAACAACAATACCGACGACAACGACGACGGACTCTTCGGCTGATAGCTCGGCTTTCGGTTGCCACCTGTCCGTGGTACATCCCGATGGGCTGTGGCCGGTTGCCGGTTTCGAGTAATGCCGTCGTTTACAGGCAGGGAGAAAGCTCAGGGCTTGACCTCGAGGCGATTCACGATTGGCTCGACCGGGTGAGAGAATCGGAATCGATCCGCTGCTCGTGGCCGTGCTGGTGTCGGAACGTCGTCCCGGCTGACTGGACCGGGCGGAGGCCAACGACCGCCGGACCGCCGTATGTCGCTGCCAGCACGACTGTCGCTTGGCCGTCGTTGCGCCAGCAGACAGGTACACTGTTTCGTATCAGTCGTTCGAACAGTCTTCGTACCGAACGGACGTGTGGGACTTATGTCCCTCGTCAATGGAGTAACGGCCGGTCGTGCCAACCGAACGAAGCCAGGACGACATCGATTCCCCGGACGCTCGATGCGGAGGTCCCACCACGAGTGACGGTCGCGGCGGCGAATCCATCGTGATCGGCACCGAACTGGGTCGTTGCGGCCGACAAATTAGCCGACCGACCCACGGACGAACGGCACAGTCCACGGGCGCTATCCAGACGGCCCGACTCCTCATACGGATTGCTGTGACTAGTTACCGCCGATCGCCGACCCGTTCTGGCGATCGGCGGTGATTGATTACAGTAACTCGTATCAGTGACCCCTGGCCGAACGCGACGACAACCGTTTCGCGACACCCGTTCGATACGACGCACCAATGAAACGAACTCGAGGGGACGAGTCGGACTCTTCGAGCGCGGGCGAACGTCTCCTCGGCGTGATAACCGGGTGGAGCAAGACGGTGATCGCCACGATGCTCGTGCTCTCGCTGATACTTGGGAACGGAATTCTCCTCCTCGAGGAAGAGGCGTCTCTCGAGCAGTTCGAGGCCGACCTCGAGGAGGCCGACGAATACGACGCCGCCCAGGAGCGGTTCGGTGTCGAGGCAAACGAGACGACGACCCAGGTCGTGCTACGCGGTGACGATGTCCTCTCGAACGAGTCGTTGCTCGAGACGCTTGCCTTCCAACGCGAGTTGCGGGAGAACGAGACAGTACGTGAGAGTCTCGTCGAAGACGATCCGTTCCAGGGACTGTCGGAAATCGTCGCGACTGCGTCCGTCCAGGGCGACGAAGCCGACCTCGTCGAAGACAGGTTCGAGGATCTGGAAAACGAGTCCGAAGCGCTCGAAGCAGACGTCGACACCGCCGTCGAACTGATCGACGAGGCCCGCGACTTGCGGGAGGCCAACGAGGAGAACGAACTCGCGTACGAACTCGAGGCGATCGACGAGGAAGTGTACGAATTCGAGCGCGCGCGTCTCGAGGACGAAGCGGCGGCTGTCGAAGACAGAGCGCAGGACGCCTTCGCCGACGAGGAGTACGAGGCGTTCGAGAAGTTGCTCGTAAACGCCAGCGAGGCCCAGGGCGAACTGTTCCGTCTCGGGGTCAGACACGAGTTCGACGGCCTCGACGACGAGGAATTCGAACGGCGCACGGCCGAACTCGGTGTGCAACTCGAGGGGATCTACGACGCTGTCGAGGAGGAGGTTTTCGCCGACGCGGCTGCCGAAATCGAGGCCGAACGCGTGGCACTCGAGGAGCGCTCGGGGCGGGCGGTCGAGTTGCTAAACGAGACTCGCGCCGTCCAGGAGGCCTACGCCGAAAACGAGCTGGCGTTCGAGACCGGCCAGATCGACGAGGGGACCTACGAGGCCGAGCGCGAGCGTCTCGAAAGCGAGTTCGCGGCCGTTCACGCGGAGGCCCGCGAGACGCTGACCGACGAGGAGTACGCGGTCTTCGCGAGCCTGCTTTTGGACACGCGAGAGGTACAGGGCGAACTGTTTCAGGTCGGTGTCCAGTTCGAACGGGGACAGATCGGCCAGGCAGAGTTCCAACAGCGCACGGCCGAACTCGGCGCGCAACTCGAGGGGATCTACGACGCTGTCGAGGAAGAGGTTTTCGCCGACGCGGCTGCCGAAATCGAGGCCGAACGCGTGGCACTCGAGGAGCGCTCGGAGCGGGCAGTCGAACTGCTAAACGAGACGCGCGACATCCAGGCGGTCTACGTCGAGAACGAACTTGCCTTCGAACTCGAGGCGATCGACGAGGAGACCTACGAAGGCGAGCGCGCCGGTCTCGAAACCGAGTTCGAGGCAGTCGACGAAGAGGCCCGCGAGACGTTGACCGACGAGGAGTACGCGGCCTTCGCGGAACTGCTCGCGGAGACCCGCACGGTTCAGGGTGAACTGATCGAAGTTGGGTTCAGTGCACAGTTCGACCCGATTTCGGTGGACGAGTTCGAAGAACGAACCGGCGAACTCTCCGCGGAACTCGAGGAGATATACGGAGCTGTCGAGGACGACGTTTTCGCCGCTAGAATTGCGACGGTAGAGCGGTGGGGAGACGACTTGGAGGAGCAGGCGCAAGAGGAGATTCCGGATCTCGAGTTGACGTTCGACGAACAGTTCGAGGAGATAGAGGGGATGAACCAGTCGGAGGTCGAGAACGTGACGGAGGAGACCCTTGGCGACGACGCCCAGCGGGAGTTGTTCCTGTTCGTTCCACGTGACTTCGAGACTGGCTCGGCGACGGCCGACGCTAGGATGTTGTTCGTGACTCAGCAGACTGAGGAGGCCGAGGCGCTTGCCTTTGACGCGGACGACGAGATCGTCGACCAGCAGATCGCGCTGGCGGAAATCGCAGACGACCGGTTCGGCGACGATGCGCTCGTGTTCGGGGGTGGGATTTTAGCCGACGAGATCGACCGGTCGATGATAGACAGTTTCACGCTCGTTTTACCACTTGCAGCACTGTTCGTTGTCGTCGTGTTGACGATCGTCTACCGCGACCTGCTCGACATCGTGTTGGGGCTGTTCGGGATCGGTCTGGTGCTCGTCTGGACGTTCGGGTTCATGGGCTGGACGGGGATCGAGTTCAACCAGATCATGATCGCGGTACCGGTGTTGCTCATCGGATTGAGTATCGACTATTCGATCCACGTGTTCATGCGACACCGGGAGCAGCGCAGACGAGCGGCGAGTGAAGACGAAGCCGCGCCCAGGAAGGCGATGACAGTCGTCCTGGTCGGACTCGGTATCGCGTTTCTCTGGGTCACGACGACGGCGGCGATCGGTTTTCTCTCGAACGTGGTCAGTCCGATCGAGCCGATCCAGGAGTTCGGGATCGCAAGCGCGTTCGGCATCGTCTCTGCGTTCGCTATCTTCGGCGCGCTCGTGCCGGCGGTCAAAGTCGAACTCGACGAAGTGTTCGAGTGGCTCGGCATGGACCGACGGAAGCCAGCGTTCGGAACCGGTGGCGGCCGGATCTCCAAGGTGTTGTCGCTGGGGCAGAAAGCGTCCGATCAGAGTCCATGGCTCGTCGTCGCTCTCGTGGTGGTACTTACGGCAAGCGGCACGATCGGCGCTATCCAGATCGATACGACCTTCGACGACGAAGATTTCATCGCCGACGATCCTCCGGAGTGGGCACAGGAATTGCCCGAACCCCTCGCAGTCGGCGAGTACGAGACCGACGCGAGCCTCTCGTACGTCGACGAACGATTCCTCAGGTTAGACGAGCGGTTGCACGTCGTCGTCGACGGGAACGTGACCCAAAACGATACGTTAGAGCGGATCGACGAAGCGGAAACGCTGGCTGATGAACTCGAGACGACGATCATCCTCCCGAACGACGAGCCACACGTCACCAGTCCGCTGTCGGAAATGCAAGCGGCCGCCGCACAGAACGAGACGTTCAACGAGACGTTCACCGACGCGGATACGACCGGCGACGACATCCCCGATGAGGATCTCGAGGACGTCTACGACGAGTTCGTCGAAGCCGACGAGGACCGTGCTGTCGACGTGCTCAACTGGACCGAGCAAGACGAGGACTCGTCTACTGGCCGCGAGTACGAGGCGCTTCAGTTGCTCGTCTCGGTCGACGCCGACGCGGATGCCGAACACGTGACGGCGGACGGCCGGGCGATCGCAGCCGAAATAGAGGGAGATGGACTCGAGGCGGCGGCGACTGGGCAGCCGATCGTCTTCGATGCCGTCGAAGACGACGTTTTCCAGGCAGTGTTCGAGAGTCTCCTCGTGAGTATAGCGGGGGTGTTCCTCGTGCTCATGATCGCCTATCGGGTGCGATACGGGAGCGCGACCCTCGGAGCGATCACCCTCGCACCGATCGTCCTCTCTGTGACCTGGATACTCGGGACGATGCATCTGCTGTCGATTCCGTTCAACGTCGTGACCGGAACGATCACGAGCTTGACGATCGGACTCGGCGTCGCCTACAACATCCACATGACCGAACGGTTTATGATCGAACGGGGACGCGAAGAGTCACTGCAGGATGCCCTCCATCGGAGCGTCACGGGAACCGGCGGGGCGCTGTTTGGCAGCGCCGGGACGACCGCCCTGGGATTCGGAATGCTCGTGTTCGCTATCCTGACGGTGCTCGAGCAGTTCGCCATAATCATCGCGTTGACGATCGCGTACGCGTTTCTGGGGAGCGTCTTCGTCCTTCCGAGTTTCCTTGTTCTGTGGCATCGACACGTCGAACGGACAGACGCTTTCGGTGGGAGTGAGCCGACGGAACGGCCGTGACGGCTTCGACCTGCTGCCCGTAGCGGATCGTCTACTACTCCGGTTTTTGTCGGTGTGGACCGTCACTGGTAGATGTGGAGTCCGTATCAGACGGATTGCCGGAACGATGTTCCGGTGAACCGCCTTCGGTCGCGGTTGTACTGCAAACGGCTGACAGTGACCTGTCTCAGCCAACGACTTCCAGAATAGAAAATGAACCCGGCCCGCCACGACACAGTGGAACGGTCACGGCGGGGAGCTGTCGGACGGGGTCGTCGGTCCGTTC
>JGI2924J29684_1077589_pt1 | contig 19198 bp, 15 predicted proteins | sample BenlonsequencITS_FD_29684 | JGI IMG/M metagenome (IMG submission 29684)
GCAACAAATATGACATTATGTTAACAGGGTCGAACAGTGGCAAAAGTCACTGATGAAATAACAATATTAATTGTACAAGGATGAAAGATAAAATTCTCATTTATTAAACCGGACGCTTTTCTAATAAACTTGGGAGGAAAAGTTATGACTATAGAAGAACAGTTTAATTTGATTGCAAAAGAGTATGATTGTAATCGTAGGAAGTTTATTCCTTGCTTTGATGATTATTATGAAAGCATTACCAAACTGATTATTTCCAATATTGATACACCGAGTCGTGTGTTGGATCTGGGAGCCGGAACAGGATTACTTACATATTATTGGTATAAAGAATGCCCGTCAGCGGAATATGTATTAGTTGATATTGCCGATGAAATGCTGGAAATCTCAAGAAAAAGATTTGCGGGGATTGACAGAATACAGCATAAAATATTAGATTATTCAAAGGACCTTCCGGAGGGAAATTTTGATGCTATTATATCAGCATTATCAATTCACCATCTGGAGGATATGCAAAAAGAAGAATTGTTCAGGAACATTTACAATAAGCTGCCGCTAGGTGGAGTGTTCGTTAATTATGATCAGTTTTGTGCAGGAACATCTAATATGAATAAGTGGTTTGATTCATATTGGGAAAAGCAATTATATAACAGCGGATTGACGGATCGGGATATCGAACTGTGGAAAGAACGCAGAAAATTAGATAAGGAGTGCTCGGTTGAAACAGAGATTGAGATGTTATATAAATGTAATTTTTCAGAGGTGAAATGTTTGTATTCTTATCATAAATTCTCTGTAATTGCTGCTATTAAATAATTGTTGGAGTATCAAGATTACGGTTTTCCAAACTCGGCGAAGAATTATTAATATAAGATACATGAATGTTTCAAATAATGTAGGCACAATTAGTGCCAAACAGCTTCACTAAGCAATTTTAATTACCCAGGCAATGAGATTCGGCAGCGTCTTAACGACGAATGAATTGAAAAAAACACACAGAACATATAAAAAATGGAGGTACAGAATGAAATATAGCACTATTCAGTACAGACAGGTGAAAGACGGCATAGGGTTAATTACCTTAAACCGCCCTGAGAAACGAAATGCCATAAACATTCAGATGAGAATTGAGATTTCTGATTGTTTATGTGAATTGGAGCAGTCATCAGATATAAACGTTGTAATATTTACCGGAGCAGGAAGTTCATTTTCAGCCGGGTTCGATTTAAATGAGTTTAATAATCCTTCTATATTTGATGCACTTTTTGAATCTTCCTCAAAATATCACAGGTATATTTGGAAATTTTCAAAACCAACGATTGCCGCTATAAACGGAGCGGCAATGGGTGGTGGATTTGATTTGGCAACCCTTTGTGATATACGGATATGTTCCGATTCTGCAACATTTGGGCATCCCGAAGTAAAATTTGGTGCACCTCCGCTTTATACTCCTCTAAGATGGATAGTTAAAGACGGTATCGCGCGGGAACTCTGCCTGACAGGTCGTAAAATTGATGCAAAAGAGGCATTACGTATTGGATTAGTGAGCGAAATTACAAATAGCTCTGACCTGTTACAGCGTGCAATTGAAATCGGTGAAACCATTTTGGAAGCTCCGTCAGATACAATAAAATATATAAAGTCGTATTTTATCAGTAATGCTGAAAAAGGATTTGAAGAATCTTTCCTTATCGAGCATGATAAGGCGTTTCAGGATATTTTATTGCCAAAAGCTAAAAGCGGGTTTTTCCTGCAAAATGGCAGGAAATGAGATAATGAAATGTATTGAAACAGCAAAATTTTTATTGACATTTACAAAAAGGGTATAAATCATATTTACAGTCTACTTTATTTTATTATTATCAGCGACATTGATTCTATTAAGTAATATTATGAAGAATAAGATGTAAGCTATTGTCATAATAATATGACCTAAGCCTGCCATACCGGAAATCGAAGAATCTATCACTGTTGATATTTCAAGTTTTAATACCTCAATACATCCACGTATAGCCATCATTATAAATGATAATAAAAGTCCGATATTGTAAGTTATAAAGAATTTGTTAAAATTCTTGTTCTTACTTAATTCAAAGGATTTTTCCAGTAATAATACAATTAAGAAGAAAATTGCGCCTAAAACTAATATATGAGGATGCACACCGCTTAAGACAGTTTTTCCTGTAAAGCCGTTTATTTTTGTGAATTCCCTGTAAAAAGCTCCAAAAAACAATCCCAACATACTATAAAAAAAACTTAATTTTGCAACTTTCTTCATTTAATACTCCTCCGTTCATTTAAATTTATTTAGAAACTTTCCAACATGTTATAAAAGACCTGTAATAAATATACCACCGTTTAGTACCAATAAAAACAAAACACAAAAATAATGCGCAATTCAACTACTAATAATTTTTTTGTTCCCATTCCAAATAAGTAATTTTATCGGTATAATTTAATTAACACAAGTAAGTAAGGGATTTACTGAAGAGACGGGATAGATTATACACTTTTCGATTCTCGAAAAAAAGCCTGTGAGAGTGTTCTAAGTGTGATGGAATAGAGTCAGTGTCTGCTGACAAAACAGCTTGGACATTTGCGTTGGTTATAAAATAGGCGAATATATATAGACAATAATTTCAATAAAAGGAGCGAGCAATAAATGGAAAAAGCAAAGGTTTATTTTTCGGATTTTCGCACGGTGCCTTTCGGAGACGGACTGCCTACAAAACTTAAGAAACTCATAAAAAAAGCCGGTATCAGTCAGATAGATATGGACGGCAAGTTTGTCGCTATCAAGATGCATTTTGGTGAGCTGGGAAATATCAGCTATCTTCGTCCCAATTATGCCAGGGCTGTGGTTGACGTTGTAAAGGAGCTGGGCGGCAAGCCTTTTTTGACCGACTGCAATACTATGTATCCCGGAAAACGAAAAAATGCCCTTGAGCATTTGGAGTGTGCATGGGAAAACGGCTTTACACCGCTGACAGTAGGATGTCCTATTCTGATCGGGGATGGACTAAAGGGTACCGATGATATCGCAGTACCTGTAAAGGGAGGACAATATGTAAAGGAAGCCAGAATCGGGCGGGCCATTATGGATGCCGACGTGTTCATCAGTCTGACTCATTTCAAGGGGCATGAGATGACTGGTTTCGGCGGAGCGATTAAAAACATAGGCATGGGCTGTGGCTCCCGCGCAGGGAAAAAGGAACAGCACAGTAATGGCAAGCCGCATATCGATCAGCATTTGTGCCGGGGCTGCCGCAGTTGTCTGAAAGAGTGTGCCAACAACGCTTTAGTATTTGACACAGTTCACAAAAAGATGACGGTTGATAAGGAAAATTGCGTGGGCTGTGGTCGTTGCCTTGGTTCGTGTAATTTTGATGCTATTTCATTTGAAGACGATGCTGCCATCGAGCAGTTAAACTGTCGTATGGCGGAATACGCCAAGGCAGTGGTGGACGGCCGTCCTTGCTTCCATATTTCCCTGGTGGTGGATGTATCCCCTTACTGCGACTGTCATGGGGAAAATGACGTGCCTATTTTACCAGATTTGGGTATGTTTGCGTCCTTTGACCCGGTAGCATTGGATCAAGCGTGTGTAGACGCATGTCTGAAAGCTACACCACTTCCGGGAAGCCGCCTGACCGACAACATGAATAAACCGGACTTTGTTGACCATCATGACCACTTCATCAACACCACGCCCGAATCCGAATGGCGTTCCTGTTTGGAGCACGCGGAGAGAATCGGTTTGGGTACGCGGGATTATGAGCTGATTGTAGTTAAATAAATTGATGGCCGAATAAAAAATACTTAGTAAATTATCCTAGATGCCTTTTTATATTTTCAGGGGAACCGTCGGAAACCAAAAAATATATAACACGATAAATTGCGGAGCCTTATACGCGGAAGGCGTTAAAAAGCCATATGGTTATACTGATTGAGGACGATTTTATGTTCTTTGGGAGGCACGAAGATCATTATGATTTCCTGATTGTCCTCGGTAAAGCCGAAAGAGAAAAGTTTGAAGCAGTAAAGCATGAGTTCCCGCTTGAGATACAACAGCTTATGAACGTGAACGCACCCTGCACGATGGTAAATGGCTGTTAATTCGAGTAGATGATTTAAAAACTCTGGAAGCTGTCAAAAAGCTGATACTTATTAAGAAAAAGCCGAACCGCAAGCCATTTCCAAAAGAAAATGCCGTGTATGGCGTATCTTCCTGGGATATGCGATGCACCGGTTGTGATACTACCGGTTGTCATTGTCGTCGTGAAGGAAATGAGTTGTGTGAGCCGTTAAAATGTTTACATACCGAACAGCTTAAAACTTGCTTTGATTGCAAAAAGTACCCATGTGGACAAGCAACCGTTGGATACAAGTACTTGGAACGCAGAAATATTTCCGCTCATGATGTTACATGGGCGATTTTGCCTTATGTTCCATATTAATATGAAAAATAATACAGGGCATACATAATTTGAGTTTCTAAAAAATGCTATTTCGATGAATCTTGGTATTCATTATCTTTTGGCGAAAGTACACTGACGTTATCTGACCGAAAGTTATCGACCTATGTCAATGCTTTGTCAAAAGCTGGGTTTATTATAGAATAAATGATTGAGGAGTCTGATGATGAAATCATACAGAGGGATAACAGTGAATTTGCCCGAAGGGCTATGATGTTTCCTGTAACCTTTGTTATAAAGGCAAGGAAGCTGTAATAAAAATTTAACCGGTACAATTTCCCTGAAATCATTTTAACGCCGGAGAAATACAGCTCTTAGCGGAATGGATCAGTCTCTGATGATGTGAAAATTGCTGTGTATCAATTTGCGGTTTCGGATGATATTCAACAGAATTATCGTATTATCAAAAGGCGATACCTGAAGCAGGTCATCAAGTAGTTAGTCTGTTGCAAACAAAAATTTACAAAAACTACCTGTTTGATATATGAAATATGAGGAAATACGAGATAGAGAAAAATGGGTATTATCAGGAGCTTATTAAAAATCATAATGTGGTTCTTAATAGCAGAGTTTGGATGCAATTTTATTATGCAAACAATAAGTTATTCATATTATTCTTAAGCATAAACGGTTATAATGAAAATGTCATTAATAAGATATGCTTTTATGAGACACGCCGTAGGACCATTTAAAATATTTAGCCATCCAGATATTGGGATGCACAAAAGGAAGTGGAAATATGATTGCATCACAATGCAGGATAACACTAAACGCAAAGAATTAAAGACGCAAACTTCTTATTTGAAGCTGTGGGAGAAATAGAGCCGAAAGAAAGCTTGAACAACTTTAAAAAAAGTATCAAAGATGCGATACCGAAAATTGATGCGGAGTATATAATCATTTATAATCCGGACAAATGGAAATACCATGTGTTTTATTTTATTGATGATTTAGAAAAAGTGAAAACAGAAAAAGGTGTGATTTATACCATACTTCATATATCACAATAAAAATTTTCTATTGACAGGGTAAGTTGAGATGTATTAAAATATAAAGTAAAAAAATAGTAATAAGTTGTAACAAAGCGATGACGAAGAGAAGTAACATGAATTATCGTTTACAGTGAGCGGGGAATAGTGAGAACCCTGTAAAGTGAATTCATGTGAATAACACTTCATCAGCTTCAATCTGAAAGTCATATGGGATATGACGAGTAGGTGCGACGTAGGCCGAACGTTAAAGCGGCAAACACTGAGGAGTGACTGTACAAAGGGGTATAGTAATTCAGGTGGTACCGCGGACAATAATGCTGTTCGCCCTGAAATTTCTATTTCGGGCGAGCAGCTTTTTTATATTTTCGGCTGTTCTCCCGACAAAATAAATTTGAGTAAAGATGAGGAGGGAGATTTTATGGCGGAGATTTATCGTACCAAGACAATGAATCAAATCACTGAAGAAGATATTGGCAGCGTCCTTAAAATTGCCGGTTGGGTGGAGAACATCCGGGACCACGGCGGCGTGTCCTTTATTGACCTTAGGGACATGTATGGTGTCATGCAGGTGGTATTCAGAAATATCGAGTTTCCAAAAGGTATCAGAAAAGAAGAGTGCTTATCCATTGAAGGTGTGATTGAAAAACGGGATGAAGAAACCTACAACCCCAAGATTCCCACAGGTACCATTGAGCTTGTGGCGCAAAAAGTGACGGTTTTGGGCCGGGTCTACAGGGATCTGCCCTTTGAAGTTGCCACTTCCAAGGAAATTCGTGAGGAAGTGCGCCTAAAGTACCGCTACCTTGATCTGAGAAACCGGAAGGTAAAGGATAATATCCTGTTCAGATCCCAGGTCATCAGCTTTTTAAGGCAGAAGATGACCGAGATGGGCTTTGTCGAAATCCAGACGCCGATTTTGTCGGCATCCTCTCCCGAAGGAGCACGGGATTATATTGTTCCATCCAGAAAACATAAAGGAAAATTCTATGCACTGCCGCAGGCCCCACAGATATATAAGCAGCTTTTGATGGTCTCGGGCTTTGACAAGTATTTTCAGATCGCCCCATGCTTCCGTGACGAGGATGCGCGGGCCGATCGTTCTCCGGGCGAGTTTTATCAGCTCGACTTTGAAATGAGCTTTGCCACCCAGGAAGACGTTTTCCGCGTGGGTGAGGAGGTGCTGACGGCAACCTTTAAAAAGTTCGCACCCGAAGGGTATGAAATCACCGAGGCGCCGTTCCCAGTTTTCAGCTACAAGCAGGCCATGCTGGAATTCGGCACCGACAAGCCGGACCTTAGAAACCCCCTGCGCATCATCGATGTGACCGATTTCTTCCAGAGATGCGCCTTCAAGCCATTCCACAACAAGACGGTCAGAGCCATCAAGGTTCATGCCGATATGTCCAAGGGCTTCCATGAAAAACTGCTGGAATATGCACTGTCCATCGGCATGGGCGGGCTTGGCTACCTTGAGGTTCAGGAGGATATGACCTATAAAGGCCCCATCGACAAATACATCCCCCAGGAACTAAAAGGGGAGCTGGCCCAAATTTCCGGCCTTATTCCCGGCGATGTCATATTCTTCATTGCCGACAAGGAAAAGCTTGCCTGCAAATACGCAGGACTAATCCGCAATGAGCTGGGCAAGCGCCTTGACATCTGCGAGAAGAATGCTTACCGCTTCTGTTATGTCAATGATTTTCCAATGTATGAAATGGATGAAGAGACCGGTAAAATTGAATTTACCCATAACCCCTTCTCCATGCCGCAGGGTGGGCTGGAGGCGCTTAATACCAAGGGTCCTCTGGATATTCTGGCTTACCAGTATGATATTGTCTGCAACGGTGTTGAACTTTCCTCGGGTGCTGTCCGGAACCATGACCTGGATATCATGGTAAAGGCCTTTGAGATTGCGGGTTACGATGAGGAGACTTTGAAAAAGAAGTTCGGAGCGCTCTATAATGCATTTCAGTACGGAGCGCCGCCTCACGCTGGCATGGCTCCGGGGATTGAACGGATGATTATGCTTCTTAGGAATGAGGAAAACATCCGCGAGGTTGTGGCTTTCCCCATGAACAGCAACGCACAGGATCTGTTGTGCGGCGCACCCGGCGAAGTTACCGAACAGCAACTGCGTGAAGTGCATATTAAAATCAGGAATTAAGCGTGTTTGAATTATCCGGACGAACTTGACGGCAGGCTGCTGTCAGAAATGGAGTGAGGATTATGAAAATTTCGAAAACTGAGGTAGAAAAGCTTGCAAAACTTGCAAAGCTGAGCTTCTCGGATGAGGAGCTTGAGCGATTTACGGCTGAATTTGATGAGATTATAGCATTTGCAGATACCATCAACCAATCCATCGAAGGCGGGACCGAACAGATAAGAAGCGTGGGTGCCAGGATGGTCTCTTTTGATGACCTGCGCCCTGATGAAGTGGTGCCGTCCCTTCCCAATGAAAAAATCCTTTCCAATGTGGAAGGGTATAACGGATTTTTCGGCTTGGAAAGGAGTAAAAAATGAGAACGGGAATATCTGAACTGGCAAAAAGGCTTCAAAGCCGCGAAATTTCCGCGGTGGAGCTGACAAAAGCATATATCGGTGCAATTGAAAAACTGAATCCAACCATCAATGCCTATGTGCATTTGACCTTTGATACCGCCATGAAGGCTGCGGAAAAGGCCGATCAAAGGCTTAAAGAGGGCGGTGCGCCGCTGCTCTGCGGTATCCCCATGGCCCTGAAGGACAATATTTGCACTGACGGACTTAGCACTACATGCTGCTCCAAAATCCTGAAAGGCTTTAAACCGTACTATGACGCTACCGTTTGGGAGAAGCTGAAAGCCCATGGTGCAGTGCTTCTGGGCAAGACCAATATGGATGAGTTTGCCATGGGAAGCACTTCGGAAACCAGCTGCTATGGGGCGCCGCTGAACCCCAGAAACACGAATTATGTTACCGGCGGTTCTTCGGGCGGTTCGGCTGCGGCAGTTTGCGCCAATCTTGCGGTATACAGCCTGGGCTCGGATACGGGCGGTTCCATTCGTCAGCCGGCCTCCTTTTGCGGAGTGGTGGGACTTAAACCCACTTATGGTGCGGTATCCCGTTATGGGCTCATCGCTTACGGCAGCTCTCTGGACCAGATTGGACCTATGACAAACAGCGTGAAAGATGCCGCCATCGTTTTCGATGCTATAAAAGGCGGCGACAGGCGCGATCAGACCAGTGTGGATTATGATTATGGTTCCTCTCTGGCTGAATGTCTGGACCGGGATGTCAAGGGAATGCGCATTGGTGTGGCCGAGGAATTCTTTGACGGTATCAATCCGGAGATTAAATCAAAGATTGAGGAAGCCATAAAGCTGTTTGAAAGAAACGGTGCTGTGATAGAAAATATCAGGCTTCCGGCCTTAAAGCTTGCGCTTCCTGTATATTACATTATCGCCTGTGCCGAAGCATCCTCCAACCTGGGACGATATGACGGTATCCGTTATGGTTATCGCACATCCTCATACACCAGTATTGAGGACATGATTGTCAAAACAAGGAGCGAAGGCTTTGGCGACGAGGTTAAACGCCGCATCATGCTGGGAACCTATGTGCTGTCCAGCGGTTATTATGATGCTTACTACAAGAAAGCCTGCCTGATTCGTGAAGAGATAAACCGGGAATTTGATGCCGTATTTGAAAAATGTGACGTGCTCGTTGCTCCTACTGCACCCAATACAGCATTTCCGCTGAACTACAAGGGTGCAGGCCCGGTTGAGATGTACTTGTCGGATATCTGCACTGTACCCGTCAATATCGCAGGCGTTCCGGCCATCTCGGTTCCCTGTGGGGAGGATTCCAACGGGCTTCCTGTCGGCATGCAGATCATCGGTAAGAAATTTGATGAGGCAACGGTTCTTCAAGCGGCTCATTTTTATGAACAAAGCGCCGGAGAAGTGATTGGCGTATACGAAGGAGGTGCCAGGATATGAATTATGAAATTGTCTGCGGAATTGAAACCCATATTGAACTGGCAACCAAAACCAAGATTTTTTGCGGCTGCACCACCGAATTCGGGGGAGAGCCCAACACCCATTGCTGCCCTGTTTGCACGGGTCAGCCGGGATCCCTTCCCATTCTCAACCAAAAAGTGGTGGAATATGCCATTAAAGCCGGCTTGGCGCTGAACTGCAAAATCAATACCAAGTCCCATATGGACCGAAAGAATTATGTATATCCCGATTTGCCGAAAGCCTACCAGATTTCGCAATATGATGAGCCCCTCTGTGAAAAGGGCTATATCGAACTGGACAGCGGCAAGCGTATCGGCATTACCCGCATTCATATCGAGGAAGATGCCGGAAAGCTCGTCCATGAGAACGGGTATACCTATATTGACTATAACCGCAGCGGTGTTCCGCTGATTGAAATAGTTTCCGAGCCTGATATTTCTTCCGCCGAAGAGGCAAGGGAGTATGCCGAAAAGCTGCAACTTATCATGCGCTATATCGGCATATCGGACTGCAAGATGCAGGAAGGTTCCATGCGCTGCGATGTCAATCTTTCACTGCGAAAGCCCGGTGATTCCCGTTTCGGCGTAAGAACCGAAATCAAGAATATCAACTCCCTGAGTTTCATTCAAAAGGCCGTCATGGCCGAGGCGGAAAGGCAGGCCGATATTCTGGATGCCGGTGGAACCGTTGTTCAGCAGACTATGCGTTACGACGAGGCAACCAATAGCGTCAGTCCTATGCGTGACAAGGAAAACTCCGATGATTACCGCTATTTCCCTGATCCCGATATTCTGAGGTTCAGTATCAATGATGAGAAGGTGGAAGAAATTCGGGCGTCCTTGCCTGAGCTGCCCTTTGACAAGCTCAAGCGGTACGTGAATGTCCTGGGTCTTCCTGAGGCAACAGCCAGACAGATTTTCAGGTATAGAAAGGTGGCTGAATTTTTCGAAGGCGCGCTGGCGGAGGGTGCAAGCGTTAAAAATGCGGCCAACCTGATTGTCGGTACCATCTTTTCCAATATGGACACCGAGGAGGAAAAGGAATTATTTGACATCAGGATTTCCTCTGCCCAGTTTGCCGCGCTTGTAAAGCTTGCCGATGAGAAGAAAATTAACATCGGAGTTGCCCAGAGCACTTTGCAAAAAATGCTGGAGAGCGGCAAACCGGTGGAGGAGTTTATTAAGCCGGAAGATCTTGCGGGTATTTCCGATGAGGAGCTTGAAAGCTTATGTAAGGAAGCCATCGATGCCAATCCCAAGGCGGTGGCCGATGTCAGAAGCGGTAAGGACAAAGCCATCAATGTGATGTTCGGATACATTATGAAAAAAACCGGCGGGAAGGCAGATATCCGCAAGGTTGAAGTTTTGTTGCGAAAATTGATTGGACAATAAAATGCAGGATGTGCATGATGACGGCGTCAAAGAAGGTGGTGAGGGTGATAAGGATAAGAAGATACATTCGATCCAATAATAAGAAAGAAGCATTAGTATAAAGCCTGAATAAGCAATGCTTCGGCCTGCTGGATAAAAAGAGCAAAAGCCCCGGATTGGGAAATATAAAGCTGCGATGTTATTGAATTTAATTTAAAAATGAAATTTTTAATTTTACATCTTGCAAAATGATGTGGAGTTTGTTAAAATAAATATAACCGGAGTTGTTAGATAGGTTAGGACAGTAAAATTGGTTCGGATGTAACAGAGGCCGTTTTTAGTGACATTATCAAAAAGATGATGTATTGCATATAAAATTTAATAGCGTTTAACAGAAACAAAGGCGTTTCACATTGACTGTGGAACGCCTTTTTTGCGTATTCGTATTGGGATATAACCGGTGATGAACCGGATATTATTAAAAACTGCTGGATAGTTTAGGCTTTAATAATTTTGAAAGGAGAATAGATTATGGGAAAATGTATTGATGAGATCAACTGCGGTATGTTTGGGTCAGCTGTGTTTAGTGATGCTGTAATGCAGGAGCGTCTGCCAAAACCTGTTTATAAGAAACTGAAGAAAACAATCAAGGAAGGTCTTCCGCTTGATCCGGATATAGCTGAGGTTGTGGCCTGTGTGATGAAGGATTGGGCGGTTGAAATGGGTGCAACCCATTTTACCCACTGGTTCCAACCGTTGACCGGCGTTACTGCCGAAAAGCATGATTCCTTCCTGTCGCCAACAGGGGACGGCAAGGCCATCATGGAATTCTCCGGCAAGGAGCTTATCAAGGGTGAGCCTGATGCTTCGTCCTTCCCATCCGGCGGGCTTCGTGCAACCTTCGAGGCCAGAGGCTACACCGCATGGGATTGTACCTCGCCTGCATTTGTTAAGGATAAAACGCTGTATATTCCCACAGCTTTCTGCTCCTATACGGGCGAAGCCCTGGACCTGAAAACACCGCTCTTGCGTTCAATGGAGGCTCTATCCAAGCAAGCGCTTCGTATTCTGAGGCTCTTTGGCGATACTACCACAAAGCGGGTTGTAACAACCTTGGGACCCGAGCAGGAATACTTCCTTGTGGACAAGGAAAAGTTCATGCAACGTAAGGACCTGATCTACACCGGAAGGACCCTGTTTGGTGCAAAGCCGCCCAAGGGACAGGAGCTTGAGGATCACTATTTTGGAATTATCAAGGAGAAAATCTCCCGCTTCATGCATGATCTGGATGCCGAGCTCTGGAAGCTTGGAGTTTCCGCCAAAACCAAACACAACGAGGTTGCGCCCGCGCAGCACGAGCTGGCTCCGGTGTTTGCCACGACCAATATTGCAACCGACCATAACCAACTGACCATGGAAATCATGAAAAAGGTGGCTGACAGGCACGGGCTTGCATGCCTCTTGCATGAGAAGCCGTTTGCAGGCGTCAATGGTTCCGGTAAGCACAATAACTGGTCCATCTCAACCGACGATGGCAGGAACTTGCTCGATCCCGGAACAACGCCGTCGGAAAATGCCCAGTTCCTCATTTTCCTGGTGGCTGTCATCAAGGCTGTTGATGATTATGCGGATCTGTTGCGCTTCTCTGTTGCCACAGCCGGAAATGACCACAGACTTGGAGCCAACGAGGCACCTCCGGCAATCATGTCCATTTTCCTTGGCGATGAGCTGACCAATGTTATTGAGGAAATAGAGACCGGCGTAGTCAAGAACAACGGAACCAGCAGAACCCTGGAAATCGGTGTATCCACACTCCCAGTTCTTCCGAAGGATAACACCGACAGAAACAGAACCTCTCCCTTTGCATTTACGGGCAATAAGTTTGAGTTCAGGTCCGTGGGTTCCTCACAGTCCATCGCCACACCGAACTTTATTATCAATACCATTGTGGCTGAAACTCTGAGCCAGATTGCCGATCGCCTCGAAAAGGCTCAGGATTTCAAAGCAGAAGTGAATGCTGTAGTGAAGGAAATCATTAAGAACCATAAACGTATTATTTTCAATGGCAATAACTATTCCGAGGAATGGGTTGCTGAAGCCGAGAGAAGAGGTCTGCCGAATTTGAAGACCACTGTCGATGCCATTCCGGTACTTCTCGCTGAAAAGAACATAAAGGTACTTGAAAAGCATGGAGTTTTGAACCGCGCAGAAGTGCTTTCACGTTATGAAATCTGCCTGGAGAACTATGTCAAGACAATCCGTATAGAGGCCCTGACCATGATTGAAATGGCAAGCAGGCAGATCCTCCCCGCATCACTGGCCTATGTCGGAAAAGTTGCTGATACCGTTGCTTCCCTCAAAGCGGCAGGTGCCGATTCCTCCTTTGCCAAGGAAGAGCTTGATGAACTTGTATCACTGACATCAGGCCTGAAAGCCGCCATCGACAAACTGAGTGCGAAGCTTGAAGAGGTCGATGCGCATGAAGGAGATTCGCTGGAGCATGCCCGCGCTTATAAGGATGTCATCATCCCGCTGATGAACGAATTGCGCGCCTTTGCCGACAAGCTTGAAACCATGGTGGATGCAAGCTTGTGGCCGATACCCACCTATGGCGATCTCCTGTTTAGTGTCATCTGATAAGAACTTGAGGCAAAGGAACAGGTACCTTGTTCCGCACACAATATAGAGAAAACCACCTCAAAAATTTGTAAGATTTTTGGGGTGGCTTTTTTTATATTAATACTGAAAGGTTTGTTCATAAAAAAGTTTCCCTATAGTTGATTTTATCACCTTATATTAACCATAAATCCATTGAGGTATGATTTGTTCAGAGGATATAATAAAAGTGGGTGATGAAGATGAAAGAAATCAATATAGCCAGAACCATCGTTAAAATGCGGCGTGAGAAAGGACTGACGCAGGAAGACATTGCAAATTACATTGGCGTGTCGAAGGCTTCGGTTTCTAAATGGGAAACCGGTCAGAGTTATCCTGACATTACTTTTCTGCCGCAGCTTGCGACACTTTTTAATATAAGCATTGATGAGCTCATGGGTTATGAACCTCAAATGAGTAAAGAGGATATCCGTAAACTGTACGTGAAATTATCTGCCGATTTTGCTTCCAAACCTTTTGATGAAGTATTGAATTCTTGCCGCGAAATTGCTAAAAAGTATTTCTCCTGCTTTCACCTGTTATTCCACATTGGATTGCTGCTTGTAAACAACAGCACGGAATCGGGAGACAAGGAAAAAACCCTTTCTGTGCTTTCGGAAGCCAAAGAGCTGTTTGTTCGGGTAAAAACAGAAAGTGATGATGCCGAGCTTGTGCAACTTTCCTTATGTATGGAGGCATGCTGCGCGTTGATGATGGGAAATCCGAACGAAGTAATTGAGCTTTTGGAGGGAACAAGAAAAAAAATCATTTCCAGTGAAACGATTCTTGCTTCGGCCTATCAAATGATTGGTAAATCGAAAGAAGCCAAAATGACATTACAAGCTGCTATATATCAGCATATGTGTAATCTCTTTAGTGCATTAACCGATTATCTTTTGCTTTGTACGGACACTCCCGAACAGTTTGATAAAACGCTGAAGCGTGCAAATGACATTGCTGAAGCTTTTGACTTGAAAAAGCTTCATCCGTCGTTGCTCATGAAGCTCTACATCATTGCTGCCCAGGGATACATGATGCTTGGGAGTAAAGAAAAGTCTCTGGAAATTCTTGAAAAATACACGGAACTTGTCACCGGTGATATTTACCCATTGCAGCTAAAAGGAGACGAATATTTTAATCTGATAGATCAGTGGATTGAAGAGCTGGACTTGGGGAATGCTCTTCCAAGAGATGAAAAAATTATACGCAAGAGCATGGCTGACGGAGTCATCAATAATCCTGCGTTTACAATATTGGCTGATGAAATCCGGTTTAGGAGAATTGCAGAAAAACTGAAGAATAACTGTTATCAACAAGACGCACCATGAAAGAAATAAAACCAAAACATTATTAAAGGAGGAATGAAGCATGGATTCGGCTATGTTGAAAGAATATTTACCGTTTCTTATTCCGTTGGTCATCGCACAGTATGCACTTGCTATTACTGCACTTGTACATGTGTTGCGCCATCCCCGTTACCGTTTCGGAAATAAAGTGATGTGGGTTTTGATCGTCCTGTTTATACAGTTTATCGGTCCGGCCTTATACTTTGCTTTCGGTAGAGGTGAGGAATAGATGGGTGTCCTGGAAATCAGACAGCTTTATAAGAGCTTTGGGCACCATGAGGTGCTGAAGGGATTGGATATGGATGTCCCCGAGCATTCCATATTCGGATTTGTCGGGCAGAACGGCGCCGGCAAAACGACAACAATGAAAATTATTCTTGGGCTATTGAAGCCGGACAGCGGTTCTGTAACCGTATGCGGTGAAAAAGTTACGTATGGCGAATCCAAAGCCAACCGCCACATAGGGTTTCTTCCGGATGTTCCGGAGTTTTATGGATACATGAATCCAATGGAATATTTGAAGCTGTGCGGTGAGATAGCCGGCCTTTCGAAGACCCAAATTAAGTCAAGGAGCGAGGAGTTACTGGAACTTGTCGGACTGAAGGACCAAAAAAAGAGAATTAGCGGGTTTTCCAGAGGAATGAAGCAGCGCCTTGGCATTGCACAGGCCTTGCTGAATGAGCCAAAGCTCCTAATCTGCGATGAGCCTACATCAGCACTTGATCCAATCGGCAGGAAGGAAATACTCGATATTTTGCTTGCGGCAAAAGGGAAGACGACCATCGTATTTTCGACCCATATTCTATCGGATGTTGAAAGGATATGCGACCGTATTGCGGTATTGCATGACGGAAAGCTTGCGCTTTGCGGTACACTTTCGGAAATAAAGGAGCGCCATAGGCTCCATGGTTTTATCCTTGAGTTCGAGAATGAAGAAGCAGCTTCCTGTTTCGAAAATACGGAAGAGCTGAAGCAGCCGTCAATCAGTCTGTCACGGGATGGAAGCACGGTAAAGGTGTTTATGAAAGATGGCGGTATGGACGGGCATTTTTTGTTGGGTGTGCTATCGCAAAAGCGTATTGTTCCGTTGAAATTCGCAGTGATGGAACCGACTTTGGAAAGTTTGTTTATGGAGGTGGTTCGGTGAAAGGTTATTTTGCATTTTTGAAAAAAGAGTTCTTTGAATACACAAAAACCTATAAACTATTCATTATGCTAATGATTTTTATAATTTTTGGAATCACGAATCCCCTTATAGCAAAATTGATGCCTGAAATTGTCGGAAGCCTTGTAACCGACGGCGTCGTCATAACATTACCGGAGCCGACGGCCTATGATGCCTGGGCACAGTTTTTCAAAAATGCGACCCAAATGGGACTTTTCGTAATGGTGATTTTGTTTAGCGGAGTTTTATCATCCGAACTGTCAAAAGGCACCCTTATCAATTTGCTGACAAAAGGATTGTCCAGAACAGCGGTCATTCTTTCAAAATACACCTGCATGGTTTCGGTATGGACGATAAGTATCTCTCTGTGCTTCGGACTGACCTATGGTTATACGGCGTATCTTTTCCCACAAGGTGAAACATCAAATCTGCTGTTTTCTGTGTTTTGCCTATGGCTGTTTGGCTTGTTTTTACTGGCGGCGTTATTATTTTCAGCCACATTAACAAGAAGCAGTTATGGAGGCTTGCTCATAACAGGTGCTGTTGTGGTTGTTTGTATGGTTATGAACATCATACCCGATGTGCATAGGTACAACCCTATTTCTTTAGCGACTGATAATATGGGATTAATCATGAATTCCACAGAGGTGTCTTCTCTCTATAGTACTATCATGATTTCCTGCCTGCTTTCATTGATTTTTGTGTTCCTTTCGGTAGTGATATTTAGAAAAAAGCAACTGTAAAATGCTCACTTTGTCAGCGGAGATGTCGAAAAGCCCTGTATTTTTATGTGCCCGATTGTTTGCGAAGACACATAACATGTCCGCCGGAGCCAGACAAAGTAAAAAACGTCAAATTATATACAGTTGATTGGGGTTATTTTCCTTAAAGTATACTGTTTTGCTGCCGGCCGCTGTACACAGCAAGAGCCATATTGATTTTTAAATTGGGGAGAAGGTTACATACGATGTCAAGAACAGTGCAGTACAAGAACGCTAAATCGGGATATAGGGATATTTCGCACACATGACTTGGGGACTGCAGTAAGTATTAATTTATACCTGTCTTTACAACTAATTGGCATATATTGCTATATACAAAATTCTTGGTATTTATAAAATTCTATCGAAAAAATTCGACATATTGTACATAGTTATCATATTTTCTTAATTTGCATTTGCCAATAATAATATTTAAACATCGTAAGGAGGTTAATATATGTCCCCCAGTTTCCGAAAACTTATTTTTGTTCTATGTGCAGTGCTTGTTATAGGTGGGGTATGTTTGTATTGGATTAATTCAAGTAAAATGACAATTTCCATTAACGAAGTACCTATGAAAGTTTCCAAAAGCCTAATAATTACTCATGACACGAAAATTTATGTAGATGTATTGAAAATGCTAAGCCTTCAAGAAATACCTTTTCACACAGGTGATTTTGGCATAACTGTTTTGCTCAGCGGTTCAAAGGTTGTAAGGTTGAATACGGAAGATAATATAGCAGTTATAAATGGAGAAACATTAGATTTGACAGATGAAGATTATATATATAACAAACAGAAGCTTTATCTGACTGAAGAAACATATAGAAGGTTGTTTGACCAGGCAATAATTTACCTTCCGGAGGAGAAAGTAAAGTTTGCAACCTATGATATAGGTGGCTTTAAGATACCACAGGATCTTACTTTTGAAGAATATTTAAGTATGACTCCAGAGGAATGCCAAAAGCTGGTTGTAAGGAACTCCTACAACAAAAAAATCCTTGAATCCCAGGTAAATACGGTTCCTGGGGATGAGCTGAATCCCGTTGTAAAAGATGCATACAATCAAGTAGTATGGAGTTTTGATCTTTACAGACAATTTCAATTTTATAATTGGCATATAGGCCTCGACGATAGCGAAGGCTTAAGCGGTTACCTCTTGTGCAGTAATGCAGAAACCATACTTCGTCAGTTTGAAAGAATGAAGATTTTAAGAGAGATTGCAAATATTAAAGAGTTTACCACTAAAGATATTGAATACATAAATCGCATTAATACCTTGTATAATGCAATGGATTTTCAAAAGATTAAACTATTGGGACCGGCTATTGAGTCTTATATAGATAGATTGGACCCGTCAACTGAAGGATGGGACGTGTATAAAAGTTCGGCGGAGAAAGCACTTGAACAGTTTAATAAAACATTTAAAGTTGAAAAAATTGATAAGTTGAATATTCCGGCTTGGGCTGAATTTGACTCTTATTATGTCAGCTTAAAATATTTTCCGTACGCAGAACAAGAAAAAAATTTGCATGAAATGCTGGATCAAATTCTTGATAAGGTACCTGATGGGATTAATAATGCCATTGAGTGGAGTGAAAATTATAGTGAAATAGAAAAAATTATTTTAATGGTATATCCGGAATGGAAAAGTTATCTGCCGGGCGAGGAATTAATTAATGGTCTGAAAAATGGTTCATTGAAAAAAGAAGTAAAGACCCTCGGAAAAGTAGTTAAAATATACGATGGCATAAATCTTTTTAACGATGTATTAAATCTTATGGATACGGAAAGAGACAATGACTTTTTTGCAGAAGTTAAGAAAAGCAAGGTTGATTCGGCATCAAATATTTTAAATAAAATAATAAATCCAGCCCAAATGATAAAATCCGGTCTGGAAATGGGAAATGCAAATTTGGTTAGCATGGGTGGCTTGCTGGGACTGGAATTTTTTATAGCTCAGGAGGTCACAAGCCGCATAGAAAAGTTGGGCAAGTTCGTTAGCGGAATGGTTTTAATGTCTATGGACACCGATTCTATGGATGATGTTTATAACGGAAAAATATCGTTGGAAGAATATCTGGATGGAGAGTAAGCTAATTCTGGCGCTAACCATTATAATATACCCGAATTTGACACTTGTTTATAATCCGTAGGCTTGTTTTTACCGGCGGCGTTATTATTTTCAGCCACATTAACAAGAAGCGGTTATGGATACCTGATCATAACAGGTGCTGTCGTGGTTGCCTGTATGATTATGAACATCATACCCGATGTGCATAGGTACAACCCCATTTCTTTAGTGACTGATAATATGGGATTAATCATGAACTCTATCAATTTCAACAGTTAACCGGCAGTGTAAATATTTTTGTGTAAACTAATTTTCCTTCTATGTTAGTATTTAAATATATTTTAAGACTCGAAAGTCTGCTT
>JGI2924J29684_1077587_pt1 | contig 19162 bp, 17 predicted proteins | sample BenlonsequencITS_FD_29684 | JGI IMG/M metagenome (IMG submission 29684)
GCACATTCTTTTACCCTTTTAAGAATAACAACAGTTGACAGAGTCGTAATCTAACCGCATAATAAAACCAACTAGTTGGTTGGAGAGTAATACTTATGTCGTATCTGAAAAGGGAAAGGCTCCCTGAATACATTGAATCCGAAGAGGAGCTGGATGACCTCATGAGTCTGCCGTCGAAGCAGCTTATCGACTTTCAAAAAAATTTGGAGGGCGACCTCATAATTCTGGGGGTCGGGGGCAAGATTGGTGTTCAGTTGGCACTGGCTGCAAAAAAGGCATCTATAGCTGCAGCCGTGCCGAGGCGGATCATAGGGGTCTCACGTTTTAGTAATCCGGAGAAAAGGACACAACTTGAAGAAAAGGGGATAGAGACCATCAGTTGTGATCTTTCCGATCCTGTTGCGGTAAAGCAACTTCCCGACGCAAAAAACGTTGTGTTTATGGTCGGGAGAAAGTTCGGGACCTGCGGCTCGGAAGAAGAAACCTGGGCAATGAACACCCTTGTTCCCGATTATGTATCAAGGCGCTATGCCAATAGTGCTATTGTCGTCTACTCAACAGGAAATGTATACGGCCTGGTTCCCGTCAATTGCGGCGGTTCTATAGAGGCCGATACCCTTCATCCCCAAGGAGAATATGCAATAAGCGCCCTCGGCCGGGAGCGGATTTTCCAGTATTACAGCAAAAAGAATGAAACACCGATCTCCATTTTGCGCCTCAACTATGCAATTGACCTTCGCTACGGTGTACTGCGGGAGATTGGAGAAAAGGTGAAAAACCAGGAGGTCATAGACCTTTCCATGGGAAACGTAAACGTAATATGGCAGGGAGACGTCATCAACCAAACCCTGCTTTCCTTTGCTCACTGCACATCACCAGCGAATATCATCAATATTACCGGGCCTGAAACAGTCTCTATCAGGTATGTTGCAGGACGTTTTAGCCGACTTTTCAATAAACCATTAAGGCTTGAGGGGGAGGAGAGCGGCACCGCCTTACTGAACAATGCTTCGTATGCCGCTTCTCTTTTTGGTTACCCTCATGTGAGTCTTCTGACAATGGTGAAATGGATTGCCCATTGGCTGGAGATCGGGGGGACTTCCCTTGATAAACCGACCCATTTTGCCTCCCGAAACGGGATATTCTAGGAGCATACCTTATGAATATGAAAGAAATTCGTCGTCTGCTCTTCCAGGGAATGGCAATTCCGGCAATTCCCCTTGCCTTGCATGAAGATGGTACATTTGATCCCTTGCATCAACGCGCCCTGCTCCGCTACTACATCGATTCCGGGGTAGGAGGAATTGCGGCTGCAGTCCATACCACGCAGTTTGAAATTCGAGAACGGCCTGACTTTTTTAGGGACTTCCTCACCTTCGTTTCCGGGGAAATCTCTTCTTACGCTGCAAAAAAAGGACGGCAAATACTAAAAATCGGTGGTGTTTGTGGGAATACGAAGGCTGCTGTTTCGGAGGCCGGACTTCTCAGAGAAAAAGGCTTCGATCTTGGACTTCTTAGTCTTGCGACATTCAAGGGAAAGAGCCCCGACAGCATCCTTGAACATTGCAGAAAGGTTGCAAAAGAGATCCCTTTGTTCGGATTTTATCTGCAGCCTGCGGTTGGCGGCATTCCCCTGTCTCGCGATTTCTGGAAAGACTTTGCGTCGATTCCCAATGTGCTTGGCATTAAGGTGGCGCCCTTCAACCGATATAAAACCCTCGATGTCGTTCAGGGGGTCTCGGAGGCAGGGCGCGGCCATGAGGTCGCTTTGTACACGGGAAACGATGATAGCATTATTTTCGATCTGCTTTCATCCTACCCGTGTTCAGGGGAAGAGGGGAGAGCGCTACGCTTTTCCGGTGGTCTGTTGGGACACTGGTGTGTCTGGACCAGCAAGGCGGTGGAACTACTTGAGGAGATCAAGAAGCTTAGGGCAAAAGGATCGGATATCCCTTTTGAGCTGCTGGAACGGGCTCAAAAGATTACCGATGCAAATGCCGCGATTTTCGATGCACAGAACGATTTCGCCGGGGTAATCCCAGGGGTCCACGAGATCCTTCGCCGGCAGGGACTTCTTGAATCGAGACGTTGTCTTGATCCTTCTTTGGAACTATCACCATCCCAGATGGGAGAGATCGAAAGGGTGATTGGTGCATATCCTGAACTTCAGGATGATGCGTTTATATCGTTACATATTGACCAATGGCTAACAAACTAAAAGGGGGAATCTATGGATAAAAAGGGAAAAGGGATATCACAATTGGCCTTCCTGCTTGGTCCGGGGGTGATAACAGCTGCCACGGTCCTTGGCCCGGGAAGCATCACGGTAAGCAGCAAATCCGGCGCGCTGATGGAATATAGCGTGCTTTGGGCGGTCGTCATCGCAGGAATTTTCATGGCGACATTTACCAGAATGGCTGCAAGGATCGGTTGTCTGAATGATGATTCACTCTTAAACATCGTCAGGACAAAACAGCATCCTGTTCTGGCAGTCGTGGTCGGTTTGAGTGTGTTTCTTATTGCGGGGGGCTTCCAGACAGGGAACAATATCGGTGTCGGCCTTGCAATGGATGCAATGTTCGGTGGTGGTATCATGCTGTGGGCACCGGTTTTTACCATTATTGCTCTTCTCTTTATTTGGATATCGCGGGATTTTTACAAGCTGCTCGAAAAGGTGATGATGACCTTGGTTGTGATTATGATTGTCGCCTTCATAGCGAACGTCTTTATGGCTGGTCCCAGTGTTGGAAAGATAGCCTTAGGGCTTGTTCCTTCTCAGCCTAAAATATGGGGCCTCGTCATTGCCATCTCCGCAACAAGTTTTAGCATTGCAGCTGCCGCATATCAGGCCTACCTGGTACAGGGAAAGGGATGGAGTGCTGCGTTTCTAAAAAAAGCACAGCGAGATGCGACCATAGGAATCGTCATTTTGTGTGGTCTGGCGGCCCTTATCATGATTACATCGGCGGCGGTTCTTGCACCGCGGGGTATCGGGGTCAAGAGCGCCGTTGACATGGCAATCCAGCTTGAGCCTCTGTTGGGGCCTTTGGCAAAATGGCTTTTCCTCTTTGGCCTTTTGGCAGCCTCCTTTTCTTCCTTTATCTCGAATGCCGTTCTCGGCGGTATGTTTCTCTCCGACGGCTTCGGCCTTGGTAAAAGCCTCAACGACATCTCCGTGAAGGTATTTACAACGGTACTTCTGCTTTTCAGCACCACCCTTGCCGTGATACTGAAGACGAACCCCATAGAGGTGCTCGTGGTTGCCCAGGCCTCGACAATTCTGGGAGGGCCGTTGGTTGCCATCGTGCTCCTGCTTCTTGGAAACAACAAAGATGTGTTGCAGGAGCATACCAACAAGCCTGTTACCAATGTCATCGCCGTGTTGGCGATCCTCTGGATAAGTTATCTCTCCTATAACCAATTGATGGCCTTCATTGGTTGAGTTAGAATGCTGTCGGGATTAGCATCTAAAGAGCAATACGTACCGGTATTGCTCTTTCTTCCAATGCTAAAATTTGAATCCGATGGGATTGTCATGCAAAAACGGAGCAGGGACACAAAGGAACGTATTTTCAAGGCCGCGGTAGAGGAATTTGCCAAGTCGGGGTTTCACGGTGCACGTGTAGATAATATTGCGAAAAAGGCTAAGAGCAATAAGGAACGCATCTATGCCTATTTCGGCAGCAAAGAAGACCTTTTCATCGAGGTATGGAAGCGTACCTATATGCTTATTATCGAGGTTGATGAACAGTTTATGGACCTAACCGATGAGGATATCCCATCCCTCACCGGAATCATATTGAAACGGTATGTGCATTTCCATCAGGAACATTCGGAATTCTGGAAGATCTTCGTGTGGGAAAATATGCTTGATGGAAAACATACGGAAAAGGTAAAGGGATTCAAAGAAAGGCCTTATAAACATTTGCGTAGACTCTATGCAAGGGGGCAGGAGCTGGGATTCTTCTCCCGTGAGGTCTCTTTCGAGACCTATATGTTCGTCATCACTGCCGTTTCGTTTTTCTATGCTTCGAATAGGTGCACCATGAGCCAGTCCCTCTCGATAAACCTCACCAACAATGATGTTGTTGAGGGGATGATTGAAGAAGCAACAAAGATGCTTAATGGAAAATGATATATGATCATGGAACAACAATTGGAAAAGATCTCCCAGGAGGCGGTGCGCATTCTGTCGGATCTTGTTTCCTTCAGAAGTGTAAGCGGTTCGGATAATGAGGATATCATCACATACATTGCCGATTACCTTATCTCATACGGATTATCCCCCAAGCGGATCTCCGCCGGTCGTTCGCACAGTAATAATCTTTTCGTAACCATAGGGGAAAGCCGGGATGGTGGAGTGCTGCTTTCCGGGCACACCGATATTGTCCCCGCATCTGGCGCAGGCTGGGATTCGGATCCCTTTGTACTGAGCCCCCGCCAGGTGTGTGGGGAAGAGATGCTGTATGGACGGGGTGCCTGCGATATGAAGGGCTTTCTTGCCGCTATTCTCGCGTTGGTTCCACGCTGGATCGAAAAACGATTGGGCTGCAATAAGGAGCCGATTCATCTTGCCTTTACCTATGATGAGGAGATCGGATGCATTGGCGTCGACGATCTTATCGCCGAATTAGGTTCGTGCCTCCCCCGTCCAGATGCGGTGCTTGTTGGAGAGCCTACCTTGCTGCGGCCCGCAGACGGACATAAAAGCGCATCACGCTATATCACCACGGTTAAAGGTGTATCCACCCACTCCAGTCGTCCTGCCTCCGGGGTAAACGCCATCTATGGGGCAAATCATCTTATTGCCGAACTTCAAAGATTCGCCGGGGAGATACAAAGCCGGAGTTCCCGGGATCCGGAAGCCCGGCGTTTCGATCCCCCCTATTCAACCATTTCCCTTGGGACCATTCATGGGGGAACGGCAATCAACGTCGTGGCAGAGCAGTGTGAATTGGGGTGGGAGGCACGGGCCCTTCCCTGGGAGGATCCTCAGCAATACCTGCGACACATTGAAGACTTTTCCCGCCACCTGTCAGAGACACTCCCTGACGGAAAGAAATTGGTGTTTACCCATCGGCTCGACTCCTTTCTTCCCGGGCTTAGCCCGAAGGCCTCTAAGGCATATGGCTATTATCAAGCCATGATGGTCGCAGGTAACAAAATCCCCCAACCTACTACAACCGTCGCGTTTGGTACCGAGGCGGGGAAGTATGACCAGGCCGGGATTCCCGCCTTGATCTGGGGACCGGGGTCGATTGACAGGGCCCACGGGAAGAATGAATACATCGAGAAACAACAACTTGTTGACTGCTGTGCTCTGCTGTCGAAGCTCTGATAGAAATAGATAAAATTTGAAAAAGTCCGTTTGTAAGGGTACCTATACCTGTTACACTTAGCATATGGAAAAGAAAAGCAGAATCATCTTGTTGATTGGGTTGGGACTTTTTTTGTGTCTTTGCTCACCTCTTTTTGCCGATCCCGGACTGGAGGCCCTGTACAAGGAACATTTCGATACCCTTGTTACTTCCGTCTACCCTCTTTTTGATGTGAGATTCTTTCCTTCTGGTGCGTTGGAGGATTCTTTTTCGCCTTTAGAGGAGCAACGGGCTCAAGAACTTTTTTCGGTTCTGGACGACTACCTCGATAAAGACGAGGATCCCCATCCCTATCTGATAGACGCCCGCGATTACGGTACGAAAGCCTTTGCTGAAGGGGCTTTTTCAATTGGTACCTATGCTGCCGGGGATGATTTCCCATCGCTTTTTCCCGTCATTGAGCCGAAATTCACCCCTGATGGCAATGATGCCATGATTCGCCTTGCCCTCTCGAAGCGGGCATTCGATGAGGAAGGCGTAGCGACCGCTGTTGCCGTCGCACAGTTTGCAAATCTTTTGAAGCAATTCTACGACGCCAACCACAATAGCATCGTCCAGTTTATTAACGGAAGAAACCTTTCCGAGGAGTTTCTTTACATGCGTGACGCCTTGATGGTGCAGGATTCTGTCATCGAATTTTACCTTGATGCTTCGGATAAAACCCTGGAGGGCGCCGAATTTTTTCTCGCCGATTCCTTTTTTCGGGATCAGATGGACAGCGTCATGATGCTCGGCTACGGTATTGATCAGCGGATGATGAAATTCCTTGATACCCGTTACCAGGTCCTGCTTTCCCAACAGGAAAACTTTGAATCGTTTATCGACGGTTTTGACCAGATGATACAGGGGGCCGAGGACAATGCTCCGGACCCCGAACAAGGTAGTGAGTTTGATCTTTTGATCTACCGAAACAGGGTGGCAACCATGTGGATCTTTCAGGGGTGGTATCTTGCCCTGCTTCCCGGTCGTTTCCCCGTCTATGACGCCCCGGAACCAATCAAGATGAAGCTGTCTGCGCTTTTGCGCCGCTGGGAGGGGATGGAGGATGATATCCTTGCTTCCGAAGCGATGTTGACCCAGAAGCGTACCGAGTTTGTCGCCAGGATCATGGAGCCTGCCGATGGTTGAGCTGCAAAGAGGGGCTGCCGTGGCGCTCCTTCTTCTTTGCTTTTCCGGCTGGGGCTTTTCGCTTCCCGAGGATCATCGTCCCTCTCTCTTGTCGATGGAGGAACTCTCCCAAGCAGCATTACAGGTGCATGATCGCTATGAGATTCCCTACCCTCCCCTTGCCGACATAACCCTTCTGTACGATGGGGCCCGTGTCCGCGCCTGGATTGAGGCCTGTAATGAAGGAAAGGCCCAGCCCATGCCGCGTCGCTGGTTTACCGGGACGGGAACCGGATTCTCCTCAATGATCTATATGTCGTGTGTCTCCTTTCTCACTGGGAAGGGGTGGGCACTTGCCGAATCCGCCTTTGAAAAAAGGTTGGGCAATGATTCTGTTAACGAAAGAAATAGGGCGATCCTAAACGCCTTTCTTGCGATTGACAACCAGGAAGAAATGAAAGAGGCGGCGCCTCGCTTTTTTCCCTTTTCTATGTTTCTGAAACGCCGTGAATTGGGTGACGGTGTTTCGATTATGCTGCCCGATGTTGCCTGGAAGCTCCTGCCTTCAGGATCGACCCCCTTGGCTCGGACCTTGGTATATGGGGATGAGGGATTTCTTCGGGGGCTAGGATATGATCGAAAACGGGTCGGTCCGGGCTATGATATTCGCCGGGATCCGATTGCCATGGCAAGCTGTATCAAGGTCCGTATGGAGAAGGCGATCAATGGCAACGGTACCTATCTCCCTCTGCGACCGGGAATGCCGTTTGCCATTGCAAAAAAGGTCGCCGTGGGAGATTTCTTTGCCGATACCATCTGGTTTCAGCCCTTTATCTCTGCTCCCGATGGTGTAGAGACCGGTGCAGAAGGGCGGCTTTATTTCAAACAGGGGAATCAGCTCTTCGTTGTATCGCTTTTTTCCATGGTTGATTCCTCTCATCCCGCAGCAGATGGGGACCTCCTGTTGGGCGAAGCGGCTTCGCTCCTTTCCACGCTACAATTTCCAGCGGAGGATACTCTTTTGGACTCCCATCGTTTGGCAGCTCTTTCTGATTTGCTCCATGCTGGAGATGTATCGCTATTACGACCGGAACTTCAAACTATCGTAAGAGAGACCGGTAGCATTCACTTCCCCGACTCCCATGGCGAACCCTTTTGGCATAAGATTTTCCTCGATTTCGATCGGGATGATCCGCGGCGGGAAGCGCTATTGAAGCTTTTTATTTCTCTTGGGATAAATCCCGATGCCTCTGGTCCTTCGGGAAAACGGGCTGTCGACTATGTTGTTGAGCAGGGGGATGCTGGACTGCTGGAGGATGTACTGCTTGCACGGGCTCATGGGGATTACCTGACCAAGGATGGTTCCTCTCCATTAATTGAGGCCGCTTCAGGTGGTGATGTTTGGTGTGTTCTTACCCTGCTTCGGGCCGGAGTGAATGTGGATTTGCCGGATATACGGGGAAGGAGTGCCCTTCATTGGGCGGCACGGCATGATTACCTTGCTGTTGCGAAATTGCTGTTGGAAAAGGGGGCTTCTCCCGAAAGCCGGGATATTGCAGGCAAGAGTCCTCTCGACCTCTCTCCTGCCTTTCAGGATATGAGGCGTTCGCCCTTGTTTGTTATGGTCCAGAAGTTTTGCGGCAGTCCGACATGGGCAAAGGTACAGCCCGAGGAGCAGTGAGTACAGGCTCCGCTGCAGCGGGCAAGGGCGTCGCGTTGCAAGTACCCGAGTCGTTCCAATTCAGTGAGGAGCATTTCGATCATTGCCACCGTAGTTTCTTGCTTTTCGGCGATGGATGCTTTATCAACCCTTCCCTCTTCTTTAATCTGTTGTAATATGGAGCGATATTGCATGACACCTTCCTATTATGATCAAGATAGTAAAAAAAGCGCCGGAGGAAAAGGGTGTGATGGATCCTGAATACCGTATCTTGATCCAAACGGCGGAAAGTCGTGGTCGTCTTTATCGGGACCTTGTACGGAAACTGCGGCGCGTGGCACCGAAAGAATTGGCGGCGGTTATGCAGGAACTTCACGATGAAGCTTTCCGGCGCATCGACTGCCTTAAGTGTGCACATTGCTGTGCCGTAGTTGGTCCGCGACTTACTGATACCGATATACAGCGGTTGGGAAAAGCGCTTTCCATGAAGCCTTCGGCATTTGAAGATACATATCTTATCAGGGACGAGGATGGGGATCTTGTATTTCGTGAACATCCCTGCCCGTTTTTGCTGGCGGATAATCGTTGTCTCCTTTACGATCGGCGGCCAAAGGCGTGCAGGGAGTATCCGCATACCGACGACAAACACGCCAGGGGTTTACTCAAAATTTCTCTCGTAAACACACGCTTCTGCCCAATTGTTGCATTGGTGTTTCAGGGACTGGAGGAGCGCTACGGTTAGGACTTATCCTGAGGCGCCAGGAGCTTCGATCTGAGAAACGAAAATGCATTGTAGACGGTGATCTTCGAATCTCTGCCGCGCAGTTCGGTTTCACTTTTACAGGACTCAGGTAAGGTGATACCGATGCGTGTTCTGGTCTCCTCACTGATAACGATACCGCCGGCAGGTGCTATATGTTCGAGACGGCTTGCGGTATTGACCGTATCGCCGATCAAGGTATTGTCGTAACGATCATGGCCACCTACATTTCCGCGGATGATAGGCCCCGAATGGATACCCACACGGAATTCTACAGGGGAATGTTCCTGGTTTTTTCGTTGCAGGTTAATCTGTTCCAGCTCATCCTGCATTGCCGTCATGGCTGTGACGGCCTCTTTAGCCTTTGTAAAAACGGCGAAAAAAGCATCTCCAATATATTTGTCGATATCACCATGGTTTTGATAGATATGTTTTGCTGCGACTTCAAAGACCGTATTCAGGATAGAGACGACCTGCCTCGGTTCCATATGCTGGGTCATAGCCGTGAAGCCCTTGATGTCGGCAAATACGATGGTGAGGTCCAATTCTTCTTCCGGAATGGATATCTTCTGTTCGTGTGCAAAGGTTTTGGCGATATCCCAGATTGTTTTTGGAATATAGTTCTTGATCAGATCAAGAAGAATAAAATCACTGATCGCCTTTTCATGGAGGTCGCCGACCTGTTTCATCATGTTACGGTACATGACATTCATGACAATAAGAGGACGTATCCTCTGCGGAAGACAATGTATATCGGTGTAGACGATATGTGCATCGAAACCACTGTCGTACACCTCATTGATAAGCTTTGTTTCATTTCCTTTGATGATGAGGAGAATAGGGACATGACGAAACATCTCATCCTGCTTCATCTCTTTCAACAGGGCGACGGTTCCTGTCATCTCCGACTGTGCAACGATACAATCGACCCCGCCGCCGCCATAGAATATCTCTTCTGCGGCGGCTTCTGTTTCTACCTTTACCACATCAAAATCACCAATCTTATGTTCTGCAAGATATCTTCTGATTTTTGTGGTATCAATTGGTAAGTTGGAAACAATAAGAATCGTACCTTCCATGTCGGAGATGGTATCATACTTCCGGTGGAAAATTCATCTTTTCTCGGATACAATCGAAAAAAAGGAGAGAACATGAAACGTTTTATTCTGTCGCTGCTGATTGGTGCACTGGCTGGCCTTGTCGCAGGTTATTTTGTTTTTGGAAAAAGCGGGGTGACCGGAAGTTATGTGCCGGTGGATCAACTCTTCGGGGGGGCCAAGAATGCTCTTGTCTCTTTAAGTCGGGCGGTAACCGGGCTTGACCACATTCGAAATGAAATCTTGCTTTCCGGATTGTTCGGGGCAAGTATGGGTGTACATATCGGTTCCATCGGAAGGAGACGGTAGCCATGAATAATCCTGTTCTCCCGCGGCTTTCCGCTCTGCGAAGGGAGATGGAGGAGAGGGCATTGCAGGCTGTTGTCTTTTTCGGTACCGACCCTCACCAAAGTGAATACGCCGCGCCCCGTTGGAAAGATCGGCTCTGGATGAGCGGTTTTAGCGGTTCCGCCGGGACGGTCGTTGTTACCGAAACAGAGGCTGCGCTCTGGACCGACAGTCGCTACTGGCTTCAGGCCACGGACCAACTTGACGGCAGCGGTATTGTTTTGATGGCCGATGGTGACCCTTCCGTCCCTTCTCTCCCCGACTGGCTGATTTCAAAACTTAGTCCAGGAGCTCGGGTCGGTGTGGATTATCAAACCCTTTCCGTTGCCTCTGAGCGCCGGCTTTCCCATATCCTGGGCACCAAGGGAATAGCCCTCGTTTCATTCGAATCTCTCCTTAACGACCTTTGGACCGATCGCCCAGCCCGACCCTGTGAGCCCTTGTATGCCATCGACCTCCACTATGTGGGTAAATCGAGGGATCAGAAGATTACACTCTTGCGTGATGCCGCAAAGAATGTCGGTGCGGATGCCATGTTTCTTTCTGCTCTCGATGAGATTGCCTGGCTTCTCAACCTTCGGGGAAATGATATCGCATACAATCCGTTTTTCTTTTCCTATTTGCTGATTCGGGAAACGGATACCCTCCTTTTTGCAGATATTCATGCTGTTTCGAAAGAACTGGAAGAGCTGCTTGCAGAGGAGCACATTACCTTGAAGGCGTATGAGGCAGTCGGTGAGATGCTTCGGGAGTTCGAGGGCACGCTTTTCGTCGACCCTGCCTCTTTTTCGATGGCCTTGAAGGGTGCGCTTTCGCCTGGGGTTAGAATTGTAGAGGAACAGAGTCCCGTTGCCGCTTTGAAGGCCAGAAAGGAAGCGGTAGAGGTGGAAGGCTTTCGCCATGCCCTTCGTAAGGACGGGGTTGCTTTGGTTCGCTTCTGGATGCGACTTGAACGGATGCTCGAACGAGGGGACGGAGACGAAATTTCCGTGGCTTCGCTTTTGTATGAGGAGCGAAGTCGAATGCCGGGATTTGTGGGAGAAAGCTTTGCCCCGATTGTGGGCTTTGCCGAGCATGGTGCGGTTGTTCATTATAGCGCGACCAAAGAGAGTGCAATTCCCGTCACGGGAAGGGGGCTGTTGCTCATCGATTCCGGGGGCCAGTATATTGAAGGCACCACCGATATCACCAGGGTCTTTGCCGTCGGAAAGGCGACAGAGGAAGAGATATTTGATTATACAACGGTCTTAAAAGCCCACATCTCCCTTGCAACCGCGATCTTTCCGATAGGTACCGTCGGCACAAGGCTCGATGCCATGGCTCGGCGACCGATGTGGGAAGCCGGTTTGAACTATGGGCATGGAACAGGCCACGGGGTTGGTGCATTCCTTGGGGTGCATGAAGGCCCTCAATCGATTTCAACCAAGTTGCTGCCTGTCCCTATAGAGCCGGGCATGGTCTGTTCCAACGAGCCGGGAGTATACCGGGAAGGAAAGCACGGGATTCGGATCGAAAATCTAATTCTGGCTGTGGAAAAGTTTAACACACCGTTCGGGCGCTTTTTGGGCTTTGAAACCCTGACTCCCTTTCCCTTTGAGTGTAAGCTTATCGATGTTTCTCTTCTTACCGAAGGGGAACGGCAATGGGTCGATCGCTATCACGCTTGGGTTTTCGAGCTTCTATCTTCGGAGCTCAATCCGCAGGAGCGATCGTTTCTTGCCGCTAAGACGGGAGTTGTCTGACTATGAAAGAGAAGGGGCGAAAACCCAGCGATTTTCGTATCCGCATGATCAGGCGGGCGAGCTGGGTCGGCATTTTGGGTAACGGTTTGCTTTCCGCCTTGAAAGTAACCGTTGGTTTTTTTTCCGGAAGCCTTGCCCTTGTCGGGGATGGTATCGATTCGGCGACGGATGTTGTTACCTCTTTTGTATCGCTCCTCACCGCTGGGATTGTTGAGCGTCCTCCCGACAATGAGCATCCCTACGGCCATGCCAGGGCCGAGACCGTGGCTACAAAGATTCTCGGCTTTCTCATTTTCTTTGCCGGAGCCCAGCTTGCTCTTTCGACGCTTCGTTCTCTTTTCTCCGGCGTTTCACGTCCCTTACCTGAATTCCCCGCAGCCATGGTTGCTTTGGTCTCGGTTGTGGGAAAATCCCTCCTTGCCTTTTACAAGCTGCGGGTCGGCAGGACCATCGACAGCCCTATGCTTATTGCCGATGCCCGTAATATGACCGGAGATGTGGTGATCAGCCTCGGTGTGTTTGCCGGTATCGGAGCGACCTTGCTCTCCGGTATTGCTTTTCTTGATTCGATTATCGCCCTTCTTGTGAGCCTTTGGATCATGAAGGTTGCCTTTTCGATCTTCATGGAAGCGGGGGATGAATTGATGGATGGTCTCGATAATCCCGATCTGTATCGACGTCTCTTTGATGCGGTTGGAACCGTGAAAGGAGCCGGCAACCCTCATAAGGCACGTATCAGAAAGCTTGGGAATGCCTGCATTGTTGATCTCGATATTGAGGTCGACGGAGCGATTTCCGTTGCCGAGGGGCACGAAATTGCCAGAGAGGTTGAGAGGGCAATACATCTGCAGCTGAAGAATGTCTACGATGTGCAGGTTCATGTCGAACCCTTGGGGAATCTGGAAAAGAAAGAACGATTCGGTCTGTCCCGCCAAAGCCTTGAAACCTCTGGAAAATAGTAAGATATTACAGGAAACAGAACAAGGAGCAGGATCTATGGTAGAAGCTTTGAAAGCTAATCCGGCCTTTTCGGGGAGAAAGGGTCCGGTTGTTTTGGTAATTATGGACGGAGTCGGTTTTGGGAAGTATACGGAAGGAGATGCCGTTGCAGCGGCCCATACCGAGGTTTTGGACGAATTGATGGCGTCCTACCCTATGACGAAGTTAAAGGCCCACGGAATCGCCGTAGGCCTTCCCAGTGATGATGATATGGGAAATAGTGAGGTCGGTCACAATGCCATCGGCGCGGGCCGTGTCTTTGCTCAAGGTGCAAAACGTGTAAACGGGGCCATTGAATCGGGAGAGATGTTTACCGGTGAGACGTGGAAGAAGTTGACGGAGAATGTCAAAAAGAGCGGAGGAAGTCTTCATTTCCTTGGATTGTTGTCCGACGGTAATGTACACAGCCACATCAATCATCTGAAAGCAATGGTTGCCCGGGCAAAAGAGGACGGCGTAAAACGAGTTAGGGTCCACGCGTTACTTGACGGAAGGGATGTAGGAGAAACCAGCGCGCTGGACTATTTTGATCCCTTTGCCGATTATCTTGCTTCCCTTTCCGACGGTGGCTTTGACGCAAAGATCGCCTCGGGCGGCGGAAGGATGAAGATCACCATGGATCGCTACAACGCCGACTGGGAGATGGTCCACCGCGGCTGGCAGATCCATGTTCTGGGAGAAGGGCGACAGTTTGCCAATGCCCATGAAGCCATCGAGACCCTTCGCAAGGAAACCGGTGCTATCGATCAGGACCTTCCTCCCTTTGTGATCGCAGAAGGGGGAAAGGCTGTTGGAACCGTTGAAGACGGCGACAGCTTTATCCTTTTCAATTTCAGAGGAGATCGTGCGCTTGAGATCACCAAGGCCTTTGAAGCCGGCGACGACTTTTCCGAATTCGACCGTGTCAGGGTTCCGAATGTCGAATATGCCGGGATGATGGAGTATGATGGTGATCTTCATGTTCCGAAACAGTATCTTGTCTCCCCTCCCTCTATCGATAAAACCATGGCCGAGTATCTCGCAGCTTCGGGAGTGAAGATGTTCTCCATAAGCGAGACCCAGAAGTTCGGTCACGTCACCTATTTCTTTAACGGAAACAGAAGCGGTAAATTCAGCGAAGAGTTGGAAGAGTATGTGGAAATTCCCTCTGATCGGGTTCCCTTCGAAGAACGCCCCTGGATGAAGGCTGCCGAAATCACCGACCGGGTCATTGAAGAGATTGAGAAGGGTAGCTATCGCTTTATCAAATTGAACTATCCGAATGGTGATATGGTCGGCCATACCGGCATCTATGAAGCGGTCCTCTGTTCCATGGAAGCCTTGGATCTCTCCCTTGGGCGTTTGAAAAAGGCGGTTGAAAAGGCCGGTGGGGTGATGGTCATCTCGGCTGATCACGGCAACAGCGACGATATGTTCGAACACGACAAAAAAAGCGGTGCCGTTAAAACGAAAGCGAATGGAAAACCCCAGGCAAAGACAAGCCACAGTCTCAATCCCGTTCCCTGTATAGTCTACGATCCCGGTTATAAGGGAGAGTATGCAAAGGAACTGCGTTCCGGTCTGGGGATTTCAAGCCTTGCAGCGACCTGCATCGAACTCCTTGGCTTTCAGGCCCCTGAAGATTACGATACGAGTGTTTTTACCTGGTGATATTCACTTTTTACGTAAGCATGATATGGCGGACCGTTGTCCGCCATTTTTTATTCGATATAGAGCGTTTTTTCCAATCGTGCAATTTCCTTTCTGAATTCCGGAGGAAGGCCTTCATCGGTAATAATGATATCAAAATCGGAAAGGTCGGAAAAATAACCATTCTGTATTTCACCAAATTTTGATGAGTCGGCGACTAAGATCGTCGTGAGGGATGATTTTAGTGCGATCCGTTTCGTTGTGCTTTCGAAAAAATTAGAACAGGTAATCCCCAGCTTTGCACTGATCCCACTGGCGGTAACGAACGCTTTTTTTGCCCGGTTACGTTTAATCAGACTAAGCCCCTCTTCGCTTTCAAAGACCATAGAACTTCCGTGATAACAGCCGCCGGTAAGGATTAGAGTACAGTTTTCACGCTTGCTAACCACTGTTGCAATATTAAGCGCATAGCAGATTATCGTAATAGGCCTGTCTTTAGGCAGAAATTCGGCAATGAGCTCACCGGTCGAACCTGCGTCTATAATAATGATGTCGTCGGCTTCGACGAGGGATGCTGCCTTTTTTGCGATCTTTTTTTTCGCTTCAAGCATGTGCGTCCTGGCTTTGATAATTGAGTAGTGATCTCCCTGCCCAGACTCCTGATAGATGACTCCTCCATGGATGATTTTAATTGGCTGATTCTCGATAAGTTTCTCGAGATCCCTTCTAATGGTCATATGGGAAACCTCAAAGTGCTCGGCAAGCTCTTGAATCGTCGCCGAACGGCTGTTTTTCAGATAGTCGATGAGATGTCCGCGCCGTAGGCTGCTGTTCATGCCATATAGTATACACGAAAAGGGCGACTCGATAAAGGATGTTTGATGTTATTATAACACAATGATGTGAACTATAGATAAAAACTGTCATATACCAAAGCACATAATAAAATATTTCTTGACCTAAGGAATATAGCGTTCTAAAATTAACAATCAATGTTAAAAAAGTAACATAAATATGACCTGATTTTTCAGGTATACAAGGAGGAGCCATGAAGAAGATCGTTCTTATTATCGTGATCGTTCTTGTACTGTTGCCGTTGCATCTCTTCGCCGGTGGGCAAAAAGATGCCGCAGACGCGAATAAGTACGAGATTGTGACAGTCGTAAAGATCACGGGAATTCCTTGGTTCAATCGTCTTGAAGAAGGAGTTGATGCGGCTGCCAAAGATCTTGACGTGAATGCTTACCAAATTGGACCATCCGATGCAGACCCTGCTCAGCAGGTCAAGATGGTGGAAGACTTGATAAGTAAAGGCGTTGATGCCATCTGCATTACACCAAATGATGCTACCGCTCTCGAACCTGTGTTCCAGAAGGCTAAAGAGAAGGGCATATTAATCCTGACCCATGAATCACCGGATCAGGCGGGTAAGGATGTCGATATCGAGCTTATCGATAATGTGGAATTTGGTCGCCATACCTGGGATATGCTTGTTAAATACATGGGTGATAAAGGGCAATACGCCATTTTTGTAGGCGGCCTTACCGTCCCCCTTCACAACCTTTGGGCAGATGAAGGCCTTAAATATGCAAAGGAGCACTACCCTGGGCTCGAGCTGGTAACCAGCCGGATTCCCTGCGGTGAGGACCAGGAACTTGCCAAGCAAAAGACGCTTGAGCTGCTGAAAACTTATCCGGATTTGAAGGGTATCATCGGTTTCGGAAGTCTGGGACCTCCGGGAGCTGCTCAGGCCTTGAAGGAAAAAGGCCTGGCTGGAAAGGTTGCCGTTGTCGGAAACGTCATTCCCGGACATGCTGCGCCCTATTTGAAGGACGGATCCATGAGCCATGGTGTTCTCTGGGATCCGAAGGATGCCGGCTACTCTCTGACTTACGTGGCAAAGTATCTTCTTGACGGCGGTAGCCTTGCCGACTTGAAAGAGATTCCCGGAATCGGTGCCGTTGTAGTGGATGGGGATGTTATCAAGGTTGATGCCATGGCTGATATCACAAAGGAAAATGTTGACAGTTTCGGTTTCTGATTTGGTCGGCTGTTTTTCTTATTACCGGCGCCGTATTCTGCGACGCCGGTTTTTACAAGCGAAAGTAGAGGAGTTATGGAAACACTTTTTCTTTCAATGAAGCAGATTACAAAAGTGTATGCTGGGGTTCGTGCTCTGGACGGGGTAGATTTTTCCATCGCTCGCGGGGAAATACATTGTCTGGCTGGTACGAATGGTTCGGGAAAGTCGACATTAGTTAAGATTATTTCCGGAGTTGTAGCTCCCGAAGCGGGAGCGGAAATCATCATGGATGGAGAACTGCTGGATCAGCATACCTCTCGGACGGCCATTAGTCATGGTGTAGAGGTAATCTATCAGGACCTTTCGCTTTTTCCGAATTTAACAGTGGCGGAAAATATTGCTGTGAGTAGCAATATTGCCCAACGGCGATATCTCATGGATTGGAAGCGTGCCGAAACGACGGCCACAAAGGCCATGAACAGGATTGGGATTTCTATTCCTTTGGATGCCAGAGTAGGTGAACTCTCCATGGCGGACCAGCAGTTGGTGGCTATTTGCAGGGCTCTTACTGGTGATGTTCGGTTGTTGATTATGGATGAACCTACTACAGCCCTGACGAAGAAGGAGATTGATGCCCTTTTGCGTGTTGTTATTGAGCTAAAAAATAAGGGGATTGCCAGCCTGTTTATTAGTCATAAACTTAACGAAGTAATGCAGATTGCCGAACGCGTCACAGTTCTCAGAGACGGAACATTAATCGGTACATACGACGGCAAAACAATTGATGATAAAAAATTAGAATTTCTTATGACAGGAGAGACCTCTGTGTATGAGCCCTATCATGTATCTCCTGACCGTAATGGGAAACCCATTCTTCGACTGGAAAATTTTTCCAGGAACCATAGTTTTTGTAATGTAAGTCTGGAAGTCTATTCAGGAGAAATAGTCGGCATAACAGGGCTTTTAGGTTCTGGAAGGAGTGAACTTGCTCTTTCTATTTTCGGCTTTCATCCTGCAGACTCGGGACGGATGGAGATGAACGGTGAGGAGGTTTCGATTGATTCGGTTGAAACTGCCAAACACCACGGAATTGCTTATGTGCCGGAAGATCGGATCCATCAGGGACTGGTAATGGATCAGTCGGTTTCCAGAAACCTGGTGGCGACCGTTATCGATCGTCTTCAGGGGAAAACTTCACTTATCGATACAAAAAAACTGCATGAGACCGTTGCCTATTGGGTTGAGACGCTAAAAATCAAAGTGCCTTCCCTGGATGCACCGGTAAAGACCCTATCCGGCGGGAATCAGCAGCGGATTGTTCTCGGAAAATGGATAGCTACCGAACCCCGACTCTTTATTCTTGATAACCCGACCGTCGGTATAGATGTTTCCGCAAAAAGCAGTATCCATAAGACGATAAAAAAACTGGCACGGGAGGGAATGGGTGTCATCATCATTTCAGATGAGATTTCCGAGGTGCTGAACAATTGTTCGAGAATTTTAGTGATGCATAAAGGGCGTATTATCGGGTCCTTTGATACAACCGAGGCCAGTGAAGAAGAGATTCAGGCCTTCATCGAATCGCAAAGTATATAGGGATGACGAGTATGAAACGTTTCATGAAAACCCATGAATTCCATGTATTGGTGGTTGTTCTTATTCTCTCTGCTGCCATCACCGCGGTAAATCCGAATTTTCTTACCTTGGAGAATGGATTTGATCTTTTGAAAAGCTATTCTTTTATGGGTGTTCTGGCCATCGGGATTCTTTTTGTTCTGATCTCCGGAGGGATCGATATTTCATTTGCTGCCACGGCAACCGTTGCTGAGTATGTGATGGCGGTAGTGAGTATCAAGTTGGGCGGAAATATGATTACATCATTGCTCCTTGCCACTCTGGTAGGTCTCCTGCTGGGAGCCTTTAACGGCTTTCTCATCTCAAAGTTCAAGATTGCCCCTATCATAACGACCATTGCCACCATGAATTTTTACTATGGAATCCTTACGGTGATAACCGGCGGGAAGTGGATCTATGCCCTTCCCGAATGGTTTCGCGCCTTCGCCGATATTAGGGTTTTTACCCTTGTTTCCAGGGCTGGAACGCCCTATGGGCTTTCCGTCATTACCCTTTTCTGGGCAGTGATTACCGTTTTGGCTTTTTTTCTCCTCCGTTATACAATGCTTGGTCGGGGTATCTACGCCATTGGCGGGGATATAGGCTCGGCCGAACGGGTCGGTTTCCCTGTGAGACGGCTTCAGATTTTTGTTTATTCCTTTATGGGCATGATGGCCGGGATTGCCGGTGTAATTCAGGCGTTGCTTGTACAAACCGTTGCACCGAACTCCATAGTCGGAAAGGAGTTGGATGTTATTGCCGCGGTTGTGCTTGGCGGAGCAAGCCTTTCCGGTGGTTTCGGGAG
>JGI2924J29684_1077585_pt1 | contig 19121 bp, 16 predicted proteins | sample BenlonsequencITS_FD_29684 | JGI IMG/M metagenome (IMG submission 29684)
CGTTTTTTGAAAAGATATATAAAATAACATGGGAATTTAAGAGTATGCTAACTGATAAAAATATTGATGCTTTGGATAAATTGATGGAGGGAGCCAAAAATCTAAACATACCGGAGATAAACAGTTTTATAAATGGGATTGAACGAGATATGGAGGCTGTAAGGAATGCGATAAAATATGAATATAGTAATGGGCTTGTATAAGGGTGCATTAATAAACTGAAGGTAATAAAACGAATTATGTATGGCTGTTGTAGTTTTGAAACATTAAAAACCAAAATTCTCCGGCTCGAAAAAATGAGGTTATTCAACTAACACTGGAAAGAACCCTGAAATTATGTCACATATCGGCAAAAAATAGGCTGTTTTAGTCAGGGTTCCTGTATGATTTTGTGTACAGACAATATTGTTCAGGAGAAAATGCCTTGACAGATGAAGAAATAACTAAATGGAAATACAGTTTATTGGATAGGGGGCCATAAGAATGAAGAAAGAGGAACTGCAATGGGATTTTATAAAAAAAGCCAAGGCAGTACTGATGAACTGGTCAGAAGCTAATAATATACATTTATTTGCAGTACATTTTATTCCTTTGTCTGATTTTTCACTTGAAGTATATGTATTTTACGAAAGTGATATTGATATAACTCAATATCAGCAAAACGGAGTTTCGGATAAAATTAAGCAGGTTTTTTTAGAGGCACTTAATGATTTAAATTATATGAAAATCTTTAATAATAATATAACATTTACGTTCGATTCCAATGAAAATGTTATAAATAACTATCAAGGAAGTTATTTTTTTAGGCTAAGATAAACTTGTTGCGACCTTTTTCTGTTTGATAATTAAATTTTTATATTGGGGGTGCTAAGTGAAAAATAAAATAGTCATTACCATTATAGTAGTTTGTGTAATTTTATTATTTTTTTACTGCTAATTCATAATGATATAGTTTTAGATGAAGTTTCCTGGCGTATTACTCAATTAAAATCGGAACCGGCATCTTATATAAAGTATATATTTAAAGACGGAGAAAAGAAACATAAAGCGGAAGAGATTACAGACTTGCTTTTGGTTCTGATAAAACGGTAAGTGTGGAGCTATTAATTCAAAAATTGACAGAGAAATATCTTCGCAAAGTGGTTATGTGAGGGTAAATCCAAGTGATGTTAATAAAATAACTTTTATTGATTAGTGAGATATAAATTGTGTAAGTGCCAAATTCTGAAAGTACTAATTGGCAAAATAATAAGATACAGTTAATAAGAAATGGACGGTTCTTAGCCTGACATCAGACAAAGAACCGTCCGCATTGTTTTAACTATTCAAAATATGCCCATTTGAAGATTACGAAACCAAGTTGTGAATGTAACACTCCCTTAAGATTCGGTGATATGACTATAGGATCAGTATAGAAGTACAAAGGAGCTATTGCGGCGTCATCCATAAGTATCTTTTCCGCATCATGGTACATTTGAATGCGTTTAGCCGGGTCAGTTTCTCTTCTTGCTGCGGAAATAAGTTCATCATACTTTGGATTGCTGTACATGGCATTATTCTGACCGTTTCCGGTTGTAAATATGTCCATGAAAGTTGACGGATCCATATAGTCTCCGATCCAACCGTTTCTGTTTATATTGTAAACGCCGTCTTTTCGTGACTGCTGGAATACATTCCATTCCTGAGCCAGGATTTCAACTTCAACACCCAGATTTTCCTTCCACATCTGCTGCAAAGCTTCAGCTATAGGCTCATGACCCGCACCTGAGTTCAGACCAAAAGTAATTTTCGGGAATCCTTTTCCGTCCGGGTAACCTGCCTCAGCAAGAAGCCTTTTGGCTTCAGCCACATTCTTTTCGTAATCTTCAGGTTTTACTGAAATATAGTCGCCGCCTACTGTGCGGAAGTCGGGTTCCGGATTAACGTCAGCTATACCGTATGGTACAAAAGCTGTTGCCGGAGTTTCACCACCTTTTTTGACGTTTTCTACCAGGTAGTTGCGGTCAATTGCCAGAGAAAACGCTTTTCTTACCCTTACATCGTTAAAAGGAGGTTTATTGTTTACAAAGTCTATATAATATGTTCCAATTAACGGAAAAATTTTCAGATTACCTGCTGCTTTTTCAGCAGCCAGCTCATCCGAAGGAATATTCTTTGCATAGGCAACTTGTCCGTTTTTAAATGCGCTTAAGATGGCATTCTGGTCATTCATCAGATACCATTCGATTTTAGGTGCAATTACATTATTTTTGTCCCAGTAGTTTTCATTCTTTTCAAATACAATTTTTGAATCATGGTCCCAGCTGGTCAGTTTGTAAGGTCCGTTGCCTATATAAGTAGACGGTTCAAGCGCCCACTTGTCTTTATTGGCGGATATAATATCTTCCCTGAGAGGAACGAGAGCAGGGAAGGCAACTATTTCGGTAAAGAACGGACATGGGCTTTCAAGGGTTACCTCAAGGGTTTTATCGTTGACAGCCCGAACACCCAACGTACTGACGTCGGCTTCACCGGCGTTGATTTTTTCACCGTTTTTTATGAAATAAGCGTAATACGCATAATCGGCGGCTGTTGCCGGATCAACGAGCCTTCTCCAGGAATAAACAAAATCGTTTGCAGTTACATCCTTGCCGTCAGACCACTTTGCATCCTTGCGGATGTAGAATGTCCAAACAAGCCCGTCATCACTTGTTTCCCATCTTTCAGCCGTTCCTGCAACAATGGTGCCGTCTTTGCCTAGCGTGGTCAGTCCTTCAAATGCACATAAAATATAGTTGCCGCCATCAACTGCATTGTTGCGGGACGGATCCAGGGTTTTTGGCTCGGATGCAATAGTCGCACGAATGACTTGGTTTGATGTTGATGTTTTGTTCTGTGTTTTTCCGCAGCCTGTTAATACTGTTGCAACGATTACAAGTGTAATTGTAAGTGCCAAGATTCTCTTCATAGCGATTTCATACCCCTTACTATTTTATTGTTTTAATTCATGGTTTTAACTTTAAAATTAATTTATCCATATCTGCAATTAATATTCCTTCACTGCATAAATGAACATAAAATCCCCGTCCAATGTCGACCTCATTGGAACAGAAATAATTCATTCTGTAGTATAATGGAAAAACAGATACGGAAATTTTAAAAATATCATAATTTACCTGCAAAATGGCAGGCTACATAATGACCGTTTCCGTAATCTTTGAACTCGGGCACTTCTTTTGCACAGATATCCTTTGCATAGGGACATCTGGTTCTGAACTTGCAGCCAGATGGCGGATTCACCGGTGACGGGATTTCACCCTTTAAGATAATTCTGTTTCTTTTCTTGGCAATCTCAGGATTAGGTCTGGGAATAGCCGTCAATAGTGCCTGAGTGTATGGATGGAGAGGATTTTTGTACAATTCTTCCGATTCCACCAGTTCCACTATATGTCCCAGGTACATGACCCCTACTCTGTCACATGTATGCCTTACCACGCCCAAATCATGGGAGATGAAAAGGTAGGTCAGGTTCAGCCTTTCCTGCATTTCTTCCAGCGTGTTAATTATCTGGGCCCTTATAGAAACGTCAAGTGCGGATACCGGCTCGTCACATACGATAAATTCAGGTTCTACGGCGATAGCCCGGGCTATTCCGATTCTTTGGCGCTGTCCTCCTGAAAATTCATGAGGATAACGGGATGCGTGTTCGGTATTAAGTCCTACCATTTTTAACAGTTCTCTGACTTTTTCCTCCCTCTCTTTTTTGGAAGAAACCAGTCTATGAATATCCAGTGCTTCGCCCACAATATCCGAAACGGTCATACGAGGGTCGAGGGATGCGTAAGGGTCTTGAAAAATATACTGCATTTTTTTCCTGTAGGGAAGGAGCTGTCCCCTTCCCAATTTGGTTATATCAACTCCCAAAAATACAACTCGCCCGGCTGTAGGCTCATAAATCCTGAGAATTGTCCTTCCCAAAGTGGTTTTACCTGAACCGGATTCGCCAACGAGTCCGAGGGTTTCGCCTTTGTAAATCTCAAAGGTTACATCATCCACCGCTTTAACTGTGGCTTTTTTACCAAGGCTGGTTTTTATGTTAAAATATTGCTTTAAATTTTTCACTTCTATTAAAACATCTTTTTTCCGGGCTGAATTATAGCCGGATGAAGAAGTTTTTGCTTCAATGTTTGTCATTATTCTTTACCTCCGTGCTATTATTGGCCATGCCATCGTACAGCCAACAGCTGACTGTGTGTCCGTCCTCAATTGAATACTCTTTTGGTGCATATTTTAAACAGACCTTCATGCAGTTTTCGCACCTTGGCGCAAAGGCACAGCCTTGAGGCAGATTTAACAGATCTATAGGATTTCCCTGAATAGGAATTAGTTTTTCGCCTTTTTTATTGAGGTCGGGCAGGGAACGAAGCAAGCCTTTTGTATACGGATGACGGGGGTTATTAAATATACTGTAAACAGAGCCCTGCTCGACAATTTTTCCGGCGTACATAACGATAATATCATCAGCCATGTCGGCAACTATACCAAGGTCATGGGTTATGAGGATTATGGCCATTCCCGTCTTTTTTTGAATATCTTTGAGAAGCTCTAAAATCTGAGCCTGTATTGTAACATCAAGGGCAGTTGTCGGCTCATCGGCGATCAAAAGTTTGGGCGAACCGGCAAGAGCCATGGCAATCATTACCCTTTGGCGCATACCTCCTGAAAATTCATGAGGATACTGAGCCAAGCGTTTTTCAGGCTCGTTTATGCCAACCAATTTCAACAAGTCAATCGAACGTTCTTTTATTTCCTTTTTTGAAATTTTTCTGCCGTACTTGTGGATTAAAGATTCCGCAATTTGGTTTCCTATTGTAAAAACGGGATTTAAACAGGTCATAGGGTCCTGAAATATCATTGCTATCTCATTTCCCGCAAGATTCTGCCTTTCTGATTTAGTCATAGTGGAAACATCTTTGCCGTCAAATATAATACTTCCTCCGACAATTTTGCCGGGGTTGTCAATTAATCCCATAATAGAATAGGAAGACACACTTTTGCCGGAGCCCGACTCACCGACTATTCCCAGGACTTTTCCCGGTTCAAGGGTGTAGCTGATTCCGTTTACGGCTTTAACTTCTCCGGCCGGTGTGAAGAAGGAAACTTTTAAATCATTTATTTTAAGCAATTCTTTACTCATTTAAATCACCTGTATCTGTTTTTTCATTCGTATCTGTTTTTCATTTGTGCCTATTTTTTTCATCCTGTATCTACTTTTTCATCCTTGGGTCCAGAGCATCTCTCAGACCGTCACCAAAAAGATTTATGGACAGAATGATAATACTGATGGTAGCCGCAGGGAAAAACAGCATGTACGGGTATGAATATATACCTTTCAGGGCAGTCTGTGCCAGAGAACCAAGGGATGCCATGGGTATTGAAACACCCAGCCCTATGAAGCTGAGGAAAGATTCCACGAAAATCGCCTCAGGAATTTTTAAGGTGGCTACCACTATAATCTGACCAATGCAGTTTGGTATAAGATGCTTGAAAATAATTCTTCTGTTGTTTGCGCCAAGCACCTTGGCAGCTAAAACAAACTCCTGCTCCTTTAGTGCCAGGATCTGACCGCGCACTATCCTTGCCATATCCACCCAGTAAAGAAGGGCCAGAACGAAGAATATACTTATTAGCCCCACACCAAGGTTTTTTAGAAATTTGGGAGCACTGGCGGAATTTAAAAAATTGTCTATCGGTGTCTTTAAGGCAACCTGCAGCAAAATAACTATAAGTATGGTCGGAACTGAATAAACAATGTCTATGATTCTCATCATGACAATATCAACCCAGCCGCCGAAATATCCCGAGATTGCACCGTACAGAATACCGATTATTGATATCATGATGGCTGCAACAATACCGACGGAAAGAGAGATTCTTGCACCTATCATTGTTCTGGTAAACAAATCCCTTCCCAGACTGTCAGTACCGAATATATGCTGTGCGTTTGGAGGCAGATTTTCACTGCCTTTGTTTATCTGATCATATTCGTAAGGTGAGAGCATGGGCCCGATTATTGCAGCCAGAACGACCAGCAGTATAACCACCAGAGAACCCATGGCGACTTTATTTGCTTTAAGCCTTCTCCAGGCATCTTTCCAATATCCTACCGACGGACGCATGACTTCGGCTGTTGCCTTTTCGCTGTCCGATGCAGGCAGAAAAAGCTTTTCGTCTAAAACTTCCTCGTCTAAAACTTCCTCGTCTAAAACTTCCTCGTCTAAAACTTCCTCGTCTAAAACTTTCTCGTCTAAAATTTCCTCGTCTAAAATTTCCGATTTAATCATATCTGACATTTTAGTCTCCCCATTTCCATAATTTCCGTTTTTGTTTTTTACCTATTTGGTGATATTAATTCTTGGGTCGACAAATCTATATATTATGTCAACCAAAAAGTTCATAAAAATAAGCAGAGCACCGTAAAATATAGTTACTCCCATTACCGTGGGGTAATCCTTTGCTGTAATGCTTGTTACAAAAGAACTTCCCAGGCCCGGTATTGAGAAAATTGATTCGATTACAAAAGAGCCTGTTACAATTCCGGCAATCATTGGTCCGGCATAAGTTACCACCGGAAGAATCCCGTTTCTCAAACCGTGTTTGAAAATTACCACTGTTTCCGACAAGCCTTTGGCCCGCGCCGTTCTTATATAATCCTGGTTTATAACGTCAAGCATTGAAGAGCGCATAAGCCTTGTGATAAAGCTTAAGGGGAAGAAGGACAGCGCAAAACCGGGCAATATATAACTTGAAAAGTTGTCGAGGAGGCTGACTGTAGGTAAAAGATGCAGCTTTACCCCGAATAAAACCATACTTACTGTGGCTACTACAAAGCTTGGGACCGCAATTCCAATTGTTACAATGATCATAATTATTTTGTCGACGGCGGTATTCTTCTTAAGCGCGCTTATTGTTCCCAGAACGGTGCCCATAATTATGGCTATGGCACTGGAGAACAACCCCAGCTTTAGTGAATAGGGAAACTTTCTGGCAATTATTTCATTGACAGTCTGTCCCGACAGTTTTATTGATTCCCCCAAGTCACCTTTAAGAACGTTCATTGCATACATTTTGTATTGAACCATCAGGGGTTTGTCCAGGCCGTATTTAGCCTCCAGGTTTGCCAGTATTTCAGTCGTAATTTTTCCGTCCCCCAAAAACGGGTTGCCGGGAGTTAAATGCATAAGGAAAAAAGTTAACGTAAACATTATCCATAATGTCAAAAGTGATACAAGTAATCTTTTTAAAATGTATTTAACCATAGTACCTCCATCTCTATGGACTATAAAAGTCACAGTCTATTTTTATGTTTTATGTAACCTTCATTATTATATATTTTGAGCAAATAATATTTTATTAATTTGGAAAAACTCGGGCGGTTAAGATTATTTGGTCGACTTGGATGTAAAAGTTATAATGAAGTCGAAAACAGTGATGAATTTATTATAATATGGCATTATACTACAAAATTTGAGTTTTTACAACAGATTAATTAAGGAAAAAGAGAGGAAAATCATTAAGATGGCTCAGATTAAACGGATTTACTGTTGATTAGAGTTACAGAGCCTAGAATAAAAAATTGCTCTTGTTATATATTGGCATTGGTAATATTTGTGTTATAATTATGAAACAGTATTTAAAACTAAAAAGGAGAGTGAAAATATTGAAGAGAAAGACTTTTCTTCAAATTTTTGCTTTAATGGGTGTTTTTGTTCTGTGCAGCGGTGTTATAGCTTTCGGTTCTTCACTGACAACCGAAATCAAAGCAATATTAAGCCGTGAAGTTACAATCAAATATGAGGGTGAAGTCCAGAACATGAAAGACGGATTGGGGAATCCGGTATACCCTCTGATGTACAATGGCACTACTTATCTTCCCATCCGTGCAGTGAGCAACATGCTGAATATACCTATAGAATGGGAGGCTGCCACTAAAACTGTTATTCTTGGAACTGAAGAAAAACAGCCGAAAAGTGTATTAAGTTTTAAAGCAAAATCATCCAATTTTGCAAGTAAAGTAACAGATAAAGGTTCATTAGTGATAAAAGGTAATAGCGGAGAAGAAATAAAATATAATGATGGAATATGCTATAAAATTTGGAATGCAACATATTCCTCGTCAATTGATAAAGCATATAAAGCTGAAATAGGCGGCAAATATAGTAAATTGTGTTTTGATGCATATATTCATGCTCAAGAAGAATATATTGGTAAAAAATTCAAACTTGTTATTTACGATGTAGATGACAATAGTGTACGTACAAAAATAGAAATTGTTGCAGGAGAAATAAAAGAGTTGGAAGTTAATATAGAAGGAGTGAATACTATAGGGTTTGCAGCTGATTATGATGATTCTTGGGGCAGAGGTTACACAGGTATGGCATATTTCTTTAATCCAACTGTAAAATAAAGTAAAACTTTGATAAAAGCGAGCATCGAGCCCACAACGAAATAACCGATTGCAATTATATTATATTTCCTATATAATATAATTTGTTTACATATTAAGTTTAATATACAATAAAAAATATTGGGGTACAGAAACACATAATTTTTGATATAAGAGAGAACAGGGCAGTAATAAACTGTCCTGTTTATAATTCTAATTAAAAATAAGATTCCTGATAGGTTGTTTTTCAATACCATTCCTATATAATAAAGAGATATCTTCTGCAAATTTATATCATGGACTCCAATATAATTATTAAAGGCAAATAGGGGGTTATACATGTATTCGTTGTTGTTGGCGCTTATTTATCTCGCTTTTATCAGTTTGGGACTGCCCGATGCACTTCTTGGCTCGGCCTGGCCTACCATGTACCCCGTGCTGGAAGTACCTGTTTCTTTTGCAGGCATAATATCTATGATTATTGCAGGGGGTACCATTGTCTCGAGTTTAAATACAAACCGGGTGGTTCGCAAATTTGGCACCGGACTTGTGACTGCTGTCAGTGTATTGATGACGGCGGTGGCTCTGTTTGGGTTTTCCGTTTCGAAAACTTTTTGGATGCTTTGCCTTTGGTCTATTCCATACGGTCTTGGAGCAGGTGCGGTGGATTCGGCCCTGAACAATTTTGTGGCACTTCATTATGCTTCCAGGCACATGAGTTGGCTGCACTGTTTTTGGGGTATAGGTGCGTCTGTTGGACCTTATATCATGAGTTATTGTCTGACAGTTAAGAACAGTTGGGAAAGTGGTTATATGACAGTAGGTGCTTTTCAAATCGTATTAACAGTTATTCTCTTTTTCAGTCTGCCTGTTTGGAACAAGCAGGCAAAGATCAAGAAGGAGAGTCAAACAGAGGAACCAAAGCATTTGAAAATTCATGAGGCATTAAAAATTAAAGGGGTTAAGCAGGTACTAATAGCGTTTTTCTCCTATTGTGCTCTCGAGACCACTGCAGGCTTGTGGGCCAGCAGTTATCTCGTGCTGCATCAGGGAATTGAGGCAAAAGTGGCTGCAAGATGGGCTTCTTTGTTTTATTTAGGTATTACTTTCGGGCGCTTTCTGAACGGTTTTGTTACTGACAAATTAGGGAACCGCAATATGATTCGCATAGGACTAGGTATTATAACCATAGGATTGGCAGCGGTGATTTTGCCGGTGCAAATTGAACTTGTAACGTTGGCAGGTTTGGTTTTAATCGGCATAGGATGCGCTCCTATCTATCCTTGCATCATACATGAGACACCAAAGAATTTTGGAGCGGAGAATTCTCAGGCTATTATCGGAATTCAGATGGCAAGTGCTTATACCGGTTCAACATTCATGCCGCCTATATTTGGTGTGCTGGCAAAATTTACAACGATTTCTTTATATCCGGTTTATTTGACATTCTTCCTGATTTTGATGATAGTAATGACGGAAAGGCTTAATCGTCTTGTAGTAAGTAAAGAGAGCAGATAACATTCTGCCTGATTAATTTTTTTTAATAATATTTCAATATTTTAGGAATTTCTTTAATGATTAATTTAGAAAAAATGAAAGGAGCCAAATAACTTTAGACAGGTTGATTTAGCTCCTTTTTTAATTAAGACTTAAAGCACTTTATGCTTTGGTTATATTTTTCCCAAATGTCCTTCTTTTGGCAATCTATATTGTTCAATAACTTTATTCTTGTACAGAAAAGCATTTGCGGGACACCTGTGTACGCATCTTTGGCATGAAACACAATTCTCAAAGAATGTAATACTGTCTTTGTCTACCTTGATATTATTTACCGGACATTGTTTTTGACACAATCCACAGCGTGTGCACTTGCACATATCAGCAACAAGATTCTTTTTTGCCCATTTTCTGGACCATAGCATAAACAGCTTGAAAACCGGCTTTGCCCATATTTCTCTTCCTTTGACGTTGGTAAAATATGTTTTGCCATTGAGAAAATTATCTACAATTGTTTTTGCTTGTTCTTTTGCTTTCTTTAAAGCGACATTGACCTGCTCTTCGGTAAACTTTTTAAATGCAACTATATAGTAATTATTAGGCATTACAATGCAATCTTCGATAACGATTTTAAAGCCGATTCTCTTTAGCTCTTTGGCAAGGCAAGCAGGCCCGCAAGCAATGGTGTTTGCTTGAGTGGAAAAAACAATGCATTTTCTTCCGTTTCCTTTTGTTAAATGTTTTTTAACCCATTCTGTATAAAACGGTGGAAACATTTCAGCATAAATGGGAGCTCCAAAAACGTAAAAATCATATTTGTCTTCAAAACCTGAATTTTTAGAAACCTCGTAGGTGTCACAGAGTATATTGCTATTTGCAAATTCTTGTTTTATTGCTCTTGCAACATACTCAGTATTTCCGGTGCCGGAAAAGTATATTATGCATCCTTTCATATCAGTTAACCTCCATGATAAATTATCAAGCCGGTGTGGTAAATTGCGCAAAAAAGTTGTAAAGCCCTAAAAGCTAAAATTATTTTTACTTATCATAGGTCATTTTCAAGGCTGATTTTACGGTAATTACCAAAACCTTTTATGTACTCAATCTATTTATAAATATATTGAATTATAATATAAACGAAAATAAAAAGCACTATTTGATTTTAGCAGACTTCACGAAATCAAGAAAAACTTTTTGCACCAGTGGAATATTACTGTTGCCTAACGAGGCAATAAAATGAGGTTTTACAGCATTGATTTTTGCTTCGCTGGCTATTGACAAAACAGTGCTTTTTGTATATACTGTATATAGTGTATATATACAGTATTGATTGGAGGCATCGCCTTGGATATCATATTAAGCAATATGAGCGACCGGCCTATATACGAGCAGATATATAATCAGATAAAAAACGCTATCATCTCGGGCGAGCTTAAAGAAGGAGACATGCTTCCGTCTATAAGGGCGCTTGCAAAAGACCTTCGCATCAGCGTCATTACCACTAAACGGGCTTACGATGAGCTGGAAAGGGACGGATACATTTACACTGTTGCGGGAAAAGGCTGTTATGTTGCGAAAAAGAATATGGAGCTTATTCGAGAGGAATACTTGAAAAGAATAGAGGAACATATTCGTGAAATACAGCGTCTTGCCAAAGTCTGTGATCTTTCCCGCGATGACATTTTTGAGATGTTTAGCATCATCCAGAAGGAGGAATAAGAAAATGAATGCCATCGAAATCAAAAATTTAAGCAAGTCTTATCCGGGGTTTGAGCTTAGGGACATAAATCTTGAGCTTCCCGCCGGAAGCATCATGGGGCTTGTCGGTGAGAACGGAGCGGGTAAAACAACAACCCTCAAGCTGATTATGAATGCTATTTCACGAGACAGCGGAAGTGTGAAAGTCCTGGGCGTCGATAATCAGGCTAAAGAGTTCAACGCCGTTAAAGAGGATATAGGCGTGGTACTGGATGAAGCGTACTTTCCGGAAGTTCTGACACCGAAACATGTCGGGAAAGTCATGAAAAACACTTACCGCAACTGGGATGATACCTGTTATTACAATTTTTTGGAGAGATTCAAGCTGCCCGAGACGAAAGCATTTAAAGATTTTTCCCGAGGTATGAAAATGAAGCTGGCAATTGCAGTTGCCATGTCCCACAGGCCAAAGCTTTTGATACTGGACGAAGCCACCAGCGGCCTGGATCCCATTGTCCGCGACGAGATACTTGACATTTTCAATGACTTTACCCGCGATGAAACACATTCAGTGCTCCTGTCTTCCCATATAGTCAGCGATCTTGAAAAGATATGCGACTACATTGCTTTTATCCATAACGGAAGGCTGCTTTTCTGCGAAGAGAAGGATAAACTGTTGGAGGAATATGCCATTGTAAGGATGTCAAAGGACGACTTTGAAAAGTTGCCAAAAGAAGCGGTAAAGGGCAAAAAGGTCAACAAATATGGTGTTGAAGCCCTGGTTCTGAAATCTGCCGTTTCGCGCATGTTTAACACAGAATATACCACTTTGGAAGATATTATTTTATTCTTGGCGAAAGGAGACAGGAAACAATGAAGGCATTACTCTTAAAAGACTTCTACACACTGATAAAGCAGATAAAAATTTTTATCATAATGATAATTATATTTGCAGCTATTCCCGGATATTCTATAGCCGGATTTGCCATGGTATATGCGGCTATGCTGCCGATTACGGCTCTGGCTTATGATGAACGCTCAAAGTGGAACAGTCTTGCGTTGATGATGCCATATTCGGATGAGAGCATGGTGGGAAGTAAATATGTCCTTGGATATATAGCTGCTGCTACTGTAGCTTTATTTTCGATAGCAGTACAAATTGTCATGAGTCTGATAAAAAATACACCTTTCGAGATGGAACAAGTCCTTTCCGTAATACTTATTGCCTGTATTGCAACTATCATTCAGGCAATAAATCTTCCCCTTATGTTCAAGTTTGGAGTAGAAAAAGGACGCCTTGCCTTTTTTGCCCTGATTGTAGCTGTAACATGTGGGGTAATGGTGCTTGGTGACAGATTTTTAGTATCCCTTTCGGCATCATATGTAAACGTTGTTACGGCATTCGTTGCAACTGTAATATTTACGTTGGTTGTAAATTTAATATCCATCGCAATATCGATAAAAATATATAAAAAGAGAGAATAACGGGGCAATAAAGCAAAAAAAGGGGGAGTAATTTTATCCCCCTTTGTTGTACTGATTTGATATTCGGATTTGTCTTACGGTACAGAGTTATACATTCTTTTGACTGATGGGTCAATTGGCACACCCTTTAACGTGAACAACTCAGTCAAGGTCACAAATTCATAGCCCCGGCTCTTAAGTGTAGGGATGATTATATCCAGAGCTTCCGGTGTCGGGTGTGGCTCAGGTTGAACATCATGCAAAAGAATTATTGTACCGTCTCTGACACCGTTTATAACTGCGGCAGCCCTCTGTTCGGCGGTTGTGGATGGAATCCAGTCATTTGCCGTTAAGCCGCCGACAAACACCAAGTCAACATTGTTGAATAATGTTGGGCTTGTTTCGAGGTTCGGCGGACGGAAGAACTTGGGTGTTGTTCCAGCATATTTTTGAATAACTGCATTTGTATCGGCAATGGATTTCCTTATCTGATCCGGACTCATATTGGCCATGCCTGAATAACTCCATGAGTGGTTTCCTATTTCATGGCCTGAATTAACCATCCTTCTGATGATGGCAGCCGTCGAATCATTGACTCTCTGACCTACTACCATGAATGTAGCCTTAACGTTATATTTATCAAGCTTGTCGAGAACCCGTGCCGTAAGTACGTTGTCCGGACCGTCGTCAAAGGTAAGAGCCACCAGTTTCGCATTTGGATTAATCGTTGGCTGCGGATTGCTGCTTGGTTGAGGGTTACTGCTTGGTTGTGGATTGCTGCGTGGAAAAGATGAAATTATACCGAGAAGATATCTGTGTAGAATCATAAGGTCAGTGGAATCAACTTTGCCGTCACCGTTTAAATCGGCGTTGGCAAGAGCAGTTCCTGAAAGTCTGGTTATATTGAGCAAATGTCTCTTCAGTGCTGTGTAGTCTGTTGAATTTACTTGTTTGTCTCCGTTCAAGTCACCCAAAACCTGGCCTTGTTGAGGCTGAGAGGTGGGTGTAGGATTTACGCCATTCGAGTCGAATATGAAGTAGTCAATGTTAACAGGACCTGAGAATACCAGATATAAGTCGTGCTGTCCTGTAGTGTTGGTTATGCTGCAGGATTTTTCCTCGTAATTGTTCCAACCACCTGTGGAAGCCACCGTAAGAGTTCCTATAAGAGTACCGGTCGGGCTTCCGAGTCTTAACTGGATATTGGTGGGTGTGTCCGCACCGGATGCAACCCTTGCCTTGAAAGAGTTTGCGCCGTTTCCAAAGTTTATTTTGTTAAATACCAGATAGTCACCGCTTTCAATATAACCTATACCGCTTCCTCCGTCGGAAGTGCCTATGGTCTGAATGGTTGATGACTTGAGGGAGTTGTACTCCTCAGCTTCGATTTTTGAAAAAGCACTTCTTGGAGTCGGTTCAGGTGTCGGACCTGGTGGTGATGATGTTGACGGTGCGTTGCCAACAGTAATTGTCATGCTGGTTACGTCGGCTTTTCCGCTGCTCTGGTATCCTTCTACAACCAAAGCAACCTCATACATTTTTCCCATTTTCATACCCAGACGTTCCCAGGCTTTAAAGTGTTCGGTTACGGATATGGTTCCGCTTGTACGTTTTGATGTACGTACACTCCAGTATTGCTGGAAAGTAGCTGTACCTTTGATGGAAGGCTGGTTAACTCTGGTGGTCTCGTATATCTCGTATGTACCACCGTCAACGGTAATAGTGCCCTTTGGTGTTGCTCCCGGTGGTCTCCAGGTTCCCCAGCTCTCGATGATGTAATACTCTACAAGCGGATTGCTGGTCCATCCGTAGACTCCCAGATAAGAGTTTCCGTTTGGCTGATAGTTGCAGGAATAAGTTACCGTTATGTATCCAAGTTGATCATGTGTCTTTGTTTCATCGTATTTGAAACCTTTACGGAAAAGAATATTGTTGATATTGCTCCATTCGCAGCTGAACGCACCACCGTCTTTGAGGACCATGGTTCCGTTTCCGGTGTCTTTCCAGTACTCAAAGTTGTACCCGCCATGAGTACCCGTCTGGTTTGACGTAATTACTACATCAGCGCGTACATTTACCGGAAACAAAGTCAGTGAAACGGTAAAAGTAATTAAAATCAGGAAAGTTACCAGTAATTTTTGTTTCATTTTTCTCCCCCTTTTTTAGATTTTTTTATAAATTATAAAATAAATTTATATTAATAATTTTTTTAAGCAATTCTGAAAAAGTATATACTTTCCCTTCGCCTGTAAATTGACAGTGTTATGGATTTTTTATAACAGCGAGAAAAAATTTACACCCCTACCCGTTTATTTCATATTATCTATTCGCAAAAATATAATTTTTTAAGTCGCTTAATAGTATAAAAATATTTTAAAATAATTAATAGATATTTACATGTTTTTATTTAAATTATAAGTGTTATGTTGCCGTTTATTATGGGTAATTAGTCTTGTGTAATATTTGAGTTTGACTTAAATAGCGGTGCTGAAAAACAGAGAATTAAAAGGAGAAGTAAATGAGAATTGAAGGAGAACTTGTTAAAGCAAAGTTTGTCAAAAGATTAAACCGGTTTGTAGCTCTTGTGGAAGTTGACGGGGTACAGGAATTTGCCCATGTTCCGAATACGGGAAGATTGAAAGAACTCCTGGTGGACGGGGCGGCTGTGATGGTCAGAAAGTATGACAAAACTGACCGCAAGACCCGTTTTGGGCTCATATTGGTAAGAAAAAACGGGATATGGGTATCCATTGATTCTGCGAATGCGCCCAACAGAATAATGTATGAAGCACTGGTGCAGGGGAAATTTGATAAATTTCGGGACTATAGCGAAATACGCAGGGAAGTAACCGTGTTAAACAGCCGCTTTGACTTTGGACTGTTTTCTGAAGGTAAAGAATATTATATTGAAGTTAAAGGGGTAACACTTGTGGAAAACAGGCAAGGTTTTTTCCCCGATGCTCCCACCCAAAGGGGTACCCGGCATCTTGAAGAATTGACAAAAATAAGGCAAAATGGCAAAGAGGCAGGAGTTGCCTTTATTGTGCAGAGAGAGGACGCGGATGTTGTAAGGCCCAATGACAGGACGGACAAGAACTTTGCCAATGCGCTGAGAATAGCCGCGGAAGCCGGCGTTGACCTCATGGCCTACGTATGCAAAGTTGATGCGGAACAAAGAAGAATGGACATTGTCCGCGAAATACCGGTAATAATAAAATAGGGGTAAGGATATTTGCATCCCTACCTATGGCATTTTTTCAATGCTGTTCTTTGCTTTTTCCTTTTTGTCATCCTTTGGTTTTGTCACGGGTTTTTCTTCCAAGGAGTCTTTTGGTTCAACCGTAGGTTTTTCTTCAAGTTTAAGCTTTGAATCGGGCCTGGGTTTTTCCTGCTGTTTGTCTTTTGGTTCAACTATCGGCTCGGCCATTGGTTCAACTCCGGAATTCGGAATTGTTTTCTCTTCCGGTATGGTTTTATCTTTTGGCAAATCATTTATTTGTGGTTGCGGCTCAGGTTTTGCCGGCTCAGGCTTTGCCGGCTCAGGCTTTTCCGGCTCGGGCTTTTCCGGTCCGGGTTTTCCCGGTTCGGGTTTTGCCGGGTCAGGTTTTCCGGGTTCTGGTTTTTGCGGTTCGGGCTTTCCAGGTTCAGGCTTTTCCGGCATAGGCTTTTTTGGTTCCTCTTTTTTTACGTTGTGTACAACGCCGACATCGTCAATTTTGACCTTCTGTAAAGTCTCTCCAATGCTTTTGTTTTTTATGTCTTCGATATTCAGAGCTATCCCTTGCTCTTTGGCTTTTTCATAGACAATGCTTCGACCTAGGGAGAGTTTGTTTTTTTCAGCCAGTTTTTTATAATCGTAGGAAACTTCCACCACTTTTGACTCAACATTTTCACTTACATTGACCTCAACGGCATTTTTACAAATATCAATTAATTTACTTAATTTTTCAGACTCATAATTATCGGAAGCGGAGGACTTTTTTGTGTTTTGTTCTTTCAAACATGCTGATATCAAAATAACGGATTCATTTAAGTCCAGTTTTTTTATTACCTCTTTTATTGCAAAATCAACGGGTTTATTCTTTAAATCTAATTCATCCAATACAGTATTTGTATTATCATTATAGTAATTCACTTTGACTATTTTATTGTTTTTATCCAGTTCAAATTCTATGCTGGCATCGGAATCTATGGCAACATAAGCATATACATCATTATTATTAAATAAATTGAAAGAGATAACCATGATTATGAATATTGCGGCGATTCCTGCGGCAATTCGGGAATAAAAAGCCAGTTTGTTCTTTTTATTTATAATTTCGTTTTTATTGAACGATATTTCCAAACCCTCATACATGCCTGGCTGTCTCTTTATTGAAACAATTTTGCAGTCACTGGTCATGATAATGGCCAAATTGTTTTTAAGCTTTAAAATAGTACCTTTTTGTTTTGTCATCATATTTCACCGTCCTAATGTATCATATATGTATTTCTTTAATACCTCAAGGTCGCTTTTAAGTATAAGAACCATAGCGGTAATAAATTTTCTGTTCTTTTCAAGAGTCCTGCGGCATAGATTAAAACGTTCGGTCAATTCTTTATATGGGAGAGTTTTCCTTTTGTTGAACATTTGGTACAATGATTCATCCTCTATGATAATGTTTGCCACATTAAGACATAAAATTATAGTATCCCGGTGCTTTGGGGAACATTCAATCAAATCTTCAATGGTCATTTTATATTCACATATTTTTAATTCCAGATTTTTAATTTCTTCTCTGGCTTCAAAATCAATGCTGTAGTCCGAATTCCTGTCATATAGAAACTTTTCTTCGAAATTGCCGGTGCTGCTGTCATTAAAGCTGCTATTACAATCGTTGAAATATGAAAACGGAACGGCTACATTGTTCTTTTTTGTACTTCTTAAGTAATCTATAAGCCGCCTTTTTATTACCTGTTTCGAAAAACTGACGAACTTTGTTTTTTTATCTAAATCATAGGACTCAATAGCTTCATTAAAGGCAATGAGGGCAATACTGTATTCGTCGCTCTGAGTCAAGTCGTTTTTTTTACCTACCAGTTGAGATACGCATTTTAAAATAAATGGTTTAAAATCGTCAATAAACTTGTTTCTCAGTAAATTGTCGCCATCTTTGATTCTTCTTATGATTTCCAAAAAAGAGTCTTTCTCGTGCCGGAGTAAGTTGTATGAGCCTAAATTTATCAATGAATATTCCCTCCTTACTATAAAAAATTCGTATATGGATTTCATTTTGATTCGGATAGTGACGGGAAAATGCGCAAATAAAATAAAGAAGTTTGCTCCGAGGGGCTATAATAAAGGATTTGAACTTTGGAACCTGAGAAAATTTAAAAAAGTAAGGACAAACCGAACAAAAAAACATGCCATTATCGAAAGACTTGAGCGAAAAGAATGGAAACTCTGGGAATGTATATCTGGCGCAATGACAGATATCCGGCGCAATGGTGACAAGGCGTAAATATAAGCTATATAAACACAAGTATATAGCTTATAAAATAAAAAACAAAAATATAAAGCTAAAGGAGAGGATGCAAAATGAAAAGATTTGTAAGTTCTTTAGTAACAGCTGCATTGGTGTTTTCTGTCACGGCAAGCGCTTTTGCTTTGGAAGACCCGGTTCAGAATGAAATTTACAACAAACCGGTAACTCAAATCATTCATCCTAAATACGTTGAATCCCTTGTTGAAAGAAAAGAAGTGGAAGAAATTAGGGCGGCGTATAAGGAAGACATCGCCAAATTGGAAGAAGAGCATAAAGCTTTGCATGAAGAAATGAAAGCTTTGGAAAAAGTAAAACCTGTGGACGAAGAAGCAATGGCAGCATTAAGAGAAGAAGATAAAGCATTAAAGGACGAGATAAAAGCTAAAAGAGATGAATTAAACAAGGCAATTGAAAGAGTAAAAGAAGTTGTTAAGTATGGAGAAGCTGCAGTGGCTGAGATTGAAAAGGCCCAGGCAGATTTTGCGAAGGAAGAAAGTGAAATAAGAGGAAGA
>JGI2924J29684_1077584_pt1 | contig 19120 bp, 18 predicted proteins | sample BenlonsequencITS_FD_29684 | JGI IMG/M metagenome (IMG submission 29684)
GGTTCCTCCTTATCAAATACTGGCCATCGGCAATCCTCAGGAACTTATGGACAGCCTGGAGCTGACGGGTGGGCTAAAGGGACACTGGCAAAATCTGGGCATTAAGGTGTCTTTGGAAAAATACGAAGATTTGACTTTACCTGCATATGGTAAAGGTTAATGAGAAAAAATCCATGAAAGTTTATCTTGTTAATGATTGTTTGAGTTTTATATCGTCCAATAAAGTTAGTCGAATTGATGTTGAAAATTGACAAAAATCTTGGCCATGGTACTAATATTAATAATATTTTTCGTATTAATTAAGAGAACGGCGGGTGACGTAATATTATGTGGATGGGTATCTTTCTATCTTTGGTGGGCCTGGGGGCAGGTATACTGATTGGATTTAACATACCTGTAGTTATACCACAAGATTATGCCAAATATATGTCCGTGGCAGCGCTTGCGGCATTAGACTCGGTCTTTGGCGGTATCAGGGCCGCCATTGAAGATAAATTCGATCAAAGCATATTCGTCACCGGATTTTTCAGCAATGCACTTTTAGCGGCTGGGCTTACTTATATTGGTGACCGGTTGGCAATTGACCTTTACATGGCTGCAGTGGTAGCTTTTGGAGTCAGGCTGTTTCAAAATTTGGCCATTATTCGCCGTCATATTTTAAAAAATAAAATTAACAAATAAAAAGGGAATTTTTACTGAATGCCGAATTTACAATATAAGTAAAGGTGGGGAGGTAGGCCTGCTTGGCCGGTACAATTCAAAGAGATGTGACGGCGGGATTGGATATTGGCACATCCGGAATAGCCGTAGCTGTGTTAAACCGTGGTTGCGGGCCAAAACCGGAACCTTTGGGCTATGGATTTTGCCCATCCATGGGTGTGGAAAAGGGCCGTGTAATCGATCCTGAGGATACCGCTACTGCTGTAAAAAAAGCCGTTAATGATGCCAGGGTCGCTGCGGGGGTGCCATTTTCCTCTGTTTATGTAAATGTTGACGGCCCGGATATAGTAGCCAGAAACGACAGCGTTAAGCAAGCAATCGCTAGACGGCAGGTAATCGAACGGCATGATTTACATAAACTGCAGCTGCATTTTTGTGAAACTATTTTACCGGCAAATTGGTCTGTTGTTCAACTGGTTAATATAAAATTTTACATAGACGGCAAGCATGTTACAAGGCCCCAAGGATGTCGAGGGCGGGAGCTTGGTTTATCAGCAACAGTCCTGGCTATTCCCAGCAAGCAGATGGATCAGATATGTCAATGTTTGCGTAATGTAGATTTACAGGTGAACCAAACTGCGGTTGGCCCGCTGGCCGCAGCTCAAGCGGTATTATCAGGGGTGGAACGCCAGTTAGGTGTAATTTGTGTGGATATCGGTGCCGGTTTGACTAAAACGGTCTTTATTAACCACGACATGCTGTACCATTTAAGCATATTTCCGGTGGGAGCCGGACATATTACAGCCGATCTGGCGGTAGGTCTGCATACTTCGCTGGAAGCCGCTGAAAAGGTCAAAATGGAATACGGGCTGGGGGTAATTAACGGACATGTGCAAGTCCCGAATTTATCGGGTGCCGGCTATAACACTGTCCCCGGTGAGCTGGTACATAAAATTATCAGATCTAGAATTGAAGAAATACTTGATTTTGTAAAACAATTTATTGAAAAACTGAAATTGGAAGCTTCTCTGCCTGGGGGAATTGTTCTTACAGGGGGGGGAGCCCGGCTGGTTGGATTGCCGGAATTGGCGCAGGATTATTGGATGATACCTGTGCGCAGGGGTTATAACATGCTGCTGGGGGAGGACGTATCCGACAATGAGAATGCTTATCGATATACCACTGCTGTTGGGCTGGCTCTTGGGGGAACAGGGCAGAGACAGGTGACCTGTGGGGTAAGGCGAATAGTTGAGGGGGGGTTAGTAGGTCGGTTTAAAAGTTGGCTCCGCTAAAAATCTTAGAAAAAACACTGATCCCCGAAAAGGAGGATTTTTAATGCTAGATTTTGAACTTGATTTGGATCAATACGCGCATATCAAGGTGATTGGAGTGGGCGGTGGCGGAAACAATGCCGTTAATCGGATGATAAGCGCTGGTTTAAAAGGTGTGGAATTCTTATCGGTAAATACCGACTCCCAGGCTTTGCAGATGGCTTTGGCCAATAGCAAAATACAAATCGGTGCCAAGCTAACTAAAGGGCTGGGAGCAGGGGCAAATCCGGATATCGGTCAAAAAGCCGCAGAAGAAAGCAGGGACGATATTGAACAACTGCTTCGGGGTGCTGATATGGTGTTTGTAACCGCAGGTATGGGCGGCGGTACGGGCACCGGGGCCGCGCCGGTGGTGGCTGAAATAGCCAAGGAAATGGGCGCTTTAACTGTGGGTGTGGTGACCAAGCCCTTTACCTTTGAAGGCAGAAAGCGCATGCTGCAGGCTGAGCACGGTATTCAAAACCTTAAAGAAAAGGTGGACACTCTAATTACTATTCCCAATGACAGGCTGCTGCAGGTTGTAGAAAAAAACACTTCCATCGTGGAAGCTTTTCGCATTGCCGATGACGTGCTGCGGCAGGGTGTTCAGGGTATTTCCGACTTGATTGCTGTGCCTGGCTTAATTAACCTCGACTTTGCCGATGTCAAGACCATTATGAAAGATACCGGTTCTGCGCTAATGGGCATTGGGCATTCCAGCGGTGATAACCGGGCTGTGGAATCAGCCAGGGCAGCTATTTCCAGCCCGCTTTTGGAAACTTCCATCGAAGGGGCCCGGGGAGTGCTGCTTAACATTACCGGTGGCACCTCACTGGGGCTGTTTGAAGTGAATGAGGCTGCCGAGATTATTGCCCAGGCGGCCGATCCGGAGGCCAATATCATCTTTGGTGCAGTAGTGGATGAGCGCATGGAGGAAGAAGTGCGGGTCACTGTAATTGCCACGGGCTTTGATCAGAAACAATATACCAAAGTGCAAAAACAAAAGGCAACAGAGGATAGGCCCGAGCCTAAGCCTTTTGCTACCCATGATGATTTGGATATCCCTGCTTTTTTACGTAGGAAATAATGTCGAAGGGAAATGCTTCACAGATGACATTTAGTAACAAAATTTACCAGCTCCGGCGTGTATAATAAAGCCGGGGCCTTTTTATTTGCCATGATTATTCATAAACACAAAGTCCAGGCCATATTTATGTAATAGAGGTTTTTTGCCTCGCCATGTTGGGGGAAACTAATGTCATCTTATGTGGTATATGTAGATCAGGTTTTTATTGGTAGCCTGGTGATGAATATGATGATTCTATGGGTCACAGCCAGGTTGGGAAGGACTGCCTATAGCAGGTGGCGTCTTCTGGCTGGTGCAGGGGTGGGTGCTCTGTACTCGCTGGTATTGTTTATCCCGGCTATGGAAGGCTACCTGGGGCCAGGCTATAAATTGCTGGTTTCATTTCTAATGGTGGCCGTGGTTTTTGTGCCCGGTCCGCCCAAAAAGGTACTGGCACTGCTGGCGTACTTTTATATCAGCACCTTTGCTCTGGGCGGCACCGTACTGGGGATTATCAGTTTCCTGCAAAATAGCGCCTTTGATGGACAGCTAAGCGGCATTATGCAGGCAGTGGATACCTTTTTATGGTATGGTATATTGCTGGCCTTGCTTATCTACTGGTTTTTGGGCCGGGTAGTGCCTGCGGCCATGTGCAAGCGATTAATGCTGCCTTTGCTGCGTGCTGATTTAACGGTAAGTTTGGGAGAGCGGAAAGTGAGTTTCAGTGCGTTACTTGATACAGGCAACAGCCTCAGCGACCCCCTTACCGGTTTTCCCGTGATTATCGCCGAATACGCAGCGATAAAGGAAATATTGCCGGAACAGGTGTGTGCGGTGATAGAGTCCCACAGGCAGGACGATAGTGCTTCAATACTTGCAGCACTGGGTGAAAACATCCGGTCAGCTAATTTTCGTATTATCCCTTACCGGTCGGTAGGACAAGAAAACGGCTGGTTACTTGGTTTTCGCCCTGATGAGGTGGAAATCAGGCATGGAAATAACTTTATCAAAGTTTGTGATGTAGTGGTTGCCCTGTACGGGGATTGCCTGCTGAGTGACACTTCGTGCCGGGCCCTGCTGCCCACTGGTCTATTGTAATTAATAGATTTTATTCGGGGGGAGAGTGTTCAATGCTGTTCAGAAAAATGAGATTAATATTTCGTATAACACTGTTTAAAATAATGCTGAGGTTGGGTTTAAAATCAGATGTTTATTATGTGGGCAGCAGCGAAGCTTTGCCGCCACCGTTAACCACCGATGAGGAATCTTACCTGATCGATAAATTAGAGTCAGGGGATGGAGCCGTGCGCAGTGTACTAATTGAAAGAAATCTGCGCCTGGTGGTATATATTGCCCGTAAATTTGAAAATACCGGGGTAGGTATTGAAGACCTGGTTTCCATCGGCACTATTGGATTAATCAAGGCCGTGAATACATTTGACCCCGCTAAAAAAATAAAACTGGCCACTTACGCCTCCCGGTGTATTGAAAATGAAATACTAATGTATTTGCGCCGGAATAATAAAACCCGAACCGAAGTTTCCTTTGACGAACCTTTGAACATTGACTGGGATGGAAATGAATTATTGCTTTCGGATGTACTAGGTACGGAAAATGACATTATCCATAAATATATAGAAGAGGAGGTGGACCGCAAGTTACTGCACCTGGCTTTGCAGAAATTAAACGGCCGGGAGAGAGGGATTATGGAACTGCGGTTTGGCTTGAAAAATGGCAAAGAAAAAACACAGAAGGAAGTTGCTGATATGATGGGCATTTCCCAATCTTATATCTCCAGGTTGGAAAAGAGAATTATTAAGCGTTTGAAAAAGGAAATCAACCGCATGGAATAAGCCCATTAGTCATGTATAAATCACCAATCCCGAGGTAATAATGAAATTGAAATCAGCATAAGTCATGGGAAAGGGTGGTATGTCAATGCTGGTCAACAAGGTTGAGATTTGTGGCGTAAACACATCCAAACTCCCGGTGCTATCCAGTGCTAAGATGAAAGAACTCTTTATTGCACTTCAAAATGGGGAATACTCTGCCCGTGACCAGCTGATTAATGGTAATCTGCGGCTGGTGCTCAGCGTTATCCAGCGCTTCACCAACCGGGGTGAGTATGTAGATGACCTGTTTCAGGTGGGTTGCATTGGCTTAATGAAGGCCATTGATAATTTTGATTTATCTCAGAATGTCAAATTCTCCACTTACGCGGTGCCTATGATTATTGGCGAAATCAGGCGCTATTTAAGAGATAATAACCCCATTCGAGTGAGCCGTTCCCTGCGGGATGTGGCCTACAAGGCACTGCAGGTGCGTGACTCGCTGGTTAATAAGCATTCCCGGGAACCGTCTATAAATGAAATTGCCAGTGAACTAAAAATGCCCCGGGAGGAAGTTGTTTTTGCTCTGGACGCTATTCAAGAACCTATATCTTTATTCGAGCCTATCTTTCATGACGGTGGTGACCCCATCTTTGTCATGGACCAAATCAGTGACGAAAAACATTTGGATTTAACCTGGCTGGAGGGTATTGCCATCAGGGACGCCCTGCGCAAACTGAGCGATCGTGAAAAGCTGATCCTCACCCTGCGGTTTTATGAAGGCAAAACGCAAATGGAGGTGGCAGAAGAAATTGGCATCTCCCAGGCTCAGGTTTCACGGTTGGAAAAAGCGGCGCTGCACCATATGCGAAAACACGTGTGATTAGGCAAATAAAGGTGGCGAGTCCGAAGGAGGTTCTTTATATGCTTAAAACACTGGCCTGGTGTAGTATTATTATTGTATCAGTCTTAATTGCAGTACCGGTTTACGGGTCCGCGCCGCAGGATGACGATGCGGTATACGCCTATAACCAAAACAATTTATTTTATGAAGAGGATTTTTTCCGTTCAGATTGAGCAGGCACCCTCATATACATATGTATGGGGGTGTTTTAATATGGTTAAAATCTCCGATTTGCGCATGCGGGAAGTTATTAATATAGCGGACGGGCGTCGCCTCGGTCCTATAAAGGATATAGATATTAATTTGGAGGAAGGGCGCATCAACGCTATTATATTACCGGGGCACGGTGGTGGCGGCGGTGGAAAGTTTATGAGCTTTATCGGGCGTGAAGAGGAAATGGTGGTCCCCTGGCAAAAGATCAGAAAAATTGGCGTGGATGTAATCCTGGTCGACCTGGCCTTTAATTTACCGGGCTCTGAACTGCACGGCGGTATTAAAGAAAAGTGGTAGCATAACTATCAATCAGGCCAAGGTATCCGCCTGATTTTTTTTCTTAATTAATGTATCTAGTCGTTAAAATATGTTTGACCAAAACTAGTGGATTTTTATGCTATTAAGTTTCTCCTTTAGCTAGATATAGTAAAATGCACAAAATACAGATTATGGTGCCGTTTTCCTTTTTTGCTTTAACAACAAAGTTTAGTATAATTAAAGAGCAAATAATACTACATATATTGTTTGCATGTGACTGACACGGCGTGTCTCGTCTGTGCATTCATATGTGTCTTTTTTTTTGCTTTATTAACGAGCCGGTGGCTGGTGTGACTGGGAGTAATTTTCCGGTACCGCAGAAAACTGATTATTAATATGGGCGGTGAATTATATGCGATGCCCCTATTGCGGCACTGCCGACAGCCGGGTGCTGGACTCCCGGCCTACAGAGGAAGGTAATTCAGTGCGCAGGCGCAGGGAATGCGGCGAATGCGGTAAGCGGTTTACCACTTACGAGCGGGTGGACGAGCTACCATTGATGGTGGTGAAAAAAGACGGCCGGCGGGAATTTTTTGACCGGCAAAAGCTGCTGGCCGGCCTGATCACTGCCTGCCAAAAACGTCCTGTGCCCATCAATTTGCTGGAGGGAATGGTAGGTGAAATTGAGAGAGATTTAAAGAGTATTACCGACAGGGAAGTACAAAGCAGGGATATAGGCGAACAAGTTATGCTGCGGCTGCGGAATTTGGATGAGGTGGCCTATGTTCGCTTTGCCTCGGTATACCATGAATTCAGGGATGTCCAGGGATTCATGCGGGAAATCGAGCAGCTGATAAAAAGAAAGCATGATTAATAACCAGTGGTTATGCATAAAATCGGATTTATTGCAATGTGCCTTTGGGTATATATTAGTAATGTTTTGCAAGATTAAACGCGATTTGGAGGAGGCTAACTAGTTGTTCAAGGTTATCAGGAAGCGGGATGGGCGTGAAGTGCCCTTTGATGACGCCAAAATTACCGATGCTATTTTTAAAGCGGCCCGGGCGGTGGGCGGAGAAGACCGGCAAACTGCCATGGAACTCACTATTGAAGCGCTGAAAATGCTGAGAAAAAAATATAACGGCATCACTTTCGGCGTGGAGGAAGTCCAGGACGTGGTGGAAAAAGTTCTTATTGAGGCAGGTCATGCCAGAACCGCCAAGGCATATATTCTTTACCGGGATAAGCGTACGCGCATCAGGGACGCCAAAAGTGACCTCATGGACGTGGTGGAGGAAATATTGGAGGAAACCAGCCGGGAAAATGCTAATATCAGTAATTCTCCCTCGGCCAAGATGCTCCAAATAGCCAGTGCGGCCAGCAAGAAATATTACCTCACCCGGCTAATTCCCGAAGAATTCTCCCAGGCCCACCAGCGGGGGGATATCCACATACACGATCTGGATTTTTACGGAAAAACGCTTACATGTGTGCCTGATTTTGAATATACGTTGATACGTGATCAGAAGGGTGACGTACGCCGGGTCAAATTTGATTTTTTCAATGAACTGGCGGAGGCCACTAGTAAACCGGAAGTTATTGCAGGGACACAGGTTTGGAATCTGGATGGTTATCAGATACTTGGTCGAAAAGGCTGGACGCTGATAAATAAGATAATGCGTCGCAAGCTTAGGGAAAATGAATTCATATACCGCATTAAAACACGTAAAGGTCTACCTATTCATTTAACCGGGGAACATAAAGTACCGGTTTTAAGAAACGGGAAAGAAATTTTGGTTCAGGCAAAGGAAATAGCGCCCAAAGACAAGTTACTGCAGGCCAGGAAAGAGTTTAATGAGCAATTTGAAATTCCTATATTAGATTTATTTATAGAGAATAGGGATAAAGTACCATACGGTGTGACCATAAGAAATACACATAAATTGATTTACTGGCTAAAATATAAATACGATGATTTTAAATTTAATCTTACAGTTGGGGCTAAGCAAAGCGTTAAAGGCGGCTATGTTTTAGATGGAGAAGAGTATGCAAAACTGAGTGAAAAGTACTATATCCCTTATGAGGTGAAACAACAGTTAACTGTAACTACCACAAAAGGAAGTAAAACACTACCAGCATTTTTAACTATTACACCTGAATTCGTAAGATTAATTGGCTATATTTTGTCAGAAGGCCATATTAGTGTTACTTCTTCGGGTAGGGCTATTGCTATTATCAATGAAAATCCTGATATTCAAAAAGATATTGATTATTGTATAAGTGTAGTTTTTAACGATAAAACTTCTATTTTATATGCTAATAGTAAAAAAACTAAAGAAAAAGGTCGTATGTTAAATGGTTCTGTATATGTTGCATTATTTCAAAATATTTTCAATATGAAGTATGATGCTGCTCATATTGATGTTCCTGATTTTATTAATAATATATCAGATAATTTAAAGGGTGAATTTTTACGGGGCCTTTTTGACGGAGACGGTCATTATGGAGATAAAAGAATTACTTATGTTACGGTATCTGAAGTTTTAGCTAGAAAGCTTGTTTTATTATTAAAACAAATTGGGGTTGAGTCTACCTTATACTATAAACAAACCAAAGATTCCCCTGTAGTAGTTAATGGCAATGTAGCTACTACTAGAAATTATAATACCTGGGTTGTTAATATATTGGATACAACTAGCCTAAAGAGTTTTTTTAACTATGTTCCCTCATTAAAGAACACAAACACTACTAAAGAATATGCCGACACAGTGCCGGGTAGAAACCTGGATCCTCTGGATGTTGTTTCAGTGGAAGAAGTTAAAGGTTATGACAGGTATGTGTTTGATTTAGAAACAGGGGAACATTGGTTTACCGTAAACGATTATGTGGTGCACAATTGTGTGCAAATCCCCCTGGAGCGGCTTTTAGCCGAGGGGTTCGATAACGGGCATGGCTATATCCGCCCGCCTAAACGGCCCAACTCAGCTACTGCGCTGGCGGCCATCATATTGCAGAGCTCCCAGAATGATATGCATGGCGGGCAGTCCTTTGCTTTCTTTGACCGGGACATTGCGCCTTACGTGGAAAACGCCAGCGATGATGAAACTTACCAAGCAATGGAAGCTCTGGTATATAATCTTAACAGTATGCATAGTCGCGCTGGCGCGCAAGTCCCTTTTAGCTCTATCAACGTGGGAACTGAGACTTCCGAGGCGGCCCGCAAGGTGACGAGAAGCTTGATTTTAGCCTACGAGGCCGGGTTGGGCCGGGGGGAAAACCCCATCTTCCCCAATATTATATTCCGGGTCCAGAAAGGAGTTAACTTTAACCCGGGCGATCCCAACTATGATCTGTTTAAACTGGCTTTGCGGGTAGCGGCCAAACGCCTCAATCCTACTTTTAGTTTCATGGACTCCAGCTTCAACAAGGAGTGGGGCGACCAGGTGAGTTACATGGGCTGTCGCACCAGGGTAATGGCTAACCGCCGGGGCCCGGCGGTGACCGACGGGCGTGGAAATCTTTCTTTCACTACTATTAACCTGCCCCGGGTGGCCATCAACGCGGAGCGGGATATGGATAAATTCTTCCGCTTACTGGACAAGCTGATGACCCTGGCCATTCGCCAGCTGTACCACCGTTTTGAAGTGCAGGCTAAACTTAAGGTGAAGGATATGCCCTTTGTTATGGGGCAGGGGCTATATTTAAATTCCAGGGGACTGAAGGATTGCGATCCCATTCGGGAGGCCATTGTTAACGGTACTTTGTCGGTTGGCTTTATCGGGCTGGCCGAGACGTTAACCGCTTTGACCGGCCGACACCATGGCGAGGATAAGGAATCCCAGGAATTAGGTCAACAAATTGTGGCGCACCTGCGACGTCGTATTGATGAGGCTTGTGAAGAATATGATCTTAACTACACACTGCTGGCTACTCCCGCGGAGGGCTTGAGCGGTCGGTTTATTGCCATGGATCGTAAAGATTACGGCATTATTCCTGGTGTGACAAATAAAGAGTATTATACCAATTCTTTTCACATACCGGTTAATTTCCCCATTTCCAGCTTTGATAAAATTAGCCTGGAAGGGGTTTATCACAAGTATTGCAATGCCGGGCACATTAGTTACGTAGAAATGGCTTCTCCACCGGTGCATAACCCCGAGGCGATGGAAGCTATCATCAGGCACATGGGAGAAAGCGACATGGGCTACGCTGCAGTGAATTTCCCGGTAGATTTTTGCATGGGCTGTAATACTTTGGGTGTAATCAACGAGGATGCCTGTCCCCGTTGCGGGTCCACGGCCATCAGGCGGGTACGCCGCATTACAGGCTACCTGAGCACGGTGGATCGGTTCAATGACAGCAAAGTGGCTGAGCTGCACGACCGTATAGTGCATAAGTTTTAAACCACTTCAAATGCTATATGCAAAGGGCCCGGCCGGCATTAATGGAAGGTGTTATGATTGAATACAATTAAACTATCCGGTATTGTCAAAGAAAGCGTGGTGGACGGGCCTGGCTTCCGCTTGGTGATATTCACTCAGGGCTGTCCCCGGCACTGCCCGGGGTGTCATAATCCTGATTTGATACCGGCAAGCGGTGGCAGGGAAATGACCCCCCGTGAAGTGTTGCAATTAATCAAGCAAAACATTACACCGCTGACCGGTGGTATTACCTTCAGCGGTGGCGATCCTTTGATGCAGGCGGATGCGCTTACCGAAACACTGCAACTGGTGCGCCAAGAGTATCCGCAGTACAGCATTTGGGTATACACAGGATATACTTTTGAAGAAATCAAAAACTGGCCGGTGTTACAGTATATTGATGTGCTGGTGGACGGCCCTTATGAGGAAGACAGGCGGGATATTTCCTTGGCCTTCAGGGGATCGTCAAACCAGCGCCTCATAAACGTACCGGCTTCTATGGGCGGCAAGGTGCAGTGCCTGACCATTCCTTAGTCTGTAAGCCGAACGGTATTGCCCGCCCTGCAACAGGCACTATTCTCCAGTAATCATAATGGCACTTTTCCTCCTTTCGGCACATAAAATGTGTAAAGGTAAATAAGCGAAAGGAGGGATTTTAATTGACATATACAGTACAACCCGGTGATACACTGGCATCCATCGCTTATCGTCACGGTACCACCGTACAGCAGTTGGTTGAACTGAATAACATTGCTAATCCCAATTATATCTGGGTAGGGCAAAGAATCGAAGTTCCCAATGATGACGGCACCGTTGGCCAAACAGGTGGGGGAGGAAACACGGGGGGGGACCCATCCGCCAGTAGAATAGTCGATGGCTTGCGCTATACCATTAGCACCGATCGTACCCGCTACCAGCGTGGGGATCGGGTTCGTATAACCTTTACCAAGTGCAATGTTTCTAGGAATATCATCAGGTTGCGCTATAATACAGGTCAGCGCTACGATTTTGTGGCATTGCGCGACGGCCGGGAAGTGTGGCGCTGGTCAGATGATCAATTTTTTACTCAGGCTGCCGGTACGGAAGTGCTGCGACCAGGGGAGTGCCGTACCTACAGTGCCACCTGGGACCTGCGCAATAAGCAGGGTAACTTTGTAGCCCTCGATGATTTTACCATCCGGGCCTTTAATGTCGCCCGGACTTTAAGCGGCCAGTCCGTGCAAACTAATATCCAGGTGGTTCGTGCAGTTGAGCCATCGCCACCTCCCCAGCAACCTTGCCCTAAGACCAATATGCTGTCCGATCCGAGCATTGAAAGGTGGTTGGACAGAAATACACCCAGAACCTGGTCGGGAAACAATGTAGTACGATCTACAGCCGCCCATTCCGGAAATTATGCTGCGGAGTTGGGCAGGGACTCCGGACGCCAGGCAGTGCTTTCACAGACCGTGGATGCTGAACCTAACCGCATATACCAGATTACTTTTTGGGGTATGGAGAATGTACGGCCCGGGCGAACGGCCAATTTCGTATTGGAAGTGGAAATATTTATCTACGACAGTGCCGGGCGGTTAATCGGCAGGGTGGATCCAGCCTATAATCCCGGCAGCCTACCTAATAATACCTACCAGCAGTTCACCTTCACTTCCGGGGTGCTGCCGTCACGCACCGACCGCGCGGAACTGCGCTTTGTGTTCCGGCCTCGCACCAGTAATGACAACACGGTAATCATTGATGATGTGGTGATGACTTGCGTACGTTAAACTCCTTTGTTAATAAGCCAAAGGCAGCCGGTAATAATACGGCTGCCTTTATACATACATGGCATGTCATGTGTTAGCCCTGATTGCTTATGATATATTGCTTCAGTGGCCGCAGGTGCTGCAATTGGAGGAACTGCAGGTACTACAGCCACCACCGCCACCACTGCTTCCGCCGGTAAACGGATCGTTGGATCCTTTCTTGCAAAAGCCCGACATAACCCTCTGGGGAGCTTGGGCCGAACAAGCGGGGCATTGCATATTAGCACCGTTCTCACCCATGGTGCATAATTTTTCAAAACGGTGCCCGCATTTATGACAACGGAATTCGTATATCGGCATTCCATACACTCCTTTCTTTTATTAATTTATGGCGTAAGGCTTGTACTGTCAAGGGGGATTGGGCGTTTTTTTCATTATGTTTAAATTGGCTGTGCAGCTTAAATAAGGATGAATACTTTTTTCGTTGTTTTTTGCAGGGATTATAGGCCGAAAAGTGAAATAGTTAATTAAATTGTTACCTTTACAAAGATAGATATTTAATAATTAATAGCGGGAGGCCAAAAATGCGGATAACTTTTTACGGTGCGGCGCAGACTGTTACCGGTTCGTGCCATCTTGTGGAGGCAGCCAACAAAAAAATAATGATTGATTGCGGTATGTTTCAAGGTCACCGGCTATCTCGTGAGCGTAACTACCTACCTTTTTCCGTGATACCCCAAACAGTTGATTATTTATTGATTACCCACGCTCATATTGATCACAGTGGCCTGGTACCCAAATTGTACAAACACGGGTTCAGAGGGCGGGCACTGGCCACCGGGGCTACCGTGGACTTGTTGGAAGTATTGCTGCCCGACAGTGGGCATATACAGGAAATGGAGGTGGCCCGCTTAAACCGCAAGGCTATGCGGGCAGGCAAAAAATTACTCGATCCCATTTATACAGCTGAGGATGCCTTTGATTGTGTAAAAAAAATTGAGCAAGCTAAATATAATCAAATCATTAGCTTGGATGAAAATATTAAAGTTCGTTTTGTGGATGCCGGTCATATACTGGGTTCATCAATACTGGAGCTGTGGGTGCGTGAGGGGACCAAGCAAACCAAGCTGGTGTTTAGTGGGGATTTGGGGTCTGTAGGCAAGCCCTTTGTTAAAGACCCTGCAGTCATAGAAGAAGCGGATTATCTGGTGATGGAATGTACTTATGGTGACAGGCTCCACCGCGATAAAGAAAACCGGCTGGAAAAGCTGCGTACGGTAATAAAGGAAACTTATGATAAAGGTGGCAACTTGATTATCCCTGCTTTTGCCGTGGAACGCACCCAGGATTTACTTTATGACATTAACTTATTGCTGGTTAAGGGCCAGCTGCCCCCTATACAAGTATATATAGACAGTCCCATGGCGGTGGCTGCCACTGAAGTTTTTAAAAGGCATTACGAACATTTTGATCAAGAAACCAGCCGGCTGATATCAGAGGGGGAAAACCCGCTAACCATGTCGGTTTTACAATTATCCCGCACAGTAGAAGAATCAAGGGCGCTGAATGAAATACAGGGCGGTGCCATTATACTGTCGGCCAGTGGTATGTGTGATGCCGGGCGCATTAAGCACCATTTAAAACATAACCTGTGGCGACCCGAGAGCACCGTGCTGTTTGTGGGTTACCAGGCTCCCGGTACCAAGGGGCAGCGGCTGCTCAGCGGGGTGCCTTCCATTCGTATACACGGTGAAGAAGTAGCTGTGCGGGCGGATATCAGATCCATCGATGGTTACTCTTCCCATGCCGACCAGCAGGAATTACTCGACTGGATGAATGCTTATAAACAAAAGCCCGGCCGGGTTTTGTTGGTGCACGGTGATCCCGAAGCGCTGGCAGTCATGGAAAAGCTGGCACCGGAAAAAACCGGGATTGATGCTTACGCCCCAGCCTGGCAGGAAACCATAGAACTAACACCTGGAGTTGTTTTCAGCGCTGAGGAACTACAAAGAGCCTATCATGCCGTGGCGGCAAGAATGGATGGTTTTATGCAGTCCACACCCAGCCGGAGCGATTTAGAACAGGTAATGGAGCAGTTTAAACAATTGGAGTTCCTGCTTGATAAAGTTTCCAAAACAGGCCAGTAAGGTTATATGAAAGGAAACTGTGTAAATGCATGGTGGTTTTAAGCTGAATAGGTGTGATGGCCTGACTTACTTAACCGTGCCTTCCTTTGCTGCCACAGGGCTGGTGGCGCATGCTTTCACCACCCGTTTGGGCGGAATTAGTAAGCCACCCTATCATTCCCTGAACCTGGGGCTGCATGTCGGGGATGACCCCCGTAGCGTAGTGGCTAACCGGCAGCGGATCTGCAAAGTTTTGGGTGCCGGTACCGGCTGTCTGGTGGCGGGGCAGCAGGTGCATGGTGACCGGGTAATCACCGTGAATGCAGTCCATGCCGGTAAAGGGTCCACATCCGAGGAGAGTGCCCTGCCCGACGTGGATGCCCTGGTGACCGGTGAGCCATCCGTGCTGCTTTCCAGTTATTATGCTGACTGTGTGCCACTGTTGTTTTTAGATCCTGTACGCCGGGTGGTTGCTCTGGCCCATGCTGGCTGGAAAGGTACGGTACTGGGCATTGGTGCTGCAACAGTGCATCATATGGTGGAAAAACACGGCAGCAGGGCCGAAGATATTTTAGCGGCGGTGGGTCCGGCCATCGGGCCTTGCTGTTACGAAGTGGATACATCCGTTATGGAAGCAGTTTGGAAGTGTTTACCCGTCGGACCAGTGCCGGCCCGCCCCGGACGGGAGGGCCACTGGTGGCTGGATCTGCCCGCAATAAACCGCCGCTTGCTGCTGATGGCGGGGGTGCGGCCTGAAAATATCACCATGGCTAAACTATGCACCGCCTGCCGGGATGATTTATTTTTTTCATATCGTCAACAAAATGGTCGCACCGGGCGGATGGGCTCTTTAATTATGTTGAAATAACGCTGTAATAAGCTGACCGGGGGATGATGGAAGTACCTAGAATACTTGTTGTAGATGATGAAAAAAATATTGTTGAATTAATTAAATTTAACCTGGAGCGGGAGGGCTATCAAGTAATTGCGGCCTATGATGGCCAGGAAGCGGTCAATGAGGCCCAGTCCAAGGCGCCTGATCTGATTATATTGGATGTCATGCTGCCCCGGATGGATGGGCTTGAGGTTTGCCGCCAGCTGAATCATGACCCTAATACAAGGGATATACCCATTATCATGCTCAGTGCCAGAGGGGATGAACTGGACAAAATACTGGGTCTGGAAATTGGAGCTGATGATTATGTCACCAAGCCCTTCAGTCCCCGAGAACTGGTGGCCCGAGTCAAGGCCCGGTTGCGCCGGCTGCAGACCAGTCACGATAAAAAAGTCCGGGAGACTAAAGCTTCAAGGAAGGTGCTGGGGCGACTGATCATCGACGAGGAACGTTTTGAAGTGCTGGTGGACGGCGAACGCCAGGAGCTCACCCCTAAGGAATTTGAACTGTTGCGCTTTCTAGCCGGCGAACCGGGCAAAGTCTTTTCCCGGGACCATCTTCTGGAAAAAATTTGGGGCTATGACTTTGCAGGTGATTCCCGCACCGTAGATGTGCATATACGACACTTAAGGCAAAAGATGGAAAAGTACGATGGTATGCAGCAATATATCGAGACAGTGCGTGGTGTGGGTTACCGTTTCAAGGAGGTGCCCGTGGATTGATAAATCGTTTTTTCCAGGGGATTAGCTGGCCTCCGGTGGCCAGTTATTTTTTTATGTTGCTGGTTTTTTTTGCTATTTTACAGTTATATGACATGAAAAAAATTAGTATTGGTTCTGCAATTAGCGTGTTTCTATTGCTGGCTATGGTGCTTGCCTGGTTGCTTTACCGCCGGGTAATTCAGCCGCTCAATGAAATAACCAGTGTTTCGCAAGAAATTGCCCGGGGTAACCTTGACCGGCAAATTAACATCTTTACCCGGGACGAGATAGGAGATTTAGCAAGAAACATAAATGACATGGCCGCTCATCTGCGGGCAACCATTGATGAGATTACGGAGCAAAAAAACCGTGCCCAGACAATATTAAATAGCATGGACGACTGTTTGATAGCGGTGGACCGGGAAGGATATATAACCATGGTTAACCCGGTTATTGAGACAATGTTCGGGGTAACCCGGGCGGAGTGTGTGGGTAAAAAAATTCTGGAGGTAATTCGCAATTATGATTTAGATCATATATTAAATAGGGTGCAAGTCTGCCAAAAACCGCTGACCCGGGAAATTAAAGTCCTCGCCCCAGAGCTGCGCATTTTTCGCTTGCATATCACGCCCTTGCACGGCAGCGGGCAGGGTGGCGCGGTGGTGTTTTTGCGTGACATCACCGAGCGCAGGAATATGGAGCAAATGCGCAGCGAATTTGTGGCCAACGTTTCCCATGAACTGAGAACGCCGCTTACCTCCATCCATGGTTTTGTGGAGACATTATTGGAAAGTGGCACCGATGATCCAGAAATGACCAGGCATTTTTTAGAGATTATTGCCGATGAAACCACGCGTCTGGCCAAGCTGGTGGAAGAACTGCTGGATCTGTCCAGAATAGAGGAGCGCCGGGTGGTGTACCGCTGGCAGCGGGTAAAAATAGATGAATTACTGGACCGGGCTCTGGCGGTGTGTGGTACTTATGCCGAAGAAAAACAAGTGGCCATTAAAGCTAATCTGTCTCCTCGCCTGCCACCCCTGTATGGAGATCCCGATATGCTGGCTCAGGTACTGATTAATCTTATGGAAAATGCTATTAAACATACTCCACCGAGGGGCAGCGTGACGATCAGCACCTCATTATATGGTGATGAGTTCAGGTTGGACGTGGCTGATACTGGCGCGGGCATACCGCCGGACAGTCTGCCTCGGATTTTTGAGCGGTTTTACCGGGTGGAAAAGGCCCGCTCCAGGGAAATGGGCGGTACCGGATTGGGGTTGGCCATTGTTAAACATATTATTAAAGGGCACGGGGGGCGGATAGAAGTAAAAAGCGCTGTTGGTAAGGGTACCACCTTTTCAATTTTTTTGCCCATGGAAATCCAATCGAATAATTAGTCGCGTGTTGCAGACTATGGTACCCCGCCGGGAAACCGTCCAGTGATGTTTTAAGTCATGTATGTGCCGTTTTAATAAAAAGTTAACAGTTGCCTAACACATATCTAATTAACGCCTGTTACAATTATAAGATCATTCAATTGTATTAAGTTTTTGATGTTATGGGGTTACATCATAATGAACAGTAAAGTATCAGTGCATAAATTAAATTTATTCTATAAAGATTTTCAAGCCCTGCGTGATATTAACATGGAGGTTCCGGCTCATTTGGTAACCGCCCTGATCGGACCGTCTGGCTGCGGCAAATCCACGTTTTTGCGCACTTTAAACCGCATGAACGACTTGTATAAGGGCGTGCGGGTGCAGGGTCGAGTTTTGCTTGATGGCATGGATATATACGGTGAAAAGTGTGACGTAGTCAACTTGCGTAAAAAAGTGGGGATGGTATTTCAAAAGCCTAACCCTTTTCCCATGTCCATATATGATAATGTAGCTTTTGGACCTCGCATCCACGGTATCAAAAATCGCAAGAAGTTAGATGAAATTGTGGAAATGAGTTTGCGTGCGGCAGCACTATGGGATGAGGTGTCGGATCGCTTGCGCCAGGGAGCCCTGGGACTGTCCGGGGGGCAGCAGCAGCGCCTGTGCATTGCCCGGCTATTGGCAGTAGAACCCGAGGTGCTGTTGATGGATGAGCCCACCTCAGCTTTGGATCCAATGGCAACGCTGAAGGTGGAAGAGCTAATCCAGGTGTTAAAGCAGGACTATACCATTGTCATTGTGACCCATAATATGCAGCAGGCGGCCAGGGTTTCCGACTATACCGCGTTTTTCCTAACCGGTGATTTAGTGGAGTACGGTGCTACCGGCGATATCTTTACCACACCTAAGGAACAGCGTACTGAAGATTATATAACGGGGCGTTTTGGCTAAAACAGGGGGAATATGCATGATAGCCAGATCCAACTTTGACAGAACCTTAAAAGAAATACAGCAGGATATTCTTCGCCTGGGCAGCCTGGTGGAACAAGCGGTATATGATTCGGTACAGGCGCTGGTTAAACAGGACATAGCCCTGGCGGCCCAGATAATCATGGGAGATGAAATGATTGACGAACTATACCTGGAAATTGAAGATAAATGTGTCAAAGTAATTGCTACTCAGCATCCCATGGCCCGGGATTTGCGTATAGCCGTAACGGGTATTAAGATATTGCTTAGCCTGGAACGCATGGGTGACCACTGTGTAGACATTGCTAGGGCCACCATGTGCCTGTCCGGCCATCCTTTTACCGTACGGCCCGTGCAATATATACCCGAAATGGCTGATATTGTGCAGCAGATGGTTAAAGATGGGTTGGACGCCTATGTTAAAAGGGACGTTCATAAAGCCATCGATATGTGTGCAATGGACGATGAAGTGGATTTTATTTTTAATCGCATATTTCGTGAGATAATTAGCTGTATGAAAGAAGAACCGGGCAATGTATACCAGTCTGCCTATTTACTATACGTGAGCAGGTATATAGAACGAATTGCCGACCACGCCACCAATATTGGCGAGGCCGTTATCTACCTGGTGACCGGTGAGAGGCGGG
>JGI2924J29684_1077582_pt1 | contig 19111 bp, 20 predicted proteins | sample BenlonsequencITS_FD_29684 | JGI IMG/M metagenome (IMG submission 29684)
CGTTGATGTTCGCCCGCCGGCCGATCACGAACTCACCGAGAATGGCGGGGAGGCCGATGAGGAACGCGGCGATGAGGTAGACGAAGACGAACGCCGCGCCGCCCTCCGCCGAGGTCTTGAACGGGAACTGCCAGAGGTTCCCCAGTCCAACTGCGCTTCCCACGGCCGCCAGGATGAATCCCAGCCTGGTGGCCCACGTTTCACGTTCTGCCATGATATACCACGGCGTATCCAGAGGGCGGGTAAAAACCACACGCCCGCGACGCCCGTTGCCGGAATCGTGATCGAGGCCGTGTCGGCTTCGATCGCCATGGGGAGATTGGGAACCCACTCACCGCTCGAGCAGCCCCAGCTCCTGCATCGACGGAAGGTGCAAGTCGTACGTCACGGCGACGAGCCGTGTCCCGACGGTGACGGCGGCACAGGCCCCGGCGGCGGTCCCGTCGGCGACCCCGAGGGCCCCGGCGAGCAGGTACGCCGTCCCGCCGAGGACCGCACAGCTCGCGTAGAAGTCCTCGAAGAGGATGAACGGCGCGCGATCGAGGAGGATATCTGCGGCGGCCCCACCGCCGGCCGCGTTGATCGTCGCGATCGCGACGACGCCGAACGCAGAGACGCCCGCCCCGGTCGCGACGATCGCACCGGTGGTCGCGAAGGCGGCGAGGCCGATCGCGTCGGCGACGAGCGTGATCGGGTGGGTCTCCGGCGAGGCGAGGACGACACTCAGGCCGATCGCCAGGCCGACTCCCAGGACGCCGAGGGCGACCTCGACTGGCGACTGGAGCGCGAGGGGTACCCGCATCACGAAGAGGTCCCGTGTCGCACCGCCGGCGAACGCCATCGTCAGCCCGACGATGGTGATGCCGAACAGGTCGAACTCCGCACGGATCGCCTTCGACGCGCCGACGAAGGCGAACGCGACCAGCCCGATCGTGTTCATGACGGCGAACGGATCGCCGAACAGGACGGTGACGAGGTCCTGACTCACTGTCGCTCGCTACGGACGGTCGTCTCTTGAGTGCACCGTCCGAGCAGCGTGTTGCCGATATCCGGGCAGGGCTGGGCGATCGGGGCGAAGTTGACGAACGATCCGTCGCCTTAGTCCTGCGAAACCGATCCGGCCACCTGATCGGTCGCGGGTGCCGGCGGCTCGTGCGTGCCGAAGTCGGGGTGAGTCTCCTCCATCCAGATATACACGACTGCTCCAGAGATGAACATCAGAATCGCAGTCATGTAGAACGCGGCTTCGGCGTTCACGAACTCCATCGAGAGCCCGATCAGGATCGCGCCGACGGCGTAGCCGGAATCGCGCCACATCCGGTAGACGCCCATACCCGCGGACCGCCACGTCGGGTGAGCGGCGTCGCTGGGTACAGTCATCAGATTGGGATACAGGAGCGCCATACCCAGCCCGGAGGCGGCAGCCAGAACGGCCCACGGGAGGTAGCCCTCGACGAGCACCATCCCGAGGACGCCCCCGCCTGCGAGGAACATGCCCCAGATGACCGGCGGGCGCCGGCCGATGCGGTCCGCGAGTCCGCCGGTCGCGATCTGGAAGAAGTACATCGCACTGTGGACGCCGACGACGACCCCGACGGCGGCGATTGGGAGCCCCTCGCTCGTCAGGTACAGCGGCACGGCGATCCAGAACAGCGTGTCCACGAAGTTCTCGATGTGGCCAGCCTGAGCCGCAGCGAACAGCGTCCTGTCACCGTAGGTCGCTCGCTTCACCACCTCGTTGAACGGGAGGTTCGCGTCGTGGTGATCGTCGTCACCTTCGGCCTGGGCGTACTGGACGGTCTCTTTGATCAGGAAGATCGAAATGAGGAATGCCAGCACGACGACGACGGCGAGGAAGTAGAACGGCTCGGGACGGAGACTCCACTGCCCAGCGATGACGCCAGTGAGCCACGCACCGACAGCGACACCAGTGTATCCGAACGACTCGTCGATGCCCACCGCAAGGCCACGCTGCTCGGGTCCTGCGAGATCGATCTTCGCGTTGATCGCCATACTCCACGTCAACGCCTGGTTGATACCCAGCAGGATGTTCCCGACCGTGATCCAGCCCCAGCTGGGAGCGAAGATGAGAATGAGCGGCAGCGGGAGCGCCGTCGCCCACCCGGCGACGAGAACTGGCTTGCGGCCGTACTCCTCACCCCATTTGCCAGCGTAGAGGTTGAGGATCGACTTCACAATCCCGAACGAGACGACGAACGAACCGATAACGAGGAACGACTTGACGCCGAGGACCTCCTCTCCCAGAACGGGGACGACGGTTCGTTCGGACCCGATGGTCAATCCGGTCGCGAACACCAGCAGGACGTGTAGCGAGAACTGTCCGAGGTGCTCGCGGATTCCCTGTCTGAGGTCGGCTGTGTCACTCATCGATCGGTACCGCAGCCTCGACGGTGGCGGTCATCGACGGCGCTTCCGGGGTGACAGTCGAACCAGGGTGTTCGTCGGTTCCGTCTGTCCCCGCTCCGGTTCGGCTGCGATCGCGTTCGATTGCGATTACGACGTGTGACTGGCGAAAGCGCGTGCATCGATATACCAGAAATAACAGGGAGATTCGCATATGGGCACTGCCGGACATGACCGGCACCGTTACGGCTGTACAGTCCAAAGTGGTTCGTATGAGCCTGTACGAAGCCTCGATCCGGGTCAAACACGAGTGTCCGTATCGGGCGATTTCCGAACGGCATCCGGACCTGACGATTCGCGAGTGGCCGCTTTCCGACTGCCAGGTGCTCGAACTCACCGCGGAGGGAACGCCGACCGACGCGCTACTCGACGAGATCGACCAGCTCGGAACCGTGCTGCACGAATCCGCGGACGACGACGGCTATCACGTCGTCACGCAGTCGTGTCTCTGTTCACTAGAGGAGTCCATCGTCGACCGGTTCGAGGCGCACAACTGCCTGTACCAGTCGCCGACGATCTACCGCCAGGGCTGGGAACACTACACGCTGGTCGCCTTCGATAGCGAAGACGTTCGGGCGCTGCTTGGCGATTTGCGTAGCGACAGAGAGATCGAACTCCTCTCGAAGACCTCGATTTCGGAGACACAGATCCCCCACAGCATGCTGGCCCCGGCGGGTCACCTGTTCGAGGACCTCACGGACCGCCAGCTCGCAGCGCTCCAGTTCGCGCTGGAGAGCGGCTACTACGAACAGCCGCGAGGGACCTCCCTCCGAGAGCTCGCCGACAGGACGGCCGTCGCCCGCTCGACGTACGAAGAGCACCTCCGAAAGGCCGAGAACAAACTGCTCACGAACGCGGGGCAGTTCTTGCGCCTCGTCACGGCGACGTCGACGGGTAACCCGCTGGGCGTCGACCGCTCCCGAAGGGCCGAACGAGCCGCCGACTAGCGGACCGGCAGTTTCCGGGAGAACGATCCGAACTGAGCGTCGTCTCGGCGTTCTCGACGAGTCGGAGCGGGCCGCCCACGTCGATACCCGGCTACGATTCGGCGAGCGCAGCCGCCAGTTCGCCGTCTTCGTCCTCCGTCGGGAGGTCGGCGACGAAGCGCTTGATGACCGTCTCTTCGGCCCGGTGGAGCGTCTCGCTGCAGGTCGATTTCGCGATGTCGAGGCGTTCCGCGAGTTCCGTGAGGGTACAACAGCGGGGCGTGTCGTAGTAGCCCTCCTCGACGGCGGCGACGAGAACCTCGCGCTGGCGCTCGGAGAGGAGCTGGCTGTCGTGCAGCCGTTCGCGGACGTGCTCGACGCGGTAGGTGAAGCCGAACGCTTCGAGCTGATCGGCCAACTCCGAGAGGCGAGCACGCGAGCCCGTCACGTCGACCTCTGCCTCGCCGTCGCGGATGACGATCGGTGGTTCGAGTGGCATCCCCGACTCCTTCGAGGAGAAGAGCAGGAGCGGGGCGGTCGTCTCGAAGTGGACGGTCAATTCGCCCTCGCTCACCTGCGCGGGCGTCAGTTCCGTGATCTGGTCGTGGGCCGCCATCGACTCGGCCACCGATTCGACGTCGGGGCCGGTGATGTTCACCAGGGCGAACCCGTTATCCTGGCCGGGAACCCCGGCGAGGACGCGAAACGTCGCCTCCGGATGGTCGCGAGAGATCTGTGCGATCCAGACACGCCTGGGCAGCGTCACCGAAAGCGTCGCATGTGCCATACGAACACGTTCGGGAGGAGATGCCAAAAGCTGTTGGCCCGAATATATTCGTACAGGGGTCCGTGGCCGGCGTCGCTTGCGTCGGCAACGTGCCGAACCAGTTCGGCCGAACCCCGATAGGGACCGAGGACGGAGACTGACTCGCATGACAGAACTGGACGTCCGCGACGTGCCGCCGATGGAGCGCCACCCGAAGATTCACGACGCGTTCGAGGAACTGGCCGCCGGTGAGAGCCTCACGATCGTCAACGACCACGAACCCAAACCGCTGTTCTACGAGTTCCAGGCCGAGGTCGAGACGTTCGACGCCGACGGCTACGAGGTCGAACAGGTGGGTGAAGCGGAGTTTCGAGCGACGTTTCCGAAGAGCGAGGCCTGAGCGAGCGCAGCGAGCGAAGGTCTCGGATGGCGAACGGCGACCGACGGGAGCCGTGAGCGGCGTGGAGCAGTTCCGGCGCAGCGAGCGAAGGCCTCGGATGGCGAACGGCGACCGAAGGAAGCCGTGAGCAGCGATTCGAGCGGGTAACACGGGTGCGAACAACCACACACCCGAACTCGTTCGGGGGGATGCACACACGGCTGGCGACCCGACGGACGAGCATGTACTCGATCGAGGGCGTGTTCGACCGGACCGACGCACCGGCGGATCGGCCGCGTGACCACCTGGACGTGCGGTCGATGGGGCCGCCGAATCCGCTCGCGAAGACGCTCGAACGGCTTCCCGAGCTGGACGACGATGTCGTTCTCGTCCAGCGAAACGACCGCGTCCCGCAGTTTCTTCTCCCGAAACTCGACGATCGCGGCTACGCGTACGAGTCGGTCGAGCGCGAGGACGACGTCGTGACGCTGATCTGGCGCGATGCGTAGCGCCCCACTCACCGACCGCGATCCCCAGGGCGACGGGCGCTTTCGAGTCGCCACGCTGCTCGCGGTCACGACGATCGCGGCGTACGCCCTCGTCGCCCTCGGGACGGCCGTCTCCGCCGGCGGCGGGACCACGTGTTCGACCTGGCCGAGTTGTGGAACGGATCCGACGCTCGGACCGCTCTCCGGCGAACAGTTCCTCTTCTGGGCCCACCGCGCGGCGGCGCTGGTGACCGGCCTGCTGGTCGCTGCGTCGGGGCTGGCAGTTCGACGGGCGACGCTCGGTCGGCGTATCCGCGTGGCCGTCTACGCGGCCGTCGTCGCATTTCCGGTGCAAGTGGGCCTCGGCGCCGTCATCGTCGTCGGCGGACCGTCGCTGGCGAACGACGTCCACCTCGTGCTCGCGATGGGCATCTTCGCGACGCTCCTCGTCGCGCTCGTCTGGACGCTCGACGCGGCGGCGGACGCGAGGCGGGATCGGGCGTCCAGCGTGGACCCAGTTGAGCTAGAGCCGGCAGTCGATGCGGACATCGACCAGCCAGTGGAGGAACCGTCGGTCGATGCGAGCGTCGATCCGGACGCCGAGGTCGACACACCGAACGACGGGCGCTCCCGACTGCGCCGCCTCGCGGGTGCGTACCTGACGCTGACGAAGCCGCGGCTGATGTGGCTGCTCTGTCTCGTCGCCGTCGCCGGGATGGGACTGGCCACGCTGACCGGCGCGACGCTTTCGGCGACGACCGTCCTCGCCACGCTCGCGGGGGGCGTCCTCGCTATCGGCGCGAGCGGGACGTTCAACCACGTCTACGAGCGCGACCGCGATCGGAAGATGAACCGGACGAACGACCGGCCGCTGGTCCACGAGCTGGTCCCGGTCGGGAACGCGCTGGCGTTCGCCATTGCGCTCGTCGTCGCCTCGATGGCCGTCCTCGTGACGTGGACGAACGTCCTCGCAGCGGCGCTGACGCTCGCGGCAATCGGCTACTACGCCGTGCTCTACACCGTGGTACTGAAGCCGAACACGGCGTGGAACACGGTCCTCGGCGGTGGCGCAGGTGCGCTCCCGGCAGTCATCGGGTGGGCCGCCGTCACCGGCGACGTCGGCTGGCCGGCCATCGGCCTCGCCGCGGTGATCTTCCTGTGGACGCCCGCGCACTTCTACAACCTCGCGATCGCATTCCGTGACGACTACGCGCGTGGAGGCTTCCCGATGTACCCCGTCGTGGAAGGGGTCGCCGCCGCTCGACGCCAGCTCACACTCTACCTCGGTGCGACGCTGCTCGCGGCGAGCGCACTCGGCTGGGTGGCCGGGCTCGGCTGGCTCTACACGGTGACGTCGATCGCACTCGGTGGGGTCTTCCTCCGGTCGGTGCTCCGGCAGTACCGCCACCCCACCGACGAGCGCACGCTCCGCTCGTTCTACGTCTCGAACTACTACCTCGGCGCGATACTCGTCGCCATCGTCGTCGAGACGCTCGTGTTCGCCTAAACTCGGTTCCGGCGACGGCCACTTTCCGTCGCAACCGAGCGAGTCGCCGTTCACCGAATCGTGGCACATCGACACCAGCGACGGCCCGCGTCGATCGTGCCGGATAAACTCCCGCAATTTGGCGGCCACGGGACGCGACGGCGGAATATGTGCGGGACAGGGGCTATGCACATACCGTGAGGATCGTCGGACGATTGCACTATGGCTCCCGACGACACGACCGACACCGTCCCCGTGATGCAACGGCTCTACGACCGAATCTGGCTGCTCGCAGCCGCAGCACTCCTGTTCTTCGCGATCTCGTACGTCGGCTGGGGCTGGGCAGACGTCTTCTCGATTCCCACGGGGTGATTCGATGACGTCACCACTCAAACCACCCGAAGGCGACTGGTGGAGTCAGCCGGTCAACCGGCGCGAATCGATCTGGCTGGGGCTGGGTGCCATCTGGTCGGTGATCCTCTTCGGCTGGATGAGCGTCTGGACCACCGCCGGAGAGCAAAACCCCATCGGCGAGACCTATCGGATCGAGGCCGAGGCGTTTCGCGAGAAGATGTCGGCCTACAAGGATGCGGCGACGGAGACCGACGAGGGGCTCGTCCCGCCAGGGACGGACGTCTACATCCAGGCGATGCGGTTCTACTGGGACGGCGCGCCGGTCGTCCTCGAGGCCGGCACCGAGTACGACATTCACCTGAACTCGATGGACGTCCAGCACGGCTTCTCGTTGCGACCGGAAGACGCGCTCAGCAAGCAGATCAACCTGCAGGTGCTGCCGGGCTACGAGTGGGTCGTCCCGATGACCTTCGACGAGCCGGGCACCTACCACATCATCTGTAACGAGTTCTGCGGAGAGGGCCACCGGACGATGCACGGGACGATCGTCGTGACGGAGGGGAGCTGAGATGGCACACAGATACGACGTCCTCGGCCTGTTCGACAACGAGTACGACGACGAGGGCTTCCGGACGTGTTCGGTGACCGGGCTCCGGATCCACCACACCGTCGAGAACCACGTGAAGCTGTTCGGGCTGACGGCGGTCGTCGCCCTGCTCGTCGGCGGCATCTTCGCGTTCACCGTCGCGACGACCCGGTGGGAGGCGATCGGCCTCCTCGGGCCCGACGCCTTCTACACGCACCTGAGTATGCACGCCTGGAACCTGCTCATCTTCTGGATGGTGTTCATGGAGGTGGCGATCCTCTACGTCGGCGGGCCGATGGTACTGGGTCGGAGACTGCCGTGGACGAAGGTGGCGACGGCGGGCTGGCTCACGATGGTCGCCGGTGCGGTCGCCGTCAACTACACCATCTGGACGACGTCGACGCCCAACGAGGCCCCGCTACTGACCGCGTACGTCCCGATGCCGGTCTCGCCGTGGTTCTACGCCGCGGCCTGTCTCTTCATCGTTGGCACCGTGATCGCGGCACTGCCGTTCTTCGTCGCGATGTGGCGCGAGAAGCGCGAGTATCCCGGAAAGACGCTCCCGCTCGTCGCGTTCGCCGCGTTCGTCACCTCGATCATCGCCGTCGAGGCGCTCGTCGGCGGACTCGTCGCGTTCGCGCCGGCGATGCTCTGGCGCTTAGAGATCATCGAGTGGGTCGACGCCGCCTGGTACCGGCAGATGTACTGGATCGTCGGCCACGGCACCCAGCAGATCAACCTCGTGGCGATGATCACGGTCTGGTACTTCCTCACCCACGTCGTCGCCGGCGCGGAGGTCGTCAGCGAGAAGGTCTCGCGGACGGCCTTTATCCTCTACCTCTTCTTCATCAACCTCGGGGCGGCCCACCACCTGCTGTCGGACCCCGCAGTCTCGACCGGGTGGCGCATCTGGAACACCTCCTACGCCTTTTACGGCGCGACGTTCGCCAGCCTGATCCACGCCTTCGCCATTCCGGCGGGCATCGAGGCCGGTCGCCGCAAGCGCGGCAAGGGCGGCGGCCTCTTCGGCTGGCTCACCTCCGCTCCCTGGGGCAACCCCGTCTTCTCGTCGACGATCTTCTCGATCATCCTCTTCGGCTTCCTCGGCGGGATCACCGGCGTCATGATGGGGCAGTTGCAGCTCAACATGACCTGGCACAACACGTTCGCGACGGTGGGGCACTTCCACGCGACGGTCGTCCTCGGCACAACGGTCGCGTTCATGGGCCTGCTCTTCTTCCTGATCCGGACGATGTTCAGACGCCAGTGGCTCTCGACCCGCCTCGCGGCGGTCCAGCCGTATCTCTACGCGGGCGCGATGGGCGTCGCCGTCCTCATGATGATGTACGTCGGCATCCTCTACGGCGTCCCGCGCCGGACCGTCGAAGTCGTGAGCAACATCCAGGGCACCGAGTTCGACCTCGCGGCGGCGAGTCCGCTGTTCGCCATCTTCGGGATCTTCGCGCTGCTCGCCATCGCCGCCGGGGTCCTGTTCATCCTGCTAGCCGTCGGCTCGCTGCTGTTCGGCAAGCGGATCGACGACGGGACCAACGTCTCGGACCTCGTTGCTGATGGTGGGTTAGCGATGGCTGAAGACCCCGACGATCCCGTCCACGCCTACGAGATGCGCGGGACGTTCGTCCTCTGTCTCGTCTTCCTGGCCGCGTTCGTGATCACGTACCTGCTAAACTGGTATCTGCTGACCCAGCTCTGGTCGATCGGCGCCTGACCAGCCTCTCGTCCACTTCGATCGAGTTCCCCACATGACTCCAGCCACCGACGCCGACGCGACTGTATCGCCGGTCACGACCGTAAAGCGGAGTCTCGGTCGGGCCTGGCGGGACCTGCTGAGTATCTACTACGCGATCACGCCGATCTGGCGCCTCTTAAAGAGCGTCGGCCTGCTCTTCTTCGGCTTTTTCTGCTGGTCGGCGAGTAGCCTCGTCCTCTCGTACGGCATCGACTGGGGCGTCCTCCACGTCGTCCGGGCGTACGGGTTCGTCCTCATCCTCTGGGGGCCGCTGACCCACGCCGTCATCGTCCCGTCGGTGATCAGGCTGCGCCGAACCGCCGACGGCGGCGTCCGCCGGGTGATCGCGCGCCACGGCTCGAAGCTCAACCTCTCGATCTTCCTGACGATCGTCCTGCTCCTGACGGCGGCACCGATCTCGCCGATGGTGCTCGACTTCCAGAGCGCGCTGTCGGCCGACTCGGGCCCCGACATCGATCCCGACCTGACCTGCGAGGGCGTCGACGAGGAGATCAGCTGTGAACTCTCCGATCCCACGGGGATCGAGCGCGTCGTGGTGACCAGCGGTGACGCCGAGCTCGCGCGCGTCGAGGACCCGCCCTACGAGTTCACGATCCGCGAGGACGAACTCGAGGAGGTCGTCGGCCAGAAGGAGTTCGTCGTCGAGCTGCAGGACGAAGACGGGGAGACGCTGCGGCGGTATCGGAAGTACGCGTCGTCGATCCCGACGTCCTGACCCGGCTCGCTCGCAGCGGATGGGTTCCTCCGGGAGCACCGCGCGAAGACCATCGTGACTTCCGACGTACCGCAGACACCCGATTCGACGCGAGACTCCCGACGTACCGACGGCACCCGATTCGAGTCGCACGACTTCCGACACGATGCGTGCGACCCCGATGCAATGCATGCGACCCGGCCGTATCCGCGACCGGACACACCGGTTCGACAGACGAACAGAAGGAACCGTTACCGTCTACGACCCGTCCGCAAGTACTGGCCGCGAGGAGTTCAAGACGACGATCGCACTGCTCCCCGCCATCGCGAGCGCGGCGAAGAGCGGATTGATGAGACCCGCAGCGGCGAGCGGGATCGCGACGGCGTTGTACAGCAGCGCCCAGCGAACGTTCTCCCGGATTCGCCGCCGGGTTCCCTCGGCGAGCGCGAAGACGTCCGGGACGGTCGCGAGTTCGCCGTCGGCGAGGATCGCGTCGGCGGCGTCGGTCGCACGGGCGGTCCCGCTGCCGAGTGCGATGCCGACGTCCGCCGCTGCGAGCGCAGGGGCGTCGTTCGTCCCGTCGCCGACCATCGCCGTCACACCCTCCGCGGAGAGGCGGCGAACCGTCGCGACCTTCCCCTCCGGCGGGACGCCAGCGAAGACGCGGTCGACCGCTTGCTGCTCGCGGAGTTCAGTCGTCGCCGACTCGTCGTCACCCGTGAGGACGACGACCTCGCGGTCGGCGACGGACTCGAGGACGGCTCGCCACGAGCGCCGGGGCCGATCGCCGACGACCGCCACCGCTCGTGCCCGACCGGCGTAGCCGATCACCACCGGCAGTCGGCCGCGTTCCCGGGCGTCTTCGATCGCGTCTCCGAGGTCGGCCGGGATCGGGCCGACCAGCCGCTCGATAAGTTCCGGCGTTCCGACGACGACGCGGTCCCCGTCGGTGGGGCGCTCGTCGACCCCGTCGGTCCCTGTCTCGTTGGCGTCGGCTGGTTCGTGAACGACGGCGCTGACGCCCTCACCGGGACGGCGTTCGAAATCCCGGGCATCCAGCGCGGTAGTCTCCGTGGCGTGACCGCCGTTCTCGGCGTCGTGGCCGCTCTCTTCGGACAGGACTGTCGACCCAGCCGCCGTAACGGGCTCGCCGTCCGAAACGGCCTCGCCGTCACGCTCCGTCCCGCCGTCGGGCGCGACGGCGTTTGCGGACCCCGCCGGCTCGTCGAAGTCTGCACCCGCGGCCGCACGAGCGACGATCGCGTCGGCGACCGGGTGGGTCGAGTAGCGTTCGACGGCCGCGGCGCGGTCGATCGCCGCCTCCTCGCCGACAACCGTACGGACGGTCATCTCGCCCGTCGTCACGGTCCCGGTCTTGTCGAAGACGACCGTCTCGACGGCCGGTGCCGATTCGAACAGCGTCGCGTTCGCCACGACGATCCCCCGTTCCAGGGCATCTCGCAGCCCGGAAGCGACGGCCAGCGGCGTCGCCAGCCCCATCGCGCACGGACAGGAGACGACGAGGACCGTCAACCCGGTCAGGACGGCAGTGTCCGCCGAAACGCCACTCGCGACCCGCCAGCCGGTGACGGCGACGGCGGTGGCCAGCACGAGCGGGACGAAGACGGCGGCGAGGCGATCGGCGAACCGCTGGATTCCGGGCGTCTCGCTCTGAATCTCCCACATGAGCGAGGCGATCCGATCGAGCGTGCTCTCCGCGTCGGATCCGACCTCGCAGACGAGCGCGCTGTCGGTCACGATCGCCCCGCCGACGACCGCGTCGCCTGGTCGTTTCGTGGTCGGCATCGATTCGCCGGTCACGACCGACTCGTCGACGGCGGCCGTCCCCTCACGAACCGTCCCGTCGACCGGCACCCGTTCGCCGGGGCGGACGACGACCGCCTCACCGGGTTCGAGGCGATCGACGGAGACGGTCTCGGTCTCGCCGTCGGCGGTCCGCCGGGTCGCCGCTCGCACGCCGGCGCTCGTCACGTCCGCGAGCAGCCCCGTCGCCCGGCGCTTGATCCGTCCCTCGTAGTACCCCCCCAGCGAGACGACCATGATCACGGCGACGGTCACGTCGTAGTAGAGGTGCGTCCGCCCGAAGACGAGCGCGATCGTGCTGTAGACGTAGGCCGACCCCGCAGCGATGGCGATCAGCAGGTCCATGTTCGGCCGGCCGACCCGCAGGCTGACGTAGGCACCCCTGAGCACCGGATAGCCGGTGTAGCACAGCACGCCCCCGGAGAACACCCCGAGGAGCGCCAACGGGACGGAACTCCCGGCGGCCGATCCAGCGCCAGTCGTGAGCACACCCGTCTCGATCCCGACGTAACTCGGGTAGAGGTAGAAGACGTACCAGGGCATGACGAGCATCGAGAGAAAGCCACCGACGAGCAATCGCTGGACCAGCGCCTCGTCGGCACGTGCGTCGCGGGCCGTCCCGTCGCGCAGTCGCGTCTCGTAGCCGTAGCCCGAGAGGACCGCCGGGAGTTCGTCGTGATCGAGCCGATCAGGATCGTAGACCACGCGCGCGGTATCCGTCGCGTAGCTCGCCTCGACGGTGTGGACGGCCGGTTCGCGCTCGCCTAGCAGCGAGACGAACCCCTCGCAGGTCGCACAGTGCATCCCGTCGACGGCGAGGAAGGCCGTTTCGAATCCGGTCGGGACGGCGTCCGTGCGAGCCGCCGGAGAGGCCGTCTCGTCGGCGGCATCCTCCCGAGCCGTATCGCCGACGGAATTCTCCCGGGCCGCCTCGACGCGAACACGAACGTCGCCACGATCGAGGTCGTCGGTGTCGACCAGCGTCCGACTCACCTCGAGACAGCCGCGACAGCAGAAGGTCCCGTCGACGTCCGGGTCGCTCACCGGAGGATCGGGCGTCGGGAGTTCACAGAGCGAACAGTCGCTCATTGGCGGACGATACGGCCCACCCAGGGGTAGCCGTGGTCCCGAACATGGTTGACCGCCACGCTAGTCAGCCCGGCGCCCAGCTGGAGAACGAGGCTGTCCTCGCCATCGCCGGTGGACGGCAGTCACTACGAGTCGCCACGCCAGGACGAACGCCAGCCCGAATCCCACGATGACGACCATGAAGATCGGCGTTGCCCCGCCCGGAAAGAGCGACGTCGCTCGGATCGCCCCACCGAGCAGCGAGGCGACGACCCAGGCGCCGGCGACGACGCCGGCCGTCCAGGCGAACGAACCGAGCGTGCGCTCGCTGTAGGCGCCGAGAAGCGGCGCGACGAGCAGCCAGCCGATCGCGAACGGCGTCACCGCTTTGACGGTGTAGGTCGGAAACGCCCAGGGATCCAGCCCGTGTCTGGTGAGCCCGTACCCGATGAACGTCGTGATGACGACCAGGTCGAGGACCGGCAACACGGGCGAGCGTGGGACGGTACGTGCCAACCGGCGAACGTGCGCGTGTGACTCGGACATAGGTGGTTCGAGGGAGTGTCGGCCAGTGGCCCCGGTCGGACCGACCCCGTCGCACGGAGTCTCCGGCCGTCGTCCGGATGAAGGGGATGGGACCGACACAGAACTACTCCCGAACGTGTTCCGATCGATCGGTACCGTCTTCGACCGACCACGATAGCTGGTCCGTTCGGTCACGCCACCCGAACACCCGCATTGTCGGTGCCTGTGCTGCTCGAACAGTCGCATTCTCGGTGACTGCGCTGTCGCTGGCTGCCCTACTGCTCTGTCGCTGATTGCTCTTGTTGATTCCCGCGTGTCACGTGCGACCTACCAGAGAACGACCAGGCGAGAACGAGAGCGCGGCCAGCCGAGAACGGTCGCGCCCCAGGCGGACTGAGCGTGTGGAATCGACCGGACCAGTCGGCGTGAGCGTTGGGTCGAATTGTCCCGAAACCCCGCTACGCCAGAGATCGAGTCCGTGACGACCCACTGGCGGAACACCCGAGCCCTCGGCGGGTTATACTGTGTGTCTTTTTATAGGTTTAAGAGGTCAAGCCGAACAGCTCCAGAGCGTTCTCGTTGTCAAGGAATCATCTTCAGGGTTGAACATATGTAGTCCCCTACTACCGCATGTACCAATGACTTCCCTCTCAATCGATCGACGACGACTCATGGCTGCGATGGGTGCGACCAGTGCGGTTGCGTTAGCGGGCTGCCTCAGCAGCAGTGGAAACGAGCAGGAACCGACGAACGATGCGACTGCCAAGACGAGCGACGAGGGGCTCGATCCAGCGAAACCGACGGATGTCGACCGGATCGCGGCCGATCCGACCGACCTGCCCGACCCGGTCGACTGGTCGTCCCCGCGGACCCACGAGATCGAAGTGACGACGACCGAACGCATCGCCGAGATCGAACCCGGCGTCACGTTCAAATACATGACGTTCGACGACCAGGTTCCAGGGCCGATGATCCGGGTACGGCGCGGCGACACCGTCCGGCTCACCCTGACGAACGCCGCCGAGTCGGCGGTCGTCCACAACATCGACCTCCACGCCGTCTACGGACCTGGCGGCGGCGCGGACGACACGATGGTCGACCCGGGCCAGTCGGCGACGATCGAGTTCAAAGCGATGTACCCCGGCGTCCACGTCTACCACTGTGCGGTCCCGGACATGGACATGCACATCAGCGCGGGCATGTTCGGTGCGATCCTGGTCGAGCCCGAGGACGGTCTCCCCGAGGTCGACCGCGAGCTGTACTTCGGGCAGAACGAGATCTACACGAACGGTGCCGCTGGCGAGGATGGCCACCACGAGTTCGATTACGACGGGATGGCAAGCGAAGAACCCACCTACGTCACGCTGAACGGCGAGGCGTACGCCTTCACCGAGAATGGATACGGGCCAGTCACGGTCCAGAAGGGAGAGCGGGTCCGCATCTTCCACGCCAACGGCGGGCCGAACCTCACCAGCTCCTGGCACGCCATCGGCAACGTCTGGGAGACGCTCTACCGCGACGGCGACATGGTCTCCGACCCCGCCCGATACGTCGAGACGACCCCGGTCGTCCCCGGCTCGGTCGGTGCGGCGGAGATCGACACGCCGGTTCCCGGCCCGATCAAGATCGTCGACCACGCACTCAGTCGAGTCGTCCGCAAGGGCATGCTCGGCGTGATCCAGGTCGAGGGCGAGCCGGAACCGGAGATCTTCAACCCGGAGCCCTGAGCGGGTGACGAGCCCGCCGATCCGGGGCGACTGCGGACCGATCGACCGTCCCGCGATCGGGCTATCCTGCAGGAGACCGTGATATTTCGCCGTGACAGTCCGACCACGCCATGACACCCCACTGCCTCACTCGACGCGACGCACTCGGCACTAGCGTCGGCCTTGCCGGTATCGTTCTCGCCGGTTGTCTCGACCGAGGCGACGAGACGGCCGAACCGGAAAACGCGGGCGAACTCGGTACCCCGACGGACCGGATCACCGTCACGACGACGTCCCGACCGTTCCCCGAGTTCGATCCCCAGATCGTCCACGTGAGCGAGGGGGCCACCGTCGAGTGGGTCGTCGAAACGGGCCGTCACGACGTGGCGGCCTACCACCGCGACACCCACCCACCCCACCGGACGCCCGACGGGATCGAACCCTGGGGCAGCGCGCGGCTCAGCCAGCCCGGTGAGACGTTCGAACACACGTTCGAGCGTGAAGGGGTCTACGACTACGTGGACACCCAGCAAGTCTGTACCTCACACGAGGTCGCGGGCAACATCGGGCGCGTCGTCGTCGGCTGGCCCGATCCCGACGCCGAGCCGGCGATGGACGACCCGCCGGCGGAGATGCCCCAGCGGGCTATCAACGCGCTCAGTATGTTCAACGAACGAACCCGTCCGGTGCTGGACGCCGGGCCGTGACGATCGATCGGCCAAGCAGTCCAGACCGACCCGAAACACCCCGACTCGAAGCAAGACGATGAACGTGAACGAAACGACCGTCGACAGACGAACGATGCTGCGGGTGGCCGGAGCGACTGCGATCGGCCTGCCGCTCGCGGGCTGCATCGAGCGAATCGGTGACGAGACGGGAGCGACTCGTGAGGACCTCGTATTGGCACCCCCAGCGAGTCACGACCGCGCCCGTGAAACGGACGTCCCGCACCCGATCTACGGCGACGACCTCCCGGAAGCGACCGTCCAGGCCCCACTACACGACCGCTCGGTGACGACCACCGAGTTCGTCGGCGATCGGGCGACGATGCTGACGTTCGTCTTCACGAGCTGTACGACCGTCTGTCCAGGCCTCACCTCGACGCTCCGCCGGATCCAGGCCGATTCGATCGAGCGGGGCTACGCCGACGAGATCGCGTTCCAGACGGTCACGTTCGATCCCGAGTACGACACCACGGACGTCCTCAGGGAGTACGGGGAGAAACAGGGCGTCGACTTCGACGTCGGGAACTGGTACTTCCTCAGGCCAGAGACGCCCGCGCGTGCCACGTCGGTCGTCGAAGACACGTTCGGCGTCGCGTTCGAGCGCGCGGACGAGAGCGACCCGACCGAATCGGAGAACGAGACGACCGATGACGATCACACCGAGAGTGACGGCGAAACGGGCGATACCGACCACGACGGGATGAACGAGAGCGACGGTGACACCGACGAGACCCACGACGGACACGGACGCAGCCACCGTCACTTCGTCCACACCTCGCTGGTGTTGCTGGTGAACAGAGACGGGCTGGTCGAGCGAGCCTACGCTGGCGGGCCGCCAGCCCCGCGAACCGTGCTGGACGACGCCCGCACGGTCGTCGAGGAGGGATGATCGTGCGACGACGCGAGCTGATTGCAGGCGGCGCTGCACTGGCCACCCTTGGCGGTGCAGGCGCGCTGGCCGTCACCGACTGGCAACCCGGGTCTGACGACGGGGGAGTCGAGCCGGTCGAACTCGCGGCGATCTCCGGGCAGGGCGAGGAGGGGGACACCGTTACCGTCCCCGAGCGCGGTCGAGTGAGTCTGGTCGAGCTGTTCGCGACCTCGTGTGACGTCTGTTCGCGCCAGATGGCGCCGCTCGGCCGCGTCGCAGAGCGCGTCGGCGACGACGTCCAGGTCGTCTCGGTGACGAACGAGCCCCTCGGCGGGACGGTCACCCGGGCGGACGTCGCCGACTGGTGGACCGCTCACGAGGGTACCTGGCCCGTCGCCCACGACGCAGACCTCGACCTCACGAGTGCGCTGAACGCCGTGAGCGTCCCGTACACGGTCGTTCTCGACGCCGAGAACAGGGTCGACTGGCGCCACAGCGGCTACGCCGACCACGCGACCCTGCTCGCCCGGCTCGAGGAGGCCCGGGCGTGATGCCCGCCCACCACCGCGACGGGCGGGGCCGACCACGAGCGCACGTGAACTGCCCCACGTATCGAGGGGGAACCCATATGATACCCGAGAACGAACCCAGAGTGAAGCCGACATGGAGAGCGAGTCAATGAAGGAGTACGAGTTCACGTGCCCGGCGTGCGGCCAGCAGATCGAGATCAACGGGCCGATGCGGACGGCAATCCTGTCGAACGGCTGCCCCATCTGTTCGACATCCGTCAGTGACGACAGTTTCGCCCCCGCGTGAGTACCGTCGACTCACCAGTTCGTTTTACGAAGTACCGTGGCTGCGTCCACACTCACGTTTCCCGGAGTGAACGTCGTCGAACGGAACGATTCTTTGTCGAAAATCGACCGCCAGGCGGGCGCCTCACTCGCTTTCCGTCCGATCGATCTCGGTTCGTCGCCCACTCAGATCCACCGGTTCGAGCGTGTAGAGCTGGATATCGAGATCCGGCTTCGAGTTCGCCCAGATCTCGAAGAGCGGTCGCTTCGCCTCGCCGTACTGCTCGATTCGGTCGACGGTAAGTTCCTCCGGCGGCACTTCCGTCAGCGAGCCGACGGCGACGACGCTTCGGTAACTCGATTCGGCGTCCGTCTCGTCGTAGACCACCAGCCTGGCCCGCGGCGACGAGGAGAGGTACTCACGCTTCTCGCTCTCTGGCGTCGAGACCAGCCGCAGATAGAACACGCGCTCGTCCGGATCGTAGCCGTACGAGATCGGAATCGCGTAGGGTTCGTCGTCGCGAGCGAGCGAGAGGACCCCGGTCTCCTGCCCGCCGAGGAACTCGTCCAGTTCGCCCGCCGTCATTTCCGTTTCCCGTGCGAGTGACATCGTCGTACGTTGCCCGTGCGCCCGGGCCGTCTTAATCCCACCGTCTGCCCCCGAACCGCCAGTCCGATCGGCGAACCCGAACGAGCGCGCCCTGGATCGCTTACGCACTCGGATCGAGCACGTCGTCGAGCAGTTTGCGCTGGGCGGTGACGAGGTGTTCGGTGAACGTCGACTGTGAGATACCGAGTTCGGCCGCGAGTTCCGACGCGTTGGCTCCCCTGGGCCGTTCGAAGTAGCCGTTCTCGTAGGCGGTTTCGAGCACCTCCCGCTGTCGGTCGGTGAGTTTCCCCCGGTTGACGAAGACGCCGTCGTCGGGCGTCCCCTCGAGCGGTGGCTGGAGCAGCCGTCTGACGTCGACCGACGGGAATCGGTCCCTGAGGTCACCCATCACGTCCTGCAACTGGTCGAACGATTCGGCGTGGAAGACGAGCGTCAACTCCCCGTCGTCCGCGACGTATCGATGGACGGGACAGCCGTGGGACCCGAGACACGCGCACGGACAGTCGTCGGATTCCTCGTGGGACGTGCGGTAGATCGCGGTCGATCCGTACGAGAATACGGCACCGTCGGTGGGTTCGTCCGCAGTGGACGTCGCGTCTGTGGCGGATTCGGCGTCCGCAGACGCAGTGTCGGCGTCGGGGCCACCATCCTCTGTCTCGGCGTTGACGGCAGGTTCGTCCGCCGCAGCGAGGTATTCGGTGACGCTCCCACTCGAGGCGGCCGGTGAGACGCTCGTCGACGTCTGGTCGATGACCGAGCCCGTCCGCGCCGACTCCCGGGCGATCGGACAGCCGTCGGGCGCCGTGATCGCGACCGTCGCACGTATTCCCTCGCCCATTCGTGTCCGGCGTTGGGGTCGCGCTCCCTTTAGTCCAGTGGTGGCACCACGCCGCTGGTCACCCTGGGTGACCGCTCTCCTCGCAGACGGCGAACGCCGGTGTGCCCGCGTGTGGATTCCAGCCACGCGAGAACGCACCCCAGGGCCTTATCTGTGGGTCGACTACGTTGCAATAGACCCATGGAAACTCCCCAGCACTCGACGTTCGTCTGTCCGGAGTGTGCGTCGTCGTTCGTCGTGGACGACGACAAGCGAGCGGCGCTCGTCGAACACGGG